>LNAP01000246.1_pt1 | contig 60889 bp, 43 predicted proteins | sample 602601 | NCBI WGS metagenome assembly LNAP01 (sample SAMN02440304, study PRJNA202911) | soil metagenome | biome: Subtropical and temperate rainforests or woodlands; isolation source: soil samples (1 kg each in a 20% v/v slurry with milli Q water) were... ...
TCAGATATTTTCCGATGTGCTGGATGGGCTGAAAATGTCATATCCAAAGACCAGTGAGGAGCGTCATCAAGAACTGCTGAATATTCGCAAGCAGCTTCTAGAAGAATAATCGAGATCAACACGCCGGTGCGGTTGAATACCCATTGCAGCAGTTTTTCGAGCATGCCCAGATTGATCGGGTAGCCCAGCGGGATGCATAACAACAAGAGAGGCTGTGAGTAAGCAGCCCCTATCTGGTGGCGGTTCTTAACAGTGAATTAGGTACTTACTCCTTAGGCTGCGCGAACACCTCGCAGGATGATTTGGTTGTGTCCGAATCCCCTCGAAAAATCATATACCCAAGACCTTGTTGGTGCTGACACCATCGATCAAACGTAGAATTCCGAGCGGGTTGACGTTTTTTAACGCGTCCGGGAGCAGGTTGTCGGGGTAGTTTTGGAAGCAAACTGGTCGCAAGAAACGATTGATCGACAGCGTTCCCACAGACGAGCCTCGGGCATCTGACGTTGCCGGGTAGGGGCCGCCATGAACCATTGCATCGCAGACCTCAACACCCGTTGGGTATCCATTAAGTAACAGGCGACCAGCCTTCAGTTCGAGTAAAGGAATCAACTCGGAAAACGCGGCCAGATCCTCAGGTTCGGCGATCAAGCTCGCGGTCAGTTGTCCCTGCAAGCCTTGCAGCGCTTGCTGCAGTTGTTGCCGGTCGTTTACTGCAACGACGACGACCACCGGGCCAAACACCTCGTGTTGGAGCAGTTCGTCTCTGTTGATCAGTAGTTTGGCATCGGCTTCGAACAACTGTGGATGAGCCTGAGTACCTTCTTGAGGATGCCCTGCTCTATGGTGGATCTGCGGATGATTATGCAGGCGGGTTAAGCCATCGGAGTAATTGCACAGCCCGCCGGAGTTGAGCATCGTGTGTGTAGGTTGAGCGTTGATCTGCTGGGTCAGATCATCGAGGAACGCATCGAACTCGGGAGAGCGTATTCCGATCACCATTCCCGGTTTAGTGCAGAACTGTCCAGCACCTTGAACCACAGATGCGCTGAGTTCAGCCGCAATTTTCGCGCCCCGAGTTTTGAGCGCCTCAGGCAGCACAAATACCGGGTTAACGCTCGACATCTCTGCGAACACTGGAATTGGCTCTGGACGTGCCGCAGCCATGTCACATAATGCCCGGCCACCTTTGAGCGAACCGGTGAAACCGACTGCCTTAATGGCCGGATGTTGCACCAGCCAGGCGCCGACGGTTCCGCCATAAATCATGTTGAAAACACCCGCAGGCATCTCAGTCTGTTCGGCAGCGCGAATGATCGCCAAGGCGACCCATTCGGCTGTTGCCATGTGGCCAGGGTGTGCCTTGAATACGACTGGGCAACCCGCCGCCAGAGCGGCGGCGGTATCGCCACCGGCGGTGGAGAACGCCAAAGGGAAATTACTAGCGCCAAATACAGCGACTGGGCCGATACCTATGTGGTACTGGCGCAAGTCGGGACGTGGCAGAGGCAGGCGATCCGGTAGGGCTCGATCGATTCGTGCACCGTAGAAATCACCGCGTCGCAGCACCTTGGCGAACAGTCTCATCTGGCCACTGGTACGGGCGCGTTCACCTTGAATACGTGCGGCCGGTAATGCCGTTTCTTGGCATACGACCGTGATGAACGCGTCACCCAGGGCGTCAAGTTCATCGGCGATTGCTTCGAGAAACGCGGCGCGCCGGCTTGCAGGCAGCATGCGGTAAGGCTGGTAAGCCGCTGCCGCCGCTAGGGCTGCAGCGTCCACTTCCTCTTGAGTAGCTTCGGCAAAATATCCCGGTAATTGCTCTCCCGTGTTGGCGTCGAAGCTTGACAGGCGAACGTCTCCTAGGGCGCTGCGTGCGCCATTGATAAAATTGTGTCCGGTGTAAGAGTTCATAGGCATTCTCGTTGAGGCTAGCGTGGCTTGAACGCGGCAGAAACCAAGCCACGACTGTGCAGGTTGTCGAGCAGGGCGAGGTAACCCATTTGCCATGCTGGAGCTTGGTCGCTCGTTGTCACCCGGTTCACCAGCGTGCCGAATTTGGCGCTGCTGATGGCAACCATGTCTCCCTCTTTATGGGTAAAGCCTGCGCCGGGCTGATCGCGATCTTGCTTGGGGGCAAACAGGGTGCCCAGAAACAGCACGAAGCCGTCCGGGTATTGATGGTTCTCATTGAGCGTTTGCGCCACCAGATCCTGCGGATCGCGGCTGATCTGATTCATGGAACTGCTGCCATCCATGATGAAACCATCCTCGCCGACAACTCGAAGTGCGACTTCCGCCGCGCGCACGTCCTCGATACCGAAGGTCTCATCGAACAGTCGGATAAATGGCCCAAGCGCGGTCGATGCGTTGTTGTCTTTGGCCTTGGACAAAAGCAGGGCACTCCGCCCTTCGAAGTCACGAAGATTGACGTCATTCCCCAGCGTAGCGCCCTGAATCTTGCCCCTACTGGAAACGGCCAATACCACTTCAGGCTCTGGATTGTTCCAGCTGGACTTGGGGTGAATGCCGATGTCCGAACCATAACCCACCGCTGACAGTGGCTGAGCCTTGGTGAATATCTCTGCATCCGGGCCAATGCCCACTTCTAGGTACTGCGACCACATGCCTTGACTGATCAGCACCTCTTTGAGCGCGGCGGCTTGCGCGGAACCCGGCACAATCTGCCCCAGGTCAGCACCGATGCTGTCTACCAGGGTTGCGCGAATGCTGTCGGCTTTGGCTGGGTCGCCCTTGGCCTGCTCTTCAACCACGCGTTCGAGCATGCTGGTGGCGAAAGTCACGCCAGCGGCCTTGACCGCTTGCAGGTCGATCGGCGCTAGCAACCAGGGTTGTGTTGCGTCGCGTAAGGCCGCGTCGCTGTTTTTCAGCAGGTCGTCCAGGCTGATCAACGGCTGCTCCAATGGCAAGCGGCGCAGGTACTGCACGGGGTCATCGAGTTCAAGCAGGGCCGAAACGGTAGCCACCCGGACGCTGATGTCATAGACCTGGCCGTCCTTGAGCAGTACAACGGCAGGCCCTGCCGTGGCGCCAGGAATCCATACGCGACTGATCCAGGTGCCTTGACCGAGGTCTTTAGCCAGCATATTCAAACCCGACAATGTCGTTACAGCGGTTGTTTGGGACATGGACAACACCCTTTGCAAAAAGAACGAATCAGTGGGAATGACGTGGATCGCCGCTGCGCGCAATGACTCGCAGGTGCAAGGTCGCAGGCTCTAGGCAACCGCCAGTGGAGAGCTGGCCGACCTGTTGTCGATAGAGTTCCTGCCATGGGGTTTGCGAAGCGAGGATGGATGGTTTAAACGCCGCCTGGCGACGTGCCATTTCGCTTTCATCCACCAGCAGATCGACTCGACGAGCATTGAGATCGACGCGAAGACGATCGTTGGTCTCCAGTAACCCTATTCCGCCGCCGACGGCAGCTTCAGGGGACATGTTGAGAATCGACGGACTTGCCGAGGTACCGCTTTGGCGCCCATCACCCAGGCAAGGAAGGGAATCGATGCCACGTTTGATCAGTGCTGCGGGTGGTGCCATGTTGACCACTTCGGCGCTGCCCGGATAACCCACGGTACCGCAGCCGCGAATGACCAGAATGCAGCGCTCGTCGATGTCCAGTGCGGGGTCATTGATTCGGGCCTGATAGTCCTCAGGGCCTTCGAAAACGATGGCCCTGGCCTCGAAACTGTTTTCCGCGCCAGGTTCTGACAGGTAGGTTTTGCGGAACGCTTCGCCCACCACTGACATCTTCATGATGGCGCTGTCGAAGAAATTACCGCTTAACACGATGAACCCGGCTCGCTGAATCAAGGGGTCTTCATACGTGTGGATCACATCGGTATCGCTGGCCGCCGCAGTGCCAACTATCTCGCCAATGGTCTTGCCTGAGACCGTGTTGCAGTCTTCGTGCAGTCGTCCGGCTTTCTGCAGTTCGTGCATGACTGCCGGTACACCGCCCGCGCGGTGAAATCCTTCGCCAAGGTATTTGCCAGCTGGCATGCAGTTAACCAGCAGCGGAACGTCTTCACCGATACGTTGCCAGTCTTCCAAACTTAAATCGATACCGGTGTGTCGCGCGATTGCGATGAGGTGTGGCGGGCAATTGGTGGAGGCACCCAAAGCTGATGCCACGGCAATGGCATTCTCAAAGGCTTCGCGGGTCATGATCTGGGATGGGCGAATATCCTGACGAACCATGTCGACGATGCGCTTGCCAGTGGCATAGGCCATCTGACCGCGTTCACGATAGGCTGCCGGAATGCTCGCGCAGCCGGGCAGGGACATGCCCAACGCTTCGGCAAGAGCGTTCATCGACAATGCGGTGCCCATGGTGTTGCAGTGACCAATGGAAGGAGAGGCTGCAGTGGTCATTTCCATGAACCCTTCGTAATCGATCTCACCGCTGGCGAGCAAGTTGCGCGCATGCCACAGCACCGTGCCGGAGCCAATCAACTTGCCCTTGTGGTGTCCATCCAGCATCGGCCCCCCAGACAGTACGATGGCCGGAATATCAACTGTCGCCGCCGCCATGAGGCAAGCCGGTGTGGTCTTGTCGCAGCCTGTTGTCAGCACCACACCATCAAGCGGGTATCCGTGAAGAATTTCGACCAGCCCCAGGTAAGCTAGGTTGCGATCCAGCGCGGCAGTCGGACGCCGGGTCTGTTCGGCCATAGGATGCACGGGGAACTCCATGGGAATGCCACCCGCATCGCGAATACCCGCTTTGGTGCGCTGCGAGAGTTCGAGGTGATGACGGTTGCACGGTGCGAGATCGCTACCGGTTTGGGCGATGCCGATGATGGGACGACCCGATTGCAGCTCCTCGCGTGTCATGCCGTAGTTCATGAAGCGTTCGACGTAAAGCGCGGTCATGTCTGCATGACTTGGATCGTCAAACCATTGTTGACTTCGCAGGGGCAGAGGAGTGTTTTCAGGCATGGGTTTTATCTCTTGTTAGAGGCATATCGACGGAAAGTGAACTACCGCAGGTGGCGACAAGAATGGGGATTGCTCAGCATCCGTCGGCGTTCGAATGGCTTGATGTTACCGGTAACATTTTATTTGTAAAGACCCAATGTCGATGTTTGAACGGGCTCGGGTCACCCCTGCAAGGAGCAGAGGTCGGCCTGTCAACGCCCATGTATAATCAGCGACCATCAGTGTTTTCGGCGTTGATTTTTATAAACCGCCCGGTCATTTTCAGGAAAACAGGACGTTCATGAGTTACGAGGATTCAGGCAAAATCACCACGCCGCCGCGAATGGCCGACGTCGCCAAATTGGCCGGTGTTTCAAAGATGACGGTTTCCCGGGTCTTGGCCGGTCGGGATGTGTCAGAGCGAACGCAAAAGCTTGTTCTCGCGGCGATTGAAAGCCTGGGATACCTGCCTGATGCCTCTGCCGGAACCCTGTCGACCGGACGTTCGGAATTTATCGTGGCTTTGGTGCCGTCATTGGCGAGCTCGAACTTTGCCGATACCGTGCGCGGCCTGAATGATGCTGTCAGTGAACATGGCCTATGCCTGCTGTTGGGTGACACGGACTACCACTTGGAGCAGGAGGCGTTGCTGGTACGCACGCTGCTGCGTCATCGGCCGGTAGGGGTGATGTTGACGGGCAGCGCACATTTGGACGAAACCCGTAAGCTACTGCGCCAAGCGCAAGTTCCCGTTGTTGAGACTTGGGATATTCCAACCGATCCTATTGAACAATCAGTTGGATTTTGTAACGTGTCGGCCGCTGCCGCGTTGTACGAGCACTTGCATCAGCAAGGCTATCGGCGAATCGGCTACATCGGGGGGGCGTCAGTTCTCGACCACCGCGGCCAGCAACGGCAGCAGGGATATCTTCAGGCCGTCGCAGCGTTGGGGGCAGGGGAGCCAAGGGTAATGGAATATGGCGAGTCACCCATCACAATGAGTCATGGCGGAGAGTCCGTGAAGCGACTGCTGAAAAAATGGCCGGATACGGAAGCAGTGATGTGCGTGAGTGACCTGTCGGCGTTCGGGGCAATCATGGAGTGCCATCGACAGGGTCGACGTGTCCCTGAGGACATTGCTATCGCAGGCTTCGGAGACTTCGAAGTGTCACGGTATTGCACTCCGACCATTACCACCGTCGCGGTGGATCCGTATGGCATTGGCTGGCGCGCGGGCCAATTGCTTGTCGCCAGCGCCGCTGCGCAGCGCCTTGGACTACCACGTCCGCGGGAACGTGACGTCGTCGAATTCAAAATCCTGGCGCGTGAAAGCACCTAAAAATTATTAATCGAGCCTGCTTGCTTTGCTCTGAAACTAATTGCTAAATTAAAAATGTTACCGGTAACACGCCAGCTTGCAGTTTCCTTTTATCCGTAGGATTGCCCTAGGTCAGTCCGAGGAGCTCAAGGTCGCAAGCCAAAACAAAAACAATCGGCATGACAACATGCCTTGAGGTCAACACATGGAATCAGTATCTCAGCGTCCTCTCGCAGGAGAGGGCTCGGCGGAGCTTACCTCTGAGGATCGTACCTACCGAAAGGTCATCTTGCGTATTCTGCCGATCCTGCTGTTTTGCTACATGGCGGCGTACCTGGATCGGGTCAATATCGGCTTTGCCAAGCTGGATATGCTCAACGATCTGCAATTCAGCAATACCGTCTACGCGCTCGGTGCAAGCATCTTCTTCTGGGGCTATTTCCTCTTCGAAGTGCCTAGCAACCTGTTCCTTCATCGCTTTGGCGCGCGCCTCTGGATCGCTCGAATCATGATTACTTGGAGCATTGTCTCCATGGCTGTGGCGTTTACCGTGCCGCTAGCCCGGTTCTTCCACATCGAATCGGAAACCATGTTCTACGTGCTGCGATTCCTGCTGGGGATATGCGAAGCCGGCTTTTTCCCAGGCGTGATTCTCTACCTCAACTACTGGTTTCCCACCCATCGGCAGAGCCGAGTAATGGCGGGCTTTCTGATGGCCATGCCGATCAGCCTGACCTTGGGCGGGATTCTGTCCGGCTGGTTGATGGGTGCGATGCAGGGAGTGCATGCCATGGCTGGCTGGCAGTGGATGTTGATCATTGAGGGTATTCCGTCGTTGATCATGGCGGTGGTAGTGGTGACCTTGCTGGTCGATAAAATCGACAACGCCAAATGGCTGACCGCTGCAGAAAAAAACATGCTCAAAAATAACCTCGACCGGGATAACACGAAAAAGGCGTCGAGCCTTCGAGATGTGATCTTCAATGGGCGAGTGTGGTTGTTGGTACTGATACTGCTGACCTTCAACACCGGTTTTTACGGTCTGGCGTTCTGGATGCCCACTATCATCAAGGCCACGGGCGTTTCCAATACGCTGCACATTGGTTTGCTGACGGCGATTCCCTACGCGACCGCCATTGTGGCCATGACACTCAACGCCTGGCATTCCAACAAAACCGGCGAGCGCCGACTGCATGCGGCTATACCAGCATTCATTGGTGGGATCGGGTTGATTTGCAGCGCGATCTTTGCCCATAACCTGCCGGTGTCGATTTTCTTCCTCAGCGTGTCCGCCTCAGGTTTGCTGAGCCTGATGCCGATTTTCTGGACACTGCCAGGCACGGTATTGTCCGGTGTGGCGGCAGCGGCGGGTATTGGCATGATCAACGCAATTGGCAATCTCTCGGGATTTACCGGTTCCATGATTACTGCCATGGCAGAGACATTGACAGGAGACATGAATAACGGCACCTATGTCCTCGGCGGTTGCTTGTTCGTTAGCTGCGTGCTGATTCTGCTGATCCCGAAGTCGATGCTCTCCACAGAAAAAGCGTGACTTATCCGGCTAATAGCCGGATATGCCTCATCCTGCCGACGACCTTGGGTCGCCGGCAGGATGGGAAATCTCTTGGGCTGTAGCGCGTACGAATATAAATTTTCTGGGACGCCGCGCTTCTGCTGTTCGTTTTACTCAGCTCATTTTTTTCTGGTGTTCAGGAGTGTGCGGTACCTGATGAGAGATACCAGTCAGCATAGGGTGTATTGGCGACCTGGCATCTATTGAAGGATTGAACGCGCTTGTCTCATTCATGCTGGACCGACTCAGCTCACCCCGGGGTGATTGAACCCGCCTGCTCTTGATACCCTTTGCGCAGTTTCTCCGCGATCAGCTTTTCCGCTTCACGCAAAGCGCGTTCGGGACTGTCGAGGGACTTGATCAGGGTCTGGCCCTTGGTGCCGATACGGCCGAAATTCACCACCACCTCAGCCTCGGTGACGCCGATACGCCAGAACTTGTTGGAATTGCCTTCACCAAAGGTGAACTCGCGCATCAAGGGTGTCGCTTCAGTGGTGACTGGCGGCTGGGCTTGGATCTCGCTGGTTTCCTCTGGCTGTTCCGGTTCTGGAAGTGCAGCGGCTTCCTCGCCCCTTAGTAACGCTTCGATGCGATTGAGCACCTCTTCTTGGTCGCGCAGCCAGTCATTACTGAGCACGTCGATGATCTTCCAACCGAAGCTGCGCAGTACCGTCGGGCGGAAAATGTAGCGCTCACGTACGTCAGCGGCGGCCGCCGTATTACCGTCCAGCAGTACGCCGAGGCTGAAGTGTTCACCACTGGCGTCACTGATCGCGAGGTCGCAGCGGAACTGCGAACGTCCGACATATTCCTGAACCGAATGCCCGCGTTTGCGCAACGCGGCAGCGAGGGCGCCGCGCAGGTGGTCCTTGGGCAGGCTGACGGCAAAGGACTGCTTGGCGCCTGGATTGAGGTTGGCGAGGATACCCTGGGAGCGCGACGCATCCCCGCTGGCACTGGCCTGGGCGAACTGCAGGAATGCACGCAGTGCGGCGGCACCATCGTTGTGGGTATTGGTGATGGCTTCGGACTCAATGCTGGAGACAATCGCCATGCGCTTGCGGGCGCGACTGAAGATCACATTAAGGCGTTTTTCCCCACCACGCTGGTTGATCGGGCCGAAGTTCATCAGCATCTTGCCGTTCGGTCCTGGCGCGTAGCAGATGCTCAGGATGATCACATCACGCTCATCCCCCTGGACGTTCTCCAGGTTCTTGACGAACAGGCCATTGAATTGCCCAGCATCTTCACGCACATACTCGCGCTCAAGTCGTGTGGCAAAGGCCGAGTCGCCGCTGGCCAAGTCTTCCAGGGCCTGCTCGATGGCGCCTTGCTGGGCCTCGGAAAAGGCCACGACACCCAGGCTCAGACCAGTCTCCCGTTGCAGCAGCTCCCGTACCAGGTTGGCGATATACCGCGCTTCGGCCAGGTTGCTGCGGCTGAGGTAGACACCGTCGCTCATCTTCAAGAAGCTGATCGGGCTGTCGAGCAGCGTGTCGGCGCCCCGGATGACTGCCTGGGCGTCCATGGAGTCCAGTGCGGTTTGGGCCGGGGCAGGGCGCTCGATACGACGGTCGGGAATGGTGATCAGCCGCCCTTCGTAGAACGCCGCGTTGGAAAAACTGATCAAGGCTTCGTGGCGACTGCGGTAGTGCCAGGCCAGGAGGGTTGCCGGCAAGTTTCGCGCGGCTTGGCTCAGCAGGCTGTCGGCATCAAGGTTGATTGCGATCTGTTCGCCATCCTCCATGGCAATCAGTTCGTTATCGTCCTGGTCGCCGGCACTGGAGAAGAAGTTGGTCGGTGGCAATTGCATCTCATCACCGACCACAATCACCTGCTGCGCACGGCTCAGTGCAGGCACGGCTTCTTCACTGGGGATCTGACTGGCTTCGTCGAAAATCACCACGTCAAACAGGTCCGGTGTTAAAGGCAGCGTGTCGGACACCGACAGCGGGCTCATCAACCAAATGGGCTTGAGGTCGTTGATCACGCGGCCACTGTCGCCACTCGCCATTTCGCGAATGGAGCGATAGCGCATGGTCTTGCCCAGCTCGTGTTCCAGTTCACGGCGGCCTTTGGCGTAGGCTTTCTTGAACTCGCGGGCCTGGGCGTCGAGTTGAGTCACCGACATCGCCGATTGCTTCACATGCTCCAGAAAACGCTGGTGCAACGTGGCGCTAAGCACGTTGGCATTGCTTTTGAGCAGGTTGCATTCAGCCTGGCTGATCTGGCGCGCGGCCAAACTCAAGGCCGGGCCGTCGAAGCGTGCCATCTGCGGATTGGCGCGGTAGAGGCGGGTCAGGTTTTCCTGGGCAATCAAACCGTCCAGCGCGCGTTGCGCCAAGGCGTACTGTTGCACGACCGCCAGGCAGACAGGATCGGCTTGGTGCAGCTCATTGAGCAGGGGCAGGGTGTCGGGCAGTTCGTCGAGTTCTTCACGCAGATCGCGCAGGTACTCGGCCAACTCGCCCAGGCTCAGCGCCGGGTCGAACACACAATGTTGCGCGACCAGCTCGGCCAAGCGCGCCACCGGCTGGCGCAGGCTGGCTTCCTGGCGTACACCGGGCAGGGCGTCCGGATTACCCCGCAGGCCCTCAACCCATTGGCGCAACAGCGGTGATGCGCTCAGTTGCTGGAGCAAAACTTGCAGGTTATGCACGAACAGGTCGATATCCGGGATGCCATAACGGTCTTGCAAGTGTTGCTGCTCGGCGTGCAGCTCGGCAGTGGCGCGATGCTCGCCGGCCAGGTTGTCTAGCACGCTCCGGAAACTGGGTCGAATCGCGTGCTGACTGAAGTCGTAGCGTCGTTGTAATTCACCGCGCAGCCGCCACCAGGCGGGTTGCAGCCAACGCAGCAGCGAGCCTTCCAGCCGCTGAACCAGATCAATGGCAGCCTGGGTGTCCTGGGGCGCGAGTTTTTCACGCCAGTGGTGGGTGGATTCACGGGCGTTGTGTTGCTGTACGGCTAGTGCTTGCAACGCCGCCTGCTCGGCGTGCAGCGCTTGGGCGCCTGATGAGCCCGGTTCCAGCAGGTTGAGGTGCGCTGCCAGGTTGGCGCTGGTCAATTGTTCGGCGGCCTGGGTCAGGACGCACGCATCCGCCAGGCGGGTGTCCCCGGACAACAGGCTCGACGATGACTCCAGGAATTGCTCGACGCTGTCCATCAGCCCACTGGCTACATCCAGGAACGCCTTGAGTTGGCCGTACGCATGTTCGTGGGTAATCAGGCTTGAGGCCAAATGGCTGAAAGGATGATGTGCGAAGCTGTCGAGGCCGAAACGTTCTTTGATCGCCTGATACACGCGACCGGTCAGCTCGCTTTGTGCCTGCCAATAACGCCATTCGGGTAAACGTTCCAAGGCTTCGGGGGGCAGCTTGGCAGCAACGGGCGGCAGTTCGATCAGATGACGTACCAACTCGCGTACCGAGCATGCCAAGGACTCCGGAACCCCACGCATTGCCTGTTCAAAACGCTCTATCAAGCCCAGCTGTTGGCTAAGGCCAGCCAGTAAGGTGTCACGCCGGGCTTGCAACTGCGACGACTGCGCATCACCGGCGATCCAACGCTCATAGCACTCGCGCAGGTTGCCCACAAAGGCCTTCTTGTCTGTCTGGGAATCATGGATCAGGCAGCACAACTCACCCAGTTCACTTTGTTGCAGGCGATGGAACACCACGTCCAGCGCTGCACGTTTTTCACAGACAAACAGCACTCGCAGGCCGCGACCGGCGTAGTCCGCGATCAGGTTAGTGATGGTCTGGGATTTGCCGGTGCCTGGTGGTCCCTGAATGATGAAGTTACGCCCGGTACGGGCCAGACTGACGGCAGCATTCTGCGTGGCGTCGCCCGCCACCACGTTCCACTGCTCCGGCAACGGGGTCGGGTCGGGGGCCTGGACCTCAACGTCCCGAGGCTCGATGGAGAACATCCGGTCAAACGCTTCATTCTGCGCCGGTTCGTCGATCAACTGTGCATAGTCACGCACCAGCGACATCTTGCGATAATTGAAGTTGGCCAGGGTCACCTGGGTCAGGTCTATGTCCCAGGCGTAGCGATGCCCCTGGTTCTCGGGCATGGCGAAGGTGCTGTTTTCGGCGCTGCTGGCAACCATCTGAGGATGTTGGTTGCGCAGAATGGGTTTGGCGCCTACGGCCAGGCGCAGCGGCAACTCGCTGGGCAGCACCTTCTGCTGGAACAACTGCAGGCCCAGCGGACGGAAATCTTCGCGGTCGTAGCTGAAATCCGGCTTCACCAAAGGCGTCGACATGCGCTGGCGGGCACGACGGCGCTGGAAGTGGTGCAGATGCTGCACGGCTTTTTGGTGGATCAGTTCGATTTGCGGTTTGCTTTGCAGGCGTAACTCGACGCCGGGCTCGGTCAGTTTGATCTGGCGCGCAATATCGGCGTGGATGTCTTCCAGCGAAGTCTTTTGTAGGTCGACGGTTTCCGGCAACTGGATGTCGTAGAGCTGACGCAATTGATGACGCAGTACCGGGTTGAATTCGGCCTCGCTTTCGTCGCACTGCAACACGAACTGGTCACGTACCCCTTTTTTGCGACTCAATTCTACCGGCAACCACAGCAGCGGGGTGACGATGCGTTCTTCCGGCGTGTCCTTGAGGTTGTGCCAGCGCATGAACGCCACCACCAGGCGAAGGTTACTGAAGCCGAATTCGGCGCGGTCGCGGCGGGTTTCTTGGATGATGCGCTCCAGCGACGCCTGCAGCCAGGTCTGGTCTTCGAACCGTAGCCATTGCTGCAGGCCGACAGGTTTACCGCTCAGCACTTGTTCGGAGAATCCGCCGAAGGTGGGCTGCCAGGTGCATAGCGCTTCGGGCCGGATACTTTCAATGCGCATCACCAACGGAACGCTGGCCACGGTCAAGTTGATGTTGGCTTGGGTCGGCCGGAAATACAGCAGTCGATTGCGACGCGAAAGGTCAAACAACCGGTTGCGCAGATGTTCCAGCACCACAGTGCGCCGCGAAGCCGGGCCTTCGGCCTGGGCCAACACACGCTCGACATCCAGGCTGGCCGGCTGTTCGCGCCAGGAATTCAAGCGGCGTGCCAGCGAGCCCACATCAGTGGCGCGCTCATGGCGGTTGAGCTCAGTCATCTCGACGATCAGGTTGGCCAGCACGGGGCTGAGCCGGCCATTGAGCTGGAACAGATTGCGACGGTGCCGGGCAAACGTCTTGAGGTCATTGATATCGGCGAAATCCAGCCCGCACGCCAGGCACGCCAGCAACTGGCCGAGCTGGAATATGTCCGTGATCTCATCGTGGTGCCCGAGGCGATGCTCCCAACTGTGCAGGTCCGGGAGGAACACCGGGTGGTCGATGGTTTGATGCAGATCTTCCTGGACTTGCAGGTCGGTAATGGTCACGCCGCTTTCCGAATCCCGAATCAGGCGGACTTTGCCGACGACGTTAAGCGCCGATTCCGGATTGGGCTGCACCTGCTTGATCGCTTCCAGCGCCAGTCGCGGAGGGACACCCTCGGGATTGCGCAGTTGCAGCGTGCGTTCCGGCCCCTGTATCACATCGAGATAACTGAGCTGGGCGACACGTCCCAGTTCATGCAGTTGCGCCACTTGGCGTAGCAGCGGTAGCACCAGGAACAACACATCGTCGATGGGCAAGGCAGCGCCATCGTGGCTATTCAGTAATTGAGTGAATGTGACGGGTTGGATTACTGGGTCCATGTGTCGACCTCCGCGTTGAGCATACGAATGATCGGGTGGAGCTCACGTTTTGGTAATTTGATATCGCGCTTGAGCACGTTGATAAAGTCATCGGTGCTGCCGAGTTTCTTGGCGGTGCGTGCCGCGTGCAGCAAGGCATCATCCCGCAGGTCGCGGTCCACCAGGCTCAGGTCAAGCATGATGAAGTGCAGGTATTCATGGATGCTTGTGTCGATACGCTCGGCATTCAGCGTCGCTAGGTCGAGTGGCGTTTCGTTGTCTCTCCAGTCGGGAAAGAAACCGCGCACCTGGTTGAGCACAACCTCCGATTGCAACACGGACGTGCCGATGAAATGGGCAATAAAGCTGCGGGTGAGGGCGGTCAACTCGACCTGATCGGTCACGTCCAGGCGATTGAGCGACAACGGCCCGCGCAACCGGCGATCCAGCCAGCTATCCGTATCCGGGAGTCGCTGCCACCAGTTGTCCACCGCTTGGGAGCGTAGAAACGTCTCCGGATGGGAAATCGCCTGGGATAACTGTGCATCCTTGCCATCCAGCTCGCGGGCCTGCTTCAAGTAGCTGGTGGCATCAACGCTGACAATCCCGGTGTGAATCTTGACCAGCGATGTAATCGACGCTTCTGGACCATTGGCAACCAGGGCGGCACCGCGGTCGGCATAGATTTCAGTGTACAGGCTATATAGACGTGCGGTCTGTTCCAGGCTGGCCGGCGTATTCACATCGGCCATGGCATGATTGAGAATCCGCTCGGCGGTGAGAAAGTCGCCACTGTGCTCCGACCATAAGCGGTAATGAGCCAACTCATGCCCGAGCAACGCCAGCAACTCCTGGGCATCCAGGCGCTCAAGAATCGGTCCGTAAAGCACCACATGCACTTCACCGGCCAGGTAATACAGACTCGCATTCATCGCACCGTCGCCAGCCTGGTAAAGGGTTGCGGGTGCCTTGATCTGCAAGCACTGCAACGCCTTTTCACAGGCTTGATAGGCCTGCGGATGGGTCTCGGGGCTCAGGCGATAGGTGTCACGCAGCAATTGCGCGCGCACATCCTGGGCATGCTCCTGCTGAACGCCCAAGGACGAGGCCCATTCCCACACGACAGGTTCATGGGCTTTCAGGTAGTCGACCACACGCTGGTGGTAAGGCAGTGGCGTCAGGCTGCTGATGTCCAGCGCGGGGGTACTCATTGTGTTCAAACGTCCTTGAGAGAATACGGCTCCATATCCTGCGGTTGTGCAGCAGAGACTTGGGTTGGCATGCCGGTATCAGTGATCGGTAATAAACGCGGAGCATACCTATGGGGAGGGGAAAATACTTGTGAAAGTGCATGTGTCCGTTCGGAACATGGCATCTTATTAAGTGGGCGATGTCAGATGTTCATAAGCAGATCAGCAGCCCACTCAGCGGGACATGGAAGGCCATTGCAAGGGATCTGGGTAGATGCTGGGAGCTATCAAAAGTCGTCTACATGATGTAGTCGGTATCCGGTGGCGCGATAAAGAAAAAATCGCCGTCATAGGGCAAGAAATTCAGGCCGTCGGCCAGAATGCTTCGATTCGGTGCGATGTCGGACGGACCGGGCAGGTTCACCGGCAGCAGCAGGTTTATGCAGCGGGCAGGCGTATGGGTGTGCTGAGCCACGCCACTGCTCATGGTTTCGCGGAACAATCGCACGCCCTGCAGCTGCACATCCTGCAGATAGCCCTGGAAAGCACCGGGCGTCAGCTTGTCGTAGTGCTGAGACCAGTGCCGCAAAGAGGCGGCGTGCTCAATGATTTGGTCGAAGTGTTGAGTTTGACTGTGCATGCTGAATCGCCCCTGAAGCTTGCCCCTCTGCATGCAGCAAGAATTACGCCTTTTTATTCTCCAGCAGCAATCCGGAAGCCAATGCCAGGAAGCTTTCGGCGACATGCTCGGACGCCGTTTGCGGATCCTCGGCATTGGCAATCCACAAGGAAGCGCCGAGCAGGGCGCCCATGATCAAACGTGCCGTCGCTTCGGTGTTGACCGCGTGGATCGTGCCTTCGTCGATCAGTTTCTGGATGCTGCGCTGAGTGCTGCGGATGCAGGCATTCTGGCTCGGCCATTGCGAGGGATCACCCAGTACCGACGGGCCATCGAGGAACACAATGCGCTGGATCTCAGGCTCCAGGGACATCTTGATGTAAGCAATGGATTCATCGATGAAGCCATCCCAGGTCGTGCTGGCTTCCGCGATGATCACCGACAGACGCGCCATCATCTCTTCATCGATCTGGGCGATGACCGCCTGAAGCAAACCCTTCTTGTCACCGAAGTGATGGTAAAGCGCGCCGCGGGTCAGCCCGGCTTTAGCAGTCAAATCATCCATCGAACTGTCCGCATAGCCCTTCGCAGCGAATGCGTCCCGCGCCGCCTTGATCAGCTTGCCGCGGGTCTCCGTAATCATGTCCGCACGCTTCTGCGCCATCGGTCCTTTTTCCTTATCAAAAATTTAACATTCATGGCGTATGTAAGTTGACATACGCAGCGTATGCCGTATTGTGACTGACATACGAGGCGTATGCAATGAGCCTGAGCGGTATGCTCGACCGGCTCTGTAACGCTGTCATTCAGCACAGGATACTGAGCAATGCGTGAGCAGCGCGACTTTGATATTTCACTCCGTAGCGCGGGCCAGGGCAAAACCATCGGGCTGATCGTCAACCCTGTCGCCGGCATGGGCGGGCGTGTGGGCTTGAAAGGGACCGATGGTCCCGACATTCTGCGGGAAGCGATACGCCGTGGCGCAGTGCCCGTTTCCAGCGAACGGGCTTCTATTGCGCTCAAACGCCTGGCGGCCTTGGTCACGCCATTTCAACTGATCACCGGCGCCGGGGAACTGGGTGAAGATGCGGCACGCGCCGCAGGTATCGAGCCCATTGTCGTATACACACCGTCTCCCGGATCAAGCCGGCCAGATGACACTCGCAATGCTGCGCTGGTCATGGCGTATGCCTCGGTCGATCTGATTCTTTTCGCCGGGGGTGACGGTACTGCGCGCGATGTGCTGGGCGTGGTCAACGACCGGGTCCCCATTCTCGGGATCCCGACCGGCGTAAAAATGTACTCCGCGGTGTTCGGGACCAATTCTGATAACGCCGGAAATCTTGCCGCACGCGTCATTGCCGGCGAGTCTTCGGTGCGCTTTCGCGAAGCCGAGGTCATGGATATCGACGAAGCCGCCATGCGCAACGATCAGGTTTCGGCGCGGCTCTATGGCTACGCCCGCAGCCCCCACGAACGGCACTTGGTGCAAAACGCCAAGGCCGGCTCCGTTCTCAATGAAAACCTGGCGCTCGACGCTGTCGCCCGGCAGGTCGTCCGCCAGATGAAAGCTGGCTGGCTTTATCTGCTGGGCCCCGGCACCACGACGCGGCGGATAATGACCGAACTCGGCCTGCCGTCGACTCTGCTCGGCGTCGACGCGGTCATGGACGGCGCGTTGGTTGGCGCCGACCTCAACGAGCAGGCGTTGATCCATCTAATCGAAGGTCAAGAAACCCGCATCATCGTCGGTGTGCTTGGTGGTCATGGCAGCTTGTTCGGACGCGGCAATCAGCAGATCAGTGCCGAGGTGATCCGCCGGACCGGGCGCGAAAACATCATCGTGATCACCTCAATGGACAAGTTGATTTCCCTCGACGCCGGCTGCCTGCGCGTCGACACCGGTGACGCTGAAGTCGACGCCATGCTCAGCGGCCATATACGCGTGCATACAGGACCCGACCGGTCCGTCTTTTTCAGGGTTCGATCCTGATCATTTGTTCCATCCAAAAAACGAGGATAACCCCATGAGTAATCATGTCGCCCACCCCTACATGGCGAACTCCGTTCCCGCACTCAAGCAGGAAATGCTCGACTCGATCGGTGTCGGCAGCATCGAGGAATTGTTCCAGCAAATCCCCGAGGCCCACCGCCTGCAACGTCCGATCGATTTGCCGCCGACACTGAACGAGAGCGAACTGCGTCGGCATCTGGTCAGTACGCTGTCGAAGAACAGGACATGCGAACAGAACCTCAACTTTCTGGGCGCCGGCTGCTGGCAGCATCACGTCCCTGCAGCGTGCGACGAGGTTGTGCGCCGCAACGAGTGGCTGACGTCGGTATTCGGCGAGCCGAGTTCCGACCATGGCCGCAACCAGGCCTGGTTTGAGTTCTGCAGCCAGCTAGGCGAGCTGCTGAACATGGACCTGGTCGGACTGCCAGTGCGCAGCTGGGGCTGCGCCGCCGGTCACGCCATTCGCATGGCCACGCGCATCACCGGACGCAACGAGGTGGCGGTGGTCCGCGCCATCGACCCGGAGCGGCTGTCGATCATTCGCAACTACTGCGAACCGGTCGACATGCCGAGCCACATTGTCGTCCGGCTGGTCGACTATGACCCGGCCACAGGACTGCTGGATCTCGATCACCTTCGTGCCTCGATCGGCGAGCAAACGGCGGCCTTGTATTTCGAAACCCCGTCCTACTTCGGTGTGATCGAACAGCAAGGCGCCGAAATTGCCGCTATTGCCCATGCTGTCGGTGCCGAAGTGATCGTTGGTGTCGACCCGATCTCGCTGGGCGTGCTGGCCGCGCCGATCGATTTCGGCGCGGACATCGTGGTCGGTACCACGCAGCCGCTCGGGGTGCATATGAATTGCGGTGGCGGCGTCAGCGGTTTTATTGCCACCCGCGACGAAGAACTCTACGCCCACCAGTACCCGACCCTGTTCATCAGCATCGCCGAAACCACCAAGCCCGGCGAATACGGTTTTGGCCTCAGCCTGTTCGAGCAATCGTCCTACGGCCTGCGCGACAAAGGCAACGATTGGACCGGTCACTCGGTGTACATGTGGGCCATCGCCAATGCCGTGTACATGGCAATGATGGGCCCCCAAGGCTTTGAAGACGTGGGCAATGTCATCCTGCAGCGGGTTCACTATGCCGCAAAGTTGCTGGCTGACATTCCAGGTGTCCGCGTGACGTTTCCAGGCGGCTTCTTCAAGGAGTTCGTGGTGAATTTCGACGCCACCGGACTCAGCGTGAAGGACATCAACAAGCGGCTTCTCGCCCTCGGGATCTTCGGCGGCAAGGACCTGACCCAGGACTTCCCGGAGCTGGGCGCCAGCGCCCTTTACTGCGTCACCGAGATTCACACGCAAGCCGATCTCGAGCGTCTGACCGCAGCACTCAAAAAGGTAATCGCACAATGAGCACAACACTCAAGGAATACCACGCTCCCGTCTGGAGCGAGCCGGTCATTCTGGAGATGGGCTATCCCGGCCGTCGCGGCGTGATTTTTTCTGACGTGGAAGCCGAGGTGCAAGCCGCTGTCGGCAGTGGCCACGGCTTGATTCCAGCGAACATGCGCCGCACGCGCAAACCGGCATTGCCGGAAATGTCCGAGCCCGAGGTTCTGTATCACTATCTGCGCTTGTCGCAGCAGACGCTGGGCATGATGAATATCAGCCTGTTCGGCACATGCACCATGAAGTACAACGCGCAGATCAACGAGGCGATGGCCTGGCGCCCGGAAATCACCCACGTACATCCGTATCAGGACGAAGACACCCTGCAAGGCGCACTGGAAGTGATGCATGGCATGGACACGATTTTGCGCGAATTGTCCGGGATGGATCAGTTCATCTTCCAGGCGGGTGGCGGTGCCGACGCGGCCTACACCAACTGCGCCGTGACCCGTGCCTACCACGCGTCCCGTGGCGAACTGGCGCAACGGGACGAGATCATCACCACGATCCAGACCCACCCGAGCAGTGCCGCCACAGCCGCGGCCGCCGGGTTCAAGGTCATCACGCTGATGATCGAGGAGAACGGTTACCCCTCGCTCGAATCACTCAAGGCCGCCGTGTCCGATCGCACCGCAGCGCTGATGGTCAACAACCCGGATGACATGGGCGTGTACAACCCGGAAATCCGCGAGTGGGTGCGGGTGGTGCATGAGGCGGGTGGTCTGTGCTTCTACGACCACGCCAACTTTAACGGCGCGATGACCAAGATTCGTGCTCGCGAACTCGGTTTCGATGCGTGCATGTTCATGCTGCACAAGACATTCGGCGCACCGAAAAGTGGGGTAGGGGGCCCGGCAGTTGGGGCCTATGGTTGTTCGGCGGAACTCGCGCCGTTCCTGCCGGCACCGGTGGTGGCGTTCGATGGTGAGCGCTACAGCCTTGATTACGATCGTCCGCAGAGCGCTGGCAAGATCCGTGAGTTCTGGGGCAACGTTCCCGTCATCCTCAAGGCGTATGCGTGGTCGCGCGCCATGGGCGCGCAAGGCATGGCCGAAGCGTCCGACATCTCGGTTCTGGCCAACAACTACATGGAAAAAGGCCTGCTGGCGATACGCGGCGTAACCCGTTCCCATCCCGAGGCCACCAGTCCGCGGATGGAGATGACACGCTACAGTCTTGAGCAACTCAAGGAAGACACTGGGGTAGACGTCCACGATGTGCAGAATCGCATGAGCGATTTCGGCATTGATCCGATGTGGAGCAGTCATCACCCGTGGTTGGTGCCGGAGCCTTTCACGCCCGAGGCGGGCGAAATGTATGGCAAGGAAGCGTTGGATACCTGGATCGCAGTGCTTGCGCACATCTCCGGCGAAGCCTATTCGAATCCGGAGATCGTCAAGACGTCGCCGCATAACCAGGCGATCCACCGGTTGAAGGCTGCACCGCTGGAAGATCCACTACGCTGGGCGATGACCTGGCGCTCGTACCTGCGCAAAAACAACAAGCAGACCGCCTGAGCCGTTACAACGTCCCCGTCGATGAGGCGGGGACGTTATCGAAGCCTGGGCAGAGCTAACAATCAGCCATCGGAGGTTGCCAGCATCGCTACACGACTGGTGACTTCCCCACAGGAAAACGTCATGTCGATTTTCGAAACGGGCCTGGCGCCCTCGTCAGTCAACCATATTGCCCTCTCGCCACTGAGCTTCATCGAGCGTACGGCCTCTGTCTACGGTCAGTATCCAGCGGTGATCCACGGCGCTGTGCGGCGCAACTGGCAACAAACCTATGAGCGCTGCCGACGCCTGGCCAGTGCGCTCAGCCGGCGGGGCATAGGCAAGGGCGATACGGTGGCGGTCATGCTGCCCAACATCCCGGCGATGCTCGAAGCGCACTTCGGTGTGCCGATGACCGGCGCGATCCTCAATACTCTGAATGTGCGTCTGGATGCGCAGGCCATTGCCTTCATGCTGGAGCACGGCGAGGCCAAGGTGTTGATCACCGACCGTGAGTTCCACGCGGTGATCCGTGAGGCCTTGAGCGGGCTTTCCAATCCGCCGCTGGTGGTGGATGTGAACGATCCGGAGTACGGCGAAGGCAGTGCCGTCAGCGCGCTGGACTACGAAACGTTCCTCGCTGAGGGCGACCCGCAGTTCGCCTGGCAATGGCCCGAGGACGAGTGGCAAGCTATTGCCCTCAACTACACCTCCGGCACCACCGGTAATCCAAAGGGCGTGATTTATCACCACCGCGGCGCCTACCTCAATGCCCTGGGCAATCAGATGACCTGGGCCATGGGTAATCACCCGGTTTACCTCTGGACGTTGCCGATGTTCCACTGCAATGGCTGGTGCTATCCGTGGACCGTCACCGCGTTGGCGGGTACTCACGTGTTCCTGCGACGGGTCGACCCGCAAAAAATTCTCACACTGATTCACGAGCATCAGATCAGCCATTTGTGTGGTGCGCCGATTGTCCTCAATGCACTGGTCAACCTGCCGGAATCGGCCAAGACCGCCATCGATCATCCGGTCAATGCCATGGTCGCGGGTGCTGCACCGCCGGCCAAGGTCATTGGTGCGGTCGAGGAAATGGGCATCAAGATCACGCACGTCTATGGCTTGACCGAGGTCTACGGCCCGGTGACGGTTTGCGCCTGGCATGCGCACTGGGATGAACAGCCGCTGAGCGAGCGCGCGAAGATCAAATCACGCCAGGGCGTACGCTACCCGACTCTAGAGGGGCTGATGGTCGCCAACCCGCAAACCCTGGAACCCGTGCCTTGCGACGGCACCAGCCTGGGTGAAATTTTCATGCGAGGTAATACGGTGATGAAGGGATATCTGAAAAACGCCGAAGCCACGATCGAAGCCTTCAAAGGAGGCTGGTTCCACACCGGCGACCTGGCGGTGCGCCACCCCGACGGCTATGTCGAAATCAAGGATCGTCTCAAGGACATCATCATCTCCGGCGGCGAAAACATCTCCACCATCGAACTCGAAGACGTTCTCTATCGCCACCCTGCGGTACTGGAAGCGGCGGTAGTTGCACGTCCGGACGAAAGATGGGGCGAAACACCCTGCGCGTACATCATGCTCAAAGTCGATCATGAGGACACCCGCGAGGCCGACGTCATTCAGTTCTGTCGTGAACATCTGGCCGGTTTCAAGCTACCCAAGACCGTGGTGTTCGGCGAGCTGCCGAAGACCTCGACGGGCAAGATCCAGAAGTATTTGCTGCGGGACCGAGCCAAGGCACTCTGACAAAAACGCCCCATGGAAACACCTGCGTGGATCGTATGTTGCCCATAGGCGGGATTGGCCCACCCCGGTATGGCACCGGGGGAGGGCCGGTTGCAACCCGCCAACCTATACGTGGAAGTGACCGAGGGTGTGTTGCTGAGCGACAGTCTTGGGGCCGAGCAAGCCATCCGGGATTTGCACGCATTAGGGATACGACTGGCCATTGATGACTTTGGCACAGGCTATTCCAGCCTCGGGTATTTACGGCACCTGCCAATCAGCGAGCTGAACGCATAGGCCCGATCGGCCTCTGAGGGTCGGGATGAGCAAACCGACTGCACACCGTAAACACCTGTTTGAGGCTGCTTTCAGTGGTCGTATAAACCAGGTTCGTCGAGCTCGGCGCTGAAGTCATTCCTACCGCCTTCGTCGTTTTTGAATTGAACGGGAACCACTTTGGATTCGGAATCAGGGCATCCGCCTCGGTGACGTGCGCCTCATCGTTAGGAACGAAGCGACTGCGCGTCAAAGGGCCACCCAATCTTGGGAAGGATTACGACAAAAATCCAAATAGTCCTGGGCATCCTGACGTTTTAACAGGTACAGCTCGCGATTGAAGCAAAGTGGAAATGGACAGCTCATGAACATATCTGACATAGCACATAATTAAAGTGGGCGATGTCAAATGTTCATGAATCGCTCATCGGGAGAACGCCCCTGGCTTAATGCTCCAGAAATGAATGCGGCTGTTCATCGATTGATGTTCATAGACCTAGTTTTCTGCCCCCTCCTTAGCCTCGTCGCCCCGACCTCTGAACTGCCGCGAAATACATCCAGCGTTTGCTGACCTTGATGTACGTAACATCGCCACACCACACCTGGTTGATCGCCGTGACATCAAACTTGCGCTTGAGCACATTATGACTACCTCGTTGATATGCTCGGCCACCCAGAGGTGCTCCCTGCGGGCTAACGAGCTCTAGCGGCTCTTCGAGCTAATCGTATGAATGCCCGTTTCAAACATCCGCTATGCCTTCTGGATGCCTCAAAGGCGGCGGGCGGCTTTGGTAGCTTTGGCGTGACCTGAAGATCGTGTAGCGACTGCAGGTCAGTATCAAGACAATCGATCTCTATCGCGTTCGGGTGATGACGCGCATGAAAGCTGAAAGCTGGCCGGCTCTGGTAGGGGATGGCCATTGCTGCTGCCAGGTTGCTCACCGAGCCCGGGCAGCACATTCGAAGTGCCTTAAAAATGCCAGAGAGCATAAAGTTAGAGGCTAGGTGCGCCTAGTCGACGTGGCCATGACGCCGACTCACTCGCACGGTGGCATCGCTTCTGCAATCCTGCCGGAGCTCAATCTTCCTCATGGATCTGGAGTAGGTATGCGAAGGGATCAGATCACAGATGAGCTGACTCAGCTCGCTTTCGAGTTCTTTTATGGCTTTTCTCGGTTCGAGTTTTGTTTGAAAGAAAACGGTTTTCTGGGAAATGACAAGCCTGGTAACGCCGCTGAGCCAGGATGGAATGCATTTGTAGAGCGGTATTCAGGAACCTATACGCTGTCCCCTGAGGCCGGAGATCTGCTCGCGGCTCCTCCCAGCAAACAGGTTGTTGGAGAGAATCGGGCTTTAGAGTGGCGCGGTCTCAGATTCGGTGAGGGAGAATCGGATTTGGCAAAAGTGGTTCGCGTAGTTAAGACCGTTCGCAACAATCTTTTTCACGGCGGAAAGCATGGTGACGCGGGATGGGACAATCCAGAGCGCACGCGGGCGCTTATCACGAACAGTCAGGCCGTACTGGGCACTCTAGTCGAGCTTGGAGATTTTCAAGAGGACTATGAGCGCCGGTACTGAGATTTGGACACCTTCAGGGTAAGCGTCCGGTGAACGAGCCCCATGAAAGACAGGACACTGTTTCCCCCTTACGATAAGGGATAGGTCGCCCATGGCACACCGACGCTTCGGATACGATCAGGATCCTGATACCTTTCTTATCGATTTCATAGTCGGGATGACGCTTATCGACCCGATCGGCAGTACAACTGTCTATTCGCATTCTTGGTATGAGCTCAAGGAGCGCCAAATAGCATCAAAAGCGCGATCCACCAACGGAGGCTCCCGTGAGTACAGGTTGGCAGGATACCGAACTACAAACGCTGTCACCGGGATCCCGCAATCGAGTAAGATGGCAGTTTGACTTCAAGCTTGTATTAAGGATCTACGTTGACAAGGACATCGTTCAGGTTGCTCATATGCGCGTGCTTTTTGCAATTTTCCCTACTGCTCTCTTCAGCCCATGCGGCAAATGCACTTACAGAGTTCTCTCAGCCTCATGAAATTGAAACGTTTGACTTGGCCGGAGGAGTAAAGGTTGTAACTCATCGGTTTGGCGAGTATCAGCTTGTGGAGGTATCAATACCCTCTGCGTCGGCCAGTGCGACGGTTCATGATTTGAGAATCAAGGGTGACGCAGCGAGGGCATATCGACCTCTTGTGACTCCAAACACGGTTGCGATCATCGGCGGCGGCTTTTTTGGCTACAACATTGAGGGGGAAGAGCAACCGATAGGACTCATCCGGGTAGATGGTGAACGTAAGGTGGCCTTGATGCCCTGGAGCCATGGCGGCGTTTTCGCTTCTGACGGCAACGGGACACTTCGTATTTTTCCCGCAGAGAGCAAAGCTCAGGGTGGGCGGTGGAAATACGCTCTTCAATCCAAACCCATCATTATCCTTAATGGTAATGTGGATGTCGGTCGGAATTTTCGGGATGCTGAATTCAACCGCGTTGCTTTCGGGTTAACCACCGAAGGCGATGTGTTGATCGTGGGGTTATTCCAAAATTTCGGTCAGGCGGCTACGCAGGTAAAATTTGCCCAAATCTTCAAAGCCATCGCGGAACAAAGAGGCCTAAAAGTTCTCCGAGCGTTGGCTATGGACGGCGGGGCAGGGGCTCAGGTTCATATTCCCAAGTTGAAAATGAAATTTGGTGACACTGGAGTTTCATACTTTCCTAACGCCATTCGCTTCGATAATTTGGCAGGGCGCTAGATCGTAATGTCAAAATTTCAATCGGTACAAGACTGGTGCACAACGTTTATCAAAAATCACTGGGGAAAGCTTCTGAGCTTGGTCGGCACTGCTCTAGTCGCGGTTGGTGGATGGGCTGCGACAAATCTGCAAGAAGAAATTAAGTCTGCGCTTAATCTTCAAGACGCCACAGTGACGATCTCGACCACAACGCCAAAAGTTGAGCTCAATAAAAAAATAGACATCGAAGCGCATGTAGACTCCGTAGGCCTCAGCAGCCTGTCGCCCGGAATTCTTACGATCGATGTGGATCACGATCTTGTCTCGGTGAGACCGAAGGCGACCGTGAAGATTAAGGCAATATCGGGCACTGACGCAGTCGAAAATATGCCAGAAATCAAAGTCATCAAAGATCCGTCGGGTCGCGTAAAAATCAGCGCCCTCTACGTATCCGGTGGACTAAGAGTGAAATCCAACGAACTTTGGATCGAAGTAATACCGCCAACCCGCTTGGTACACCCCCACTTCGATGTGAGCGACACCGGCAGAGTCAACCTCTCGGGCGACTGGACGATTGAAGTTGGTGGAATTCCCGGAAAAATGACTTTGGTTCAGGCGCCGGACAACAACATCACTGGAACATACGTCATTCCAGGCGGAAAGTGGCCTCATGGAAAAATCGTAGGGTTCAAGGATGGTAAAACGTTCCGAGTTCGATTCAGCGTCCCAGGCAGAGACAGCACAGAAACTATCCGAGTTGCAGGCTTTTTTGAAATTCAAAGCTCAAATGGTGACTTTATCGAGCTGACAGGATGTGCCTATCACTTACGCACCTCCAATTCAGTATATGGCTCTGTTGGAGTAGAAGGGCTGGATTGCACGAAATCGGTTCAATACGATCAATGGAAGGTTTTACAAACCGCGACTTTTTACGCTTCTTCGCCGTTCGATAAACAAGAGCGGTAGTCGTCGGAGAGGGGTGATTTTCAGATTGAAGGGGCATGCTGGCTGCGCTCCAGCCCTTGGGGATCGAATAGCAAAGGGCTTTCCACTTAAACCGCGATTGGCGCAGATGGCTCAGCGATATCAAGTTGAGAAACGAAAGGCTGCTTGCATTGGCAACGCACCTCTAGCACGACACATTATTTAACTTATGGGCAATGTCAGATGTTCATAAGTAGCTCACGGGCCCGAGATTGCTGACTCACTGCTCTCGAAATTAACGCGATTGTTCATCTGTTGATGTTCATAGACCTAGTTTCCCCCGTCATCCTTAGCCTCGTCGCCCCGGCCTCTGACGGTCCCAGTCCAGAGGCTGATGGATGCTGGTTTTCAAAAACCATGCTTTGGGATCTGGTTGGAATTGGGTAGAACCTGGCAGGCTCAGAATCGAGCAGTGTGGTTTGTCCCGGAGCTGGTTGCTCATGGCACCTCCTAACAGCCTCAATTGTGAGGCCCGGAGGTCTCAAGGGAAGCGAGGCCTGAATAACGCAGTGAAAATACAAATACGATCAGGCCGTGGGCGCTTGGGCGTTCTAACTGGCTCTTCGCTGGATCACTGCGCAGTGGTAAACGGGCGGCGGCGATCATGATCCTGAACCAGTCGGCACGCATGAACGGGCATGATCCGTACGCGTACCTCAAGGATGTACTGACGCGGTTGCCGACGCAGAAGGCCAGTGAGATCGAACTGTTGCAGCCGCATCAGTGGATGCCGTGCTGACCTGCGCCCGTACGCTTACCAACAAAGGCCGCGCTAGGCTCATGAAGGCGAAGGATTTGCTGAGGGAAGGGGAGCTCAGCATCGAGAACATTGTCGAGGGGCTTGGGTTCAGTAATAGTGCTAGCCTGCGCTGTGCTTTTAGACGTTGGTTGGGGCATTCGCCGAAGACTCAGGAGTTAGTGGCACATAAATGGATCGACCAAGACGCATCACACTGGTTCCGTAGGGAAATAGGAAGTAAGCATGACGCTGATAATTACAGTTGCATCACCACTGTTTGTTATCCAAGCTGGGGATCGTCTTTTAACGACTCAGGCTGATGGTAAGACTCAACAATTTGATGATAAGTCAAATAAGAATCTGATTTATGAAGCCAGTGATGGCATTTTAACGATTAGCTATTGTGGCGCTGCATTTATGCGGGGTAAGCCAACAGATGAGTGGATCGCAGAGCAGCTCGATACTCGTATAAGAGTCCCAACGGACGGGTCTGATCCTTGGGCTATGCAACTGGGCGGCTTAGGTGAGCAAAAGCAGCTTCACTTTGATGGAGTCATAAAACGAATCAAGGAGAAGTTGACTAGAATTTCTCAAGGCGAATTGCTGAGCTCAGGGTTGACGATTGTGATTGCCGGGTGGAAGCGCAAACGCGATAAGTGGAAGCGGGTGCTGATTGAAATTAGCCGGAGTCGTAGTTCTTTGAAACTCTCTAATCCTGTCGGTTTCAAAGAACGCCCTGGAATAAAGGGAAATTGCGGTATCGACATGGTTGGTTCTGGTTGCCGCCCTGAAACCGAAGCTTTTTTTGACACCGAGTGGAAAGCAATCCACGAAAGACAAGGGCTTCCTGATCTCAGTGCTTATGAACAATATGTATCGGACGTAAGAGATGCAATGGTGGCCACTATTAAGTTTGCCTCTACTATTGAGAAAACAGTGGGGGCTAACGTACATACGGCAACCATATACGGGCCTGAATACCAGTCTCATATGTGCTGTGAAACTCATTTTTTCAGCGATATGCCCCATCCAGCAGTGATCGAAACCCCAACAAAAATTGTGTCTGTGGCTGATGCTGGTGTTACGGGATGGGTGCTGTTTCCCGATATAGTCAAAGCTCCGGCATATCTGGTTGGTACAGAGCATACTCAGGGGCGCTTTACCATATTGCGCTCTAACGGTTCACCTTCTCAGGCTGGTGTTCACCATTTTCAACAGACCGTTCCGAGGCGTAGGGCGTGAGGGGCCTGTATGACCGAGCACCTATTTGAACCCTCGACGTCGGCTAGAAGCGGACTTCTAAAATTTCAGCCAAAAAAACATGCGCTCAGGGAATGAATGTAGTGGTCTATTGAAACCGGACACCCAATTAGTAGGCGAGAGGGCTCGCCAGATAGAGGTGTCTGATGACCAAACCTCCGGATACGTGCAGCCCTCGGACGCAAAATCACTTAAAGCATTGTGGTGACACGTAAACATCTGGTTTAACATAATATACATTATGCGAACCTACACATGCAGAACTGTGGGCCTGTTGTTGTCGAGATTTTTTAAATATGCGAATAAACAGCTAAATATGAAACGACCGCAAAATCAGCCCCTTAGCGACCTCCGCTCACTGCATCCAGAAAAATATTATTAAAATATGCGCATCAGCTTCATGCCGGGATCGGAAATCCTTAAACGCTGCGTGAGAATCGAGTCTGGTGTCCTTCGTCGCGGAATCTGTTTGCAGATCACAGCTCAGGCAATCGTTTGATCTCTCAAAAGTCTAGCGTTGATCTTGCCGTATCCGTCGTACCTAATCGACCTGTATGACAGCGCTTCTAGGAATGTCACCAGCCACGACGCTGTGTGAAATCTGCAGCGTTCAGCGTGGAGTTGGTGCAAAGATTTCAACTGCTGCCATCCGTGGTACCTCGACACCACGCTCGCGCCTTGACGATAATGGGTTTGCCAACCATCGCTCATCCCATTCCCAGAGAATAATCATCATGGACGACTCGCAGAATACTTCCGCTGAATCCACCAAGAAGTTTACCTCCAAGATGCCTGAACAGTTTGGTATCCAAGCAAGAGGCTTTGCTGATGCCGACACGGCAACACGCCTTGCCACAATCGTTGGCGAAGCCGTGCGTGCACTGGGTGGGAAATTCGATTTGAGCGGCCTCGACGGCATAACGCTTGCCGTCGACTACAACCAAGCTTTGCTCGATCTGGATCGCGGGTACGAAACGAACTGCAAGCTGACCGCCACTAACTCGCACGTTGTAGGAGTTGCAATGACGCCTGGCGTTTTGCGTAACGGTGCTTTGAAGTCGCACATTGTCCTAAATGCGCACCATATTTCGCCTCTTATTGACCTGGAAGACGCCCAAGGTCGAGATCATGCAATCCATATTTTGGCCCATGAGTGCGGGCATGTTGAAGTGACTAATGCGTTCGACCGCTGCTTCCCTAACGTGCTACTGCGTCAGAAAAATGGGTCGATTCTGGAACAAATGCAGTGGCAAGTAATTCTTGCCGTGTGGGACGAATTTGCGGTCACGTCCATTTCTGCTGGTTTTGGAGAAAGCCAGACAGAAGCCTATGAAAACACGTTTATCAACGACTTAGCTCAAGCTGACAAACGCTCCAATAGACTGATTTTGAACTACAGAGAGCATGGCTCAGTTGATCAGATTCTGGGTGAGATATACGGGTGCTACGGCGACGTTCTAAAGTTCGCTGCCTACCACTTGGGTAACCTCCAAGGATTGGGAATTCGTTGGCAGGACTCTGAAAAAACGGCCTCAACTCTCAAAGATCATTGGTTTTTGCCATATTTTGAGCGCTTACAAGCTGCCTGTCTCGAAATCGCGAAAGACTATGGTGAGTGGAAAAATAAGGCCAGCTTTACTCTAATTGCAGACATCATCGATGACTTGGTTGAAAGAGCCGGTTTGTTGATAGAACCCATGGAGGATGATCGTTTCTGGGTGGACATCCCCTATACTCCAGAAACAGATCCCCTCCTCTGCGAATAACCTATGAGATTAGCTCAACTAAACATCTATTTAGTTGAGTTATATATTGGTTTGCCGTACGGGCAATCATTAAGGACCAAGGGGATGATGCATTAAGTGGTTGCCCTCCTCCAAACGGCGTTCACGACGCCCTCACAGCCTGTAGGCCCTCGCCCCATGAAGCTTCAAAGTATTAGTTATCGCGGTATTCGTGCGCTCAATGCTAGCGTCATTCCTTATAAAGCCGAAATCCCAGAAGGGACTTTAAATTTCGTGGTTCCGTTCGCTAGGTTTAGAACCGGCGATGTGAATGTTTTCATCGGCGAAAACGGTTCTGGAAAGTCCTCGATCATTGACATGATCCGGGCTTCCGCCGTTCCTGGGATACTCGCCACCCTTGTCAGGGAAAACCCGATTGGATATTGCCCTCCGGCTTACTGCTTGACGTTCAACAATGGTCATAGGGCCATTTACAAATTTCGGTTTGCCCCATTTGATCGGAGTTTGCCTGTCGATTTTGCTGGTTGTGAGACCTATTTTGATCGAGGGTCATCTTTCGGGCGAACTGCACAGGATCTGCACAAGTATGATCCCGCCAAGCACAGGAAACTTCCCCCTCCTTTTCTAAGCGAGGACCAACTGCACTATCGACACTGTGGGCAAGTGACACCGGTTATCGATAAGCACTGTGTAGAGGAACTCAATCGAGTCCGGGGCGACCTTGCGGGTCTGGCAGACCGGAGCAAGGATTTCGACGATCCCGAACTGCGTTATGTAGATGAAAACTCCTTGATCGACTGTGGTGACGGTACGGTAAAGGTATGCTTGGGTGACGACAGTGATGTCTTCAATCGCATCCTTGTGCAGTGGTTCCCTTCGGGATGGCAATCTTACGCCGCAACGGCCACTTGGTTGGCTACGCGCCCTAAGTACTCCATCTGCCTGATTGAAGAGCCAGAAGTTCATCTCCACCCCAGATTGCAACGCCTGCTTTTGCGTCGCCTGTTGGCCATAGCCGAGCAAAACATGCTTCAACTGTTTATCAGCACCCATTCCGCGGCGCTCATCAATAGCCTTGGCGCCAATTCTGATCGCAAAGTGAGCATCAAATTATTCCAAACTACCAATGGTTTCGTTGAGCCGGCACTTGATTTGGCACCTACACTCGACGCCCTGGGCTATAAGTCCTCGGACATTCTGCAGAGCAACTGTGTAATTTGGGTTGAAGGTCCTTCCGACCGGATTTACCTTAATTATTGGATCAAAGGGCACAATGTTGACCTGTTCGAAGGTGTGCACTACACGATCATGTTCTACGGTGGGCGGCTTTTCAGCCACGTTTCTGGGGCTGAAGCTTCTGAGGAAGCACTAGCTGACGGAGAAGCGGTAGACGACTTCATTTCGCTCAGACGCATCAACCGGCATTCAGTTATTGTGTTTGACAGTGACAAGGCAAGCGCAAACTCGTCTCTTTCGGAGACAAAGCTCCGATTGCAGAAAGAGTTCGGGAGCCAAGCATGGGTTACCCTGGGACGAGAAATAGAAAATTATCTAGACGAAGGGTTGCTGTTCAACAGCATCAAAGCGACCCACAAGCACGCGACGAACATGCTTCAGACCGGTCAGTGGGCGAATCTGCTGAAGTATGAAATTGCCCCTGAACCGAATCAGGCTAGCCAGAAACCACGAACTGCCATTAAAGTAAAAGTTGCCCGGGATTACGTTAAAACCAATACAAAGGTGGATTTTTCTCCACTCGACTTACGTGAGCGCATCACCCACCTCTGTGATTTTATTGTACGGTCCAATCATTACGACTTATGAAAAACCGGCGATGGGGAGCTGATCCAAAGGGCACTGCAATCAATGCCCTGCCCTCACCTACCGATTAACGTCAATACGGTTATTTCTGAGATCCAAGTGGACAGCACAAGATTTCAGTCATAAGCGATCGTGGAGTTGAAGAAAGGATGGTCCTCCTCAGTTAGGCCGGTGTAGTACGGGATCTGATCGCGGTGGTTAGCGCTGCGTACGGTAAAGTAGCTGGCATTGACGCCGAACGCACGCTCAAGGGCTATCGCTATCTTGTTGCAGTAGTATTCTTCGTAGTTGTCATGGAATGCCGTAAAGTCAGAAATGTCCAGCAGGTACCGACCCTCTGTGCTTACCTTAAGTCTACCTTTAGCGATCAGGGCCCTGACTAGCTCGGAGGTATTGTCGGCAATCCAAATCCAGGACTTACCGTAACCGTCATCGTAGTCGTGTTCGGAATGTGTTCTTTCGTTAAAATGAGCTTCGATAATGTTATCAACTACGCTGCTGATTTCATCGGCTCGTTGTTGTGTAATGGAAAAAAATGGCGATAAGTCGATAGCGTTTTGGTTTATAACTTCGGATGCGCGCGCCGGGTCTTTGATGTCACCAAATCTCTCGATATCACACAGAGGGATAATGAACCTGATCATGGACTTATGAATTTTTGTCAAATCAACGAGAGTCAGGATATCGTATAGGATCTTTTCTACATCTTCCTGTTCTTGAACGATCACGCCCATCCCCTCAATAAGTGTATGGCTTAGATCTAGACCAGGCATTTCAGCCAAGGTTTCTACCAAATCGCCGTTCTCGCACCAGTGCAATTCTTCGCCCCGGTAAGGCCAGCGCCATTCTCTTTCGTGCGTCCAGTCGATTTGTTTGACGTCGCCGATGGTGTACGTGACATAGCGGTACTGTTCCTGCAGCGGCAAAAGCCTTTCATCGAGGATTCGGAAATCCCCGTTCGAGGCCTGCTCTCGCACATCACCGCTCAGACCGTAGATCACCGGGCGCGCCCCAGCAGTGAACATAGCAGCCTTAGGAATGACGAACGCGTAGCGTCCGATGTTCTCGCCCCTCGCCAATCGCTCATTGCTTGTCTGAACGAAAGCTGCCAGGGGCATATCGGTGAAACAGACTGCAGGGAATGTGCCGTATATCGTTGGTCTGCCACCCCGATATGACCAAGTAGCAAAGAGCTTATGGTGCCTGAGTGCGCACCGCATCAAGAACAGAGAATCCAGTTTTTCGGAATGCGCTACGTTGTTGAATCGCGCATTTTCCGGAAAGAAAATTGGTTCGGGCCCGCTTAGATTGACGTCCCTAAAAAAATGGATCAGATAGTCGGAGAGGTCAAACCTAATATTGTTAAGCATCTTGCCACCCTTTTGAGTGTGTCTGCATGCATACAGTTATTCAGTAAGTGTTAAGTCGAACATCCCTGAACGCTTCGCTCTGCTCTAAAGCAGCACTTCTCCGGTCGCCAAGATCAATCAGCGCATCGAGTATGCGTAGCAAGCCTAGTGACTGGTCTTGATCCAGCGGGAAATATTTATCTGCAAGGCGTTGGACCACGGCGGCTATGCGGGCCGGTAGTGTCGTGCCCGTCCAGCTGCCTTGCGCCAATTCAAGTGAATCAAGAGCAGCTGATACCTGCCGAATGAACATATCCAAGGGATAGGCGTCGCCCGCGCGCTCGCAGAGGACCAAGAACTTGCCCATTACATATGATGACCAACCGACGGAGGCCATTATTTTTGTAATCAGCGGCATGATGACCGCGATCTGTGACCAGTCGCCGTTGGCGAATCGACTTGCTCCTGGAGCGTTCTCAACCGTTATGAATAGCAATGCTTCGACGAGTCGCGGTAGAGCATCACCATAGACAGAGCCGTCATTTCGCTTGGAAAACGCTGCATCACCGATGAGTCTGTCGGCGCACATCTCCAGCAGTGGCAGTGTATTGGAAGGAATGTTAGCCGCATCCACAACGTAACGGAGAGTCAAGGATTGGGCGATACGACTCAGCATTTGAAGCGCATTCCGCTCTGTCACCAAGAAAGGCGTCAAGCAGGCATCGATAAACCACCGCTGGTCTACCTGACATGCCGAGCGAGCAATCAAATCGCTGAGTGTGTTGTGCCATACGTACCCGTCCGGGTGACGTTTATTTCTACCTGCAGGCTCAGGTGGGATCAACCGCGCAGAGGTCCATCCTGCAAGGCCGCCAAGCGTAGATTGCCAGTAGTCTCGATAAGAATCGGAAGCGCACCAACGCTCGACAGGGAAAAATCCGAAGATGCCCGCGGCGAAATGCCAATCAAAGGATGGGTCAGGATCTCGCAAAATCTGATCGTCTCCTTCCTCCCAATCTTCATTAGTAAGTCGTGAGATCTGCTCCCATGCTTCCGGCATGGCCGGAAACTGTGAGGGAAGCGTCTGCAAAAGTGCTTCCTGGGCAAGCAACAGACTCTGTTCGCGGCTCTCATGATCTTTCGAGTGATCATGACCACCTTCCTGAGTCCATACTGACCGCCAGCGGGTGGCCATACGCATGGCTAATTGAGCGGCCACCCAGGTTACTTCCAACTCACCATCCCGTAGCAAGCCCGCGAATGCCAGGGCGGAAATGTCCTCAAGCGGATGTGCAGTTAGCTCGATCAGTAGAGTTACTGCGTCTGGGGTCGGCTCTTCAGTTTGCCGCTGGTGGACCAACGCCACAATGAGGTGGTTAAACGGATGCCATGGAACCCGCGAGCCATTGAGGGGCAGCTCCTGCATGTTCAGGACTCGCCCCATGACTGTCCATGCCCAGTCATGGTCGTCACCTTCCTGAGCGCCAAAGCGTATAACGCACGCGGCGATACCAGAAATGGCACTCTGCAACGCATGGTCGCCTACGTCGTAGCGCACATCAAACATGTCATCGACATCATACTGCTTGGCAAATGCAATCGCGTTCACCAGATTCAAGCGAGACTGTAGGGAGTTTTTCTCCAGTGATTGGGTTGCCCAGTCAAGAACGCTTTGGGCACGAAGGAAGGCGTCCGCCTCTTTTATACGTGTCTGCTGTTCTGCATCCAACGGAACCGGAGACTCATAAGCGATTCCCTGCAATCCTGATTTCGTGAAGACGGGTTGGTAGTTGTCTCTATCTCCTTGGCCGGCCCACTGAGTTGCTAGCTCCAATAGCCGCTTGGTGGTGGATGTATTTATAGCGTCCTCTTCAAATTCGAAAGGTAGATTGCTAGGGAAAGCAGCCAATGCCGTTCGGAAACGTTCACGCAACTGACCATCGCTCGCCATGGCAAAAACCGTTGCTAACTGCTGCACATTGCGAGTCCGGCTTTGCCGTGTCTTTAGAAAGTCTTGAGCCTTGGCCTTGTCGCCCGTCAAGCGTGAATGCAGGCCAAGCCCGAAGATGTCAATGTCCAAGGTGGGCGTTTGGACCAAGCGCTTAATGTCATACTGCCAGAGCCTTTGGCAACCTACCAATGCCAGGGTGGTTTCTGACACATGCAGCGTTTCAAGCGCAATCACCAAGGCTAATCCAAGCGTAGCGATGCATTCCGAGTCTTGTACCAGCACGCGGATAAGGTCGTCAGTCGCCCGGCCTTGTTCAAGCTGTCGGTATGCCCAATAGCTCATTGCCAGAAATGCGCATTCCAGTGGTGCCGCCGTCAATTGGCCCTGAGACCAGCTGTAAACAGGCCAATCACCCCAGAATGTCTGCTTGCCCCAGGGGAATTCCACGACGACTGGCAAGGGTGTCTTCATGTCACCCCGTAGCGCATGGACTTGCCGCCACCCCGTCACCGCGTGGTTGGCCATATCTGTGATGAGCCCCAGCGCGCTATCTGGCGCGTGGGCAAAAAGGCTGGCAAAGGGCTCATGCAGCGCAGACGTGTCAGTATAAAAACCGTGGTATTTCCTGATGCCGATGTCATCAAGCTTAGGCAGTTGTTGGTCCAAAGAATAAAACGCGTGGTCAAGCAGCTGTTGTTGCTTACGGGTTCGGTCTGCTTCAGGGATTGCTCGTATGGCTTTCCTGCGCTCCATACGCCGTTGGTTTTCCTCTTCCTCACGCGCAAAGCTGTCACCTGGAAGTTCTTCTAGTAACTCTGACTTTGCCAGTGTAACGATGGCTTCTGGTGCGACGGTAGCCATGATGTGGGCGTAAGCCATTAGGTTTCCGTACGCGTCATCACGTGAGTGCTCGGTTTCTGCAGCACGTTTATAAAGTTCAATAGCAGCGTCTGGGAATGTCGGCGCGCTTCGTAGAATCGCCCGACGTAGTGTTGCTGCGAGCTGGCCAGTGGCCTCGCGTCCGAGATCGTTCCATTTACCATCGTCTAAATCGGCACGGCCGCTATTTTCCAGTTGCAATAGCCATTGGCTGCTTTGAGCCACGATGCCGGCAGTGCGCTTATTGGGGTGGTTAGCCCACATATTCAGCCACACCTCAAAGACCTCCGCGGCATGCAGTATCAGACGCCCGGGCAATGTAACGGCAACTGACAACATCCAATCTATTAGTCGCCCCCAGCTTCTGACATCAGAGGGCCAACCCAGCATGTGGGCTATCCGGATGGAATCCTCCCCGTCCTCGGCACTTCCTGCACGCCCAAGGATTACGGGATTAGGGATCGCATGTTCTGCCTGGAACCACACGAGCAGCTTTTCAAGCATCTGAAAATTGGCTTCCTGCATGACCGAAGTAAATTCTGCCTGCGCGCTTGGTACCATGAAGGCTGCGGTAAATGGTGGAGCGGTCAGCCAGACTCTTCGCCATTGCGGTCTCAATGGCTTTCTCTCCAGTAAGCGATACCCTTTCGTCCAACGCCCGGAACTGCTCAGGCTCTGCTGGGCCAACAACCCCACCACTCGGCCCAGCAAGGGTGGTTCGCCGGATGCGGCGATCGCGTCGTGCCAATCAGGCCCGAGGTCGACCAACAATCGATAAAATGCCCACTCAAAGAAAATGTCGTGGGTAAAGGAGACGGCCGCTCCATCGTCTTGGTCGCGAACAATGAGGTCGACCTTGAGCGAGGCCAGCTGGGCAATAGTGCTTGGCTCCAATCTCCGAAGCCGAATGCTTTTTCCCAGCTCACCGACACCTTTTTCCGCTAGGTCAATAATGGCCCGCCGGCGTACGTCAGCAGAGTCAGGTGACGCATCGTAGCCGGCGCGCGACCACCAAGCTGTGATCAAATCGATTTCTGTCTGGGGAGCTGAGCCTTGACTTGTGGTGCTGTCCCTTGCCAGCACGGCGGCGAAGAACGGTCTGCGTGCGATTTCCTTGACCACAGACGAACTGCTTAACAGTGAACGGAGTGCTGGAAGCTGGTCTGCCAGTTGATTGGCCTCTCCGTCCGAGAAGGCTTTTACGAGGACATCGCCAATCCCATCTTCTTGATAGAAGCTGCTCGGAAACCAAGCTCGGTAGGGTTCCATGCCTTGGTCTCGGGAGGTCGCTAGGACTTTCCAATCGCTGAGGCTGTCATGGGTTTCGATGACCCTCAGCAAATCGGTAATGACACCCTTCTGATCTGGCCGAACCCTATCAATGCCGTCAATAAACAAGATCGGCGTTCCCGCGCTACCAATTTCTGCGAGTATTTCTTCTGCGGTATGCCGTAGGCCCAGCATTGCTGAGAAGGCAGACCAACTGTTGCCGAGTAAACGGTCTGACTTGAGGAACAGTAACGGCCCCTTAGCGGATGCCCTCTTGGCGAACTGCTTTAAAGCCACAGACTTGCCACAGCCTGGCAAGCCGGCGAGATTCACTAGCCGAAACTTCTCTAGGTGCGCATCAATTTCATCGCAGACGCTGGGGCGCTCGACGTGGCACCCGCCAATGGTCTCCAGGATATCGGCCATGCCCTCAGAGGAAAACCGTTGAACCAAGTCAAGGTCAGCGAAATAGCTCGGCGCGCAGCGCAGTGGTGCGGCGCCCCGAATCTGCTGCACAAGTGTTGCTCGGGTCCATTTTCTAGCAAGCCCTGCTCCATCGCTTGCAAGCCGGCACAACCGATCGAACAGCAGCTCCGCTAGGCCGCCCTGATCATTCGCGATCAAGCCTTGTAACTGGGTCACTACGGCGCCTCGATTGAGTCCGCCCTCGCCGAGTCCATCGATACGTAGCGCAACGAGGTGCTGATAGAAAGCTACTTCCTCTTCGTCTGTTTGAGCCTCGGTAAGGGAGCGCAAATCTTTGCGCATTTCCCGCTCCGCAGCGGCGGCACTTCCTCCGGCTTCAAAGCGTCTAGCGAATTCCTTTCCGCAGACCTCAGCTCGTGCCCAATCGATCAACCGATTGATTGAGCGGTAGCTTTGCATTGCCACATGCTCGGTCACAAAGCCATATGCATCGCGGCCTTCCTGGAAAGCTGGCAACCGTCGGGTGGCTACTGCGGCAGCCATGGTGTTGAGGAAATCTGAATTGCTGGTGGCTGCCGTGAGGCGTAGCGAGCGCTTTATTTGCAGGGCGAGTACTCGGTGGCCGATCTCATCCTCCAACTCCACGACAAGATCATCCATCGGGTGATCGGCCGCCTGCTGTACCGCAACGGACCTCACCACTCCTGTGCCCCCAGCAGCATGCCCTTCGAGCAGTAACGCAGCGAGATAGTAAGCAACCACCAAGTCTTCGTAGTTGAAACCTGCGCCACCGGTCAGCTCCGTGGAGGTGGATTGACTATTGCTGCCTGCAGTCATGAAGGGACCTATGATGTTGAAGTACCGGGCTCACCAGCGAGGGAGCTCTAAGTGGTGATCAATCAAACCACTCGCCGGGCTGATGTCCTAACCTAGTGTTTACAGTAAGGGCTAATTCATGAATTGTAGGGTGTTGTGAACCCAGCTGTCAGTGAGCTTCTAGCGCACTAATGCGAGACATGGAATTTCTGCATCGTGCACTGCAAGACGCTAGATTGATTGCCGAGTTTATGGAACCGTTCCTGATGCAACGTGAGACCGTTGGCTTGAGCGGCTTGTAGATCCCTGAAGTCGCATAAGACCGCCCTCAGACCACCACAGGACTTGCACGTCGCCCCCTGGCATTAGGGTTTAATCGATAGTTCGGCTTGTTGCGCACCTACGGTTCCCACACTGGTAGTGTCGACTTTCCTGGCTTGTCCGTCACGATCGCGAGACTCTGTTTTGCCCGAGTAACCGCCACATAGAAGGCGGCGGCCGTCGTGGACTCCAATAACGTTGATTGGCTGATAAATTGTTCGATCTTGCCTGTGGGGACAATCAGGACGCGTTCGAACGTAGAACCCTTCGAACCTTTGAAGTTAACGTATTCAAGGTCGTACTGCTTACCCGAGTTGGCCGAGTGTCGGAGGCAGCGCGGTTGATAGCGTTCGACATAAGTATCTAGGTCTTTACTGTGTACCAAGAACACCCCGTCATGGCCCGATACTTCGTGATTCTTGGATGTCGTGGGTGGGTACTCCCAGTCGGCATCAAAAATGGAATCTGAAAACGTGGCGATCTCGGTACGACAACGGTATGTGGTCGTCGCGTAAGTGATGCTCAGCAGCCCAACTATTTCACGCTCTCGAAACCACTCCAACGCACCCGCATAGCCATATTTCTTGTTCTTCTGTCCGCGTGGATTCGTCGATAGAACCGCCTGGCGGACGTCCCCCACCATGCAGACATCAATCCGGGAGAGAAGCAACGCGTGCATGATTTCCCAGTCATAGCCACTCAGATCCTGCACTTCATCGATCAAGATCTCATCGTAGAGGCACTCTAGCCTCCGAAGTAGTGCCGGCGTGGCCCCCATCAGCTCGAACGCAAGGCGACCGAGCTCACAGGCATAAACTTGGTTACTTTTGTTCATGTAGCGATCTTTATCACGGGCCATTCGGAAGGGGCGCCCATCAAAGTCGAAGCCCCCTACCCGCTCTTTTGGAAATTTGAAGCGCAAAAAGGGTTGGGCGAAGTGGCGCAGGAGGAACGTGTACCACCCCAAAACCTCTAGGTTGTGGCGATCACCGGCCTGAGTGGCTAGACGATTACGGATTTCTTGCTGGTTCGACTGAGTGAACGTAATTACCGCGATTTTTCGATCGATGGGCAGCGCCCTGCATTGCTCTATCAGCCCCTGTGTCTTTCGACCCCCTGCTACCGCCAGCGTCAGGTGGTTAGGCATTGACGATGAACTCAGCTGCAGCCTTCATGTATTTTGGGGCGTGGAGCACCTTTTTTGAGCTCGCGAGGCGCAAGGCCCCTTCTGTCTTCTCTCGGGTCATCCAAACCAACAGATTTGCTGCCGGCGTAATGGCCAGTACATCGCGCAAGTGCGCCTCCGTGTTTGCGGTGATAAGTTGCGGTTCCAACGTGTGTCCATCGGCAACGTCGCCGATGAACAGTTCCCTTTTAGCGCCATCGAGCCATTCCTTGTTTGGCTCACGCAATTCGGACGGGTCGATTCCGTCGTTATCTCGCATCACTGCAACAGGTTTATTGATCGCGGCACAGAGTTCCAGGCAGCGCGCGAGAGCCAGGCCGCGCATGCTCACCACATCAATGCCAGCAGCCATCGGCCGGAGGTCGAATAGATCCGAAAACACCCGTTCAAAAATGATTTCGTCTGATGGCCCCTCGACAAGGACTACCCTTTTTGCCAGGACTAGGCGCAACGTGTCATAGCCCGGCAGCCGCTTGAAGTAGCTAACCGTATCTGGATCAAGCTCTGTGATCTTGGACACTGAGTTCCGGTTCAACAGGTGGAGTGCATCCAGTCCGAGTCGATTGAGGACATAGGTGCTGTGAGTCGATATGAAGAGCTGTTGATTGTCTGAAGCCAAAGACTCAATACGCTCCAACAGCGTCGTTAGGCTTGTATGTGACAAGTGGTTCTCGGGCTCCTCGATCATAACTATCTTGACATTCGCGGAGTGACGTTTCATTGCCAGAGATATTTTGATCGCCGCTTGTTGGCCTTGGCCCGCCATCGCGAACGGAACACCGTCTACATGAGGTGTCACAACGCTTTCCCATGATGTACGCGAGGTCTGATCCATTGCTAAGGCCATTGGTTCAGCTTGCAGGGATGCATCCAGCGTGGAGAGACGTTTGTTCACTGGCGCAAGCGCGCCGGTGGTCATATTCGCCTTTACCTCACGAAAGTCTAGCGAGATGGATGCCTTCTCAGCGGTCTCCAAGTGGTCGCTCAGGATCTGACGCAGGTGATAATCCACTCCGGCAGTCGACTTTACGGTGCGGGAATCGATGGTTGCAATGGACAGCATTCTTGGACGTTTGGTGAGCTCTTTGTCCGCAAAAGAACGCCATTCATAAGTGTAGCACTCGACGGGTAGCAGCGGATTGGGATCCTTTAGCCACGCATCCAGCATGTCCTGATACTCCTCATTTGGGAAAATCCTGAGGAACACGCCCGGGCAAGCGTTTGTGGGCACTTCGGTATTGACAGCACCACAGAGCCCCTGCAACTCATCGTTATCTTCGAAATACAGCTCAATCAGTATTTCGGGCAGCGCAGCCTTTTGTCCTGCCTTACGTTGCGATACAAACTGCTCCACCAGGTCGACGTTGAACCAATGTGGATTTAGCTCCTCAAGCACACCTCTCCCCGCAATTCGCCCGTTGAGCGCCAGCGCTATCGCTTCCATGAGGGTCGACTTTCCGGCGTCATTATCACCTACAAGAATGTTCAACTTTGCGTTTGGACGCAGGGTGAAATCCTTGTAGATACGGTAACCGCGAATGTGGATTTTAGTGATCAAGGTCGACATTCCTTTGCGTGAGTACGGGTCGCCAAGGCTTCGGATCGCTTTGCTACTTCAGCCTGCTTGTATGCCAGATTTCGGTGGTTTCAGGTACTAGTAGCCGTGGCGATTCAATCTTCATAGGAGGCAAGCGAGGGGGAGAACTTTGGCATCTGATGAGCCATGTTCGCTTGCAAGCGAGCCGACTCGTCAATGCTGAGCAAATCTACCCTGCCGTTCGGTAAACATCTGACTCGGGTCAGGCTCTCAAGCCCCCCTACTCCCTCGACAAAGCGCATGCGGCCGGTTCGGCAGAGTTCGGCCAGGACGCCCACTCGCTCTTCAAAATCAGCTCGCGTTACTGGCGTGTCAAAAAAAGCCATCGTGATCTCCAGTCCTATCAAGCATTTAAAACTGCCAGGAGTTTGCCATTTAGGCGAAGCTCCCAGCCGATATCCCAGCCACGCGGGAGTGTCAAAGCACCTTCATGGATCGCAAGCATAGCCGCCTCGTAGCGACGACTGCCTCCGCTTCCCACCACGGTGCTGGCATCACGCCAGTAGTATCGGACAGTTGCCGATTCGCTGGCTCCGATCAACTGGAGGAATTTGCGCGTCGGTACGGCAGGTGTGCGCGATGCAAAATAAGCCACCATAGGTTGGGCCCGCACACAAATGGCCATCTGCCCGTCAGGCGCCTGTGGGGCGACCTCGTTGGCTTTGAATCCTTCAAACGATAAATACGGTGACTGCCGAGGATCAGGTGAGCGAAGGTGAGCCAACAGTTCAACAGTGGCCACTTTCCCATTGAGCTCTATAACGCATTGCACGTCTAGAAGTACTAAACCATGACTAAACGGCCGGAATCCTTGCAGTGAACGGTTTTTTAGCGCATTGATGAGGTCTGAGAGCAGCTGCGGCCCGTTCTGCGGCGTCGCGCAATTGCTGGGGTTATAGCACCGCAGCAGATTGTCGATGGCGTACAACTGCGCTCGGGACATGGGTTGATATAATGCGGTATGGAACGCATAACGTACCCTGTTGGCCCAGCGGCCCGTCGGGAATTGGTCCGGTTCTCTGAAGTTTTCTGCAACCCGCTGCTCCAGCAACTGCGCGACGTCTGTCGATAGCGGCGAGCAGATGTGCGCTAGCGTCTTATCGGTTGTGCTCCGTGTGCCTGGCGTCACCACTCCTTGCCTCACCAGTGCATCCCAGTGCGAGCGCAGTTCTCGTGGGAAGTAGTCTGGCGGGTCGACGTCCTCGACAGACAACTCAGTGGCCTGCTGGTCAAACATGGTGCTTATCGCTGCCCGCGCTGCATGTGCCGTGGCGCTGTCCTTTTCTGCGGCGCGATCAACGATACGTGAAAGGATGGCCAAGCGCGACACGTGTCGACATTCGCTGAGTAGCGTTGCAATCTCGATATGCGGAGCGAGGTGCTCCCAGAAATCCACAGGGTTGCGACGGGACAGCATATCCAGCACCGCCGCCGCGAGATCCGCCCGATTGTGCGGATCCATCGAAAACGCCAGGCGTGCCGCTGGGGCAAAATAGGTCTCCCCTTGGCTCATCAACCAGAGCAACATCGCTGCAGCACCATCCCGCCGTTCCCAAGACGGATGATCGAGCGTCCACAGCAACAAGTCGAATAGCGCTGCCGCAGCACTCGTTGTGGAGCCTCCCAAGTAGTCGAATCCCTTTGGTGAGGCTGTTCCGACCATGTGGCCCACGTGCTCGATAGCAATATCGAGTACCGTGCTTTGCTGTTCCGCATCCAGCTTGCTGGCCACCTTGTCGATGAGGTGGGACGCGATCAACCAGCGTTGCACATGGCGTTCTTCCAGAACCAGAGGACCATAGAGCCTAGCTACGGCGTCAGCTTCTAGGATCTCGTCTTGGATCATCTGCTCCGCGGGTGAGCCGGTGTGGTTGCTCGTCCAGATGGACCAGCCGCCTTCCTGCAACGTTTGTAATACGTTGACAGCCGCCTTGACGGCGGCCGATGTGTTACCACGACGCTTGAGCGTAAGCACCGCTTGCAAGTCGATGCGCGCCTGCTCGTCAACCGAGAACTTTCCAAACACACCGGGTTGGTAGAGCGATTCTTCCACTGAGGGGGCGCTGGTGGAGTGGCCCCCTGGCGTCGCCTCAGGTCCAACCGGTGCAGGCTGCGCAGCGGAAGCGGAATGGCTGGAGCTGGACGCGAACTGCTCGAATGGCTCTGGCCCTGCCCGCTTCTCGATGGCCGAAAGCAATGGCTCAAAAGTGGGTGCATGTGTTGTCGGCAAAGCTGACACCAAGGCTTGCAGCAGACTGCGCGACCGTTCGGTATTCATGCCGTGCGAAATGGTGCGAATGCGCCGCGTCGCCCAGGAAAGATCATCGGAGTCTGCAGCCATAGCGCTGATCAAACGGGCATATTGCATCCCCCAGCCGCCAAGGTGGCGGTCGTCGCCGTCCTGGAAGACTTCCAGCAAAGCCCAGTGCAACCGCCAATCAACAGTCTCTGGGGTTTCCTGCAGCAGCGCGAGCAAGGCGGCCTGCTCTTCAAGCGCTCCGCCAGGGAAATGCATGCCGGTCAATGGCGCGACCCGGTCCAGGTCCCCAGCAGCTGCTTGTGCATACAGTTGCGGCAATGTTCCACACGATTGATGTTTGAAGTAGTCAACCGCTTGGGTGTACAGCGATCGTCGGCACAGTTGAGCAATGAAATTGCCCTTGTCTGCCCGCACATAGCGCTGAAACGTCATCTCCCCGCTCGCGCGCTCCAGGTAAGCCGCAACTTGCATCAGCGATGCGGTCGGTACCGGCGTGGCCGCAGGCAGCGATGCCAGCGTGCTGGACATCAGCGACAGCTGATCTTCCTTGTACCAGCTGGGCCCCATCGAAAAGCGCAAAACAGCCTGGTAAGTTCTGGCCGCCTCTTCCTGTGCGTCCAAGCGCGCCAACAACGGAACTATACGCAGCAGCTCCGGTATCAGTTCGTAGCGGTTTTCCACGTTTATCTGGACGTAATCGCGCCAGCGGATTACAAGGTCGAACAGTGCATCAGCAGTCTCCGGCTCCAGCGCCACGGCCATGAATTGGTCTGCCGCCAAGGCCAAGGTCTGTCGAAAACCTTCATTGTACAGCCCCAACTGCTCGGCGAACCCCTGATCGAATACGTCTAAAAGTCGGCCGGCTTGTTTTGGGAGGCAGTCCAGCAGCAGTTTCGCTAAACGCTGGAAAAGTGCAGGGAAAATAGTTTCCGGTATGGCATACGCCTGCTGCCATTGGATGCGAACACTCAACGGACGCGTAACAATCGGCAGTACGTGGTCCGATAGAAACGCCCATACCTGGCCAAGGGTCTGCTCATCAGTGCTTGCTTTTGCCCGACGAGCAGTGCCGTCTGCCCAGGCGACAGCAGCCACCAGCGAGCGCAACCACGCCTCCCAGTCGTCGCGTGGGGCGGGTTGAATTACCGGTTGCGCCTGACTTTCATCGAGAAAGTCCGCAGCCCGCCACTGCTCATACGACTCTTGGAACCCCTCAAGGTCCGGTCGTGCTCGATTGGATGCATACAGCACAAGTGGCTGGGCCTTGGCTACATTGGTCCCCCCACACTTGCGGATAAGGTCCAGCGACGCCCCGGTTTCGATCAATGTATTGACCACGCCTAAACGCAATTCGGCGGGCTGCTCGAGTCGGTCACTGGCCTTTGCCAGATCGCTCAGCAGCAGTGCAATCATAGTTGGAGGTAAGGGAATTCCATAGAGGCGCGAGTTTAGGTCGGCATGAATGAGGACGCCGAGCAGCATCGATAGCAGCGATTCAGGCGGAACAGCAACCAGAGGCAATTGCGCTACCGGGGTATACAGCCCGCTTAGGCATAATCTGGCACCATAAAAGCTGCCGCCCAGGTTGGCGATGACATCAACCGAGTTGTTTGCGCTGAACGCTTGCGGCGCAGCACGGACCTGCCGTATCGCCGCCGCTAAAATGCGCCCTACCGGTGGCTCACCACCGGCTGCGCATTCCAGCGCGAATCCATGAAGACGCTGCAGGATGGTTTGAATAAACAGGTCGGTTTCGATACTGCCGGTAGCTTGAAACTGCTCAAAAACCGTATCCAATGATTGTTGAATTTTGTCCAAGAGCTGTATGGCTTGCTCAGTACTGCCGATCCGAATCAGGGCCTGAACGACAGCGTAGGCGCCCAGCGGAGGGGCAACCAGGCGACCGTTGCGAATCACATGACGAAGCGCATGGTCGGTCTGCCCCAGCGCGCACAAGGCCAAGGCCACTTGCTCGGCTGCTTGGGCGAACAATGTGTTGTACCGGAAAGTCAGGCGTTGCGACAACAACAGCAAGCGAATCGTGTCCTGGGCGGCGCCGATCCGCGTCGCGGCGGCAAGCGTCGCCTCAATGTCGCCAAGGAGCACATCCGGTTCAGCCCCCAGTGTGACCGAGATGTCCACCCAGCTTTGATGGCAGTGCTGGATCGCCTGTAGCTGCGCCCCGGTTCCGCCCAGCAGCCCGTGATAGACCCGGTTCAACTGTCCATAGTCGCCGCTTTGCGCCGAGCAGCAGAAGGCGGCCAACCGTTCCTGCAGCCGCTCACTCACCGCAGCGGTTTTGTGCGCAACAAATTCCGAAAACGAAGCATGGTAGATTTCGGTGTTGTCCGCTTTAGAGAGCAGATGGCGGATCCTGCTGAGCGTGGAAACATAAACCGCGCTCTCGGCCGGCTGCAGCATCACGGTCAAGTCTTTGGTGGGTATTCCCCAGCGCAGTCGCGCCAGAAGGCCCAGCAGATTGACCGCATCTTGATCGGGCAACAACTGTCCCCACAAGGTTTCATAGTAGTCTTGGATGGTGCCACTGAATGCCGGCATCTGGATAATGTCGGCTTCGCTTGCCCCAGTGTTCACCATGTCCGTTAGGTAACGCAGGTACAGTGGATGCCCCTTTGCCCGCTCGCATAAAAGGGAGACGAGACTCGAGGTCGCCACGCCCAGATCCAGCAAGTCTGCGCATAGCTCTCGTTGGCAGTCCTGTCCCAGCGCGGGCAGCGTTAACCGTATGGCACCCTGCAACACTGGGCCGATGCTCGCGGCATGCGCGTCTAAGCCTACACCGGTGATCACAATCACCAGCCCGGTCGGCAGTGCTGACGGGAGTAACGCCGCTAGGCGTTGCAGTGCGTCTATGCCGGCGCTGGCGGCTTCGTTCAGGCCGTCGATGAAAATCACGCCGATCTTACCCGCCGCCGCGTGTCGACTGGCCAGATCTTGGAGTCGCTTATGACTGGTCCGGATCAGCTCTGGATAAGAAAGCTCTAGCAACCGCGCCGGTTTTCCGCTCACCGAACTCGACCACAGCGAATTGACCCAATCGAAAAAAACCTCCGGCTGGGCCTGGTGCGCAGGCGTGATCCCACGTCCCTGCTCAGAGAGCGCATATACGCCTATCACCTCGATCGATTCGCTGGCGGGCACAAATTTCTGGCAATAGCTCGACTTGCCGATGCCGTGTGCCCCCTCCATGACCAGGTAACCGTTCTGTAGCGTGGCCAGACGGTCTTCAAACAGCAGGTCAAAGTCCGGACGAGTGCCGAAGGGCAAGCTCGGCGTTGCGTCTGGAGTGACCTCGGCCAACACCCCATGGGTTTCAAGGAACGGGCGCAGTTGAAGGAAGCTGATGGCCGCAAGAGCGGTATTCACACTAACCCGCAACAGCCCGCAACAATCCCCTTCGACCATCAATGCCGCGCCGGAAAGACCGTCATAATGCGTAAGCTGGGTATCAGCGCTGACTGAGAGGTCTAAATCCACGCCGTGAATGAGTTCTTCCAGCGTCTGCTGGATCGTGCCGTTGAGCGCATGCCCCAAGTTAAGCTTGTGCACGGGATAGCCAAACGCAGACCATTTTTCGCCTACCCTGGGAAGCCTGGTATCGATCACGAGGGGCTCGATCTGCAGAGCTATAGGAAGACGCAGTAAGCAGACATCCAAGTTCTCATCGTGGGCCTGAAGCTCTACGCAGTGCTGCATCGCTGCGACACCGGTGCCAAATTGGACCGTCAGGGCTTCACCAGATGCCACCGCCGTCTCCACGCAGTGAAAGGCCGTCAGCACGAGTGAGGGGGTAATGAGCCAGCCTGTGCCCACCTCGTGGACATTGGTGATCATGCATGTCGCTTGTTTGACAGCTTCATCCGTCACAGCTGACGTCTCCTAGTTGAATCCATTCACCCTCGACGACGTGAACACTGAAGCGCGCCCCGGCTTTTGATGAATAGGTCCGCAGTCGTTGTGCGGCCGCGGTTTCATAGTTGAAATAGAGTTTACGTTCATAGGTCGCTGGTCTATCAACGATCGCTGCCAGGACTTCAAAGTCTGGATGACCGTGCCCTAGCCCATTGGTAGAAATTAGGTAGCAAGGCGAATCTACCAATGCAAGCAGCTCTGGGCTGGTGTTGTGAACGCTTCCGTGATGGGCAATTTTAATGGCACTGAACATGAGGCGCTGGGCGTCCGGGTGACGCTGTTTCAATTCAGCGAGGATATCCTCTGCCCAAGCGTCGCCTAACAGCAGCACGCGGGCAAGACCGGCGGTGAGCATCAACGCAATGGAGCTGCCATTGGCCGCCGAAGTATCCGGGGAATAGACCTCAGCGAGCGTCGGCTCACGGCGCGCGGCAATGGGTCGAACACTCGGCGTACTGGATTGCTGCGCTGAGTAACTGCACCACATCTCGTAGGCATCATCGACAAGGTCGTCACTCAGCGGTTTACCCCGATATCCAAGCCGGCGCATCTCCTTTAGCCAAAACGTGCGCAGTGCCTCCAGTCGTTCGACGGTCGGCCCGAGCACCTCCAGTTGCACCTGGTTGGGCAAGGTGTAGGTAGCACTGCGGCGATCGATGGAGCGAGAGCCGTCGCCATGATTCCAGTGATAACCTTTGGACCTTAGAAGCTTGGCCAGGGAACTCCCCTGGACAGCCCCGATAGGATTGGGGGCAAACGCCAGCGGCACAGGGAAGCCGCGGCGCTTGATGGCTTCCAGCACTCCTGCATGATTGGTCAAACACGGACCATCAACTGTGCAGGGCAATGAGCGCAAACTGTTATGCCAGACCGCTTCGATCTCGATCCGGCGATGCTCGGGACTGCCATTATCAGTGAACAAAGCCAGCAGACCACCGATGTGATCTGCGTCGATGTGGGTGCACACTACTAGCCTGAGGGGTATGCCCCGCTCTGCCAGCTCGGCCAACTCCCCCGCGAGGTATGTGGTGTACGTGCTGGCATAGCCGGCATCGACCAGCACATGCTGACCATTGGCTTTGATTAAAAACGCATCGCCATTATTGGCTGGGTACATTTTGAGTTTAAGCATGCGGCTGCATCGACAGGATTGGCGGCATGAGGCGGTCAGGATACGCTTGGAGCAGCTCCTGAAATTTGATGGTAATGCGGCTAAATCGCATGCGTGATCTTCCCTTTTCGATGTTGTGATATCAGATTTGTCGCCTGATCACAATCGAACACCCCGCACGCTTCGGGCGCGGATGCAGGGCGGCGAGCTCGGCAGTCAGATGAATCAGGCAGGATATCATCTGCCCTGAATGTCATTCGATCATTCATCAGAGTGATCGGCATCAGCACTTGGCCACTCAATCCAGACCGACACACTGGCCCCGTGCGTGGGGGTTGGTATTCAACCTATAAGCGCACCTGACCAGTGACTTGAGCCTTGCTTTCAAAGATTGCCAAGGGCGTCACTCCCGCAAAAACACCTGGCGGGACCAAAACGTACACTGCATGCTTGGACTTGTCTGGGTTCGGGTTCGGCGTGATCGACGCCCCGCCCCCTTCTGCTATTGTTTGTTGGCGACAGTGACCTTGGGGCTGGCCGCTCCGCGTTTTTTGGAGGCTGCCTTACCCGGGCGCCGAGCAGGCTCCGCTGGGGCACTGCTATTGGCCGCCGCCAACTGATCGGCCAGCATCTCGGCGCGTGCCTGCGCCGCCGCCGCGCGTTCGCGCGCGCCCATTAACTCGGCTTCGGCATGCAGCAAACGCTGCTGCACGGTGTTGCGCTGTTCAGTCGCATCCAGGCTTGCCTGACGATACTGCTCCAGCTGGTCCCGCAGACCTTGGGTGTGACTCAAGGCCGCGCCAAGCTGCTCACGCGCCTCGGTAAGCTCCGCCTGTCCCGATAGCAGCGTCTGCTGCAGGGTCTGCAGGCGGCCACCGGCTTCCTTAAGCTGGACGGCCAGGGCTTTACTCTCCTCGCGAGCCCGATCGATCTCGCGATAGGCCCGGTCTTCGACCTCGCGGCTGTAGCACTGCTGTGCTTCGCGTGTTTGCTCCGCCTGCTTGCGCGTTTCCTGCAACTCCTCATGCGCCTTGGCCAGCTGCGCACGCATCTCATCGCGCTGACCGAGTAATGCCTCACGCTGCTCGCGCAAGTCATCGATCTGGGCCTGACGCTGGACCAGCAATTGCTCTAGGTCGACTAGGCGGGTGTCCGCGACTTGGCGCGCGGCCAGTGCTTCGGCGGCCTGCTGCCGGGCTTGGGCCGCGTCCAGGCGAACCCGCGCTTCCACTGCAGCTAATTGCTCGCGTTCGCCTGCCAGGATCTGGCGCTGACTCTCCACGGATTGTTCGACAACTCCATGGGCCAAGATGGTCGCTTGCTGCCAGATGGCGACAAAAGCCTGCGCCACTTCCGCCGGCAATCCCGGCAGACGGGTCTCGCCGCGCAGGCGTCCGGCCAGCTGTTCCCACCACTGATCGAGCAAGGTACCAACCCGCGCCGGGCTGCCGCGGCCCAGTTCCAGGCGCACCCGCTCCACCGTCGGTCGTTCACCGCGGGCCAGCACCGCATCCGCGGCGGCAAACACGTCGTGTTCCGGCACCCCTACCGCCATGACTGACCTCCGGCTATATTAGGTCTGATAATAAAAGATTATCCGACGTTATATTTTAAATAATGGAATTATAATACGTTGAACGTAATAGATTTAACAGATCAACTACCCCTGATCGACGAAACCCGGCTAGACCCACACGCCCTCACGCTCAACGCTCAGGCGGCGGCAGCGGCGTTCATCGCCGCCGGCACGGCGGCTAACACCGTGCGCAGTTACCGTAGCGCCCTCGCCTACTGGTCAGCCTGGCTGCAGTTGCGTTACGGCCAAGTACTGGGCCATGCCCCCCTGCCAGCCACGGTGGCCGTGCAATTCGTGCTGGATCATCTGGCGCGGCCGCTGGCCGACGGCAACTGGACGCACCTGCTGCCACCTAGCATCGACGCCGCGCTGGTCACTGCCGGGGTCAAGGCCAAGGTGGGGCCGCTGGCGTTCAACACGGTCAGTCACCGCCTTTCGGTACTCGGTAAATGGCACCGGATCAACGAGTGGGACAGCCCGACCGAAGCGTCGGCGTTGAAGACCCTGCTGCGCGAAGCGCGCAAGGCGCAGTCGCGTCAGGGAATGGCGGTACGCAAGAAAACCGCCATCGTGCTCGAGCCGTTGCAGGCGCTGCTCGCCACCTGCACGGATGGCGTACGCGGGGCACGTGACCGCGCCCTACTGCTGCTGGCCTGGAGTGGCGGTGGCCGGCGGCGTTCGGAAGTGGTCGGCCTGCAAGTCGGCGATGTGCGTAAGTTAGATGACGACACCTGGTTATACGCCCTGGGCGTCACCAAAACTGATACCGGCGGTGTGCGTCGTGAGAAGCCGCTGCGTGGCCCCGCGGCGCAAGCCCTCGCCGCCTGGCTGGAGGTAGCACCGACTGACAGTGGGCCGTTGTTCCGCCGACTGTACAAAGGTGGCAAGGTCGGCACCTCAGGCTTGTCCGCCGATCAGGTCGCGCGCATCGTCCAGCGACGCGCTCAACTGGCCGGATTGGAGGGCGATTGGGCCGCGCATAGTTTGAGGTCGGGGTTTGTCACCGAGGCTGGGCGCCAGGGCGTACCGCTGGGCGAGGTCATGAGCATGACCGAACATCGTAGCGTCGCCACGGTGATGGGCTACTTCCAGTCCGGCTCACTGCTCACGAGCCGCGCAACAACCCTCCTGGCCTCAACCGAGATACCTCCGTTCGACAGTGACAAGAGCGTGAATTCCGGTCCGGAACAAATCTCCAAGCAAAGTACCAGCGTTTGACAACCACCTCACATTCAGACATTCGCGGACAGCGAACGATTGGGGCAGATACCAAAGCCAACAAACTGGATCACTTAGAATTTCGACACAAGCTAGTCAGTCTGCGTACCTTGCATCGCTAAACAGCCGTGAAGAGCACTTCATCGCATTCGCCCATTGCTCGACAATCGTCGGTTTCACAGTATTCGCCACCTCCGGACAACGTGTATACCACGCAGGCCCCACCCTCCCGCGAACGCCGATCAATCCGCTGCAGGCTTTCCATCCGCCATCCCTCAGAGCCATTCAACCGACTCGGACTCGCCAACCAGACCCCCTTGATGGCGAAGGCAGGACCTACCAAAGCACAAAGTGCCTGGAGCTCCTCCACCTCCCAGACCAAGGTCAGCCCGCTCCGCAGCCCCATTTCGGCCGCTTCCCGCTCCTCGATGGCGACGCAAAACCACGGCTCGTCAGACAGGTACTCGACACTCCTCCAGAGACGCCCCGCCTTGAGTATCCGACCCGCTGGGTGTTCAGAAGAATCGAGGGTTAAAAACATAGCGCACCAGGCAATTTAAAATGAACACTTTAGATTGTAGCCCTATAGGGCTCAAAAAGGCTTCATCGTTCCTTTTGCAGGAACGAAAACATGGAACTGAAGCAGGCATTTGGCGTGGCTCTGAGGGGGCTACGACAGAAAAAGGGTCTTTCACAAGAAGACTTTTCTGATGTGAGTAGTCGAACCTACCTCAGCACTCTGGAGCGAGGGTTGAAAAGCCCAACTCTGGAAAAAGTGCAGGACTTAGCCAGCGTCTTGGACGTCCACCCGCTGACCGTACTGACTAAGTGTTACCTGACACAGGACCCAACCATTCCGCTGGACAAGTTATTCAGCCAGATCAAAGAAGAACTTTAGGTTCCGCGTGAACGGATTTGGCCAACCGTGCGCAGTTTGCAGCATGTCGCTCCGGCATTTTTGGCAATGAGGCGGTTTTTGGTGTAGAGAAAAGATAACCTCATATGACATGGTTCTTGACGTTGTCGATAAACCATCGAAGTCCAGAAAACATAGCCAGCATGTCATCCGTGAACACATGACACATATACTTATACAGTTCTTGGGGATAGGGGCCGTCTATATGGGCGAAACGGTCGATCAAGTCAGCCCAAGAGTGACCGGAAAAGCAGCAGGCACTTCGAATCCGCCTTAAATCGGTGTCGGAAAAAATATCGAATACATAGCCAAGTAGGAGCAACGCCATCATGCGCTGGTAGGGTGTGCTTTCGCCTGCACCATTTTTCAGGCATGCGCGCCAGGATCTATCGCGATGAAGCATACGACCCCGCTGGTAGCTGAACCACATGCGAGCCAAGCCTCCTGAGTTCCCAGGGGCTGTGCTATGCAAAAAATGTTGCAGCAGAAACTCGGTCGCCAACACCAACAACGGCCCCATAGGTAATGCGTTTGTGGCGCGAGGGTAACGTGCCGGGCATCGTAAGGCGGAAAGCCATGCCTGTACCTTGATGCCGAGATCTGTGCCGAGAAGCGCGATTGGGACGCCACCCCATTGCCGTGCCCTGGGATAGTAGACGTGCTGCGGATCAAGTATTGGCTTTCGATTGGCAAATGCATCCCATGATTTTACAAATGGAAGGAAGTCCGATAAGTGCACCAATAGCACTTGGTGCTTCATGCAAAATGGGGCGCTCACATAACACCACGTCTTTCGCCAAACGGGCAGCCCATAGCTGCTAATATCTTCTCGGAGGCAGAGCGGGCAGTAGCTGAGTCGAAATCGAGTGTTAAGCAGTAAAGCAGTAGCTGGCTTGAAGTAAACGCTGATCAGGCTTGGCGCGATCTGTAAGTGATGGCAGAGTTCGAAAAAATCGTTATTAGAAAAATCAAAGTCGTAGTCCATTTCTGTATCAAGCGAACAGTAGGTTTCGCCCATTTCTTGGCTCATGGCACCACAACCTTTATTCAAGCTGCAACGAAACAACCACGACGTGAACGTTTCGTCCGGAACAACTCGTGGAAACCCTTTCAGTTTCATGGGCTCGTATAATCTCCTAAACGTTAAAACTATTGCTAGAAGTCTTACGCACAAAAGCGCCAACGATGCAGGCTGGAATGACTATCCAGGAATATTCGGCGGTCTCGGTATCACCCCATGCACATACGCGGAGTGCTGAATGCCCTTTAAAAGCGGTTCAATACGCAAGTAAATAGGGCGCGGTAGAAGTAAAAATAACTTCCCCATATTGTCATATTCACTTTTTGTCGCACAGGGCGGGCAGTAATATCCAAGCTCTTCTATGTTTCTGTACCACTGATAACCAGATACATTGGCAGCTTGAGCTAAACAACCTATCTCCTCTCGCTGAAATAGTTCAAAAACCCATCCGACCCATATGAGTGCGATCATTCGCTGGTAAGGCGAGGCTGAGGCCGCACCCACCTCCATCGCCGTGGAATAGTCAATTTCCCCATGAACTATATTTTGTCTTGAATTGGAGAAACAGAAACGTGCAGGTCCAGAGGGGCGAAAAGTACTTTTGGTGGTCAAAAATATCCCCATCAGATTGTGCACTGTTCGGATGAGCCATTGAGTCTCGACAACTTCATCGCAACCCGCCAACTTACAGGTATTGCAAGACTCTAGCATATTGACCCAAAGCTGAACCTGTGAGCCGAGCTTTACCAATAACTTAAGGTTTGACATCCCCCGCCACGAACTAAGATCTGCCTCAGGACGCAAACGACTTTCCTGGTGATGGAAAGCAAACGCCTGCCAAGACTTATCGAACCCTAAATAGCGATCATTTAGAAGCAATAACTGCTCGTGCCGACAACAAAACGGGGCGCACACATAACACCAAGATTTCCTCCAGACTGGATAACCGTGCATCGCCACATCAGACCTCAAACAATGCAAACAAAAAGCGAATCGCTGCTGCGGGGAAAGCAGAAGGCTTGTAGCTGGATTGAAGTGGCTGGACTCAATGCCGATAGGCCAGTGTAGAGAACTCTCCAATTCAAAAAATGCGGAACTTCTAAAGTCAAAATCCGCATCGCCAGTTATACCGCACATCTGATAGTAACGTTCGCCCTTGCTTTCACTGAGTGGGCGACATTGCGGGTTCAGCGCACACCGAAAAACCCAAGACATAAATGTCTCATCTTCAATAGGAGGTGGCCACGTAGTCGACTCGAGCATGCTCATTATCCCGAACTAACTTAACATTTATACGTCCACGGATTTAGAATTGCTTCCTGCATCGACTTAATCGAAACTTCTTCCTCACCCCTTGATACAGCCAATATGGCGCCGTATTTTATCATCTTGACGATATTATCTGTTACTCCACCCGAATTGCTAAGTATGAATTTCACCTTATCTGCACCATAAAGCATTGAGGGTTTTAACAATGGGATGTTTTCTTCCAAAGCAGCCAAAAACTCACGAAAAGTCTCTGACTTGGTCCATTTTTGGATTTCATGGATATGATAGCGCCTGGACAATTGGGTATCATGCAACAGTGCATTTCTGGCCAGCGACGTTCCAAAACCGATCACTGACAATGAATAGGGTTCACCGGAAAGCCCTTTTAAGATGGACAATATTTTTAGTTGTTCGCTACGATTGGATATCAGTGCATCGTGAAATTCATCGATCACAATGGCGCGAACTTTCCTTAGCTTCACAAACTCCGCTAGCTCCTCCGGCACATTTGGCTTTAACCGGCTACGAGCTGAACGAGGTATACCCATGGCCTCCAACAAATGGTCTCTGAAGCTAAGACTACCGGGATTTTCATTGAGCGCCATAAAAATGATCTGTTCATCCCAGCCCTTAGAAATCAGTTTAAGTTGGCGAATGATACTGGATTTGCCACTCCCCCCCTCCCCGCACACCAACATACAAGGCGCAAGCGACTGACTAGGAGCTTGAACGATGTTTTTGATCATATTTAATACCTGTATGGATTGAGGGCAATCTATCCATACATCCTGTTGTATCGCCTTTATTCGCTCGGGAGCGCTCAGTTGCAAAAGATGACGCTTGGATGCTTTCACGTGATCATCATTCACTTAAACGTCCTCGCTAGTGTAGGGTTTTGGCTTTTTCGAATAATCTAAATTGTCGTCGTACAGCTCCTCCGCAACAAACTCCTTGCCCGTATTCTGCCCGACATCAGTCAAATACTTCTGGTATTCCTTTATCGCAGCGGCTTGCTTTTTAATTTTTTTGGTCGTCCGGGCACTTCCTTGAATGAGTGTTTCATTTTGTTGGTAGGTTTTTGCGACCGTCTCTTCCGATATCCATGCCAATTTTTTAGAATTACCAACTCTTAGCAGGTGCTCCTCCAAACTCAAATGGGATCCGGTTAGATCGCTGTAGTTAGCCACTACATACTCGCCATTCAACTCAACCCATATGGTCAAAAGCGACAGCGGATCAAATTTTATCAAAACATTTTTAGTGCCTACGAACGGATTGAATCCAGGCGACCAGTAATACCGTCCTTTAAAGGCGATACCTTTCGGTGATATACTTCGCCGAACGCTTGGCATGAAATTTAACCTAAACCTCAGTGGTTCATGAATCAGTGGGGGCATGTTAATACTGCCGTCTGCATTTGCGAAGGCTTTATTCCAACAATCCCCAGGAGTCTGTTTGATTCCTCGATGCATGGTGGCGTGATAGATTACAACCTGTCCGGCAAACCATCTTGCGAACTCGCGGAGTGACAGGACAGATTTCCTTTCGCTGTCATAACCCTTACGCTGCTGGACATTCGAAAAGGTTGTGCCGGATAAGAAATGAACATTACTGGTCATCAGTGTACCGATCAATCGTTCTACCGCCCCTCCGTAGTGCTTCTTCCCCGGAGGTCTAAATTCAGTTTTAATCGCATAAATTGAGCAGGCACGTTCTACCGTGAGCGACCTGAATTCAACGGCATTGTCCATTTGGAGTACCTTCGGTACACCATAAAATGGATAAAGTACATCTGAACTCTCGAGGCCTATTTGTTTCAGATAGTGCTGTTTTGGAAAAGCTGCGTGGGTGATTGCACAGGCAACGGAGACGGCCGAGGGGGCATTAAATCCAATGTAGTAGCCCAGCAAAACTCTAGTATGCACATCAATCACGACCGTGAGCCAAGGCCGACCAATTGGGATTCGGGACTCCTCATCACATAGTATTATATCAACTAATGTATGATCTATTTGAGCCACGGCCAGTGGACCTGTTGTTGTTTGAGCGCCCGGTTTGGCGCCGTAGACTTGAGCAGCAGCTTCCGAGCCAAATCGCTTTGCATGAAGTGTCTTGCCGTCCAGCTTTTTTATCCGTGCGGTGACGGTTCCTATGCTGGGGATTGGCTCATGGTTTTCCACGCATGAAAAACGAACTTCAGACCAAACTTTGGCGTATGTGAGTCCTTTCCCAACTCGCTTTTTGTCTATCGCCCGCTGTATGAGCGCTTCCACCTCAGCAGAAATTTTTGACTCGCCTTTCTTTCTGCCTTTCCGTTTGAGCAACAGTGAGGCTATTCCGATATTTTCGTCATACGTCCTCAAAATTTGATAGAACCTTGCCTTTCCCACATTACAAACGCTTACTGCCATTTCGATCGTAATTTCTTTTGACAGATACTGCGATATTGCCAGAAATCGTTCTTCGGCAGTTTTGATCGCCTTACTAGACGCACTTTCAAGTAAATCCATGAAATTATCTATAGGCACTATAGAGTCGTTACACTGTGCGGGCGGTAACAACACGATGTTATCAACGGGTACCGAAAACCTCCTCTTGTCTTTCAAACGCAAAACCTCGACCTCTGAAGGCGGTGTGCATTTGATAACCCTCGCCGGCTCTCCGGCGACGAGTACCATCAAGCCTTCTTCTAATGTAGAAAATTGCATTTGATAAATCCTTTGTGTAACACACAGGAGAGCCCCACCAAAAAAGATATTTGATAATTCGAATTTGGCAACCTCGAATCTCAATTTTTCCTAACGTTAGAATAGTGAATTTGATTTTATTCATGTTTATCATAAGGTTAACTCTATACTGCTCACTCCATTATACGAGTAATTGTCTCCTGGAGCTGAAGCCCCATAAAACAAAAGAACACTCACAGTGTCATTTTTCAATGGTAAATAGTGTCACATTTCAATGAATCCATTAGAAAAAATACACCGCCTCATTACTTTTAAATGGCCACCCCCAACCTCATCCCGATCGTCCACCTCTATACATTGGCACTGACTAGCCGTTGCACTGGCGCTGTGCACGATGAATATCGTGTAACCCGACTTAAACACCGAGCAAGCCCACACGCCCGCCAAAAAAAAGCATGTCTTATCGCTATATCCGACTTGGCAATTATGTAGTTGATGAAATCCACAGAGAAATGGTCAGCTAGGATGCTAGCCTGACCAGCCATTTGCATCAGGTTCGACCAACGCGCCTCGCAGGCACGACCGCCAGAAAGCGGATAAGAAGGCCTATTAAGAGGCAGTTGTATCCCAGCGCTCGCTGTGGCGCCCTGCACGCCTGGTTTTTCCCACTTCGAGAAATTATGAATTTTTGCATAATTGTGCATAATTCTTGTTTTGTGGAATTTTTAACCACGAACCAACCAACACCGACATGCAAACTCTAAATTTTTCATTACTACGTCTTCTGGCGTTCGCCTTCTACTCACTCCCAGGCATCCCAACCACCACTCTGGCTACTGCACCTCGTTTGCCTTGTTACTGCCTCCTTCATCAATGAAGCTAACGAGATGCTTCAAGTGCCAAATATGCGCGATTTGACCCCGCGTGCATTTGACTCGACCACTGCTTAGCGATGCTTCTGTCCACCGAGTGTATCGGATGCAGTCCCGCCAAATAGAGATCCCAGAAATTTGCTCTGTGATGCGTGGGGCTACTACGGCGGCTCGACTGGTCAGTATTGGTAATTGAAATCCGAGCCACCGTAAGACACGTGACAGATCACCAAAAAAACATTTAAAAAGTAGAGTTTGGAAAGATCACTCGGTTTTTATTCTAGCTTTTAATTGATAAAATAAATTTTACCTAAGCTCATCAGTAGGTTAAGAAGTTATAATTTTTAGCTGGCGCTCACAATTAGCGGCGTGTCCACAAATCCGCGAATGGCAACTTCATGGCAAACCTGATCCCGTTGTTCGAATCGCATGACCGATTCCTTGAGCTTAACCACAACAACCTTTCTCAAGAACAACCGGTGGTTATCAGCTACCTGGAATCCTTCCCCGGCGATCTCTGTGCCATCGATGGCTATCGAGCTGTCAGGAGCTTCCTGCGCTCTTATGAAGGCATTTCGGCTACCTTCAATTCCTATCGAACACACGTCGAGCGTTTGCTGCTCTGGACGCTTCTGGTTTGCAAGAAGCCACTATTGGAAATGACCCGTCAGGATGGCGAACGCTTCATGGAGTTTTGCATAAAGCCACCTATAGATTGGATCGGCCCGGTCGTTAAGGCTCGCTATCTGCGTGTTGGCGGACGCACCCCCAAACCCACTGACACCTACACAATCAACACTCAGTGGCGACCTTTCTTCCTGACAGTCAAAAAACCTGATCTCAAACTCGCCCAGGAGCAGAACAAAGAGCCTGAGGTTAAACCTTATAATATGAAACAGGACTCAATCGCACAGATCTTTGCCGTGTGCGGTAGCTTCTTTCAATGGGCAGCTGACGAAGGCCTCTCCAACAACGCCAATCCAATCCGGGCAATCAAGCAAAAATCACAGTACAAGCAGCGGGTTGTGGCCCATGAGAAAGCAAAGTCGTTGACAGCGCTTCAGTGGAGTTTCGTACTAGAGACAGCCAAATTAATGGCTGATGACGCACCAGTCGAATTGCAAGCAGTACGAGCAGAAGTCAAAGCGAACATAGAAGAACTAGACGAAGCGGGCAAAAAAGCCCTTAAGGCCAAACTGACTCGTCTTGAGAACAAACTAAATGTTTGCGAACGCACCCTTTTCATCATTGCCACCATCTATTCAATGTACCTTCGCGTGTCCGACATGGTTGGGCGCGATAACTGGAAGCCCATGATGAGTGACTTCCGCAAGGATGATCACGGAAACTGGTGGTTCCATGTTATTGGTAAAGGCAACAAGTCGGCCAAGATCAGCGTCAAAGACGAGTACATGAACGTCTGGATGGCCCGCTACAGGCGTTTCCTTAACCTGACGCCAGCGCCTTACCCTGGCGATTCCGCGCCGCTCCTGCAATCTCTCAAGGGCCGAGCAGGTTTGTCAGAGGGCCATATCCGTAGCCTGGTGCAGGAGGTATTCGATTACTCCCTGGAACGCATGCGTGCGGAAGGTTTTCCTGATGACGACATCAAGAACCTCCGTTCAGCATCACTCCACTGGCTCCGCCATACCTCGGCAACAGCTGACGCCAAGGTGCGGGATCATAAGGATCTCCAGGCTGACCTGCGCCACCAAAGCTTGGCTACCACGGTCGACACGTACTACAACAGTCGGGATGAGGAGCGACATCGCTCTAACAAAAATCTCAGCATCGAGGATCGATAAAACGCCACGGCACTGTAACCAAAGAAAACACAATGAGTTACTTGCTCAAATGCCAATGGCGTACGGCTCACCAAACGGTTTTGATCCGAACTCGGTCTCGGCTTCGGCCCAGCATTCACTCTGACGAAAGTTAGCGCCCGGGATAATCCGCTCCTTGTGCCCAGCCTCACACCTCACAACTGGACTAGCTTGAGGGGGGGGCGGGCTGTTCAACAGTTTATCCTTCAGCCCCACCAGGCCCTTAGCTTCGACGCTGACGTCACCGCCGGACAGAGCCTTAAGCTTTTGTCTTACCTCCTTACTTTGTCGAGCTCTGCGTCCTAGGACTTTTCAATGGCCGTAGAACCTACAGCAATCCAATACCGGCTGAGCGGTTTGCCCGCTGCAATTACTGCCCCCCAGATTGGGCCCAATTGGCCGCCTTTCGATGGTGTCACTCCCTAGCATTGGAATATCAGATTTCAATGTATGGAGTGGAGATGCTTCAGATCTCGCAAGGACATGGCCAGCGGTCATCTGCTGCAGCTGGCACCAAAAAAAAGAACGAGTCCACCCTGCAGCGCCTTATGCGTATGTACGGCGATCACATGTCCGTTGTCCAAGTAGCCGCTGAGCTGAACTATTCAGTGACCTACTTTCGGAAAAAAATCGGTGCAGCCGACTATCAGCACCTGGACTGGGTGAAGGCGATATACCCTGCCCGTAAAAAGTGTGGTCGTTTTTGGGTATACCGTTCTGAGTCGGTCGCAAGCTTCCTCGATAAGGGGGTCTGACGTGCGACCCACCCTACTCTTTGGCGCTGCGGT
>LNAP01000247.1_pt1 | contig 60650 bp, 65 predicted proteins | sample 602601 | NCBI WGS metagenome assembly LNAP01 (sample SAMN02440304, study PRJNA202911) | soil metagenome | biome: Subtropical and temperate rainforests or woodlands; isolation source: soil samples (1 kg each in a 20% v/v slurry with milli Q water) were... ...
GGGAGAGTAGGACGTTGCCAAGCACATGCAGAGAACCTTCTTGATGTAAATCAGGAAGGTTCTTTCTCAATTTCCTCGGAAAAGCTCAGTCGGTTCCGCTAATTCCAAGCATGACCGACAACGAGCGAATCGCGCATTTCAGTAAAGTCAAGAGTGTTTCCGACAAAGCAGAGGATCGGGCCAAAACCACCGAACACCCGGCAGCACCGGACTCTCACGGAGCGCAATGAAACACTACCAGAGCGCAATCAAAGCAAGCATGAAGTCAAGGCGTATAGCATGAAGTCTCACCTGCATTAATCTTCAATATCCCTGTGCTGCGGTACGGACGGAATCGAAAGATCATCCATAGCCGAGGCGCGAGTACCCAGAGATGCACTAAAGCTAAATCCACCACAAACGCGGACGTCACCCAGGGATATAAGCCCTCAATGAGCGCAAGGCCTATCCACAGTATATGGTGATGGAGCTTCCGAATCAGTTGTAGCGGAGCATGTCCTTCGGGCAGGACGCCAGTCCAGAACACTTCGAGTCGGAAAGACCAGCCCTTGATCGGTTTATTCCTGGTGAAATGGAGATAAAAATGAACCAGAATCGAGTGCATGATTAAAACTAAGGGATAACTGACCACTATTCCCAGAATTGTGTTGTTCAAGTTGGCTATGGTCAAAATAACAGCTAAAACGACGAAATAAGAGAGTGTTTTATAGGTAGAATGATGAATTCGCATCATGAGGCGATAATTGTATACCGTTGAATCTTTGTATAAGGTAGTAGGGTCCTGTAAAGCCATACTTTCCTCCTGACAATGGGGTTTGTTCAGCGCTGCACTGTTAGCTCTGCTATATAACCTATATCGGCAGCTCCATGCATGAAATGAAGTAAGCCAATAACTAGTGGAAAAAACGTAGACTAGTTTGGGAGAGACATTAGACGGCAATACTGATAGAAAACAGCGAAACGAGGTGATAATTATGATCGTCGAAGAAAATTCAATGGGATGCTGCATGATCTGCGGAGCGTTTGTTGCGGATGGGATCTGGATTTTATCAGAATTCATTTGTGATGAGTGCGAGTCGGAAATTGTGCAAACGGACGTGCAGGACGAGAAATATCCCTTTTTTATTTACCAAATGAGACAGCTTTATCAGAAAAATGCCTAAACTAAGATTTGCACTATTATCATAGCAATATACGATATTTCTTTTTGTCTTTTCCCCCCTTTTCCACTACTATATAAGAAACTAGAAGATGATTTCCGGAGGAAAAGAAAGACGATGAAAGAACTTCATTTAAATGCAGCGAGAGCCCCGCTATATGAAGCTATCGCGGTCCATGAGCGGGCGGGTACTGCCAGCTTTCATGTGCCCGGACACAAATCAGGTGGGGGCATCGATAGAGAGGCTTACGAATATTTCCATAGCATCGCAACCATCGACTATACGGAAATTACGGGTCTGGATGATCTGCATCAGCCGGAAGGCGTTATTCAGGAGGCGCAGCGACTGGCGGCTGATTGTTTTGGCGCGGAGCAAACGTTTTTTTTGGTCGGAGGCAGTACGGTTGGCAACTTGGCCATGATTACGGCGGTATGCGATCCGGGAGACCTTTTGCTGGTTCAGAGAAATGTCCATAAATCGGTCATCAACGGTCTCGTATTGGCGGGGGCCAGGGCTGTGTTTCTTGCCCCTCAATGGGACGGGATAGCCACCGGGGTGCGGGCAGAAGATGTAGAGCTCGCGCTTGCCAGGTACCCCGAGGCCAAAGCTCTCCTAATCACGAATCCCAACTATTACGGGATGGGCATTCATTTGGAGCCGATAGCGGAGCTGCTGCATCAACAAAGCAAGCCGCTGCTTGTGGATGAAGCGCATGGCGCTCATTTCGGGTTTCACCCTGATCTCCCCTCCTCGGCCCTTTCCTGCGGTGCGGATGCCGTCGTGCAGTCCACTCACAAGATGCTCTCCGCCATGACTATGGGTGCGATGCTGCACATTCAAGGCTCTCTCATCGATCGGCAAGCGGTCAAGAAGCAGCTATCCATGCTTCAAAGCTCAAGCCCTTCATATCCGATCCTGGCATCGTTGGATCTGGCCAGGCGGCAAATGCACACCAATGGAGCGACGCTCATTCAAAAGGGCTTAGACGTCATACATGCGATATCAGCCCGTCTGAAGGAACTGCCGTGCTTTCATCATGTAAAGCAGAGGACATACAGCGCGGATCCTTTTAAAATTGTCTTATATGACAAAAGCGGCACTCTAACGGGTCCGGAGCTGCGAGAGCAGCTGGAACTGCGGGGTTGCTTTGCGGAAATGGCTGACCCGAAACATGTCTTATTATTGTTTAGTCCATACTCGACTTACGAGGATGCAAATCGATTGTATGAGGCGTTGAAGGACATATGCGCTTGCTTCGGGTTAAACGCTAAGCCTCACGCTCTAACCAGCCCCGTGGCGCCGAAGTGGATTTCTTTTACGGATATATCATCTCCGGTAGATTTCGCAGAACAACGTTCAAGCCGCGGAAACATCCGAACGGTTTCGCTTCAGGAAGCTGTCGGTCATCGATCGGCAGACATGATCATCCCCTATCCCCCGGGAATTCCGCTTCTGTATCCCGGTGAGGTGTTAACAGACGAGACAGCCAGATACTTAGAAGAGCTGTTCTCACAGGGCATCAAATTCCAGGGCGCCGCCTCAGCCCGACTTCATCAACTTCATATCCGGATGTAGTTAATATCGCCTGTGAAAAAGCTGCGTTTCTGTTTCCTTCATGGCTTCGGTAAGCTTTGGTATAATAATAAAAGAAGCAAGAAAAATGTCAGATAGGAGTCTTCAATGGAAAAAGGTTTTTTTATAACAATGGAAGGCGGCGAAGGGGCAGGGAAATCGTCTGTCCTGCTGCTGCTGAATGAATGGTTGCAATCTCAAGGTCATGACGTTATGACGACACGTGAACCGGGGGGAATCCGAATCGCCGAGGAAATCCGAGCTGTCATTCATAATAGAAGCCATACCAGCATGGATGGAATGACGGAAGCGCTTCTTTACGCTGCGGCGCGGAGGCAGCATTTGTCGGAAAAGGTCATTCCCGCTTTACAAAAGGGACAAGTAGTCCTGTGCGACCGCTTTGTTGACAGCAGTCTTGCTTATCAGGGGTATGCGAGAGGGCTTGGGCTTGAAGAGATATGGCAGATTAACCAGTTTGCAATAAACGGTCTGATGCCCGACCTGACGATTTTCATGGATATTACCCCGGAAAAAGGATTAGCGCGCATTCGCGCGCACGGCGACCGTGAGATCAACCGGCTAGATTTAGAAGAATTATCCTTCCATCAAAGGGTTCGGGAAGGATATTTACTGCTGCTGGAGCGATTTCCCGAAAGGATCATTAAAGTAAATGCTGACCAAGAAATTGGAGCCGTTTTCGAAGAGGTCAAGCGGATTTTGCGGGACAGGCTGGGCCTATAGCAACTACGCCTCGCTATTAGCAGATTCATGTATTGCCTCATATGATAATAAACAGCGACAAAACTTTCTGGGATCCCGCATATGAACACGGGAAGGAATTTATACAGCGGATGTCTAATTTATAAATATGAAGCGCAGCCATGTAAACGTTTCCGCTTGGAACATGTTACCGCTGGAAGAAAAGACCCTATATTCGTTTACAATGTAAAGGAGGAATCACCCGTGAAATTAGTGATTGCCGTTGTACAAGATAAAGACAGCAACCTTCTATCCAATGCTTTGATCAAGGGGGGCTTTCGGGCCACGAAGCTGGCGAGTACCGGGGGATTCCTGCGCGCCGGCAATACAACCTTCATGATCGGTACGGAAGACGATAAAGTCCAAGATGTTATACATGTTATACAAGCGAACTGTAAAATTCGGGAACAGTTGGTGACGCCTGTGTCTCCAATGGGAGGTACGACGGATTCCTATATACCGTTTCCCGTTGAGGTTCAAGTGGGCGGCGCGGCGGTGTTTGTTTTGCCGGTCGAACGGTTCGAGCATTATTAAGCCGGAAAAAAGGGTGGTAATGAGCCTTGAAGATCAACCCAGGGTGGCAACCTATTGGGAAAAATGTCAAAATAAATGATAATACGGCGCCCCCTCAGCCCCCTTTGCACAACTTTTCGGATATCATGCAGCAGCATGAACAGAATTTCTCCCGGGAGCAGCTGACCAGGATGATGCAGCAAATATCGCTTCAAGGCGAACGATTAGCCAAGTCAATGACGGTGCGGGAGCTTCGTCAGTATAAGCTGCTGGTGAAGCAGTTTCTCGAGGAAACCGCACGCCGCGGTGTCACGCTCCGCGATAAGAGAGGGTGGGACCGACGCGGAAGGTCGAAGCGCTACAAGCTTCTTGAGGAGCTCGACCGGGAACTGCTCGAGTTGGCTGATGAGATGCTGGAGACGGAGCAGGGACGGATCGATATTTTGCAGAAAATCGGCGAAATTCGGGGAATGCTGATTCACTTTCTATATTAATGGAGTGTACACACTTATGCCCTTTCATCATATACGCGGACAAGCTGCCGCAAAGCGGTTGCTGCAAAGCAGCCTGCGGCACGACAAGCTGTCGCATGCCTATATTTTCAGCGGTCCCGTAGGAACGGGAAGGAAACAAACGGCGCTAGCGCTAGCGCAAGCCATTTATTGCAAAAATGGCGTGGATGACGCCTGCGGAGAATGCCTGGAATGCCGCAAGGTCGAGCATGGCAACCACCCTGATTTGCACGTGATTGAGCCGGAAGGCACTGTCATCAAGATCGATCAAATTCGCGAATTGCAAAAAGAATTCGCTTACCGGGCTGCAGCCTCGGGAACGAAAATCTACATTTTGCAGCAAGCGGAAAAAATGACCGTTCAAGCGGCGAACAGCCTGCTTAAATTTTTGGAGGAGCCTGATTCTCGGGTCGTCGCGATTCTCATAACGGAGAACGGACATGCGCTGCTGCCGACCATTCAGTCAAGAGCGCAAAGGATTTCTTTTACGCCCATGCCCAGAGAAGAGATGATCCTGGCGCTTCTGCAGGAGGGAAGTCCTTCTGCGCTTGTGCATCCGGCGGCTCATATGACAGCTGGTCTGGAAGCGGCGAAGCAGCTAATAGCGTCGAATTGGTTTGCAGAAATGAGAAACGTAGTGTTACAATTAGCAAAGGAGACTTTGACCCGTTTTCCATCTTCCATCGTCACCTTGCAGCAGAAGCTGATGAAGACGGAACTATCCGGTCATGTGTCGAGTTTTTTCGATCTCTTGATCTTGTGGTTGAAAGATATGGTGCAGCTGCGCTTAGGTCGCAGGGATAAGCTTGTATATATGGATCAGCTGGACTGGATGGCCTCCCTCGCGTTCAGCCGGGAAACCAGGGATTGGATTCGCATGATGGAGCAGGCCGTGGAGCTGCAGAAGCGTCTGCGCTTTAACGCCAATACCCAGTTGGTTGTAGAAAAGATGTTGGTGGACATTCAGGGGGTGTAGTATGTATTCGGTAGTAGGCGTCCGCTTCAAAAAAGCGGGTAAAATATATTATTTCGATCCCATCGATCTGCCTGTAGACAAAGAAAGTGCTGTTATTGTGGAAACAGCGCGCGGCGTGGAATACGGCAAGGTCGTTGTCGGAAAGAAAAACGTTCGGGAGAACGATGTGGTGCTGCCATTGAAAAAGGTCATTCGCATCGCTGATTCTTCGGATGCCACGCTGGTTGAGGAAAACAAGAAAGCGGCCAAAGATGCTTTCCAGATTTGCCAGGACAAAATCAAGGATCATAATCTAAGAATGAAGCTGGTGGACGTGGAGTACACGTTTGACCGGAACAAAATCATTTTTTATTTTACGGCGGAAGGCCGGGTTGATTTTCGCGAGCTTGTGAAGGATTTGGCTAGTATTTTCCGCACGCGCATTGAGCTGAGGCAGATCGGGGTACGGGATGAGGCCAAGATGCTTGGTGGAATCGGTCCGTGCGGTCGCATTTTATGCTGTTCCTCCTTCTTGGGTGATTTCGAACCGGTCTCCATCAAGATGGCCAAAGATCAGAACTTATCGTTAAATCCGACGAAAATTTCGGGACTATGCGGTCGTCTCATGTGTTGTCTCAAGTATGAGCACGACAATTACGAAAGCGCCAAGGTTTCATTGCCTACGGTTGGAAGTCATGTCCTTACCTCCTTTGGCAGCGGTAAGGTGTTGGGTCTGAATCTCAATGATCGCACCGCGAAGGTTCTGCTGTTTGATGAGGGGAAAGCAATGGACTTGCCGTTTGACGATGTGGTAGAGCAAGAGTAGTGTTTGAAGGCTACTAGAGGTGAAACCGTGGAAAAACAAGAATTATTTGAGCAGATTGACGAGATGGAAGAACGGATGGGGGTCACTCACGCAGAGCTCGGGTTGCTTAAGAAAAGAATCATCGCTCTGTTAGAGGAAAATAAACGGCTGAGCATCGAAAACCAACAGCTGCGTAAGCTGATTAGGCAAGAGGAAACGGTTGAAGAACGAACCGATCGAGACAAAGAGGCCATGCCGCCGGTAATCGGGGAAGGATATGACAACCTGGCACGATTGTATTTCGAAGGGTTTCATATCTGCAATGTGTATTACGGACATCTTCGTACGGAAGGCGACTGCCTGTTCTGTTTATCTTTTTTGAATAAGTAAAACACGAAAGCCGTAGGAGTTTTTCTCTCTACGGCTTTTTTGACAGGATGGGCGAAGGGAGATTGCAAAGAGGAATGAGTAAGGTAGAGCTTAGGCCAAGTGAACGCATTGACGATCTATTAACGCATGGACTTTCCATCATACAAAGCGAAGAGGTGTTCAGCTTTTCCCTAGACGCGGTTCTGCTTGCGCGGTTCTGCAGTGCGCCGACCAAGGGGAGAATCATGGACCTTTGTACCGGGAACGGGGTCATCCCCCTGCTGCTTACGACGAGAACGAAGGCGCAGATATGGGGAGTGGATATTCAGGAAAGACTAGCGGATATGGCGATCCGTAACGTTAATCTGAATCAATTGCAGCAGCAGCTGCATATGCGCCAAGGCGATCTTCGTACGATTCATCAGGAGCTCGGGTACGGCCAGTTTGATCTGGTAACGGTAAATCCTCCGTATTTGCCGGTCCCTGCGGGAGAACAGAACATGAATGAGCACGTGGCGGCAGCCAGACACGAGATACATTGCACCTTAGAAGATGTAATCAGCGCTTCCTCCAAGCTTGTCAAGGCCGGCGGGAAAGTAGCAATGGTGCATAGGCCGACACGGCTGATTGACATTTGCTGCCTGATGCGAAAGTATCGGTTAGAGCCGAAGCGGGTTCGTTACGTACATCCGCGCGCGGATGAAGAGGCCATGATGATCCTCGTGGAGGGATTGAAGGACGGCAAAGCGGAGGTGCGGACGCTGCCGCCTTTGATCGTTTATCGAGACAACCGGGAATATTGCGACGAACTTAAAGAAATTTACTACGGCGAACGGACAAGCATGCTGCTTTCCGACGCTGGGAACGAGAGGGATGTTTAAGTGAGGGTGCAAAAAAGCTACCAAACGTCAGAGCGTTTAGAATCAATGGGTACGCTTTATCTCGTTGCCACTCCGATCGGAAACCTCGAGGATATGACTATACGCGCCATCCGCGTACTGAAGGAAGTAAATTTGATTGCCGCTGAAGATACCCGGCAGACGAGAAAGCTTCTGACCCATTTCGAGATATCCACTCGACTTGTCAGTTATCATGAGCATAACAAGATGGCTAGCGGGCCTGAACTCATCAGGCTGATTATGGAAGGCGACAGCATAGCGCTTGTCAGCGACGCGGGAATGCCGGCTATCTCGGATCCGGGTTATGATCTGGTGAAGCTGGCGGTTGAAAAAGGAGTGCCGGTTGTCCCTATTCCGGGCGCCAATGCCGCTTTGTCAGCGCTTGTCGCATCTGGTTTGCCGACAAAGCGCTTTACCTTTATCGGCTTTCTCCCCCGTGAGAAAAAAGATTTGTTAAAGGAACTAGCTCGTCTTCGGTACGTACAGGACACGCTGCTTTTCTACGAATCCCCTCACCGCGTTGTAAAGACCTTGGAGAAGATGGCTGAAGTGTGGGGAGGCGGGCGAAACGTTTGCCTGGCTCGCGAGCTGACGAAGCGCTATGAGGAATTTGCCAGGGGCACAATCGCGGAGTGTTTGGAGCATCTAGCGGAGCATCCGCCTCAAGGAGAGTATTGCCTGATCGTCGAGGAAAGCCCAGACGAAAGAACGTCAAGCGAAGGGATTTGGTGGGAGTCGCTCACACTGGCTGAGCACATGGAGCATTACTTGCAGACGGGCATCGATAAAAAGGATGCGATGAAACGAATCGCCGCGGACCGGAGTATGCCCAAGCGAGAGGTTTATCAAAAGCTGTTGGAGGAGTAAGGGGTGTGCCTTAACGGAACCGGACTGCCGTGAAGCCAAAAAAATATCCCCAATCCGCGGGCAAAAGTCCGCGATATCAGGGATTAGAGGAGATATGAAAAAGGTTAGAATTACCTAGAGGGAATTTGATATTTCTATTATATACTATTTTTCTTATTTTGTCACAGGTGTTGGCAATTCCGTTAAACAAACATTGCAAACAATTTTTCCTTTGAAATAAGTAACGCTCTCAGCATTGCCGCAGAAGATGCAAGCAGGCTCGTATTTCTTCAGCATGATGCGTTCGCCGTCCACATAAATTTCCAAAGCGTCTTTCTCGCCAATGCCCAGTGTGCGGCGCAGCTCGATCGGGATAACAACCCGTCCCAATTCGTCTACCTTTCTGACAATACCGGTGGATTTCATCATATATGAAATTCCCCTTCCCATGAATGAATTTAATCGTCAACATTCGACATTCTTTTCAGTCAATATGATACCAACGATTCCCAAAATAGTCAACCTGAATTTATTCAAATTATCCCTTTCTACTTAAAATATTTCAAATTATCCCTAATCGTGAAATTAAAAACTGCTTTAAATATAAGGTTCGTAAGACTCATATTACAAAACTGCAATGAAATGCTATCTCTAGCAAATTATAAAAGGCTAATGAAAGAAAGATGAATTGGAAGTTTATAACCGACAATATTCGACAAAATTACAATCATTATTCGACATTTATCGAAAACAATGCTCAAACGCGTGTCCAATCGACAAATGAAAGGTTGTGTTTGATGATGAAAGAAGAGAAAGTATTCAAAGATCCGGTACATAAGTATATTTATGTTCAAGACCAAACGATTTGGGATCTGATCAATACGAAGGAATTCCAACGTCTGCGGCGAATCCGGCAACTTGGTACCTCTTACTTAACCTTTCACGGCGCTGAGCACAGCCGGTTCTCCCATTCCTTGGGTGTGTATGAAATTACACGGAAAATCATTTCGCAGTTTGAACGCAATCAATACGAGGATTGGCCGAGGGAAGAGCGGTTGTTATGTCTATGCGCCGCGCTGCTTCACGATCTAGGACACGGCCCATTCTCCCATTCGATCGAAAAAGCGTTCAACACCAGGCATGAGGAGTGGTCCTGTAAGATTATACTGGGCGATACCGAAGTAAATGAGGTGCTGCGGCGCGTTTCTCCCGATTTTCCGAAGCAGGTTGCCGGGGTTATTTGTAAATCCTACAGCAAACAAATTGTTGTCAGCTTAGTCTCCAGCCAATTAGATGCCGATCGGATGGATTACCTGCTCAGGGATGCATATTTCACCGGTGTCAATTACGGCATGTTCGATTTGGAACGGATACTGAGAGTCATACGGCCCTACAAGGGCCATATTGTCGTCAAAGAAAGCGGCATGCATGCTGTGGAAGATTATCTCATGTCACGCTATCAGATGTATTGGCAGGTCTATTTTCATCCGGTTACCCGCAGCGCTGAAATTTTGCTCAATAAAATTTTTCAGCGCGCTAAATGTTTATACGAGGACCATTATCCATTTGGATTCATGTTGAGGCCGCTTCTCCATTTATTTCAGGAGAAGCTAACGGTAGAGGATTATTTCCTTCTCGACGAATCGCTTATGCAGACCGCGCTAATGTTTTGGAGCACGGAAAAAGACGAGGTATTGGCGGATCTATGCCGGCGCTTTCTGCATCGTCGCCTGTTCAAGTACATAGCGGTAGATGAAGTCGACCCGACTTCTCACCGTCGGATGCAAAAAGCGCTGGAGGATGGGGAGTTCGATCCTTCTTATTATATGGAGGTGGATTTTCCGTCCGATCTGTCGTACGATGTGTACCGCCCTGGCAATACGGATGAGAAGCTGCCGATTCTGCTGCTTGACGGAAAGGAAGAACTGACGGAAATTTCCCGCAAATCCGATATTGTCCGTTCCATCAGCGGAATTCATATCGGAAAGCATCATATGTATTTTCCCGAAGAGCTGTTGGCTCGGCTGGACCGCGAAGCTTATCCTGATTTGCGGCAGCTGCTTGTAGACCACAGGTAAAATTTTACATACGCGAAAAGGAGATTGTTATGTTTACAGATACACACACACATATGAATGCGGAGCAATTTGATGAAGATCGGGACGAAGCTATCAAACGGGCGTATGACGCCGGTGTGACCCGAATCGTCAACATTGGCTTCAACCGTGAAACGATTCCGACCTCGATAGCATTAGCGGAAAAATATCCTTTTGTCTATTCTGCAGTGGGTTGGCATCCCCAAGACGCCAAGGACATGCGGCCCGGAGATCTGGAATGGATCGAAGAGCTTTGCAAGCACGAGAAGGTGGTGGCAATCGGAGAAATAGGCTTGGACTATTATTGGGATACGTCACCCAAGGATGTGCAAAATCGTGTGTTTCGCGAGCAAATTCGCTTAGCCCGCAAGCTGGGTATGCCGATTGTGATTCACAATCGGGATGCGCATCGAGACGTCGTTGAAGTGCTGAAAGAGGAGAGAGCGGCGGAAGTCGGAGGGATTATGCACTGCTTCTCGGGGAGCTGGGAGACGGCCCGGCAGTGCCTGGACATGAACTTTTATATTTCGTTCGGGGGACCTGTTACTTTTAAAAATGCGAAGCAGCCGAAGGAGGTACTGGCGCAGGTGCCTATTGACCGGCTGCTTATTGAAACGGATGCGCCTTATTTGACACCGCATCCCTACCGCGGCAAACGCAACGAGACTGCTTACGTAAGGCTCGTCGCGGAAACGGCGGCAGAAATACGCGGGCTGAGCCTGGAGGAGCTGGCGCAGGTTACGACAGAGAACGCCGTCCGCTTGCTTGGACTTAAATAGCTGCGCGCAGTTTCCGTCGCAATATGACGCCGCAAATGAAAGAGATGAGTCCCAAGTCTAGAAACGGTACGATCCAGTAAGCGGACTCCGCACGAAGGAAGTACGGGATTGAAAGCAGAATGTTCTGAGCCAGAAGCGCCGACCCAATATTCCACAGGACGGCGCTTCCTTTGCGTTCCTGCATGAGCGGATACGTCCAGAGCCAAGTTGAGTATCGGTGGGCATGACCCAATGATGACAACTGGACGGTTGTAATCAGCGTAGTAACGAGGAAAGCCGCCGTTCTTGCGATATCGCTGCTTACCGCGAATACAACGGTTATGCCGATAAAGGTCACTTTAAGGAACATTCCGAACAGCTCCGAGCGCAGTAAAGTTTTTGTCATTAAATAGAAGTATGTGTATGGCTGGGAAAAAGGATACAGGTTTGTCACTCCGGCGATCCAACCTCTTCCGCGAACGCGAGTAGGCAGCTGCGGCACATCGACAAACCAGTTAAAGAAGGCGTAAAGCCGGGCTTGCTGCTGCTTTTCCTTCTCGATAAGGGTATCCCATCTTACCCGATAAGTGGAAATCATTCGTGCGGCAGCCAACCAAACGAGAATAAACGCCAGGATCGATCCCCCAGCCCATAATACCCCATAAGAAAATTGGAGCCAAATGGCCGTTGTAGTGGCGATCCAGCGGAACGACACGGCTGCCGCTCGGATACGAATGTCGACAAATCGGTTTTCGTGCCAGGAAGCGAGCAGATTTGCCCCTTTGACCAACAGCAGAAATATCAGCATCAGCAGGTAGGACTGGGCTTGCGGACCTGCACAGCGCAGGTATAGCGGCCAAAGCACCGAAAGCGCGACGAAGGCATAGAAGCTTTGCATCATAAAGCTGTAAAAGAATGCTTGTCGGAAATAGACGCCCATTTGCAGTTCAATTCGAAGCAGAAACATACGGTCGGCTTCTTTCAACAGCGTTCGGATCGGGCTTATCGTCAGCAGCGGCGCCAAAATCAACAGGACAATCCAGACATACGGATAATTTGTTGGAATCTGCTGTAGGCTTTTGGCATAATAATAGGAAGAAACAATGACAAGAAACAACAAAAATCCGATAAAATTACTGCGTGCGGCATATTGCCAATAGCCGATGGCTTCTTTGGCATAACGCTCAAATCGTTGTCTCCATAATGCTTGAACCTCGCTGTTCTTCATATCGATCCGCCCTTGACCAAATTGTAGAAAAGATCGTCAAGCGATGCACCGGGCTGTCCGGTTTGTGTCCGGATTTCATCCAAATCTCCATGGGCTACGATTCTCCCCTTGTGCAAAACGACAAATCGGTCGCAATATTTTTCAATTGTGGATAAAATATGCGAAGAAATCAGGAAGCTCGCGCCTCGGCGCTTCATACGGACCATAAGCTCCAGGAGCGAGCGGATGGCAAGCGGGTCTAAACCGAGAAAAGGCTCGTCTACGATGTAAAGCGCCGGCTCGATCAAGAATGCGTTCATGATCATGACCTTTTGCTTCATCCCCTTCGATAAATGGACGGAGAAGCTGTTCAGCTTGTCCTTCATTTCAAATTCCTCCAGAAGTGCTTTCGATCGCTTATCGAATACGTCTTTCTCGATCCCGTAAGCCATCGCCGTCAGCTCCAAATGCTCGCGAATCGTCAGCTCTTCGTACAATTCCGGGCTTTCCGGCACGTATGCGTATGCCGATCGATAAACGAGCGGTTGATCCTTCAGGGTGCTGCCTTGAATTCGAATCCGTCCCTTCTGGGGATGGAGCAGCCCCAGAATGTGCTTGATCGTTGTGCTTTTGCCGGCTCCGTTTAATCCGATCAATCCGAGCATCTCTCCCGGCTGAATGGAAAATGTGATGTCGTGGAGTACGGGTTTACCGGGTAAATATCCGCCAAAAAGGTTGTCTATTTGTAAAATCGGGTTCACATATTCACCTTCCTTTTCAGCAAATTATTGGTATTTTTATCACTCTATCTTCCAAAAACATTATAACCAAATTCGTCAAACTTGTGTAATTTAGGTGAATTCCCCTTCAAAAAACCGTCATTACGGAGTTATCATGAGATAAACGTAACATTCCCCTCAATTAATCGGCTAAAATGTCTGTATATTCGTATTTTCGTCTCTTTTAGCCAGAATCAACCCCTTTACAGTCGAAGCATAACAGCGTAAGATACTTTCATAATAACTTAATACCTCATTGCCAATTTTCTAATCGCTGAGTTCCATTTTTGGAAACGGGGGAACCGCTGCGATGCACCTGTAGACGAAAGTCAGAAGGGCGCGCGGTATGAATTTTCAGGGGTGAATCCTTAAAGCAAGCGCTGCTTGCTCACAGGTAGGGCGACTCTCACGTCCGAATCCGTCAGCTAACCTCGTAAGCGTACCGAGAGAGGTAACGATTGTCGTGTCTGTTTGTATGATTTGATATGCACACAAAGCCACGGGAAGAGTCCTCTTTCCGATGGCTTTTTTGCTTACTCATAAACAGAAGGATATTTGCCGCAAGGGGCTCATAGGATGTAGAACATGGGAGGTGGGACATACCGGAGCGGATTGCAAACAGCGAACTGCTGCGCGGGGATCCTCCGCCGAAAGGCTGGAGAGAGCTATAATTAACACAAATCTAACTTAGTCGCGTCATTTCTAATCATGCGTAACACTCGACGGCGGGGCTTTAAAGGAGGACCGAAGAAGTGGGCATTATCCCGAATCAGGAGACCCATGTAAAACGATCATCCAGCATGTCCTTCGCATTGCGATGGAAGCATGAAAACTTGCGTCTGATTTTAAGCTTAGCGGCGATCTCATTCGCGATGACTTTCATGTTTTTGGTGTTGTTGTACGGTACGGCTACCAAGAGCGTATCCGTGGTTGTGAATGGACAAGAAACCGTTGTGCAAACAAAGCAATGGGTCCTGCAACGCCTACTGGATGAACAAGCCATTAAGATTGGCGAGCATGATCGCCTTTCCGCAGATCCAATGTCCCGAATCGAGGACGGATCGCGGATTGTGATCGAACATGCTGCACCGATTAAACTGACTGCTGATGGACAGACGAAAACTGTGTACACAACCGCAAGAACCGTGGAAAGTGCATTGCAGGATTTACATATTGCACTTGGTGAACACGACCGGATTACTCCGGAATTGAATGCGAATCTGTCCTTTAATTCCGAAGTTCGAATTGTAAGGGTTAAGAAGGAACGCGAGGAATTAACGGAGCCTATCGCTTTTGAAACCGAGAAGAAGAACGATACGCAGCTGCCGAAGGGCAAGGAGCAGGTTGTTCAAGAGGGTAAAGAAGGCGTTCTGTTAAAGCAAAAAGAAAAGATTTATGAGGATGGCGTTCTCGTTTCGGAGAGCGTTGTGGGCGAGCAGGTTCAAACCGAAAGCGTGAAGAAAATCGTTGCTGTCGGGACGAAGAACCAGGTTGTCGCGTTATCTTCCTCCTCTCCGAATGTGGAGGAGGTATCGAAGAGCGGAATCACCTTCGGAGTAAAACAGATTCTCAATAATGTGAAATTAACCGCTTATTCAGCAGGCGTGGAGTCTACAGGCAAGTCGGAAGATTCGCCGGGTTACGGAATGACTTATACGGGCACGCGAGTGACGGAAGGTCGAACCATTGCCGTTGATCCGAAGGTAATACCTTTAGGATGGTGGGTTTACATCGACGGTCTGGGCTTCCGCAGAGCCGAGGATGTAGGCAGCGGCGTAAAAGGTCATATGATCGACGTGTATTTTGACAATCACGAATATGCCAATAAATTCGGGATAAAGCGCGGGTATACGGTCTATGTGATCGGACCGAAGAAGCCTTCCGAAAATTAAGAGCTTTATCTTTTAGGATATACTAAGCTCAGCTATCGATATAAGACGAAGAAGAGGGATTCCCTCTTCTTTTTGTACGTAGAGGGAAAGGAAGCGGCTCCTTATGATTAAAGAAATCATAGTCGTGGAAGGCAAGGATGATACGGCTGCGATTCGCCGGGCGGTGGAGGCGGAAACGATAGAGACGGGGGGATCGGCGATCGGTGCAGCGGTGTTGAAGCGGATTGCCCTGGCGCAGGAGCGTAGAGGCGTCATTATTTTCACCGATCCGGATCATGCCGGCGAGCGCATCCGTAAAATTGTTGCGGCGAAAGTTCCGGGCTGCAAGCATGCCTTCATTACCCGGGAGCAAGCTGAGCGGAAAGGCGATATCGGTGTAGAGAATGCTTCGGTGGAGACGATCCGAGAGGCTTTGGAAAATGTGAAGTCGGAGTATGAAGGGGCCGTTTCACAGCTGACCTGGGAGGACCTGATGAACGCAGGGCTGATCGTTCACCCTGAGGCCGCCTCCAGAAGGCTGGAAGTAGGAAAAACGCTCGGAATCGGGTATTGTAATGGTAAGCAGTTTTACAAGCGCTGCGCTATGTTTCAAATTTCTAGAGAAGAGTTTGAAGCGGCAGTAGAACTAATGGACAAAAGAGGGCTATAGACGATGCAACCAACGGACCGGATGTTGCCGGAAGATGTCGCCACACCGAGAAAAACGAAGGAAATCATACAAAAGCACGGCATTACGCTGAAAAAGAGTCTGGGACAGAACTTTCTTACCGATCAGAACATTCTTCGAAAAATTATCTCCGCTGCGGAGTTGGAAAAGGATAAGGGAGCGCTGGAAATCGGGCCGGGAATCGGCGCGTTAACCCAGCAGCTCGCCAAGACGGCGGGGCGCGTTGTCGCCGTTGAAATCGACCAGCGCCTTCTGCCGATCCTGGCAGAGACGCTGGAGCCTTATCCCCATGCTGGGGTGGTGCATGGGGATGTGCTGAAGCTGGACCTGCACAGCTTGTTCCAGCAGCATTTCAGCGGCATGGCCGGCGTCAGCGTGGTAGCCAACCTGCCTTATTACATCACGACGCCCATTATTATGAAGCTTCTTGAAGAGAAGCTTCCGCTCGACAATATCGTCGTGATGATCCAAAAAGAAGTGGCCGACCGCATGGCGGCCCGACCGGGAACCAAAGATTACGGCAGCCTCAGCATTGCCGTGCAGTTTTATTGCGAGGCCGAGCTGGTAACCATAGTGCCCCGCACTGTATTTGTGCCGCAGCCGAACGTCGATTCCGCCGTCATCCGGCTGCGGCTGCGCAAGTCCCCGCCCGTGCAGGTGACGGACGAGGATTTCTTCTTCGAGGTCGTTCAAGCCTCCTTTGTGCAGCGGCGCAAGACGATTTTTAATAATCTGGCCGCCCGATACTTTACAAAAGAGACCAAAGGGGATCTTGAGGCGCTTCTGCTAGACTGCGGCATCGAACCTGTTCGCCGCGGCGAGACGCTTTCGATGGAAGAATATGCTCGCTTGGCTGCGGCGCTGAGCAGCCGCAAATAAAAGCACGACTTGCACCATCTGCCCATCTCCGCCATACGATAATCAAGGAGGGGATTTGGCGATGAAGCAAGGAGACCTGGTAACCAGAAAATCCTATGGCGGCGATGTAATTTTCAAGATAGAGCAATTGGAGCGCGCAAGGGCAATTCTGCGAGGCGTCGAATTCCGGTTGCTTGCCGATGCGCCGCTTTCGGATCTGACTACCGCGAACCAGGCGGACGCGTATGATTATCCGAGGTCCCGCACCCCGCAGTATGAGGAATCGATGCGGAAGCTAGGGCTTTCGAGAGCGGAACTGCATGAAAAGAATCAGCAAACTTTTATTCATAAAGAAAAGGCCGGCTCCACCTACTTCGAAGTGCCTGGCAAGGTGCTGCATCTGGATGGAGACCCTGCTTATTTACGCAAAAGCATGAGCTTGTACGGGGAATTAAGAGTCCCTGCCGAAGGCTATTACATCAACGAAGCGCAAATGGCTGATGCACTTTATCGGCTGTTGCCGCAAATCAAACCTGACATTCTGGTCATCACAGGTCATGACGGTATCTTGAAAAACCGAAAAAATGGAGATATGAGCAGCCTGAGCAGCTACAAAAATTCAATCCACTTCGTCAATGCTGTTCATACGGCACGCCAATTCGAGCGAAATCGCGACTCGCTCACGATCATTGCCGGCGCTTGTCAATCCCACTTCGAGGCGCTGCTGCAGGCCGGAGCGAATTTCGCAAGCTCCCCGGCCCGAGTGTTGATTCACGCGCTCGATCCGCTTTGTATTGCGGCTAAAACAGCTTATACGTCGATCAAGGATACCATCTCAATGATGGATGTTATCGATTTGACAGTTACAGGGTTGGACGGTCTGGGAGGTGTAGAAACCAGAGGCAGCTATCGTATGGGGATCCCTGGAATCCAGAGCGGATTTCAACACCAGCATACTTAATTTCGCGGGCACCCGAAGGTGCTATTTTTTTTGGGCGCCGACATGTGAATATTTTTTGAACAATCGACCTAACCTAAACGGTGAGTAAAGAAAAAATTAGGCGGATATGCCGTTGACAATAGCTTTGTCAGACTGCTATAATAATTGGCCCAATTTGACATACATACTCCAATCGGTTATAATTTACAGGGAAAGAGGTGGTGGTTACAATGGCTAAAAACGCGCTGTTGGAAATTAAACGCAGTATGGAGCCGCATGTTGGACAAAAAATCATGTTACGAGCAAATGGTGGCCGTCGAAAGACCATCGAACGTTCCGGTGTTTTAGAAGAAACCTACCCTTCTGTATTTATCGTAAAGCTTGATCAAGAGCAGCACACCTTCAAGAGAGTGTCCTACAGCTATGCAGATATTCTTACCGAGTCCGTAGAAGTTACGGTATGCAATGATGACGGACAACTTCGAATCACTTACATTCAACATTAGCGAACAGCCTGGAATACACAAGCAGACCTCAAAGGTCTGCTTTTTGCTTGAACGGGAATAATTTGATCAGAGGCTTTTGCTGCATATATTGAATGGCCATGCGCCATAGATTGCATACTACAAGTACATTGCAGCAATAAAAAAGGAGGCTTCCCGGAATGAGCCGCAGAAGGCGAGGAGTCATGTCGGAGAACTTTAAGTACGAGTTGGCAAAGGATCTGGGTTTTTATGATGTGGTGCAAAAAGAAGGCTGGGAAGGCATTAAAACAAAAGATGCCGGAAATATGGTCAAACGGGCGATCCAGATAGCCGAACAACACCTGGCTAGGCAAGGCCAGCAAGCTAATCAACAGCAGGTAATTCGAAGCGGACCCGATTACGGCCATACACCAGGGAGAGGCAACGGAAATTGAAATCATGATTTTCGGGAAACCTGTTTCGTTAATCCTTTTCAAACCTTATCCCCTTCAAAGCTAAAGCCATTGCTTTAGCTTTTCTTTTGCTTTTTTGTTATAATATTCTAACGGAAAAGTACAAAGTAGGTGAACGGATGAGAGTGTTTGAAAAGGCGCCGGCGAAAATCAATTTATCCCTGGATGTTTTATATAAGAGAGATGATGGCTATCATGAGGTAGAGATGGTCATGACTATGGTCGACCTGGCGGACCGCATCGAGATGCAGGAGCTGCCCCGGGACACCATCATTATTTCCAGCCAAGCCGGCTATATTCCGCTTGATGAGAAGAATTTGGCTTTTCAAGCGGCTAAGCTTATCAAAGACCGATATGATGTCAAGCAAGGTGTGTATATTCATTTGGACAAAAAAATCCCCGTCGCCGCCGGCCTTGCGGGCGGAAGCAGCGATGCGGCGGCAACGCTGCGGGGGTTGAACCGTTTGTGGAGGCTCGATATTCCTACTGAGGAGCTGCAAAGGCTGGGAGAGGAGCTCGGCTCTGACGTCCCCTTCTGCGTAAGCGGTGGGACGGCGGTTGCCCGAGGGCGCGGCGAAAAGCTGGAAATGATCCCATCGCCTCCCCAGTGCTGGGTTATTCTGGCCAAGCCCCCTATTAACGTATCCACCACTGAGATTTACGGAAAGCTGAATGCAAGGGAAATCAAGAGGCCCCCTTATACCCCTGCGGTGTTGGAGTCGATCCGATTAAAGAACTTCGAAGGCCTGTGCGGCGGGCTAGGCAATATATTGGAGGATGTGACCATTCCACTGTATCCGGAGGTGCGACACTTAAAGGAATGTATGCAAAGACTTGGGGCGGACGGTGTACTGATGTCAGGCAGCGGCCCAACCGTCTTCGGACTCGTTTCTAAGGAAGCTAAAGTGCCAAGGGTATACAACGGCTTGCGCGGCTTCTGTAAGGACGTATACGCAGTAAGGATGTTGACTTAAAGAGACATCCTTTTTTTTATGTTATTTGATGCAAGGCAAATGTTAACATAATTTGTAGGCGAGACTTGAATAAATACGTATAAAAATGGTATATTCTCAGTATAATATTCGGGTTTAGGGGGATAGAGCCATGAAAAAATTAAAAAGGAGTGCCAGGCTGGTAGAAATGACACAGTATTTGTTGTTTCGCCCCCATTCATTGATTCCTTTAACCACATTTGCCGAGAGATACAGTTCGGCCAAATCCTCGATCAGTGAAGATTTGGCTATTATAAAGGAAGTTTTCGAAGAAGAAGGACTTGGGCAGCTCCATACGTTAGCCGGAGCGGCCGGGGGCGTGAAGTTCACGCCGAAGATGCCCAAGGCGGCTTCCCTCCAATTCATCCGCAGTCTCTGCCAATTGCTCCAGCAGCCGGAGCGTATCCTGCCGGGCGGATATCTCTACATGTCCGATATCATGGGACAGCCGCATCATCTCAATGAGATCGGTAAGACATTCGCCTCTGCGTTTGCAGGACGTGACCTCGATGTCATCATGACGGTTGAAACCAAAGGGATTCCGCTTGCTTACGCTACTGCAACCTACATGAACCTGCCCGTAGTTATTGTTCGAAGGGACAGCAAAGTGACGGAGGGCTCCGCTGTCAGCATCAACTACGTATCCGGCTCCAACAAACGCATACAGACGATGTCGCTAGTCAGACGCGCGCTGAAGGAGGAGTCCAAAGTGCTTATTGTCGACGATTTCATGCATGTGGGCGGCACGATTCACGGAATGATGGATTTGCTCAAGGAGTTCAAGGCCACCGTCAATGGGGTGGGGGTTTTTATGGAGTCCTGCGAGGCCGAGGAACAACTGGTTGAGAACTATATTTCCCTAGCCAGGCTTTACGGGGTGAATTCCAAGACGAGACAGATCACCGTAGAGCCGGGTAATTACTTTGACGACGAGGAGACGATGTAAAAATGGAATTCATTTCAACTCAAGGGGCGCCTGCCGCAATCGGACCTTATTCCCAGGCAACCAAAGCAGGCAATTTATTGTTTACGTCCGGCCAAATTCCGCTTGGATTGGACGGTCAAATCGTACAAGGCGGGATGAAGGAGCAGGCGCATCAGGTTTTTGCCAATCTGCGGGCAGTGCTTGATGCGGCCGGAGCGACTTTTCAGAACGTGGTGAAGGCAACGGTCTTTATTAAGGATATGAACCAGTTTGCCGAGCTGAATGAGATATATGCTTCCTATTTTGGAGAGCATAAACCTGCGCGTTCTACGGTAGAGGTTGCACGTTTGCCGAGGGATGTTATTGTCGAAATTGAGTTGGTCGCTGAAATTCCTGTCGGATAGGGAAAAATCACATTAAGATTTGATAAAAAAACAAATATTTCTAAATATGACGCAGGAATTTGCACTAAAATGTGGAATTATACACCCAAGTTCTTGATGGAAAAAGGTGGTGAACACAAGTGCAAATTACAGATGTTAGACTCCGCCGGGTCAACTCTGAGGGAAGAATGAAGGCGATTGCTTCCATTACCATCGACAATGAATTCGTCGTCCACGATATTCGTGTGATTGACGGAAACAATGGTATGTTCGTGGCTATGCCAAGCAAACGGACTCCCGATGGGGAGTTCCGCGATATCGCCCACCCGATCTCCTCTACAACTCGCGAGAAAATTCAAGCAGCTGTACTGGCTGAATACGACCGTGCGGCTGCTGAAGAAGAGGTCATAGAGGAAGGAGCATAATGATGAACTAGTGAGGGAGCCTGCGGGAGGGGGGGGCTCTCTTTTCTTTTCAAGGGAATTAAGATATATTGGGTGAAGAACATCGGAAAAGGGGTTGAAATCACTTGAACATCATGGCGATTGTGCTGGCTGCGGGTCAAGGAAAACGGATGAAATCGAAGCTCTATAAGGTGCTTCACCCCGTATGCGGCAAACCTATGGTCGGACACGTAGTGGACACCTTGCATCGCATTCAGACCTCAAGGATTATCGTCGTGGTCGGGCACGGGGCTGAAGCCGTTCAGGCTTACCTGGGAGATCGTGCGGAATACGCCCTTCAACAGCCGCAGCTCGGGACTGGGCATGCAGTGCTTCAAGCCAAGGACCTGCTTGCGAATGAAGACGGCATCACATTGGTGCTTTATGGGGATACTCCCCTTGTCAAAGAAGAAACGCTGCGCCGCATGATGGAGCTTCATCGACAGACTGGCGCTGCGGCAACCATTTTGACGGCGATGCTGGATGAGCCTTTCGGATACGGACGGGTCATCCGGAATGAAGCGGGAGGAGTTGCCCGAATCGTCGAGCAGAAGGACTGCACGGAAGAAGAAGCACAGGTGAAGGAAACGAATACGGGCACCTACTGTTTTTCCAATCGAAGGCTTTTTGAAGCGCTGTCCCAGGTTACCAATAATAATGCTCAGCAGGAATATTATTTGACCGATGTGATTGGAATCTTCGTCGCTCAAGGGGAAAAGGTGCAGGCTTACTGTACGGATGATGTAACGGAGTCGACGGGCGTGAACGATCGTGTGGCCTTATCGGAAGCGGAACAGCAATTAAGAGCGAGAATTAACCGCAATCATATGTTAAATGGCGTCACGATTATCGACCCTGCAAATACATATATCGAAGCGGATGTGCAGATAGGTCCGGATACAGTTCTTTTGCCGGGAACGATTCTACGCGGAACCACAACCATAGGCGAGAATTGCAAGATCGGCCCTCAAACGGAGATTACCGATTCGACGGTGCGCGACGATGTGACGATCAGGCAATCCGTTCTGCTGGAGGCGACCGTGGACGAGCACGCTTCCGTAGGTCCCTTTGCCTACTTAAGGCCCGGAGCAAAGCTCGGACAGCATGTGAAGGTCGGCGATTTCGTAGAGATAAAAAACGCGACGTTAGACGAAGGCACGAAAGTGTCGCATCTTAGCTATGTGGGGGATGCGGTCGTCGGTAAAAATGTCAATATCGGCTGCGGCGCGATTACTGTCAATTACGACGGCTTCAATAAAAATCTGACCGAAATCGGTGACGACGCCTTTATCGGCAGCAATGTAAACTTGATCGCCCCGGTGAAAGTCGGAAGCGGAGCATATGTCGTTGCCGGTTCGACGATTACCTATAATGTGGAGGCGAATGATCTGGCAATCGCGCGGGAGAGACAGACGAATAAAGCGGGATACGCCGATAAAATAAGGAATCGGATGAAAGCCGCGAAAGATCGTAAATAAGCGAAATACGTGTGGAACCTCCAACAATTGGGAAGAATAACAAGGAGCTTGTTAACCCGACCAGTAGGAGGTTTGTTCATATGGCAATCACGTTAAAGGCAGATGCCAGAACGGAGCATAGCAGGTCTGAGATCAGGCAGCTGCGGGACAAGGGCAAAGTGCCGGGTGTCATATACGGAAAAAAGGCGGGCAATACGGTCATCTCCATTGACCGGAAGGAGTTGCTTGGACTGCTCAGGCAAAATCCGCATGCCATTATTGAGATGGAGCTGCCTGACGGAGGGAGGCAGCCTGTCATGATTAACGAGCTTCAACGGGATAAGGTAAACCGGGAGCTGCTGCATGTCGATTTTCACCAGATCAGTATGGATGAGCCGGTGAAAACCGTTGTCGCCTTGGAGTTTGTTGGCGAGGCCGCAGGCGTGCAGGAAGGCGGAATCGTTCAGGTACAGAACCACGAGATCGAGATTCGCTGCTTACCGAACCGGATTCCAACCTCCATACAGGTGGATATCACGCATTTGGGACTTGGCGATAATCTGCTCGTCAGCGACCTTAAAGTGTCTGCGGACATTGAGATTAAATCCGATGCGAATGAACTGATCGTTACCGTTCTTGTGCCGCAGAAAGAAGAGCCGGACCAGGATGCGGCCGCCGAGGCGGAATCGGCGAAGGCTCCAGAGGGGCAGGAAGAGACCGTGTAAGTAGGGCAAAGAAGAAGGGGTACAGCCCGTTTGGGGCTGCGCCCCTTCTTCTTTCCAGCTGCCATTTAATACGGAGGAAGATTGACTTTTATGAAATAAGGGGTGTAATATTCTACAAAGCCCGTATCCTTCTGTACATTTTGATAGTATACTTGGACGGGAACGCAAGCTTCGATGTGATTTTGTAGGGGGTTGTTATGTTGAAATGCTTTGTCGGTTTGGGGAATCCCGGTAAACAATACGAGCACAATCGTCATAATGTAGGCTTTATGGCGATTGACCGTTTTGCGGCTAAGTTCGGTATCGCTTCATTTCAAAACAAAGGCAAAGCATTGCTCGGGGAAGGGCATGTCGACGGCAAGAAGGTTTATTTGCTTAAGCCGCTGACGTACATGAACTTATCGGGCGAGGCGGTACGGGCTTTCATGGATTTCTATAAGCTTGAATTAAGGGATGTAACCATATTGTATGACGACATGGATACTCCGTTTGGTCAGATCCGGCTTCGCTATCAAGGCAGCGCCGGCGGGCATAACGGAATTAAATCCATCATTCAGCACGTGGGCACGCAATCCTTCCATCGCATTCGGATCGGTGTATCCAGGCCTGCCCCCGGGTTTAACATTGCGGATTATGTGCTGTCGAATTTCACTAAAGACGAAACGCAGCAGCTTGACCAGGTGCTGGACGCGACTTGCGAAGCCATGGAATACAGCCTCAAGCATTCCTTTGAAAAGACGATGGCGAAATTCAATAAATAAAGGCTAATTCCTCCGAAATCTGGCCATACTAGCAAGTAATATGGTTTCATGAGGAGGCATACACTTATGTCAGTTAAATATATTTGCCGCCATTGCCACACCTTTATCGGCGAGATTCCAGGCAATGCGGTCTCGGAGCAGCAGCTCGGCTTCCATTTCTTGACCCCCGAAGAGCGTAGAGATATAATATCGTATAACATGGATGGGGACGTTACCGTCAGGGTGGTATGCGATTACTGCCGCGAAGCGCTTGAGGCAAACCCGGAGCTGTCTCTTTTAACCAGTCTCCTTCAATAAATCGTGCAGTAAATTGCCAGCCAACATGACCGTAATAGCCTAGGCAAGGTTGCCGAGGCTTCTTTTTGTGAGAGGAGTGTACTTGTTTGCATGCTTTAATACAAGCTTTTTCTGCGGACACCGACTTTAAAACGATCGTAACGGGCATCCGGTCCGAGATGAAAGAGCAGCTCATTGCCGGGCTTACCGGCTCCTCTCGGCAAGTCATGATCGCTTCTCTTGTTCGGGAACTGGAACGTCCGTTATTCATTATTACACATAATATGTTCGCCGCTCAGAAAATCTCTGAAGATTTGGTAGAATGCTTGTCCGATGACCAAGTGTTGCTGTACCCTGCGCAAGAACTGCTTGCGACGGAAGCGGCTGTGGCCAGTCCCGAGATGCTGGCCAGACGGATTGATGTCCTGAGCAAGCTTGCAAACGGCTATCGCGGCGTCGTGGTTGCGCCGTTCGCCGGCGTAAGAAGGCTTCTCCCCGCCAAGCAGGTGTTTGCGGATTCGCAGATAAAGGTTAGCGTAGGAGAAACGGTTCAACTGGAGGAACTGTTAGCCCGATTGACGGAGCTTGGCTACGAGCGGGTCGAACGGGTAGAAGCCAAAGGAGAGATGAGCGTCAGAGGAGGTATTCTCGATCTGTTTCCGCTTACCTCAGCGGCTGCCATCCGAATTGAGCTGTTCGATATTGAAGTGGATTCGATCCGGACCTTCGACGTAAGCGACCAGAGATCGATTGATAAATTGGACTCTATCACGATCACCCCATGCAGAGAGATTCCGATTGATAGAAAGCGATTACAGTCAGGCGCTCAGCACGCCTCCGAATTACTCCAGGCACAGCTCGAGAAAATGTCCGACCGCAGCGCCAGGGAGAAGCTGCTTGAAGGCATCGGTCACGAACTGGAGATGCTGCGGGAAGGGCATTCTTTTCCCGGTATCTTTAAATATGTATCCCTGCTCTATACGGAAAGGCAAACCCTTTTGGATTATGTGCCTAAAGATACCGTACTTCTGATTGATGAACCTGCCCGCCTTCTGGAGACGGCTAAGCAATTGGAGCGCGACGAAGCCGAATGGACGACACGTTCGCTGCAAGAGGGAACGAGCTTGCCGTCTTTTGTGCTGTCCAAATCTTACGAAACGCTGCTGCATCGAAGGCCGTTTCCAACGTTATATCTCTCTTTGTTCTTAAGGCAAGTACCGGGTATACAGCCGCAGAATATCGTCAATTTCGTCTGCCGTGTCATGCAAAATTTTCATGGACAGATGAATTTGCTGAAATCGGAGATGGAGCGCTGGAAAAAGAACGGCAGCAAGGTGCTGCTGCTGGCGAACGGCGCAGAGCGGGTGGAACGGGTAAAGAGGGTTCTGCACGATTATCAGATCGATGAGCCTGAGATTTTGGACGGGAATTTGCAAGCTGGGTTCGAGCTTCCCTCCATTCACCTGGTTGTGATCACCGAAGGCGAGATGTTCACGCAAAAGCAGAGGAAAGCTCGCAAAGTGGACAAAAAGCTCGAGAACGCCGAAAGAATCAAGAGCTATCAGGAGCTAAAAGTCGGGGATTACGTTGTTCATGTGAACCATGGTATCGGTAAATATGTCGGTATAGGCACACTGGAAGTCGGGGGCATTCATAAAGATTATTTGCACATTTTGTATGCCGGAGGAGATAAGCTCTCCGTTCCTATCGATCAAATCGACCTGATCCAGAAATACGTAGGCTCGGAAGAAAAGGAGCCCAAAGTGTATAAGCTCGGCGGCGCCGAGTGGGCCAGAGTGAAAAGCAAGGTTCGTTCCTCTGTCAAGGATATTGCGGACGATCTGATCAAGCTGTATGCGGAACGCCAGGCGACGATCGGCTACGGCTTCAGCAAGGACAGCGCTTATCAGCAGGAGTTCGAGGGCATGTTCCCTTACGATGAAACTCCCGATCAGCTGAGGGCGATCGAAGAGATTAAAGAAGATATGGAAAAATCGCGCCCGATGGACCGTCTTTTGTGCGGGGACGTGGGCTACGGGAAAACCGAGGTGGCTATTCGCGCGGCTTTCAAAGCGGCGATCGACGGCAAGCAGGTAGCCGTACTGGTGCCGACCACGATTCTCGCGCAGCAGCATTACGAGACATTTCGCGAGCGGTTCTCCGGTTATCCATTTAACATTCGGGTGCTAAGCCGTTTTCGCTCCAAAAAGGAGCAAAATGAGGTCATGAAAGGCGTCAGGAAGGGTACGGTCGATGTGGTGATCGGGACCCACCGGCTGCTGTCTCAAGATGTGCAGTTTAAGGATTTAGGGCTTCTGATTGTTGATGAAGAGCAGCGCTTCGGCGTGTCCCATAAGGAGAAGCTGAAACGGTTTAAGACCAATGTGGACGTGCTCACTCTCACGGCGACGCCGATCCCCCGCACCCTGCACATGTCAATGCTTGGAGTTCGCGATCTGTCGGTGATCGAGACGCCTCCGGAAAACCGCTTCCCGGTCCAAACGTATGTTGTGGAATACAGCCACACGCTTATTCGCGAGGCGATCGAACGGGAGCTGGCCCGTGAAGGCCAAGTTTATTATTTGTACAACCGGGTGCAGGGCATCAACCAGATGGCCGAGCAAATCTCCGCCTTGGTTCCGGACGCCCGTGTGGCGGTAGCCCATGGTCAAATGTCGGAACAGGAGCTTGAGAAAACGATTCTCGATTTCCTGGACGGCGAGTTCGATGTTCTGGTGAGCACCAGCATTATCGAAACCGGCGTGGATATTCCTAATGTAAATACGTTGATTGTCCATGACGCCGATAAAATGGGCTTGTCCCAGCTTTATCAGCTCCGGGGCCGGGTGGGCCGATCCAATCGAATCGCTTACGCCTACTTTACGTACCAAAGGGACAAGGTGCTCACGGAAGTGGCGGAAAAGCGGCTGCAGGCGATTAAAGAGTTTACAGAGCTTGGCTCAGGGTTTAAAATTGCGATGAGGGATTTAGCCATCCGCGGAGCGGGGAATTTGCTTGGGGCTGAGCAGCATGGTTTTATCGCGTCCGTCGGATTTGATTTGTATTCGCAAATGCTGGCGGAGGAAATCGCCAATCGGAAGCAGGAGTTAAACGGCGAGCAGGCGGTTCCGGAGCCTGAGTGGAATACGCAAATAGACATCCAACTGGATGCTTATCTGCCTTCCGACTATATCTACGACAGTATGCAGAAGATTGAAATTTATAAAAAGGTGGCCGCAACCCGGACGTTGGAAGAGACTGCCGATCTGCACGAGGAATTAGTCGACCGTTTCGGCGACCTGCCTCAAGCTGTAACCAATCTATTAGCCGTAGCTCGTTTAAAGGTGTATGGGTCTAAGTACCGTATAGAGACAATCAGCCAAAAGGGGGATGATTACCAGATCAAAATTCACGCCAATCAGAACGGCATGCTCGACGGGCAGAAGCTGTTCTCCCTGTCTAACCAGTTCGACGGACGCATTAAGCTTGTGGCGGGGTCGCAAATCCATATCCTTGTCCGCTGCAAAGGCTTAAAACCAGAAGAATCCATCGATTTGGTCGAGAAGTTTCTGGTACAATACAAGGAGGCTTTGAAAACGAAGGGAGAGTTGCAAGATGTTGCAAAATAATAATAAGCAAGTTTTTTTTATGAATAGATGGCTGTTGCTGGCAATCGTTCTCTTGCTGTCGGTAGCGGTGCTAAGCGCCTGCGGCAAGAAAAAGGAAGAAGGAAAATCGCCCGCTGCAAGCGGATCGCCGGAAGAGGTGATCGCCACCTACAAAGACAACGGCAAAGTGACTCGCGCCGATTTCGACAAGTTTGTGAATGTAAACAAATTGTTCAACCCGCAGCTCGCTCAGTTTATGGCCGAGCCCGCTTTTCAGCAGGATATGCTGAAGCAGATGATTACGTTCAGTATCCTGTCGGCAAAGGCAGACGACAAAATTAAAGCCGAGGCGGACAAGCAGATTGCCGATCAAATGACTCAATTGAAAGAATATTTAGGTCAATTGGAAGGCGGCATGGAGAAGCAGCTTAAAGACAATCACATCGAGCTTGCCGATATTGAAAGCCTGATGAAAATGAGCTTCTATACCATGATGAGCCTGGAAAACCAGGTAGCAGACCAACAAATTCAAGATTCCTATAATGAAAAGTCGGCCAACCACGAATTTGATCTGGCGACCGTCAGCCATATTCTGATTAGCTTAAAGGATCCTGCAACAGACAAGGATATCCGCACGAAGGAGGAAGCGTTGGCTAGAGCGAATGAAGTGCTTGGCAAGCTGAAAAACGGCGGAGATTTCGCGGCGCTGGCCAAGGAATATTCCGATGACCCGGGTTCGAAGGATAACGGAGGCACATATAAAGACGCCGATGTAAACCAATGGGTCCCCGGCTTTAAAGAAGCGGCCATCAGCCTGCCATTGAATCAGATCAGCGATCCGGCTGTCGAAACCACCTTTGGTTATCACGTAATGAAGGTGGAGAACAGAAGCACTAAAAAGCTCGAAGAAGTGAAAACGCAGATCAAATCGGAATTAGCCCAAACTAGCCTTAGTAATTTTGCCGACAAAGAACTCCCGGGATTGATCTTGACGAACACACTTCCAAAACCTGAGGAACAACCGGCTTCTCCGGCGCCTAGCGAGGGCCCAAGCGCTTCCCCGGCAACAGAAGGGAAGTAAGAACTTTCCAGGGTACTCCTAACGGAGTATCCTGTTTTTATTTAACTCTTTTGGACATAATGAAGTCAGCAGCGTTCCCGGGCTACATAACGAAGGATCGAACGGCGGCGCGACTGCATAGAAAATTGGGAATAGAAGAATGCTATGGGTAGAAATTGCACCTTCCCAACTTTGAATACAAGGATTGACCTGCTCCAGTTGTATCTAATTCTTCAGAGGAAAGTGAGGCATCTAGAGGTATGAAAGCTACTGGAATTGTTCGTCGGATCGACGATTTAGGGAGAGTAGTCATTCCCAAAGAAATTCGTCGTACACTTCGAATTCGTGAAGGGGACCCGTTGGAAATTTTTGTGGATCGAGATGGAGAAGTCATTCTCAAGAAATATTCCCCGATTGGGGAACTGGGCGACTTCGCTAAAGAATATGCCGAATCGCTATACGAAAGCACAAACCATATAACGATGATTTCCGACCGGGATACTATCATCGCTATGTCCGGCGGTTCGAAGAAGGATTACTTGGATAAAAGTATCGGAAGTTTAGTGGAAGCCGCAATGGAAAACCGGAAGACGATGCTTGAGAGCGGCTCCGGGCAGTTTGAAATGATTAAAGATTTGGCTGAAACCTACACCTCTTATGTCGTGGCTCCGATTGTGGCCGGCGGCGATCCGATCGGATCGGTGATTCTGGTCAGCAAGGACGAGAATGTGAAAATGGGACTAATGGAAATGAAAATGGCAGAAACGGCTGCGGGCTTCCTGGCGAAGCAAATGGAACAGTAATGTAAATATTATCAGGCAAGCTTCCTTACCTCAGATGGGCGATCTGCGGGAAGGGAAGCTTTTTTTGTAGGAACTGTACATATTCGATATAATAAGGCCATGTGTAAATACGGAAGGAAGAAACGAATGGGGTACACTCCGTTTGAAGCTGCTGCAGAAGCGAAAAGCAAAGTCGAACAAGAGGGTAGATCGTTCGTTATCCGGCAGCCATCTTCTGTCGGCTCGGAGCTGCTGCGGGGAGCTGCTGTTCTCGGGGCTGCGGCAATGATCTCTAAGCTAATAGGGACGCTGCAGAAGATTCCTCTGCAAAATGTCGCCGGCGACGGCGTTTACGGCATTTATAGCGCGGTTTATCCGCTCTATGTATTAATCTTGTTTCTGGCAACCGCAGGGTTTCCGGTCGCGGTTTCTAAATTTGTATCCGAGCGTGCAGCCATAGGGGATCATCGGGGAGCCGGTCGTGTCGCGGCCGTGTCCGCTTTAATTCTGGGCTTTACCGGTCTGTTCTTTTTCCTGCTGCTTTATATCGGAGCGGACAGGCTCGCCGGATGGATCGGCGTCTCCCAAACGGAAAAAGCGATTCGCAGCGTCTCCTTTGCGCTATTGCTGGCGCCGTTTATGGCGGTGCTTCGCGGATACTTTCAAGGTTATCATCAGATGGTTCCGACTGCGATGTCCCAGATAGCGGAGCAGGTTGTACGAGTGGCTACGATGATTCTGCTCTTAATCGTTCTTGTTTCGTCCGGGGCTTCTGCCGATTGGATTGCGGCAGGCGCCGCGTTTGGCTCTGTCACGGGAGCAGCCGCCGGTCTGCTGGTGATGGCGGCGTATTGGCTGCGCATGAGAAACCGGCGGAAATGGGGGATCGCGGGCCGGGATGAGCCGCAGGCTGTGTTTGAAGAAAACAGCTTGCAACTGGCGAAACGAATTGCCGCGTATGCCATTCCGATTTGCCTGGGCGCCATAGTGACGCCGATTCTTACGATCGTGGACGCTTTGACGATCCCCCGTATTTTGCAAGGGTCCGGATGGTCGGAGATGGAGACGATGCGCCAGTTCGGTCTCTATAATCGCGGACTGCCGCTCGTTCAGCTGGTCGCGATGATCGCCTCATCAATGTCGGCGGCGTTAGTTCCCGCCATTGCGGAGGCGCGAATCCGAGGCGACAGGCTGCTCATTCGGAGGCGCACCGAGCTGTCGTTCAGGCTCACGTGGATGATCGGCTTGGCGGCTTCATGCGGGCTGGCTTTTACGACAGTTCCGATTAATATCATGCTGTACAAGACGAATGAAGGCGGGTGGACGATGGCCATTTTGGCGTTCACCACCGTTTTCAGCGCGTTGAACATCGTCGCGGGCAGCGTGCTGCAGGGCGTCGGCGAGGTTCGCGCGCCGGCGTTCAACCTGTTCATTGCCGCGGTCCTCAAGACCATCGGCAATGTCTGTCTCGTGCCCCGCTGGGGCATCGAAGGCGCCGCGCTGAGCGCGGTGTTCGCCTTCGCCGTCGCGGCGGGGCTGAACCTGGTGCAGGCGGTACGCTGCACCGGGGCGCGCTTCGCGCTGCGGCGGTACGCCGCATGGCCCACCCTGGCGGTGGGCCTTATGGGCGGCTGCCTCGCAGCGCTGCAGCTTGCGGGAGCCAGGGCCGTGCCGGCTTGGCTCCCCGGGCATGAGCGATGGGCGTACAGCGCCATCGCTCTGACGTGCGTAGCCGGCGGCGCGGCCGTCTACGCGGGGGTACTGCTGCGCACCGGCGTGATCGGCCGGGGCGACCTGGCGCTGCTTCCATCGCTCGATCGGAAGCTGACGCCGCTGCTGCTCCGAATGAAACTCATCCCGAAGCGGGATGAGGAAGAGGCACAGCATTAGCCCTACGGTTGAAGAAGAGCTCCAACCAGCCAGCCCTTTAGGACGGCCGCTTCAGCCGGCGGCTATTCGTTAGATTACTTAGGCATGTCCGACATAGAGAGCGGGCTGCCATACTTGCATAGGAGGGATAACGATATGGCATTACAAATCACCGTTGTCGGCTTGGGAACCGGCGATGAAAACCAACTGACGCTGGGCGTCTGGCGCAAGCTGCAGTCGGCCCCCTCATTGTACTTGCGTACGGAGCAGCATCCTATGGTGCGCATGCTCAAGGACAATCATATTCCTTATCAATCCTTCGATGATCTATATGAGGCGCATGGAGGTTTTAATGAAGTTTACGAAGCGATCGCCGATAACCTTATCCAAGCCGCCAAATCGCAAGAGAAGGAAATCGTCTATGCCGTGCCCGGACACCCGATGGTAGCGGAGTACACCGTCCAGCTTCTGAACGGGCGCTGCCCGCAAGAAGGCATTACCCTAACGCTGCTCGGCGGCGAGAGCTTTCTCGATCAAGCCTTTCTCCGCTTTGGCTTCGACCCGATCGACGGGTTTCAACTGCTCGATGCCACGAGCTTGAGCCGCTACGCCTTGAATCCGCTCCTGCACACGATCGTCGGGCAAGTTTACGACTCCTATACCGCCTCCGATCTGAAGCTAAGTTTAATGGAGGCTTACCCCGACGATTATCCGGTCACAGTCGCGCATTCGCTCGGCATCGAAGGCGAGGAGCAGATTCAAGAGGTTCCTCTATACGAGCTTGACCGGGTTCAAGGCTACGGAAATCTGTCCCTGGTCTGGGTGCCCCGCAGCGAGCGTGATACGGTCGCGAACCGGACGTTCGGACGTCTCCATGAAATCGTTGCGATATTGCGAAGTCCGGAGGGCTGTCCGTGGGACCGGGAGCAAACGCACGCCAGCCTCCGCAAAAATCTGATTGAGGAAACCTGCGAGGTGCTGGAAACGATCGACGACGATGATCCGGCTGCCATGTGCGAGGAACTCGGAGACTTGATGCTGCAGGTGATGCTGCACGCTCAAATTGAAGAGGAAACGGGGACGTTCTCTGTGCACGATGTCATCAACGGTTTAAATGAAAAGCTGGTTCGCCGCCACCCTCACGTATTCGGGGAAAACAAGGCCCATAATGCGGATGAGGCGCTTGTCAACTGGAATGAAATGAAGGCTGAGGAGAAACGAAAAAAAGGCATAGACGTCAAACAGCAATCCGTGCTTGCGGGAGTGCCGCGGGACCTGCCCGGTTTAATGAAGGCATGGAAGCTGCAGAAGAAGGCTGCGCATGTCGGCTTTGACTGGCCCGAAGTCGGGGGCGTTATGGCCAAGGTCGAGGAGGAGCTTGGGGAGCTGCGGCAGGCGATGGAAAGCGAGCGACCCGGTGCGGAACTGGAAAGATTGGCGGAACTTGGAGATCTGCTTTTTGCCATCGTCAATCTGGCCCGTTTCCTGAAGATCGATCCGGAGGAGGCGCTCGCTGCGACCAACCGTAAATTCGTACAAAGATTTTCTTATATCGAAGAGCAGCTGCGTTTAAGAGATAAATCTTTTGAGCAGACTGATTTACCAGAAATGGAATCCTTCTGGCGAGAGGCAAAAAAAGTTCTAAAAAGTTAACGTCAACAGCAGGAATTTGCCGAAAAAGAAAGAATATTTAGTTTGGTGTAAGGTTTAATATTGGAAATGCTGCCTTAAGGGTACATACGAAGACTTTGCTCTTCGACTATATTTAGGAGGTAAAAGATATCATGAACAAAACAGATCTGATCAATAACATCGCAACAAAAAGCGGACTGACGAAGAAAGACGTTGAAGCCGTTTTGAACGGATTCCTGGGCGAAGTAACGGAAGCTCTTTCGACAGGAGATAAAGTGCAGCTGATCGGCTTCGGAACTTTCGAAACCCGCAAGCGTTCCGGACGTACGGGCCGCAACCCGCAAACCGGCACGACGATTACTATTCCTGAGTCCAAAGTACCTGCTTTCAAAGCGGGCAACAAGCTTAAAGAAGCCGTAAAGTAATGCGGCTGGATAAGTTTCTCAAAGTTTCCCGGTTGATCAAACGCCGTACGGTGGCTAAGGATGTGTCCGATCAAGGACGCGTGTGGATCAACGGGAGAGACGCCAAACCTAGCAGCACCGTCAAAGCCGGCGATGAACTGACGATTCAATTCGGTCAAAAAAAGGTGACCGTTCGTGTGGAAGCCTTGGCAGAATCGACCCGCAAGGAAGATGCCGCTCACATGTACACGCTGCTCAGGGAAGAAGCGCATACACCCGAATAATCAGCAGAAGAGACTAAGCGATTAGTCTCTTTTTTATTGTTCTAAAATCGGACATCCCTCCATATGGTAGTGATAGATGAAGGAGGGGTACTTGCCATATGATCGATCATGCCAAAACCAAGCGGCAAGAAATCAAGATGCTGAATCGGAAGCTCCTGGAGATCTCGGGGGTTTTAAATGTAGAGAGTTTTGACAGCGAGGAATTCCTTCTGGAGACGGAGTGCGGCTTTTTGACCATAAAGGGGCAAAATTTGCACATTAAAAATTTGAGCTTGGAGCAAGGGTTAGTCGCCATTGAAGGTATGGTTCATGAATTAGGTTACGTGGATGCACACTCACAGGACAAGACCAAGGGATTTTTCGGTAAGCTGTTCAAGTGACACTTCACGTTCAATTCTTCACCTTATTCATGATGTTCTGCAGCGGGCTTGTGCTTGGGACGATTTTCGATGTGTCCCGCGTGCTGGGCGGAAAGCTGCGCTTGCCCAGATGGACGCAGCCGCTTGTGGACATCATTTACTGGATTGTGGCGACAATCCTCGTCTTTCGACTGCTGGTTTTCAGTAATGAAGGCCAAGTGCGGATTTTCGTATTTCTTGGCATTTTAATCGGTATTTGCTTTTATTTCGCATTTCTAAGCAGGTGGGTGGTGAGAACGGTGCTGCTGCTGATTCGCCTTGCCATTGCGTTATATCGATTGGCGAAGCGGACGGTGGAGATATTCATCATTGCCCCTGTCATCGGTTTGTATCGGCTGCTCCTGTTTATTTTTGGATTTTTGGCTGCACTAGCTATTTTCCTGTACAAAATTGTGATACAATTACTTTACCCTATGTGGAGACTGCTCCTATTGATTTTCAAACCTTTACGAAAATATACGGTGGCGCCCTCTTGGTTGTCCAAGCTTTCCAGGCAGCCATGGAGAATCCTAAAAAAGTTCATCCACTGGTTTCGCCTGTAATTTCGTACATACGGGAGGAGGCTCTTTCGTTCATGCAGTCTAACGCATCGTTACATTCAACGAAACGTGAAAATAAAGGCTCCCACCGTAGGCTCCGTCTGTTGCTGCTGCTTCTGCTGTGCTTCTTGAGCTGGGCCGGCATCACGATATGGGACCAGGTCGGCAAGCTGCACGCGAAAAGCGCGGTGGTGAGCGATTTGGATCGGCAGAAGGCTGAAGTGATGAAGCAGAGCGATAACTTGAAGCATGAAATCAGACGATTGAACGATAACGAATACATCGAACAAAAAATTCGCAAGGATCTTCACTACATGAAGCCCGGCGAAACGATTTTCTTCACGCCTAAGACTAACCAATAAAGGGTCTTATATGCTCCGCATTCGCCTTATTGACCGTGGGTTTCTCCATCGGGTATAATCGGCGTAGCCAGTTTTTCAACATTTTAAGGGAGGAACATTTTACTTTATGGCAATTGAAGTGGGCACTAAGCTAGAAGGAAGAGTGACAGGGATTACTCACTTTGGAGCTTTCGTCGAGCTTGCAGAAGGAGTTACCGGTCTTGTTCACATCTCAGAAATCGCAGACAATTATGTCAAGGACGTCAATGACCATTTAAAACTGGATGACAAGGTTTTGGTCAAAGTCATCAATGTGGACAAGGACGGAAAGATCGGATTATCCATCAAGCAGACGATCGACAAACCTGTAGAGGAAAGACCGGCTCGACCTGAGCGACAAGGTGGCGGCGGCTATCAAGGAAGACCTGGCGGCGGCGGTGACCGAGGCGGCTTTAATCGCGGCGGTGATCGTGGCGGACGAGGCTTCAAGCCTTCAGGCAACAAGCAAGTCACTTTCGAAGATAAGGTGTCCCGTTTCTTGAAAGACAGTGAAGAGCGTATTTCCTCTCTGAAAAAAAGCACAGAATCCAAACGCGGCGGCAGGGGCGGAAGACGAGATTAATATAGGGAATTCGAACCACATCCTCTTTAGGGTGTGGTTTTTTGCTGCTTTTTTTAGCGTAAGGCTTCTATTTTGTCGGTAAATTGTTACGGAGGCTTCGTATCGACACGGATTTACGGCAACCCCCGGGTTCTGATGAAGAAAGTTCGTGCGAATCAGACTTTTGAGCTTGGAATCAATCTTTTAGAAGCAAGTCGGAGCAAGGGCTGAAGGATGGTGACAATGGGCGGCTGGCTTGTCGGAAACTTTTTTGAATCTCCTAACTCATTATGACAAACTTTATGCTAGATGTTCCCTATACTAGAGAAACACTAAAGAGCGATAGGAGGGTGTTTCAAAAATATGCAAAAGCGTGGCCTGGTAATATCAATCGGTAGGCAGTGGTCGGATATATGGCAAAGAACGAAGGCGGGGGCGCGAAGCAGGACGGCAGAAAACCGATTCGTACGAGCCTTTATCGCTAAAAAGTGGGCGTTTCTATTAGTGGCTATGGGTTTTTTACTAGGAAGAGCTATGATCCTGGAAGAATTGTCTCCCTTTGCCCTGGCTTATTTTGCCGTCATCTGCTTTCTGCGTAAAGATCTGCTGCTCTGGGTGGGTGTATCTTTATTCGCCGGCAGTCTTCTCTCGATGAATCCTCAAACAGGGACAATCGTCACCTCGATGGCCGTATTTATGCTTATACAGAAGGCTTTGGAAAAGTTTGAGCGCTCTGAACTGTCGTACGCTCCGCCGCTCGTTTTTGGTTCGACGTTTCTCGTCCAGCTCTTTTTCCATATGGTGCAGTTGGAGTTGACCTGGTACGCGGTGATGATGGTCGGCGTGCAATCAGTCCTAAGCTTTGTGTTGACGCTGATCTTTATTCAAGCGATTCCGGTGTTTACATTATCCCGTAGAAACTATCAATTGAAGCATGAGGAAATCATCTGCCTGATCATTTTGCTGGCATCGGTGATGACGGGTACGGTCGGATGGCTGATTGGTCCCGTTACCGTGGAGCATGTACTATCCAGATACTTATTGCTATTGTTCGCAATTGTCGGAGGAGCGCCTTTCGGGGCGACGGTTGGAGTGATTACCGGATTGATCCTGAGTCTGGCGAATTCAAATGCGATTTATCAGATGAGCTTGCTCGCATTCTCCGGGTTGTTGGCCGGACTTTTGAAGGAAGGAAAGCGACCGGCTGTCGCTTTTGGAATGCTGCTGGGGTCTTCCATTCTCTCCATCTATATGGGAAGTCAAGCGGATGTGCTGAGTTCTACCTGGGAGTCGCTCACTGCCGTTGCATTATTCTTACTGACGCCTCGCAGCGTGGTGCACAACTTGGCCAGATATGTGCCCGGTTCACAGGAAAATTTGAAATCGCAGCAGGATTACGCCAAAAGAGTCCGGGATGCCACAGCTGGCCGTGTACAGCAGTTTTCTGAAGTTTTCCGCCAACTGTCAAGCAGCTTCAAGCAGCTGACAGCCGAGAATGAAGCGATTCGCAAAGAAGAGGAAGTCGGACATTTCATGAATGCGGTCGCGAACCGGACCTGTGATTCCTGCTGGAAGAAGAAGCAGTGTTGGGATGATCGTTTCTATCAAACTTACAAATATATGACAGATATGATGACCGAGATTGAGGTAAAGAAGGGGATGAGCAAGAAAGATATTGCCCCAAGCTGGAAAAAAATATGCGTTCGCACCGATCAGGTGCTGGAGGTGATGAAGCAGCAGTACAGATTGTATAAGAACGATCAGCATTGGAAAAAGCAAATCATCGACAGTCGGCAGCTCGTAGCGGATCAGTTATCCGGGGTGTCGCAGGTGATGGAGGACTTGGCCAAAGAGATTAAGCGGGAAGGGCAGGAATTATTCCTGCAGGAAGAACAGATTCGGCGCGCTTTGGAGGAGCTGGGGCTGTCCATTCATAGCATCGACGTGATTAGTCTGGATGAAGGGAATGTCGAGATCGAAGTGATTCACCAATATACGAAAGGCTTCGATGAGTGCCGTAAAATTATAGCGCCGCTGCTCAGCGAAATTCTTGGCGAGAATATCGCAGTGAAGAGCGAACAATCGTTGGACCGCGGCGAAGGCTATAGCATAGTCATATTCGGATCGGCCAAGGAGTACGAGGTGGAGACCGGTGTGGCAGGCGCGGCCGAAGGGGGAGGCCTGCTTTCAGGCGACAGCTTCAGCACGGTGGAACTTGGTAACGGAAAGTTCGCCGTGGCGTTGAGCGACGGCATGGGCAATGGCGAGCGCGCACGGGCGGAGAGCTTCACGGCGCTAAATATCCTGCAGCAGCTGCTGCAGTCAGGGATGGAAGAGAAGCTGGCGATTAAGTCGCTGAACTCTGTGCTGATGCTGCGCTCCTCGGACGAGATGTACGCTACTGTCGATATGGCATTAATTGACCTGTACAGTGCGCATACGACGTTTTTGAAGATTGGCTCTACTCCCAGCTTCATCAAGCGCGGCAACGAAGTTATATTGCTGTCGGCGAGTAATCTGCCTGTCGGCATCCTGCAGGAAATCGATGTAGATCTGGTATCCGTGCCGCTGCAATCGGGCGATATCCTCATCATGATGACCGACGGTATTTACGATGCAGCCGGACATGCCGTCAACAAAGAACTTTGGATCAAACGGTTGATCCAGGAGATTGACACGACTGATCCGCAGGATTTCGCGGACAGCTTGCTCGAGCGGACCGTGCGGCACCTTCACGGTGACATCCGTGATGACATGACCGTCATCGTCGCTCGCGTCGAGAAGCACCGACCCGAATGGGCCACCTTTGGCTGGCCCGGCCTTACCCGCATCGACCGTCCCAAGACGGTGAGCTAGCCGATAAACCCGCATGGCAGACGGTGACTGCTGTGCGGGTTTTGCTTTGCGATTAGACTCTCTCCAAACTGGCCATACTAGAGAGTGAAAGATTCGCGAGAATCGTGATAGGGAGGTCTTTGCAAAATGATGAAGCAGATCTTATTAATAACGGACGGGTGCTCGAATGTGGGGGTTAGTCCTGTGATAGCGGCCGCCCAAGCGAAATCTGAAGGGATCGTCGTGAATGTGATAGGTGTAGTTGACTATGGGGAGCTGGGTCTGTTAGGCTCAGAAGAAATAAGTGAAATTGCGGCGGCGGGCGGAGGCAGGAGCCGGGCGGTATCGTCCGGCCAACTCTCCCAAACGGTGCAAATGATGACACGCAAGACCGTATCGCAAACGATTCAGCAGGCTATAGGCAAGGAGCTGCAGCAGATTCTCGGGCATTCGCGAATTGAACAGCTGCCTCCAGAGCAGCGTGCTGAGGTTGTGCAAGTAATTGATGAGATGAGCGAAACATCCTCATTAAGAGTGGCTCTTTTAATCGATGCCAGCGCCAGTATGAAGCCCAAACTTCCGGCCGTGAAAGAAGCGATTCGCGATTTGCTGCTTAGTCTAAGAGCTCGCGAAGGGAGGAGCGAGCTCGCTGTGTTCCATTTTCCCGCTACCGCTAACGGCGAAGAACCGCTCGAAATGGACCTTGCCTGGACAACGGAACTTGCAAATATCGACAAGATGTTCTATAAAATAAACATGAGGGGTACAACGCCTACAGGACCTGCTTTACTTGGAACTATTGAATTTTTGACCAACCAAACGAGGACGCAGCTTAGTATAAACGGGGACGGGATGTTGAGTGACAACGTGGTATGAGGAAGCGTTTCGGCCCGGAGCGAAGGTCATTGGAAAATGGAAAGGACGAGTATATAAGGTAGAAAAGCTCTTGGGAGCGGGTGCGAACGGAAGGGTTTATTTAGTGCGTAGGGGAAAAATATCCTATGCGTTAAAAGTCGGCCTTGATGCGCTGGACCACCAATCGGAAATCAATGCGCTCCGCGCCCTTTCCAAAACTTCGACCTCCTTCAAAGGCTATCTGATCGATGTGGACGATTTCTCGTATGAAGGTCAAGAGATTCCCTTTAGCGTTCTCAAATATATAGAAGGAACCACATTATCGAATTACATCCAAAACCGTGGCAAAGATTGGGTTTATGTAGTCGGATCCCGGTTTCTTCAAAAGCTCGCAGAGCTGCATGCAAGCGGCTATGTGTTCGGGGATATAAAGCCTGAAAACATAATGCTTTCCGGCTATGGGGACGTAGATTTGATTGATTTTGGCGGGGTGACGATTAAGGGAAGAGCGGTCAAGCAGTTCACTGAGCTCTACGATCGCGGCTATTGGGGATGCGGAGATCGAGTGGCCGAGGATAGCTATGACCTGTTTTCTTTTGCCGTGTTGATTCTGAAAGCTCTTGACGAGCGAGACCGCTTTGCAGAATTTCAACAAGCGCTTCCTCAGAACAGAGGGATTGATCTGCTCCAATCTGTCATTCGTGAGAATGACCGCGCCAGACAAATCGCTCCTTTTTTACATAAAGCGTTGCAAGGTGAATTTAGTTCATCCAAGGAAGCCTATCAATCATGGAGAGGCCTCATATTAAAAACAGAAAACACATCCGTCGAGCGCGTTAAAGCGTCGTGGCTTAAAGTATGCTTTGCCGCATCTTTGCTCCTGTTTGGCGCGACTTTATATGTGTACTGGTAATTGGAAAGGGACAAACGATGAGTTTAATCGCAAGAGTTGAGCAAAGGATCGGAGCCGTGAAGCTTTTGAATCCGGGAGATGTCGTTGTCGTTGCCGTTTCAGGGGGACCTGATTCTGTGGCGCTGCTGCATGTCCTTTTTTTACTTGCGCCGAAATACGGATGGAAGCTGGTTGTCGCTCACGTGAATCACCAATTCCGCAGTAAAGAATCCGCTGCGGAGGCTGCTTTCGTCGCCGAACTGGCGGCCCGGTGGGAGCTTCCTTGCGAGATTGGAAATATCGACGTTCCCGCATATATTAAGTCAACCTCCATGAATGCACAGGCTGCTGCCCGTGAGCTCAGGTATGAGTTTTTACACCAAGCGGCGGACAAATACGAGGCTGGGAGCATCGCTCTTGCGCACCAAGCGGACGACCAAGCGGAAACACTGCTGATGCGGCTGCTGCGTGGTACGGGGCCTTCCGGGCTGACTGGAATGCCGGAGCGAAGACGCGAAAAAAAAGTGGAACTGGTACGGCCTTTCTTACGTATATACAAATCAGAAGTTGTACAGTATTGCCGGGATCACGGGCTAGCTTATTGCCAAGACAGCAGCAACGAGCTGCGAAAATATTTTCGCAATCAGGTTCGGCTTGACGTAATGCCGCTGCTGAAGCACTATAATGAGCATTTGCCCGAATCTCTCAATCGGTTGGCGGAGATGATGAGTGCCGAGGAAGACTACATGGAGTCGGAGACGTCAAGTATTTTTGCAGACATCGTTAGCGCGGACCCCTCCCTTTGCAGCTTCTCCAGAGCCCGGTTTGCTCGGCTTCATGTTGCTTTACAAAGGCGGTTGATTAAACTAATATTAAATTATCTTTCTTCAGGGGTTGAAAGAGTTGAGTTTGTCAAGGTGGAAGCGGTACGCTCTGCGATCCTCCAGGAACAAACTTCCAATGTATCGCTTAACATTTTTGGCGATCTGACCATGGTCAGAGAGTACGACGGAATACGGTTTCAAAAGCCGACAATGCCCTCCGGTGCTTATATATACCCGGTTGCTGCATTGGAGGGAGGGCAGCTTCGCGTCCCGGAGGCGGGCGTTCAGCTTAGCTTTTCGGTCATCGATAGAGAGTCTGCTCCAGCCGGTGAATCCTGCCCGGAGCCTGCTTTCCGTCAAGAGGCATATTTCGATTTGGACCAATTGCAGCTTCCGCTTTTCGTGAGAAGTCGTATGGCGGGGGATCGGTTTGAGCCTTATGGTTTAAACGGGTCTAAAAAGGTAAAAGATATGTTCATTGATGCCAAGATACCTCCTAGTCGGCGTGAGACTATGCCCATGTTAGTCGATGCTGCGGGGCGCATTATCTGGATTCCGGGACTCCGCTGCTCGAAGCATGCGACTGTCTTTCCGGAAACCAAGCGGCTGCTGTATATTAAGCAGCTTCCTTTGTAAACTGCGTCCCGAGCGAATGTATATTTAGACGGGCTCATAATATCAATTAGGAGGTTCATCCTTGTACAGCGACATTCAGGAAGTTCTTTTTAGCGAAGAGCAAATTCAAGACAAGATCGAAGAGTTGGCGAATACGATTTCCAACGATTTTACGGGGAAAAACCCGCTCGTGATCTGCGTGCTCAAAGGAGCATTTATTTTTATGGCGGATCTCGTTAAACGAATCACAATTCCGCTCGAACTCGATTTCATGGCCGTATCCAGCTATGGTCAGTCGACCAAATCCTCGGGGGTTGTCAAAATAATTAAAGATTTGGATGTTCCGGTAGAAGGTCGACATGTGTTGATTGTGGAAGACATTATCGACAGCGGCCTTACCTTAAGCTACTTAATCGATGTATTGGAGCGCAGAAACGCCCTCTCTATATCAGTAGTCGCCTTGTTTGATAAACCGGCACGACGAACGGTGGAGTTAGAACCGGATTACAAGGGCTATATCCTCCCGGATGAGTTTGTAGTTGGTTATGGTCTGGACTATGCGGAGAAATATCGAAATCTCCCCTTTATCGGCATCTTGAAGCCGGAAATTTATATCCGTTAAGCTTAGGCAATAATGGCACGTCCCTGCGGTTTGTTGTGATGCGCAAACAGGATGTGGTAAAATAAAAAAAGTGTGCCGTTTGAGAGGAGGTTGGGGATGAATCGAATTATCCGGAATACCGGTTTTTATTTGCTCATTTTTTTGGTGACTGTCGGTATCGTTCACTTTATAAGCAACCAAAACGATCAGAAGGATGTTATTACTTACGACAAATTCCGCCAAGCGGTCTTGGACAAGAACGTAGAGTCCGTTGCTTTGAAGTTTGACGGATATACGTACTTGGTCAACGGTAAGTATAAAAATCCTCCCAGCCCAGATAAGATTAACTTCGTGTCTCATGCCCCATTCGATACGAGGGTCATTGCTTTAATTGAGGCTAACGCCGTTCCAACGGAAATTTACGAGAAAATGGAAACGGACAGCGTTTGGATCAGCTTCCTGACTTCGATTATTCCGTTCGTCATTATCTTTATCCTGTTCTTCTTCCTGCTGAATCAGGCGCAGGGCGGCGGCGGTAAAGTGATGAATTTCGGTAAAAGCCGAGCCCGCTTATATAATGAAGAGAAAAAACGCGTCACATTCGAGGACGTGGCCGGGGCGGACGAAGAAAAGCAAGAGCTTGTTGAGGTCGTTGAATTTTTGAAAGACCCGAGGAAGTTCTCCGCCGTTGGCGCGAGAATTCCAAAAGGGGTTCTGCTCGTAGGCCCTCCGGGTACGGGAAAAACATTGCTCGCCCGCGCGGTTGCTGGTGAAGCGGGAGTTCCGTTCTTCAGCATCAGCGGTTCCGACTTTGTGGAAATGTTCGTCGGTGTCGGCGCCTCTCGTGTGCGCGACCTGTTTGAAAATGCGAAGAAGAATTCGCCCTGTATTATTTTTATCGATGAGATTGATGCCGTCGGTCGTCAACGCGGCGCAGGATTAGGCGGCGGCCATGACGAGCGCGAGCAAACCTTGAATCAATTGCTTGTCGAGATGGATGGTTTCGGCGCTAACGAAGGTATTATTATCGTCGCCGCAACGAACCGACCTGATATTCTAGACCCCGCATTGCTCCGTCCGGGTCGTTTCGACCGTCAAATTACGGTTGATCGTCCAGACGTCAAAGGTCGCGAAGCGGTTCTGAAGGTGCATGCGCGCAATAAGCCGTTGGCTAAAGATGTGAAACTCGATTCCCTGTCTCGTTATACGACCGGATTTACCGGAGCCGACCTGGAAAACCTGCTGAATGAAGCCGCTCTTATCGCAGCTCGCCGCAATCGGAAAGACATATCGATGGACGAGATCGAAGAAGCGTTTGATCGCATCATCGTAGGAACCCAGAAGAAGAGCCGCGTGATCAGCGAGCGTGAAAAGCGCATTGTCGCTTACCACGAATCCGGTCATGCAATCATCGGATACTACGCCGAGAATGCCGACATGGTGCACAAGGTTACGATCATTCCAAGGGGCCGCGCAGGCGGCTATGTCATGATGCTGCCTAAAGAAGGCGAAGATCGCATGATGCAAACCAAGAACGAGCTGCTTGATAAAGTAACGGGTCTCTTGGGCGGGCGTGTATCGGAAGAATTATATATCGGTGAAATTGGAACCGGCGCTTACAGCGACTTCCAGAAGGCAACCGGTATCGTTCGTAGAATGATCATGGAATATGGGATGAGCGATAAGCTCGGTCCACTGCAGTTTGGCAGCAGCCAAGGACAAGTGTTCCTGGGCCGTGATATCGGTCACGAGCAAAACTATAGCGATGCGATCGCTTATGAAATCGATCAGGAAATGCAGAACTTTATCCGCGGCTGTTACGAGCGTGCGAAGGAAATTCTGACCGAGCACGCCGACCAGGTTCATCTGGTTGCCCAGACGCTGCTTGAGAAAGAGACGCTTGATAAAGACGAAATCATTTCTTTGCTGGAAAAGGGCAAGCTCGAAGGCGGCTCCGATACTGGCGTCAAAGAGGAAGATGTGAAAGTTAACATTCAGGGACAAGATCAAAGCAGCGACAGCAACAAGCTGGAGTTTGACAAGGAGAAGGGATCTGAACCCGATAAAACCGAAGAGTAATCCATGTACTGGTTGCTAATCCGGTTAACGCCTATGGTGTTACCGGATTTTCTTCTTTTTTAGAGCTATTTGAACATTGACACCTGCTTTGAGGTTGTGTAAATTAGTTGTAAATCTTTATTTTCTTAAAAACCGTTCATACTAACGTTACAGATAGACGAAATACTCTAAGGGAGGGGAAACCCCAATGGAAGCTCTGGCATTGGAGCGGAAAGCCGAGCAGAACCGCGAGCTCAAAGAACGGCTTTTGCAATTGAAGAAAGAAAGAAACGCCATCATACTTGCCCATTATTATCAACGGGACGAAATCCAGGAAGTGGCCGATTTTCGTGGGGACTCCTTTCTTTTAGCTCAAAAAGCCGCAGAAACCGAAGCCGATGTCATTGTGTTTTGCGGAGTTCACTTTATGGGGGAAAGCGCAAAGATTTTGGCGCCCGACAAGAAGGTTATCATACCCGACGAACGGGCAGGCTGCCCGATGGCGGATATGGTGAACGTGGAAGGGCTTCGCGCATTGAAGAGACAGCACCCGAAGGCAACTGTTGTCGCTTACATCAATACTTCGGCAGAAGTGAAATCGGAAACTGATATTTGCTGCACATCTGCCAATGCCGTGAAAGTCATCGAATCCGTGGAATCGGATGAAATCATCTGGGTCCCGGATAAAAATTTAGGCGACTATGTATCAAAATTCACAAACAAAAAAATGATCATCTGGGAAGGCTACTGCAATACTCACGATATGCTGACCGTCAAGGATGTAGAAGAGATGAGAGCTCAATATCCGAACGCTCAATTCGTTGTTCATCCGGAATGCCGTCCTGAAGTTGTAAGGATGGGAGATTTTGTTGGAAGTACAACCGCCATTATTAAATATTGCAGGGAATCCGATTGCCAGGAGTTTATAGTCGGTACGGAGGACGGGACGGGATATCAGCTGCGGAAGGACAGTCCGCATAAGCAATTTCATTTTGCCACGAAATATTTGGTTTGCCCGAATATGAAGGTCAACAATCTCAAGAAAGTGGTCAAATGCTTAGAGACCATGCAGCCCGAGATCTACGTGCCGAAAGAAGTGGCAGATAAAGCAAGATTATCCTTAGAGCGCATGTTACAAGTGAAGTAGCATGCGCTACTCTCTTGTAAAGAACGGTGAAACCGGAATGATACCCAGAACACTCGTGGATGTAGATTTGCAAGCGATTCCGCATGTACATACCGATGTGATTGTCATTGGAGCGGGCATCGCAGGGTTGTTTACCGCTCTCAAAGCCAGTGAAACGAAGAAAGTGCTGATGATCACGAAAAAATCGCTGCTCGACAGCAATACGCGCTATGCGCAAGGCGGGATTGCAGCCGTCATTTCGGATGAGGACTCTCCGGAGTACCATATGCAGGACACATTGATGGCGGGTGCAGGCTTGTGTTCGCCCGGTGCGGTAGATGTACTGGTGCATGAAGGTCCGAATGGCGTCAAAGACTTAATCCGTATGGGAACCCAATTCGATTTGGAGAATGGGGAATTTGCTTTAACGAAGGAAGGCGCTCATAGTCAGCGTCGCATTTTGCATGCTCGCGGAGACGCAACGGGCGCCGAAATCGTTCGGGCGCTTTCCGAGAGGACGATGCAGGATCCGAATATTGAAGTCTGGGATGACCATTTCGTTATTGATTTAATTACTCAGGACGGAGAATGTTATGGAGCTCTCGTTCAAAAGCCGGACGGACAAAGGGTTTTCGTTCGTGGGCATGCGACAATTCTGTGCTCTGGCGGGGCGGGGCAGTTGTTCCGTTATACCACGAATCCTGAAATTGCCACGGGAGATGGAATAGCTATCGCTTATCGTGCCGGCGCTCATATCCAAGATGTGGAGTTTGTCCAATTCCATCCTACCGCATTATGTTATCCGGGAGCGCCACGATTCCTCATTTCCGAAGCCGTTAGAGGCGAGGGGGCTTATCTGCGCAACATCAAGGGTGAGCGCTTTATGGAAAAGTATCATCATCAGCTTGAGCTTGCGCCCAGAGATGTGGTGGCAAGAGCGATTGTTGACGAAATGGAAAATACCAAATCCACCTTCGTCTACATTGATATTACTCATCAATCCGAAGATTTGGTGAAGCACCGCTTTCCTACCATTTATGAGTACTGTCTTAACTACGGACTGGATCTCGCAACGGATTGGATTCCGGTAGCTCCCGCAGCTCATTATATGATGGGCGGAGTGAAAACGGATTTGTATGGGGAGACAGCGGTGAAGCGGCTTTTTGCATGCGGAGAGGTTTCATCTACAGGAGTGCACGGCGCCAATCGCTTGGCGAGTAATTCGCTGTCGGAGGCTATCGTATTCGGACGAAGAATCATTGAGCGTATTCAAGAGCTGCCTCCGTTAACGGGAGAGCCGAGCTTTCCGCATAATTTACGGAGAACGGAAAGCCCGAAGCAAGCTATTGTCGAGAAGCGCCTAAAGCTGCAAAAGATCATGCTTCGTTATGCAGGACTTAAACGATCGGCGAAGGGGCTGCAAAAGGGATATGATGAACTGACCAGACAATTGTCGATTTACGATACCTGCCTCACGAAGCGGGAAGAATTGGAATTTGCGAATTTATTGAATTGTGCGCTGCTATCCACTACAGCGGCGCTTCATCGCTTGGAAAGCCGGGGAGGGCATTACCGGGAGGATTACCCGGAGCGGGACGATCTTAATTGGAAGAAGCATATCGTGTTCCACCTGGGAGAAGATAGGGCGGAGGAGTGGATTCAAGATGTTTGAATGGAACATAGGTCCGGTTCGTAAAAGCATCCGGTTATGGTTAGAGGAAGATATCGGAAACGGCGACGTAACGACGATGACAACGATCCCGGCTGATCGCCGATCGCAAGGAGTTATTCATGCCAAGGAGGACGGAATTGTCGCCGGCTTGCCTGTTGCCGCAGCTGTATTTGACGAGGTTGACTCAAGCTTGAAATTTGAACCGAAAGTAACGGATGGCGCGTCTATTAAGAAAGGGACTATACTTGCTGTTGTTGAAGGGAACACTCGCAGTATTTTGCTCGGAGAAAGGTTGGCTCTCAATCTACTTCAGCGAATGTCCGGCATTGCAACCCGCACGCGTCAGTTCGTCGATGCGCTGGACGGGCTTCCGACTCGGCTTGTCGACACCCGGAAAACAACCCCAGGCCACCGCGCCCTTGAAAAGTACGCGGTGCGCGTAGGAGGAGGGCACAACCACAGATTTGGCTTGTATGACGCAGTGATGATTAAAGACAACCATATTAAAGGCGCCGGCGGCATTATCCCAGCCATTCATGCAGCCCGCAGTCAAATCCCCCATACGATGAAAATTGAGGTGGAGGTCGAGGACTTCGAGCAGCTGAACCAGGCCCTGAAGGCTGGCGCTGATATTATCATGCTTGATAATATGAAGCCTGATGCTATGAAGGAAGCGGTTAAACGGGTCAAAAGCCTTGCCCCGCATATTGTAGTAGAGGGTTCCGGTTCCGTTACTTTGCAAACGATCAAGGCTTTGGCTGAAACGGGAATCGATGTCATCTCTGTGGGGCGCTTAACGTATTCGGTAGCAGCGCTCGATATCAGCTTGGATTTGAACAGGCAGAAGGAGGCCGCCCGATGATTCTGGTCATCGATGTTGGCAACACCAACATTGTGTTAGGCCTTTATAAAGAAAAGAATCTGCTTCATAATTGGAGAGTCAGCACGAATCGTTCCGCCACCGTAGATGAATACGGGATGCTGCTGCACAGTTTGTTTCAGCACTCGAACATTTCTTTTTCACAGGTGGAGGGCGTCATAATATCTTCGGTTGTTCCGCCTTTGATGTTTGTAATGGAACATCTTTGTTTAAACTATATTAAAAGAATTCCTTTTATCGTAGGGCCGGGTATCAAGACCGGTCTTAATGTTAGAGTGGATAACCCTAAGGAAGTAGGCGCAGATCGCATCGTAAATGCCGTTGCAGCCTTGGAGCTTTACGGAGCCCCTTGCATTATCGTTGATTTCGGTACGGCGACAACCTATGACTACATCGATCCGTCAGAGCAGCTGCTCGGCTGCGCGATCGCTCCCGGAATCGGCATTTCCACGGAGGCGTTGTATCAAAAGGCGGCGAAGCTGCCCAGAATCGAATTAATTAAGCCGAAAAGCGTGCTGGGCCGGAACACCGTCTCGGCAATGCAGGCCGGTATTGTCTTTGGTTACGTCGCTCAAGTGGACGGCATTGTGGAGAGAATCAGGCACGAATTCCAAGTTGATCCCACGGTTATAGCCACAGGCGGCTTAGCGGAGTTGATATCCAGCGAATCCAAGACCATTCAGGTGGTTAATCCGCTTTTGACGCTGCAGGGCTTGCAGATCATTTACGAGAAAAATAGGTAAATCAGACTATAGAGGAGGTCACCGCATGCAAGACTACTTGATAAGAGGAACAGCTTTGGAAGGCCGAGTACGTGCTTTTGCGGTTAAAACGACTTCCGTCACGGAGGAGCTTCGGAGAAGACATCATACGACCCCTACAGCTACAGCGGCTTTGGGAAGAACGGTAGCTGCAGGATTCATGATGGGCGCCATGCTGAAAGGAGAAGAAAAACTTACCCTTCAGATTAGAGGCGGAGGGCCGATCGGACAAATCGTGGTGGATGCCAACGCCAAAGGGGCAGCGCGCGGCTATGTGGATCATCCCGATGTCGATCTGCCGCTGAATGCGGCAGGCAAGCTGGATGTAGCGGGTGCTGTAGGTACGGACGGGTTTCTTTATGTTGTCAAAGATTTGGGGCTAAAGGAACCATACCGCGGCAGCGTGCCGATTGTTTCAGGGGAATTGGCGGAGGACTTTACCTATTATTTTGCCAAATCGGAACAGACGCCGTCTGCTGTCGCCCTTGGAGTTTTAGTGGATGTGGATTACACCGTCAAGGTTTCCGGCGGGTTTATCATTCAGCTTTTGCCGGGACTGACTGATGATGAAATTGCTGAAATTGAAAAGGAATTGTCCCGTGTGTCTTCCATTACCTCGCTGCTGGATCGGGGGGACACGTTGGAGCAAATTCTTCAGGAGCTGCTTCCTTCTTTTCAGATTCTGGAACAAATGGAGGTGCGCTTTCAATGCAAATGTTCCAGAGAACGTGTGGAACAGACGTTGATCAGCTTAGGGAAGAATGAACTGGAGCAGTTGATGGATGAAGAGGGGCATGCGGAAGTCGTATGTCATTTTTGCAATGAGGCCTATCGTTTCGAGCGGGACGATTTACTGCACATGATCAGTCAACTGTAAGGTGCTACATTCGATATCAACCAAGTAAAGAGGGGCCAGGATGCGGAACGTTAAGCGACTATGGGGAGTCATTGGAGTGTTGTGCATTTGTATCGTTGTGCTCATCTCCTTGCTGATCGTTCTTTCCTCTACTCAACCAGATTCCCGACACCCAATAGCGCAGCAATCACAAGAACCTGACAACAACGAGCGGGTTGTAGCGAAAGTAGGAAATCGCGATATCACTCTCAGCGAGCTGCAAAAGGAGCTGCAAAGCCATTATGGGATCGAATTGCTGAATCAGCTGCTGGACCGCGAAGCGATACGTCTGGAAGGAATAGAAACGGGAATCAACGTTGAAGACTCCGAAATTGAACGGGAATTAAAACGCATGCAGCAAGGCTATGAGAGCGAAGAGCAGTTCTATGAATCGATGGAGGAACAGCTCGGCATGACCAGGCAAGAATTGAGAGACGATGTGTTTAGCAAGTTGTTATTGGAAAAAATTGCAATCAGAAATATCTCTGTCTCCGACGAGCAGGTGGATGCATATATCCGCACGCACCCCGAGGAATTTCAAACCGAAGTAGAACTCGATATTCAGCAGATCATCGTATCGGATCAGGATCAAGCGAACCAGGTGCTTGCGGATATTGCCAAAGGGGTGGATTTTGCCGTCCTGGCCAGAGACCGCTCCCTGGATGACGCGACGGCTAACAGCGGAGGCGAACTTGGTTGGGTATTGGAGAACGATCCTTTCGTCCCTGAAACCATCATGAATGCGGCCAAAAGGCTGAAAGTCGGTGAGGTGAGCAAGCCGGTCAAGGTGGACAACGGGCTGGCCATCGTTAAGCTCAGGGACAGGAAAATAAAGCCAAACCCCGAGATCGCCTTTATGCGCGAAAACGTCCGTAAAGAGCTGGCACTGCAGCAGGCCCCTCCGCTTAAGGATATCGTGAAAGGCCTCCGCGAGAAAAAAGGAGCGGTCATAACGGATCCAACTTTTCAATCCTAAGCTGTATTTTTTTGGTTGACAACCTTCGGGCGCATTGGTAATATAAAACTATTAATACCTACTAAAACACTCGGAAATCATTTTTGACTTCTAATTGGAGGGGAATCATATGGCTAAATTAGTGCAAAATATTACCGAATTGATCGGAGGTACTCCGCTCGTTCGACTGAACCGCGTCGTACCGGAGGGCAGCGCTGAAATTTACGTGAAGCTTGAGTTTCAAAATCCAGGCGCAAGCGTCAAGGATCGCATTGCAATCAGCATGATTGAAGTGGCGGAGCAAGAAGGAAGAATCAAGCCCGGCGATACGATCATTGAGGCGACTAGCGGCAATACCGGCATTGGTCTTGCTATGGTCGCCGCAGCGAAGGGTTACAAATCGATTATTGTTATGCCGGAAACGATGAGTTTGGAACGCCGCAACCTGCTGCGGGCTTTTGGGGCGACGCTGGTGCTGACTCCGGGAGCGGAAGGAATGAAGGGAGCCATTCGTCGTGCGGAAGAAATTTTGGCAGAGAATCCTTCTTACTTCCCGGCAAAGCAGTTTGATAACCCGGCTAACGTGAAAATCCATCGCGAAACGACAGGTCCGGAAATCGTGGAAGCGATCAATGGGCACGACGGCAAGCTGGATGCGTTTATTTCCGGTATCGGTACGGGCGGAACCATCACTGGCGCTGGAGAAGTGCTGAAAAAGAGCTTTCCCCACATCAAAATTTATTCTGTAGAGCCCGCCGCTTCTCCGGTGCTATCCGGCGGTAAGCCAGGGCCTCATAAGATACAAGGGATTGGTGCCGGATTCGTTCCTTCAATTTTAGATACCGAGATTTATGATGGAATCATCCCGGTCGAGAATGAGGATGCATTCGAAACGTCCCGCCGCGTTGCTAAGGAAGAAGGAATTTTGGGCGGAATCTCTTCCGGAGCTGCCATTTTTGCAGCCTTGAAAGTGGCGAAGGAACTGGGACCCGGCAAGCGCGTCGTCGCTATCGTTCCAAGTAATGGGGAAAGATATCTAAGCACGCCTTTATATCAGTTCGAAGATCAATAAGCAAAAGATCGAGAGCCCCTCAGCCGCTGAGCTGTGGGGCTTTTTTAGGAGGAACCCGGTGTGATCGTCACAACTTGGGAGGACTGGCAGAATTGGTCCTTAGACACAAAATACAGTATGCTGCCTTATGTGATCAAGATAGGCCTCGCAGAGGATCGGGTTCGGTCATGGAAGCGGGCTTGGGAACTGGCTTCGCCGAATTCGTTCGTTTTGGAGAGCGGGAAAGGGGGAAGATATACTTTTTTCGGCCTTCACCCCGTATCTCTCATAGAGGGGAACGCGCAAGCCGCTGATGTAACATGGTTCGATGCGAACGGTCATGCCGCTCATTCCCGTATGGAAGGGTCTCCCTTGCAGATTGTGAAGGAGTGGATGAGTCCTTATATTTCTCCCGTAGTAGCCGATACCCCTAAATTTCTTGGCGGTTGTGTCGGTTTCTGGGGCTATGATGTCGTGAGAACGATAGAGAAGCTGCCGCGGCAAGCCGCAGCCGATATTCCCGTGCCGGATTACTGCTTTGCCATGTACCGCCAGGTCTGGATACTTGATCACGAAGAGAAAACGTTATATCTCACTGTACATGTACCGATAGAAGTTCCTACTGGGGAGCATAGAGACTCTTGGCTTCGCGCCCGTTACGAGGATGCGCAGCGGCAAGCTGAAAAGATGCTTCGGAAATGGCACGACCTGCGCTCCGTTAATTGGGAAGTGAACGACTCTCAAGCGGTCGAGAGGACTGCTAGCGTAAAAGACGCAGCTTTTGATTCATCGGGAGGGGAATTGGCTTCTATCGAGGGGATCATCCCCGCCTTCGGTCGCGATGATTTCATCCAGGCGGTCCGGCGCATTCAACAGTATATCAGCCAAGGTGATGCTTTTCAGGTGAATTTATCCGTGAGGCAGAGCCGAAAGCTGGAGGCGACACCGGAAGAGATCTATGAATCGCTTCGCATCGTGAACCCCTCTCCTTATATGGGGCTGCTGCGTTTTGAGAACTTTGCGCTGGTGTCGGGTTCGCCGGAGCTGCTTGTTCAGTTGGAGGGCGGCAAGCTAAGAACGCGTCCAATCGCGGGAACAAGGCCACGGGGGGCCGATGCGAAAGAGGACCGAATGCTTGCGGATGAATTGATCCATAATGAAAAAGAGCGCGCAGAGCATGTTATGCTGGTCGATCTCGAGCGCAATGATCTTGGGCGTATATCCAAGTACGGATCGGTTCGCGTGCAGGATTTCATGGTCATCGAATATTATTCCCACGTCATGCACATTGTCTCTGAGGTCACAGGCGAATTAGCCCAGGGAAAGGATGCCTACGATGTCATCGCGGCCACGTTTCCCGGGGGAACGATCACGGGCGCTCCGAAGATCCGTACCATGGAGATCATCGAAGAGCTGGAGCCGGTTCGACGCGGGCCTTACACGGGATCTATGGGGTGGATTGACTATAACGGCAATATGGAATTTAATATTATTATACGAACCTTGGTAGCAGTCGAAGGGATCGGCCATATTCAAGCCGGAGCAGGCATTGTCATCGATTCCGTACCTGAGAAGGAATACATGGAGTCCCTAAACAAAGCAAAGGCGCTATGGAAGGCGATCCAGCATAGCGAGCAGCGATTGAGCCGAATTTGACGGGAGGGGCCTATATGATCCTGGTGATCGATAATTACGATTCGTTTACGTATAATTTAGTGCAGTACCTGGGGGAAATCGGCCAGCAAGTTGTCGTTCGGCGTAACGACGAAATTAATTTGGCTGACATTGAAGCGTTGGGTCCGGATCATATCTTAATCTCGCCGGGGCCGCGTTCTCCTAATGAAGCCGGCATCAGCCTTGCGCTCATCGATCATTTCAAAGGGCGCATCCCTATGTTCGGGGTCTGTCTCGGTCATCAATCCATCGGACAAGCATTCGGAGGAGAGGTGGTTCGTGCGGAACGTCTGATGCACGGTAAAACATCGCAGATTGTTCACGACGGCAAAACGATCTTTGAAGGGCTGCCTTCTCCGTTTACCGCCACCCGGTACCACTCCCTGATCGTTCGAGAGGAGACGCTCCCGGATTGCTTGGAAATTAGCGCAAGGACCGAAGAAGGCGAAATTATGGGGCTGCGGCATAAGGAGTACGCCATTGAAGGCGTGCAATTCCATCCGGAGTCGATTATTACCAATCATGGCCACCAGATGCTTCGCAACTTTATAGCCCGAACGGTTGGAAGCGGAGCTTAAGTAGGATGAAAATCATGGTGAATGGCAGCGTTTATGAGGATAAGGAAGCCGTGATCTCCGTCTATGATCACGGCTTCCTCTACGGAATCGGCTTGTTTGAGACGTTTCGAACCTATGAGGGAAATCCGTTCTTGCTGAGTCAGCATTTGGATCGCATGAGGCTCGGGTGCGCGGAGTTAGGCATTCAGCTGCACCTTGATGAGCAGCGGCTGCGTAGGCAAATCGCCGCGCTATTACAGGAAAATTCTCTGCAGGACGCCTACTTCCGCTACACGATATCGGCCGGGATCGACCTGCTGGGCCTTCCAGGCGGCGATTACCAGGAGCCTACGGAAGTGCTGCACATCAAACCGCTGCCTCCGCGCGATCAACGTATCTACTCCCAAGGTAAATCCCTGCAGCTGCTTAAGCTGCCGAGAAATACACCCGAGGGCTTGGTGCGATTTAAGTCGCTACATTATATGAACAATATTCTCGCCAAGAGGGAGCTCCAAAGCTACCCTTGGGCTGACGGGGCGGAGGGGCTTTTTTTAACGGAAGAAGGATTTTTGGCCGAGGGGATTGTCAGCAATCTTTTCTTTATTAAAGAGGCCGTCTGTTATACGCCTTCGCTGGAAACTGGCATTTTGCCCGGCATCACGAGATCGTTCGTTATGCGCGAGGCTGAACAAATCTCTATAAGCGTCCACGAAGGATATTTCGGATGGGATGATCTTCTGCAGGCGGATGAAGTGTTTATCACCAATTCCATTCAAGAGATTGTGCCCATTACGCGAATTTTTACAGTCAACGGGGATAGATATACCGTCGGCGCCGGAATGCCGGGAAACCACACACTAATGCTAATAAACCTCTATCAAGGTCGAATAGGAAGGTCATTATGAAACGAACCTTACGTTGTAAAGAATATGAACTGGAGCTTGGACAACGAACCCTGATTATGGGTATTCTTAACGTCACCCCGGATTCCTTCTCGGATGGCGGTGAATATATAACCGAAGAGACCGCGATTCAGCGCGCGAAACAAATGGTTGACGAGGGCGCCGACATCATTGATATAGGCGGCGAATCGACCCGGCCCGGATCGGAGAAAGTCTCGCTTGAGGTGGAAATCGGGCGGGTTATCCCTATTGTGCATGCACTGAAGGATGCGGTTAAGGTACCGATTTCCGTCGATACTTACAAAGCCGAGGTTGCGAGGCAAGCGCTTGAAGCCGGGGCACACATCATCAACGACGTGTGGAGGCTGATGGCCGACCCCGATATGGCTGCGGTTGCCGCCAGCTATGATGTCCCGGTCATTCTTATGCATAACCGTACCCATATGGATTACGGCTATTTGTTAGAGGACATCATTAAAGATTTGCAACAGAGCGTCCGCCTGGCGGTTCGATCGGGAGTGCCCGAAGAACAGATTGTGCTCGATCCGGGAATCGGCTTTGCCAAGACATATGAACAAAATCTTTGGCTGATGTCCCGGCTCCATTCTCTGGTGGAGCTCGGGTATCCCTTGCTGCTGGGCACCTCCAGGAAAAGCATGATCAGGGGCACGCTGGGGCTTCCTACGGCCGACCTGCTGGAAGGTACGGCCGCCACCGTCGCATTAGGCATCGCCCAAGGCTGCGACATCGTACGCGTACATGACGTTAAGGCTATGAAGAGGGTAGCCGTCATGACGGACGCAATCGTCCGAAAATTCGATGGTTTAGAGGAGCCTCCATCATGGACAAAATCACCTTAAAGGGCATGCAGTTCTTTGGAAACCACGGCGTGTTTCCCGAGGAGAACAAATTGGGCCAGCGGTTTATTGTGGATGCCGAGCTGCTTATGCCGCTTGACTGTCCCGGACGTTCCGATGAGTTAGAGGATACGATCAATTACGCTGAAGTTTACGAAAAAATACGGTTGATTGCCGAAACCCGCACCTATCGATTAATCGAAGCGTTGGCCGAGAATATTGCATCCGAGCTGCTGCAAACTTATACTAGTATCCAAGAAGTTACCGTTCGCGTGAACAAGCCCCACCCGCCGTTTCACATTCATTTTGACGGAGTCGTCGTCGAGATCCGCCGAAAGCAGGCGCGGCAATGAGGCTCGAGAGCGGACAACGGGAAGTAACCGCCTATGTGGCGCTCGGCTCTAACATCGAAGACCGTGAAGCTTATCTTGAGCAAGCCATTGCCCGTTTGGACGAAAGTCGCGAGATTCGGGTGCTGGCGAGATCCAGCATCTACGAAACGGAACCGGTGGGGTACACGGAGCAAGCCTGTTTTTTAAATATGGTCCTCGAGGTCGAAACAACCCTTACAGCGTTAGACCTGCTTCGATCGATGCTGGATATTGAAAACCGGCTTGGCAGATCAAGGGACATCCATTGGGGTCCCAGGACCATTGATTTGGATTTGCTGCTTTATGGGGAGGAGAAGATTTCTTCCCCCGAGCTCATCGTCCCGCATCCGCGGATGCTGGAGAGGGCTTTTGTACTCATTCCGCTCGCAGACATTCTCTATCACCGGCGTGAGGCATCATGGGAATTCATCTCCGCGCAGTTGGAGAAACTGGATGGGAAGGAAGACGTTGTCTTATGGAAAAAAGCACAATAGCCCAGCGCATTCGCGCTTTTCGCAAATTAAAAGGATACACGCAGAATGAATTGGCCGAAGTACTCGGCGTTTCGATAGCAATTTTGGGCGCAATAGAGCGGGGGACCCGCAAGCCCGATGCAAAAATTATTCGAGAGATCTCCACAGTCTTAGGAATTGAGCCGGAGGAGCTGAACGTTACCGAAGGTCGATGAAAGGAGTTACATGATTATGTTGAAAATCGGTCAGGTAGAATCCCCCAACAAAGTCGTTCTTGCCCCTATGGCCGGGGTATGCAATCCGGCCTTTCGACTGATCGCAAGGGAATTCGGCTGCGGTCTGGTTTGCGCAGAAATGGTCAGCGACAAAGCCATCGTGCACGGCAACGCGCGTACGATGGAAATGCTGTATGTAGATGAGCGGGAAAAGCCGCTGAGCCTGCAAATTTTTGGCGGGGATACGGAAACGTTGGTACAAGCAGCCAAAGTCGTCGATCAATATACGAATGCGGATATCATTGATATTAATATGGGCTGTCCCGTTCCTAAAATTACCAAGTGTGACGCAGGCGCCCGTTGGCTGCTGCAGCCGGACAAAATCGAGGAGATGATCGCTACCGTCGTGGCGGCGGTCAGCAAACCTGTTACCGTGAAGATGAGAATCGGTTGGGACTCGGAGCATATTTATGCCGTTGAGAACGCGAAAGCCGTAGAACGAGGCGGGGGAAGCGCAGTCAGCGTGCATGGGCGTACCCGCGAGCAAATGTACACGGGCAAGGCCGATTGGGATATCATTCGGGACGTTAAACAGGCGGTGTCCATTCCGGTTATCGGCAACGGAGATGTAGTTACGCCGGAGGATGCCAAACGGATGCTGGAGCATACAGGCTGCGATGGTGTGATGATTGGACGCGGCGCCCTTGGGAACCCTTGGATGTTGTATCGGACAGTAGAATATTTGACCAAAGGAGAACTGCCTCCCGACCCGACGCCGGAGGAGAAAATCCGCATCGCCACCCTGCATTTGGATCGACTGGTTCAGCTTAAGGGAGAGCACGTAGCCGTCAAGGAAATGCGCAAGCATATGGCCTGGTATTTGAAAGGTTTGCCTGGCACCGCCAGGGTCAAGGACGCCATAATGACGCAAACCGAGCGCGATGGCATGGTGCGGATTTTGTCCGAGTATGTCGAGCATTTAGGGGAGGATGCAGGGGTGCCGTCAAACGAAGAAACCGCCTTGATTCACTAAGCGTTTCAGGGATTTGGCTTAGATTGACATTTACAATTCATTGCAATATAATCAGTCAATATTAAGCAACACATTTTATTCCGTTTATGGTGGATCTGCGCCCTTTGCTCGCACAGGGAGTGTGTCATCATGAAGCGCCATATTCATATAATCAAATATTAGTGAATTCATACTACTTGAATCAGCTCGTCTTATTGGACCTAACTCATAGCTAAGAATTGATTCAACGATATGAAAATCTTTCACACGACGGGAGATAGTTAGGTAATGAGTGAAAAAGAGGTCTTCCTTACACAGGACGGTTTGAAAAAGTTGGAGGAAGAGCTTGAACATCTGAAATCAGTCAAACGCCGCGAAGTGGCAGAAAGAATTAAAGTAGCGATCGGCTATGGTGACATCAGCGAAAACTCGGAATATGAAGACGCCAAGAATGAACAGGCCTTCATCGAAGGAAGAATTATTACTCTTGAAAAAATGCTGCGCAACGCGCGGATTATCAATAATGACGAAGTGGATATCAATACGGTGAGCGTTGGTTCAATCGTAAGTCTGAAGGATTTGGAGTTCGGAGATTTGGTCGAATATAACATTGTAGGTACTGCCGAGTCGGATCCATTCCAGAATAAGATTTCCAACGAAAGTCCTGTAGGCAAAGCGATTCTCGGCAAGCAAAAGGGTGCGATTGTCGACGTGAATGTTCCCGCCGGAGTCATCCAATACCAGATTATGGATATTAAGAAATAATCACGTAAGTGTATGGATTGGAAAGCTTCCTTGAGGAAGCTTTTTCCCTTTTACTAACCACAATAGGAGATGAAAGCATGAGTAACGATTTGGAATTAAACGAGCTGCTCCAGATTCGGCGCAATAAATTGGACGAGCTTCGTTCTCTGGGGATTGACCCGTTCGGGGGCAAATATGAAAGAACGCATTACGCGAAACATATTCTTGAGACCTATCAGGACCAATCCAAGGAAGAGTTGGAAGCTTCCCCTGTAGAAGTCAGTATAGCCGGTCGCATTATGCAGAAGCGGGGCATGGGCAAAGCGGGATTTGCCCATCTGCAGGACATTACGGGTAAAATCCAAATATACGTCCGGGAGGACACGGTCGGCGAGAACAAATATAGGGCTTTTGACATTCTGGACCTTGGCGATATGATTGGTGTTCGCGGCACGGTATTCAAAACCAAAACAGGGGAAACCTCCATCAAGGTTACAGCTCTTGAGGTGATGACCAAATCGTTGATCCCTCTTCCGGAAAAATTTCACGGCCTGAAGGATGTCGAGCTTCGTTACCGTCAACGCTATGTGGATCTGATTATGAATCAAGACGTTCAAGAGACGTTTATTTTGCGTTCCAAAATCATTCAATCGATGCGTCGATATCTGGATTCACGCGGCTATTTAGAGGTCGAGACGCCTACGCTGCATGCGATTGCCGGCGGTGCGTCCGCCCGTCCTTTTATTACTCATCATAATGCGCTCGACATGCAGCTTTATATGCGGATCGCGATTGAGCTTCATTTGAAGCGGCTCATTGTGGGAGGTTTGGAGAAGGTATATGAGATTGGTCGTGTGTACCGGAATGAAGGTATTTCGACGCGCCACAATCCTGAGTTCACCATGATTGAGCTTTATGAGGCTTATGCCGACTACAAAGATATCATGAAGCTGACGGAGGAACTGATCGCGCATATCGCTCAGGAAGTGCTGGGAACCACGAAGATCAACTATCAGGGACACGAAGTGAATCTTGCTCCTGCTTGGCGCCGGGTCTCTATGGTAGATGCTATTCAAGAAGTGACGGGCGTAGATTTCAGCGCGCATATGTCGGACGAGGAAGCACATCGTCTGGCCAAGGAGCACAAGGTCCCGGTGGAGCCGCATATGACCTTTGGGCATATTGTGAACCAGTTTTTTGAGGTCTTTGTCGAGGAAACGTTGATCCAGCCTACTTTTATTTATGGACACCCGTTAGAAATTTCCCCACTTGCGAAAAAGAATCCGGAGGATCCGCGGTTTACGGATCGCTTCGAGCTGTTTATTGTCGCGCGGGAGCACGCCAATGCGTTTACTGAGTTGAACGATCCGATCGATCAACGGGAACGCTTTGAAGCGCAGCTGCTCGAGCGTGAACAGGGCAATGACGAGGCGCATGAGATGGACGATGATTTTATCCGTGCCCTCGAGTATGGTATGCCGCCGACAGGGGGGCTGGGCATCGGAATCGATCGATTGGTCATGCTGTTGACTAACGCTCCGTCGATTCGCGATGTGCTGTTATTCCCGCTCATGCGCGAAAGACAAGGCGAATAGAAGGACTGATTTGGGCGCCGTTCTGGCGTCCAAATTTTTTTGCTTTAATACTTGCATTCGTATGAGCATCTGTGGTATCTTATAAAAGTCGCCGCTAAAAAGCGATAACAGCCGAAAGGGCAGCTTGGTAAAAAACTTCCGGTTGCAAAGAGAAACACAACATGATATATTGTTATTCCGGCCGCCGAAAGGCAGCGGGAAACAA
>LNAP01000284.1_pt1 | contig 60565 bp, 48 predicted proteins | sample 602601 | NCBI WGS metagenome assembly LNAP01 (sample SAMN02440304, study PRJNA202911) | soil metagenome | biome: Subtropical and temperate rainforests or woodlands; isolation source: soil samples (1 kg each in a 20% v/v slurry with milli Q water) were... ...
GCGATGACTTGTCGGAAATGCCACGACACCCGACCGCGCCAGTACATCAGCTGCGCATGGAAGCTCTGCCAGTCGGCGAAACCGAGCATAAAGGCGATGCGCGCCTTGTCCTGCTCGGTTTCGGGAAGCATTTGCGTCTGCCGGTCGGCAATCGCCTGAATCGCATGTTCGGTGTAACGCAGGAATTCATAACCCTCGCGTAGCTCATCAGTCACCGCCGCAGGCAGATAACCCTGGCCTTCAAGGGTTTTCAGCACCTTGAGCAGCGGCCGCTGCTGCAGGCTCAAGTCGCGCCCGCCGTGGATCAGCTGGAACGCCTGGGCAATGAACTCCACTTCGCGGATGCCGCCCGCGCCAAGTTTGATGTTCTCGGCCATGCCTTTGCGGCGCACTTCCTGCTGGATCAGCTGCTTCATGGTGCGCAGCGCTTCGATGGCGGAAAAATCAAGATAGCGCCGATAGACGAACGGCCGCAGCAGGTCGAGCAATTGCTGACCCGCGGCCTGATCGCCACCCACCACCCGCGCCTTGATCATGGCGTAGCGTTCCCAGTCCCGGCCCTGATCCTGGTAATACTGCTCCAGCGCATTGAAGCTGAGCACCAGCGCCCCGGATGAACCGTAAGGCCGCAGGCGCATGTCCACGCGAAACACAAAACCGTCGACGGTGATCGGGTCCAGCGCCTTGATCAAACGCTGGCCCAGACGAATGAAGAACTCCTGATTATCCAGCGGGCGTTTCACGCCGACGGTTTCGCCGCCTTCGGGGTAAGCGAAGATCAGATCGATGTCCGACGACAGGTTCAGCTCCACCGCGCCCAGCTTGCCCATGCCGAGAATGACCATCTGCTGCACTTCGCCGCTGCGCCGCCCGGTGGGTGTGCCGAATTGCTCGCAATGGCGCGTATATAGCCAGCGACAGGCCAGATCGATGCTGGCGTCGGCCATCTCGGAAAGGTCGCGACAGGTTTCCACCAGATCGGCCTGGCGGGTCAGATCACGCCAGATAATCCGCACTTGCTGACGCGTGCGTTGGCGACGTAGATTACGCCCCAGTTCATCTTCGCCAGCGGCTTCGCTCAGCGCTGCCGCAATCTGCCCGCGCAGTTCGCCAGGAACAAAGCTACGCTCCAGTTCGCCGGAGTCAGCCAGGTCCAGCAGCATCTGCGGGTCGCGACAGATTTGCTCGGCAACAAAATCACTGGCGGCGCAAACCCGATCGAACGCTTCGCGACGCGCATCGGGCCAGGCGTCGAAAGACTCGGCACTGCCTTCGGGCAGTGCTGCTATAGATGTACGAAACGACTGCTGCGCCCGAGTGACTAAAGGCAGCAGGATGGCCGGCAAATCGGCCAGCGAAGGTAGGCTCATGGTCTATCCTTGATCGGCGTGCGTGGGGCTGGGTGCCGTGAGGTCGAGATCCACGTCACTTGCAGGACTGTCGAACAAAAGTCATAAATTGCTGGAATAGTGATTTTTGTGGCAGCCAGCATCGGTTTTTAGTCCAAAAATATTTGATTATCACCAACGGTAACGATTTATCTCACAACCTGACAGGAGCGTATTAGACGCTTACCTGTAGTTTTACTACTGCCCTTACAACTCGAAAGGCTGAAATGGTCGACGATTTGTAGTAAAACTACACGCCACCGGAACAATCTCCGGTCATCCAAGAATTTATGTCGTCTGCCCACAAGGCCAGTCGCAAACTCAGGCAACCGATTCTGGAAGCCTTTCCGCCCTGGAGCAAGCCATGCAAGACCTCGATCCCGTCGAAACCCCGCCCTGGAATCGGTTCTCGACAAAGAAGGCGAAGACCGTGCTCACTACCTGATGACCCGTATGGGTGAACTCGCTACTCGCAGCGGTTCGCAACTGCCATACGCCATCACCACGCCTTACCGCAACACGATTCCCGTTACCCACGAAGCACGCATGCCTGGCGACCTGTTCATGGAACGCCGCATTCGCTCGCTGGTTCGCTGGAACGCGTTGGCCATGGTTGTGAAAACCAACTTGAATGACCCTGACCTGGGCGGTCACATCTCCAGTTTCGCGTCCAGCGCCACGCTGTATGACATCGGTTTCAACTACTTCTTCCAGGCTCCGACCGATGAACACGGCGGCGACCTGATCTACTTCCAGGGTCACGCATCGCCAGGCGTCTACGCCCGTGCGTTCATGGAAGGCCGGATCACCGAAGAGCAGATGAACAACTTCCGTCAGGAAGTCGATGGCAAAGGCCTGTCGTCTTATCCACACCCGTGGCTGATGAAAGATTTCTGGCAGTTCCCGACCGTTTCCATGGGTCTGGGTCCAATCCAGGCGATTTACCAGGCGCGCTTCATGAAGTACCTGGAACACCGCGGCTACATCCCGGAAGGCAAGCAGAAAGTCTGGTGCTTCCTGGGCGACGGCGAAACCGACGAACCAGAATCCCTGGGCGCGATTTCCCTGGCTGGCCGTGAAAAGCTCGACAACCTGATCTTCGTCGTCAACTGCAACCTGCAGCGTCTCGACGGTCCGGTGCGCGGCAACGGCAAGATCATCCAGGAACTCGAAGGCGTGTTCCGTGGCGCTCAGTGGAACGTGACCAAAGTGGTCTGGGGCCGTTTCTGGGACCCGCTGCTGGCCAAGGACGTCGACGGTATCCTGCAACGTCGCATGGACGAAGTCATCGACGGCGAGTACCAGAACTACAAAGCCAAAGACGGCGCGTTCGTGCGTGAACACTTCGAACTCAAGGCCATGGTTGCTGATCTGTCCGACGACGAAATCTGGAAACTCAACCGTGGTGGCCACGACCCGTACAAAATGTATGCGGCGTACCACGAAGCCGTTAACCACAAAGGTCAACCGACCGTGGTTCTGGCCAAGACCATCAAAGGTTATGGCACCGGCGCCGGCGAAGCGAAAAACACTGCGCACAACACCAAGAAAGTCGATGTGGACAGCCTGCGTCACTTCCGTGACCGTTTCGACGTCCCGATCAAGGACGCCGAGCTGGAAAGCCTGCCATTCTTCAAACCTGAAGAAGGCAGCGCCGAAGCCCGTTACCTGAGCGAGCGTCGCGCTGCACTGGGCGGCTTCGTGCCACAGCGTCGCGCCAAGAGCTTCAACCTGCCGACTCCGCCACTGGAAACCCTCAAGGCTATCCTCGACGGTTCCGGCGATCGCGAAATTTCCACCACCATGGCCTTCGTGCGGATCCTTTCGCAGCTGGTCAAGGACAAGGAAGTCGGCCCGCGCATCGTGCCGATCATCCCGGACGAAGCCCGTACCTTCGGCATGGAAGGCATGTTCCGCCAACTGGGCATCTACTCTTCCGTCGGCCAGCTCTACGAGCCAGTCGATAAAGAACAAGTGATGTTCTATCGCGAAGACAAGAAAGGCCAGATTCTCGAAGAAGGCATCAACGAAGCAGGCGCCATGTCCTCCTTCATCGCTGCCGGTACTTCGTACAGCAGCCACAACCAGCCGATGATTCCGTTCTACATCTTCTACTCGATGTTCGGTTTCCAGCGGATCGGCGACCTGGCATGGGCCGCTGGCGACAGCCGCACCCGTGGCTTCCTGGTGGGCGGCACCGCCGGCCGGACCACATTGAACGGCGAAGGTCTGCAACACGAAGACGGTCACAGCCACATCCTGGCTTCGACCATCCCGAATTGCCGCACCTTCGACCCGACTTACGGCTACGAGCTGGCAGTAATCATCCAGGACGGCATGCGCCGGATGTTCGAAGAACAGCAGGATGTTTTCTACTACCTGACCGTGATGAACGAATCCTACGTCCAGCCAGCCATGCCGGCCGGTGTCGAGGAAGGTATCGTCAAGGGCATGTACCTGCTCGAAGAAGACACCAAGGAAGCGGCGCACCACGTCCAGTTGCTGGGCTCGGGCACCATCCTGCGTGAAGTTCGCGAAGCAGCGAAGATCCTGCGCGAAGAGTTCAACGTCGGCGCTGACGTCTGGAGCGTTACCAGCTTCAACGAACTGCGTCGCGACGGCCTGGCCGTAGAGCGCAGCAATCGTCTGCATCCTGGCCAGAAGCCAGCTTTGAGCTATGTGGAAGAATGCCTCAACGGCCGTAAAGGTCCGGTGATTGCTTCGACCGACTACATGAAACTGTTCGCTGACCAGATTCGTCAGTGGGTTCCGACCAAGGAATACAAAGTCCTGGGCACTGACGGTTTCGGCCGCAGCGACAGCCGCAAGAAACTGCGTAGCTTCTTCGAAGTCGACCGCCATTTCGTAGTGCTGGCCGCTCTGGAAGCCTTGGCTGACCGTGGCGATATCGAACCGAAAGTGGTGGCTGAAGCCATCGCCAAGTTCGGCATCGATCCTGAGAAACGCAACCCACTGGATTGTTAAGAGTCTGCTTCGAGATCGTATAGCGCGCTGAACAGGAGCGACAAGGCAGCCGAAGATGCGGAATTTACGAACGGTAAATGAGCATCCGACGCTGTTTTGTCGTAACTGCCAACAGTGCACACGAATGAACAGGTTCTCCGAAGGAGAGACATTGTGAGTGAGCTAATTCGCGTACCCGACATCGGTAACGGTGAAGGTGAAGTTATTGAGTTGATGGTCAAGGTCGGCGACCGCATCGAAGCCGACCAGAGCATCCTGACGCTGGAATCGGACAAGGCGAGCATGGAAATCCCTGCTCCCAAGGCCGGCGTCATCAAGGCCATGAAAGTGAAGCTGGGCGACCGCCTGAAAGAAGGCGACGAGCTGTTTGAGCTGGAAGTCGAAGGCGAAGCTGGCGCTGCGCCAGCCGAAGCCGCTGCGCCTGCTGCTGCCGCACCTGCTGAAAAGCCCGCCGAAGCCGCTGCTGCTCCGGCACCTGCTGCCGCGCCAGCCGCTGCTGCTGCTGCTGCTGCTGCTGCTGCTGCTGAAACCGTCCAGGACATTCATGTTCCGGATATCGGTTCGTCGGGCAAGGCCAAGATCATCGAACTGATGGTCAAGGTCGGCGACACCATTGCCGCCGATCAATCGCTGATCACCCTGGAGTCCGACAAGGCCAGCATGGAGATTCCATCTCCGGCCGCAGGCGTTGTAGAAGCCATCAGCGTCAAGCTGGACGACGAAGTCGGCACCGGCGACCTGATCCTGAAATTGAAAGTGGCAGGCGCCGCTCCGGCAGCCGCACCTGCTCCAGCTGCGGCCGCGCCTGCTGCCCCGGCCAAGACAGAAGCGGCTGCTCCGGCCGCCGCGCCTGTGCCAAAAGCTGAAGCTGCTGCTCCTGCTGCACAAGCACCGGCCAAAGACGGCGCCAAGGTTCACGCCGGTCCAGCGGTGCGTCAGCTGGCTCGCGAGTTCGGCGTCGAGCTGGGTTCGGTCAGCGCTACCGGCCCGCATGGCCGCGTGCTCAAGGAAGACGTGCAGGTTTACGTCAAATCCATGATGCAGAAAGCCAAGGAAGCTCCAGCAGGCGGCGCAAGCGGCGGCATGGGCATCCAGCCGATTCCGGAAGTCGACTTCAGCCGTTTCGGTGAAATCGAAGAAGTGCCGATGACTCGCCTGATGCAACTGGGCGCGACCGGCCTGCATCGCAGCTGGCTGAACATCCCGCACGTCACGCAATTCGACCAGGCCGATATCACCGACCTGGAAGCGTTCCGAGTCGCGCAGAAAGCCGTGGCCGAGAAGGCTGGCGTCAAGCTGACCATCCTGCCGCTGCTGCTCAAGTCCTGCGCCTTCCTGCTCAAGGAACTGCCAGACTTCAACGCCTCGCTGGCCCCAAGCGGCAAAGCGATCATCCGCAAGAAGTACGTGAACATCGGCTTTGCCGTGGACACCCCGGAAGGTCTGCTGGTCCCGGTTATCAAGGACGTCGACAAGAAAAGCCTGCTGCAACTCGCTGCCGAAGCCGCTGTACTGGCCGAGAAAGCCCGCAGCAAGAAACTTTCGGCGAACGAAATGCAAGGCGCCTGCTTCACGATTTCCAGCCTCGGTCACATTGGCGGCACCGGCTTCACGCCGATCGTCAACGCGCCGGAAGTGGCGATCCTCGGCGTTTCCAAGGCAACCATGCAGCCGGTCTGGGATGGCAAAGCCTTCCAGCCGAAACTGATGTTGCCGCTGTCGTTGTCCTACGATCACCGGGTGATCAACGGCGCCGCAGCTGCACGCTTCACCAAGCGTCTAAGTGATCTGCTGGCCGATATCCGCACGATTCTGTTGTAACAGAATCCCTTGGGGCGATCTTTGTGGGACCGGCCGGGGTGGCCTTCTACTTCAGCCGGGAAGCGATGGTTCTGCCAACACATATGTGTCGGATGGACGACCGCTTTCGGGAATGAATTCCCTCCTGCAATTAATGCCCCAGCGTCAGCTTCACTGTAAAACCTGTTTTTCGAGCTGCCACGCTCGTACCTCAACCCCGCCACCTGGCGGGGCTTTTTTTGCCTGCAGCTTTGTAACATTTCTGAAGTACCGATTAGGCATTTGTGTCTTGAACAACACAAATACGTTGATTTGGAACAATCTGACCAGCTGCATTTAAGAAGAGTGTTAATCAGCCGAAACATTTATAGCACTAAGCCATACAGGCGGCTTGTCAGCCCGCCCTGCATGATGCAACCTTGCCATACGCGACAATTCAAAAGGGCCAGGGTCCGTGCGCGATCAGTATTACGGAAGCGAGTTTCTTCATGAAGAGCCAACCTGATGCTGCCGGTAGATCGGTGGTCGAGGTAGTGACGCAGTTGCCTGTGCCATCGCGGCTCGGCATGCTGCGCTTCGAAAGGCTCAACGAAGCTAATTGGGCGTTGCTGTACCTCGATCCGAACTGCGAAAAACAGCTCGGTCTGGCAGCGATGGATCTCTGCGCCTTGGTGGGATCACCTTATGCCAGCCTGATGGAGCCTGAGGCTCGCTATCAACTGCATGACGCGATTCAACAACAGCTGTCCGACACGCCACATTACCTGGTGCGTTACACGCTGCACACCTCTCGCGGGCCGTTGGGGCTGATCGAGATTGGCGAAGGCTACAAGCAGCACAACCGCAATTTGTTACGCGGTTATCTGATGGTGCTGGGCGATGTGTCGCTGGACAGCGAAACGGTTTCGGCACCCGATCTGGAAACCCAGAATTCCCAGCTGCAGATTGCCCTGCAACTCAATCAGCACGCCCAACAGGAACAACTCGAGCACCTGGAGCGCGTTCGCGCCCAGCAGGGTTTGATCCTGCATCTGGCGCGCCACCGCTACAGCTCCGCCAACTCCTTGCTGGAAGCGGCGCAGCTGATTACCAAAAGCGCCTGCGAAATCTACGACATCGCTTGCGCGAGCATCTGGAATCTCAACGACAAGTGCCTTGAGCCGATCGCCGAATTCCGCATCGCTACCGGTGAATACCGGCTGCCGGATGTCATCGATGCCAGTCCGTATCCGAGTTATCTGGAAGCCTTGCATAACAGCCGGGCCATCGATGCCAACGACGTCCAGCACGACCCTCGCACTCGGGAAATGGCTGCCAACCTCAAACCACGTGACATCAGCGCCATTCTCGACGCCAGTATTCGCATCGACGGCCAAGTGGTGGGCGTGCTGTGCCTGGAGCAGATCGGCACCCCGCGCCCCTGGCAGTCCGACGAGATCGCCTTTGCCGGGGAATTGGCCGACCAGTTCGCCCAGGTAATCAACAACCATAACCGGCGCACCGCCACCAGCGCGCTGCATCTGTTCCAGCGTGCGGTCGAACAAAGCGCCAGTGCATTTCTGCTGGTCAATTGCGACGGAGTGGTCGAATACGTCAACCCAAGCTTCACCGCCATCACCCAATACACCACCGAAGAGGTTCACGGGCAAAAACTGTCCGAACTGCCGGCGCTGGAAAACCTCAACGGATTGCTGCAGGACGCCAACTCGGGCCTGGCCAAAAGCAACAGCTGGCAGGGGGAATTCAAGAGTCGACGCAAAAATCTGGAACCGTACTGGGGCCAGCTTTCGATTTCCAAGGTGTACGGCGACGACCGCGAGCTGACGCATTACATCGGCATTTACGAAGACGTCACCCAGAACAAACTGGCCCAGCAGCGCATCGAGCGCCTGGCCTACACCGACAACCTGACCAACCTGGGCAACCGTCCGGCGTTCATTCGCAACCTGGACGAGCGCTTCGCCCGGGACAGCGACACGCCGATGAGCCTGCTGCTGGTGGATATCGACAACTTCAAACGCATCAACGACAGCCTCGGCCACCAGACCGGCGACAAATTGTTGATCAGCCTCGCACGCCGCCTGCGCAACACGCTCAATGCCAGCGACATCCTGGCCCGTTTCGCCAGTAACGAATTTGCCGTACTGCTTGATGATGCGAGCATGGAAGCTGGCCAGCTGGTCGCCACGCAAGTCCTGGCGACGCTGGATAAGCCGATGTTCGTCGACAACCAGCTGATCAGCGTGACGGGGTCGGTAGGCCTGGCCTGCGCGCCGCTGCATGGCCGCGATCCGCAAACCCTGATGAAAAACGCCGGGCTGGCGCTGCACAAGGCCAAGGCCAATGGCAAACATCAGGTTCAGGTCTTCACCGAAGCATTGAATGCCGAGGCCAGCTACAAACTGTTCGTCGAAAACAACCTGCGCCGCGCTCTGACCCAGAACGAGCTGGAAGTGTTCTACCAACCTAAACTGTGCCTGAGCAGCGGCCGCCTGCTCGGCATGGAAGCGTTGCTGCGCTGGAACCATCCGGAAAAAGGCATGATCCGCCCGGACCAGTTCATCAGCGTTGCCGAAGAAACCGGCCTGATCATTCCGATTGGCAAATGGGTTGCCCGCCAGTCGTGTCGCATGAGCAAAGCCCTGACCGCTGCCGGTTTCGGCAACCTGCAAGTGGCTATCAACGTCTCGCCCAAGCAGTTCGCCGACCCGGAACTGGTCAGCTCGATTGCCGCGATCCTCAAGGAAGAACAGCTCGACGCCTCATTGCTGGAACTGGAATTGACTGAAGGTTTGCTGCTGGAGGCCACTGAAGACACCCGCCTGCAGCTCGACTCGCTGAAAAAAATGGGCCTGTCGCTGGCCATGGATGACTTCGGCACCGGCTACTCGTCTTTCAGTTACCTGAAGAAATTCCCCATCGACGTGATCAAGATCGACCGCAGCTTTATCCGCGACATTCCGGATGATCAGGACGACATGGAAATCACCTCGGCGGTGATCGCCATGGCCCACAACCTGAAGCTCAAAGTCGTGGCCGAAGGCATCGAAACCGCTGCGCAACTGACCTTCCTGCGCCGCCATCGCTGCGACGTAGGTCAAGGCTACCTGTTCGACCGGCCGATCCCCGGCGAAGAGCTGATCGCAAAACTGCGCCGCTATCCGCGCGGACCGCTGGCCTGACAAGCCCTTCCCTGTTCACGGATGTTTCGGGCACACTGGCATCCAAATTCACCTTCAGACTCGTTGGAGCGTGGCTTGCCCGCGAATTCGCCGGTCCATCCGGCACATTTTCGCATCTGCACTATCGCCTTCGCGGGCAAGCCTCGCTCCAACTGAACCCGTCCTGACCACCCCCTATTTAGAGGAAAAGGCTCATGGCTCTGCGCTCGGAAATTCTTGTGAACAAAAACGTACTCCCAACCGTTGATCAGGCGCTGCCTGGTCGCGAAACCCCGATTTCGGTTCCTGAGTTCCACTTCGTCAACGGCAATCCATTGCTGGGTCCGTTTCCCGGCAGCGTGGAATTCGCAATTTTCGGTCTCGGCTGCTTCTGGGGCGCCGAACGGCTGCTGTGGCAGCAAGAAGGCGTGTTCAGCACCGCAGTCGGTTACGCGGGCGGCATTACGCCGAACCCGACTTACGAAGAAGTCTGCTCTGGCCTGACCGGGCACAGCGAAGTGGTGCTGGTGGTCTACGAGCCGGAAAAAATCAGCTACGAGCAATTGCTCAAAGTGTTTTGGGAAGCGCACAACCCGACTCAGGGCATGCGCCAGGGCAACGACATCGGCACTCAATACCGCTCGGTTATCTACTGCACCAAACCGGACCAGCTCGCCGCCGCCAACGCCAGCGCAGCCGAATTCCAGGCTGAACTGAACAAAGCCGGCCTGGGCTCGATCACCACCGAAATCGCCGAAGCGCCAACCTTCTTCTACGCCGAGGCGTACCACCAGCAATACCTGGCCAAAAACCCGCAGGGCTATTGCGGTATTGGTGGCACCGGGGTGTGTTTGCCGCCGAGTCTGGCGAACAATTAAGCCGACAACCTGTGGGACCGGCTTTCGTGCCCCCCGTGGGACCGGCTTTAGCCGGGAAAGCGCCCTGTGCTACGCCGAAAAATTGTTGGGACTGAGCTGACCTCTTCCCGGCTGAAGCCGGTCCCACAAGTCAAAACCGTGCCCCCCGTGGGACCGGCTTTAGCCGGGAAAGCGCCCTGTGCTACGCCGAAAAATTGGTGGGACTGAGCTGACCTCTTCCCGGCTGAAGCCGGTCCCACAAGTCAAAACCGTGCCCCCCCGTGGGACCGGCTTTAGCCGGGAAAGCGCCCTGTGCTACGCCGAAAATTGGTGGGGCTGAGCTGACCTCTTCCCGGCTGAAGCCGGTCCCTACGCATGTAGCAGCAGATACTTTCCGACAAGCATTAGCCCTGTATAAAACCGAATGCCGCCTCTATCGTTCGCCTTCGTATTAATAACAAAGGCAATCGAATGCAAGGCCATCTACATGAACGATCCCTTCGTATTGGTCGATTCTCCGCCCTAGGGCACAGCTATCTCGTGACCTGTGCCGTCAAGGATCGCCAGCCAGTATTTGTCGACTTTCGCATGGGCCGAATGGTGGTCAATGAGATGCGACGCCTACACGACTCAGGCGCTGTGCATTCTCTGGCTTGGGTGGTGATGCCTGATCTTCTGCACTGGCTATTCGAATTGCGATCAGGGTCGTTGGCGACTCTCATGCAGTCGCTGAAAGGGCGAAGTGCTTTCCAGATCAATAAGGCATTTGGCAGTAAAAGCCTTGTCTGGCAAAAAGGCTTTCACGACCGTGGGGTAAGGGCTGAAGAGGACCTGGTCGAAATGGCACGCTACATCATTGCCAACCCGATGCGCGCTGAGTTGGTCGAGTGGGAAGGCGATTACTCATTATGGGATTCGATATGGACCTAGTGTTGGCTGACAACCTCAGGACCACATCTGGCACCGAACGGTATGCTTCTCGTGGGACCGGCTTTAGCCGGGAAAGCATCTGGTGCTGCGCCGTAGAATTGACGATGGCTAGGCTGGCTTCCCGACTAAAGTCGGTCCCACAATCCGGTCTCACTAGCCGATCCATCACTCAGCAATCAACCAATCCATCTTCCAGTCGCCCTGGGTCTGCCCGAGTTTTTTGGCCAGATACGGCATCAATTCGCGCAGTTCTTCTTCCAGGCCCCAAGGCGGGTTGGCGATGACCAGGCCTGAACCGTTGAGGCTCGCTGGCGTGTCCAGCGGGTGTACATACAGCTCGACGCGCAAAAGCTTCGGTGCGCCGGTTTCGGCCAGATCCTGATAGAAGCGCTTTAGCAAACGCGGGTCCTTGATCGGATACCAGATCGTTGCGACGGTCTGGCGCATGCGGCTGATGGTCTCTTTCAAGGCCACGGCGCAGCGTTTCATTTCATCAAGTTGCTCGAACGGCGGATCGATCAGCAGCACGGCGCGCTTTTCCGCAACCGGCAGCAAGGCGCGAGGCACATGCCAGCCTTCACCCAGATGCACCGCCACGCGACGGTCGCCGCGCATGTTTTCCTTGAGCAAACGCCCGTCTTCGGGATGTTTTTCGTTGAGCAGAATGCGGTCACGCTCGCGGGTAGAGCGGCGGGCGATTTCCGGGGAGCCGGGGTAATAACGCAGCTGGCCGTCGGGGTTCATGTCATGCAGCAGCTGCATGTAATCCGCCGCCATTGCGGGCAGATCCGGTGCATCCCACAGGCGGGCGATGCCTTCGAGATATTCGCCGGTGCGACTGGCCTGATCACCTTTGAGGTCATACAAACCCAGCCCGGCGTGGCTGTCGATATAGGCGAACGGCTGTTCCTTTCGCGCCATCAAGGCAAACAAGCGAGTCAGGACAAGGTGTTTGAACACATCGGCGTGGTTGCCGGCGTGGAAGGCGTGACGGTAATTCATGGCAACTCCTGGAAGGCAGCGGAGTTTAGCAAATCGAGTGGGGATTAGCAGATCGCCGCCACGCAACAGGAGCCAGCCGGTCATTTTCTGGGCAAAAAAATACCCGGTGAAGCCGTCGCAAAAACCGGGGCTGAAGAAACCGCGCAGTCAAGAGGGTGACCAAACCATTGACCGCGCATTCGAGCCAGGCCAGTTTGCCCTGTCGCCCGACAGTGAAGTTGCCCGAAAACGACCTGCTCGTAGGCGCCCCAGACATTGCCGCCCCCGCCCCTTGCCGACAACCGCGAGCGCCACCAGAATCAGACCACACCTCACAATAAAGGAGCGCACGGGATGATGCATGCAGACTTGATTGACCAGGAAGATTTGATCAGCCAGCTCAGAGCAATCGGTTTCGAAATGCCTTCCGGTGCCACTGCCGACGAGGCCTGTTCCCAAGCCGTTTGCGGTCTGACAATAGAACGCGCCACTGCTTTGCGCCGCCTGGTAGAACAACTGCTCACCGGCAGCGCAACGATCCTGCCGGCCGTGCGCCAGGCGATTGATAAACAGTTGCTGCCGGCGTTGGCGGATTATAAGAAGAACCACGGGTAAATGACTTATTGTGGTCCGGACTTGTCGGGGAAGGCGTCGGGACGGGGCAGGAATATCCTCAGCGCCTGCACCGGCCTCTTCGGGGACAAGTCCCCTCCTGCCTGATTCTATGTGCCGAGCCCTGACCGATCAGCCCCCTTACAACCTCACACTCGCAAACGTCGATTCATTCCTGGCCTGGCTCAGCGCCGACAGCGGACCTGACAGCGGCGCCAGGACGAGGGCTTGCGGGATTGGCATCATGGCGACTTGCTGGGTGGTGTTGGAGCCGACGCGTTCGTCGCGTGGCGGGATGCCGAAGTATTCGCGGTAGCACTTGGAGAAGTGCGGCGTGGACACGAAACCGCAGACCGACGCCACTTCGATGATCGACATCGGCGTTTGCTTGAGCAGTTGCCGGGCGCGGATCAGGCGCAGCTTCAGGTAATAGCGCGATGGCGAGCAGTGCAGGTATTTCTGGAACAGCCGCTCCAGCTGACGCCGGGAGACCGCGACGTAGACCGCCAGCTCGTCCAGGTCGATAGGCTCTTCGAGGTTGGCTTCCATCAGCGCGACGATTTCCTGCAGTTTCGGCTGGTTGGTGCCGAGCATGTGCTTGAGTGGCACGCGCTGGTGATCCTGCTCGTTACGAATGCGCTCGTAGACGAACATCTCCGAGATTGCGGCCGACAACTCACGGCCATGATCGCGGCTGATCAGGTGCAGCATCATGTCCAGTGGCGCGGTGCCGCCGGAGCTGGTGAAACGGTTGCGGTCCAGGGTGAACAAGCGGGTACTCATCGCCACGCGCGGGAACGCTTCCTGCATCGAAGCCAGACATTCCCAATGCACGCTGCAATCGAAACCATCGAGCAGGCCAGCACATGCCAATGCCCAGCTACCGGTGCAGACCGCGCCCAGACGCTTGGACTGGCGCGCCTGGCTTTGCAGCCAGCTCACATGCTCACGGCTCACGGTGCGCTGAATGCCGACACCGCCGCAGACGATGACGGTGTCCAGCGCGGGTGCTTTGGTCATCGCAGCATCCGGGGTGATCTGCAGACCATCGCTGGCCCAGACCTGGCCGCCATCGGCCGTCAACGTGGTCCAGCGATACAGCTCGCGACCAGACAGCTGGTTGGCCATGCGCAGCGGTTCAACCGCTGATGCGAGGGAGATCAGCGTGAAGTTGTCCAGCAGCAGAAAGCCGATGGATTGTGGTGCACGATTCTGGGGTTGGGCCCCGGAGTTGGACGAATTCATCACGGTATCTCCTCACACAAAGCGATTGTTGGCCCAGGCACAGGCTCTTGTTATTGGCCCATGTTCAGCAGGGGCTTTGTAATGACAACGCAAATGCCATGCCTAAAGTTGGATGGCTATTCAATAACCCCTGAAAACGACGTCGTGATGCGTCTATTCAGCAGCGACCTGAGTTGTCGATTCGCGACGCGGGGGATTTACAAGCCTTGCTGCCGTTGACTGGGTGAGCAATTCGGTAGCACTTGTGAGAAGGCAGAAACGAGCGGCCGGATATGAGTGTCACTCAAAGCACGGGGACATGGCTTAGCGCCATGTTCCGGGGCCTGCGCGCCAAAAGGTGGCGACAATCGAGCGAGGTGTTCGATAAGCGAGCAGTGGCCAGCGTCAACACTCTTCACCGTGGGAGCGAGCTTGCTCGCGAAGACGCTATTTGAGCTTCGGCATATCGGGGGGCGATACGCCGCTCGCTGCCACACGTTTGATGCCAGACGCCTTGCACATTGAACGGAATACCCAAACGGCCATCCAAAAACTGCGTGCTGCAGCTGCTACGCTGAATGCGATCCGCCGATCAAATCGCATCATCAGGCTTTTTTCCGGTACGACGGCGTCTCACACCGACCCACCCATGCTCATCAACGTCGCGAATGTCGTGCAGCGCCTTCGTGCACTGCTTTATGCCGGTTTTAGCCCTATTTCTGTAGGAAAAGGGCGCTTACAGCGGAGAAAAAATCCATAAACGACGTCACCAACACTGGATGCGACCCTGTATGTACTGGATACGACGCCCCCTGTAGGCGTTTGATTTGGGCTGTTACATGATCGGTGTCGACTCGATCGCCAGCCGCAGTGAAAGAGCTTTGCTTAACGCCTTTTCGTTCAGCCGAAAAAACATAAATCGCGTCAGGCTTGCACAGGCTGATAGCGGGAAGAAAAACCAAAGGAGTCCACCCATGAAAGGTTCAAAATCACTGCTACTGGCTGTCGCGCTGGGATTGCCAATGCTGGCGCAGGCCGCCGAGCCGGCGCAGTGCAGTACCGTCAACTTTTCCGATGTCGGCTGGACAGACATCACGGTCACCACCGCCGTGACCAGTGCGGTGCTTGAGTCGCTGGGCTACAAGACCAAAACCACGATGATTTCCGTGCCGGTGACCTACAAGTCCCTGGCCGATGGCAAGAACATGGACGTTTTCCTCGGCAACTGGATGCCGACCATGGAAAACGACATCAAGGCTTATCGTGAAGCCGGTACTGTCGAGACCGTCCGCGCCAACCTGGAGAACGCCAAGTACACCCTGGCTGTCCCGCAAGCGCTGTACGACAAAGGTCTGCATGACTTCGCCGACATCGCCAAATTCAAGAAAGAGCTCGACGGCAAGATTTACGGCATCGAGCCAGGCAACGACGGCAACCGCCTGATCCAGAGCATGATCGACAAGGACGCCTTCGGCCTCAAGGCCGCCGGCTTCAAAGTCGTGGAGTCCAGCGAAGCCGGCATGTTGTCGCAGGTTGATCGCGCGTCACGTCGTGGCACCGATGTGGTGTTCCTGGGCTGGGAACCGCATCCGATGAACACCCGTTTCAAAATGCAGTACCTGACTGGCGGCGACGACTTCTTCGGTCCGAACTTCGGCCAGGCGACCATCTACACCAACACCCGCAAAGGCTATACCCAGGAATGCAGCAATGTGGGCCAGTTGCTGAAAAACCTGTCGTTCACCCTGAACATGGAAAGCTCGCTGATGGGCAAGGTTCTGGACGACAAGATGAAGCCTGACGTAGCCGCCAAAGCATGGCTCAAAGCCAACCCGCAAGTGCTCGACACCTGGCTTGCCGGCGTCACCACTGTTGACGGAAAACCAGGCCTGGAGGCCGCCAAAGCCAAGCTGACGAAGTAAACCGACGGGCAGGCGGGCCTGACCGCCTGTTGTCCCCATTTCCTCCCGCAAGCGGATAATCAAAATCATGTTCACAGATCATAAAATTCCTCTTGGCGAGTACATCGCGGCCTTCGTCGAATGGCTGACCCAACACGGTGCCAGCACTTTCGATGCGATCGCGTCAACGCTGGAAACCATGATCCACGGCCTGACGCTTTCGTTGACCTGGTTCAATCCACTTGTGTTGATCGGCGTGATCGCCTTGCTCGCGCACTTCATCCAGCGCAAGTGGGGGCTGACGATTTTCGTCATCGCCTCGTTTCTGCTGATCCTCAACCTGGGTTACTGGGTACAGACCATGGAAACCCTGGCGCAGGTGCTGTTCGCCACCTTCGTCTGCGTGTTGATCGGCGTGCCGCTGGGCATCATTGCCGCCCACAAACCGATGTTCTACACCATCATGCGGCCGATTCTGGACTTGATGCAGACGGTTCCGACCTTCGTTTACCTGATCCCTACCCTGACGCTGTTCGGCCTGGGCGTTGTGCCTGGTCTGATTTCAACGGTGGTCTTCGCCATTGCCGCGCCGATCCGCCTGACGTATCTGGGTATCCGCGATGTCCCCCACGAATTACTCGATGCCGGCAAAGCCTTTGGCTCATCCCGACGCCAGTTGCTGACGCGCATCGAACTGCCTTACGCCATGCCGAGCATCGCCGCCGGCATTACCCAATGCATCATGCTTTCGCTATCGATGGTGGTAATCGCCGCACTGGTAGGTGCCGACGGCTTGGGCAAACCTGTGGTTAACGCATTGAACACCGCTGACATCGCCCTGGGCTTCGAAGCAGGCCTGGCGATCGTACTGCTGGCAATCATGCTCGACCGTATCTGCAAACAACCCGACGCCAAGGTGAGGGCTGACGCATGAGCATCATCAAATTCGACAAGGTAGACGTTATCTTCTCCAGGGATCCGCGTGAGGCCCTCAAGCTGCTGGATGAAGGCCTGACGCGTGACCAGATTCTAAAAAAGACCGGCCAGATCGTCGGGGTGGAAAAAGCCAGCCTGGAGGTTCAAAAGGGCGAAATCTGCGTGCTGATGGGCTTGTCCGGCTCCGGCAAGTCCAGCCTGTTGCGCTGCATCAACGGCCTCAACACCGTGAGCCGTGGCGCGCTGTACGTCGAGCATGAAGGTTCGCAGATCAACATTGCGTCCTGCACGCCTGCCGAACTGAAAATGATGCGCACCAAGCGTATCGCCATGGTCTTCCAGAAATTCGCCTTGATGCCGTGGCTGACAGTGCGCGAGAACATCAGCTTCGGCCTGGAAATGCAGGGTCGCCCGGAAAAGGAGCGGCGCAAGCTGGTCGATGAAAAACTCGAACTGGTGGGCCTGACCCAATGGCGTAACAAGAAGCCCGACGAACTGTCCGGCGGCATGCAGCAACGTGTCGGCCTGGCCCGGGCGCTGGCCATGGACGCCGACATCCTGCTGATGGACGAACCCTTCTCCGCCCTCGATCCACTGATCCGCCAAGGCTTGCAGGACGAACTGCTGGAACTGCAGAACAAGCTGAGCAAAACCATCGTATTCGTGAGCCACGACCTTGATGAAGCCCTCAAGCTGGGCAGCCGGATCGCGATCATGAAAGACGGCCGCATCGTGCAATACAGCGTGCCGGAAGAAATCGTCCTCAATCCGGCGGATGACTATGTACGCACCTTCGTCGCCCACACCAATCCGCTCAACGTTCTGTGCGGCCGCAGCCTGATGCGTACGCTGGACAATTGCACCAGGATCAACGGCTCGGTCTGCCTCGATCCGGGCGTCGATTCCTGGCTCGATCTGGCCGAAGGCAACACCATCAAAGGCGCGCGCCAGGGTGCCGGTCAGCTTGACCTGCAGAACTGGGCACCGGGCCAGCCAATGGATACCCTCAACCGCCGCCCGACCCTGGTCGACTCCAACATCGGCATGCGCGACGCTTTGCAGATTCGCTACCAGACCGGCAACAAACTGGTGCTGCAAGACGGCAATCAAGTGGTCGGCATTCTGGGTGACAGCGAGTTGTATCACGCGCTGTTGGGTAAAAACCTCGGTTAAGCACAGGCACAGGTCCTCGTTGGAGCGAGGCTTGCCCGCGAATCAGGCGCCTCGGCAGTTCAGGTACCCCGCGTTGTCGCCTTCGCGGGCAAGCCTCGCTCCAACAGGGACTTAGCTATCCCTTTGAGATTCAAGGCAATTTGTACCTTTCCGCGCGCCCCTGCTTTTTTATTGATTGAACGTTCAATAAAAAATCTTTAGACTGGCCCTGCCATTTCAGGCACTGCGATCAGTCCGGCGAACCAGGAGATTCAACGATATGCCCAAGGTCGGTATGCAACCCATTCGACGTCAACAGCTGATCCAGGCCACGCTCACTGCGGTCGATCAGGTCGGAATGGGCGACGCCAGCATCGCGTTGATCGCCCGTCTGGCGGGCGTCTCCAACGGCATCATCAGCCATTATTTTCAGGACAAGAACGGCCTGATCGCAGCCACCATGCGCCATCTGATGAACGCCCTGATCGCCAATGTCAGCGAACGCCGACTGGCGCTGACCGATGACAGCCCGCGGGCGCATCTGCAAGTGATCATCGAGGGCAACTTCGACGCCAGCCAGGTCAACGGCCCGGCAATGAAAACCTGGCTGGCCTTTTGGGCCACCAGCATGCACCAACCGTCTTTGCACAGGTTGCAGCGGATCAACGATCACCGCCTGTATTCGAACCTGTGTTGTCAGTTCCGCCGCGTGTTGCCGCTGGAGCAAGCGCGTAGCGCAGCCCGTGGCCTGGCGGCCCTGATCGACGGCTTATGGTTGCGCGGCGCGCTGTCGGGCGATGCCTTCGACACCGAACAAGCGCAACAGATCGCGTACGAATATATGGATTTTCAACTGGCGAAATCAGTGAGCTGAAGCCCTGTAGCGGCCACTCACCAAGCTGACATCAGTCATCGCCATCACTCAAGAATTTGCGAGGACTTTATGGCCCGTTTCGAACAGCAAAAACTCTACATCGACGGCGGCTACGTGAACGCCAGCAGCGATGCGACTTTCGACTCCATCAACCCGGCGAACGGCGAAGTCCTGGCGCAGGTCCAGCGCGCCACCAAAGACGACGTCGAACGCGCCGTAGTCAGCGCCGAGAAAGGCCAGAAAATCTGGGCCGCCATGACCGCCATGGAGCGTTCGCGCATCCTGCGTCGCGCCGTGGACATTCTGCGCGAACGCAACGATGAACTCGCCGCGCTGGAAACCCTCGACACTGGCAAAGCCATCTCCGAAACCAAATACGTCGACATCGTGACTGGCGCCGACGTGCTGGAATATTACGCGGGCCTGGTGCCCGCCATCGAAGGCGAGCAAATCCCGCTGCGCACGTCTTCCTTTGTCTACACCCGCCGCGAGCCGCTGGGCGTGGTTGCCGGTATCGGCGCGTGGAATTATCCGATCCAGATCGCCCTGTGGAAATCCGCACCGGCGCTGGCGGCTGGCAACGCGATGATCTTCAAGCCCAGCGAAGTCACTTCGCTGACCACCTTGAAGCTGGCAGAAATCTACACCGCCGCAGGCGTGCCGGATGGCGTGTTCAACGTGTTGACCGGCGCCGGTAGCGAGGTCGGCAGCTGGCTGACCGAACATCCGCGCATCGAGAAAATCTCTTTCACTGGTGGGGTCAGCACCGGCAAGAAAGTCATGGCCAGCGCTTCGGGTTCTTCCCTCAAGGAAGTGACCATGGAGCTGGGTGGCAAGTCGCCGCTGATCATCTTCGACGACGCCGATCTGGATCGTGCCGCCGACATCGCGATGATGGCCAACTTCTACAGCTCGGGCCAGGTCTGCACCAACGGCACCCGCGTCTTCGTGCCCAACGCGCTGAAAGCCGCGTTCGAAGCCAGGATCGTCGAGCGCGTGAAACGTGTTCGTGTCGGCAACCCGGAAGACGACAACACCAACTTCGGCCCGCTGGTCAGCTTCGCCCACATGGAAAACGTGCTGGGTTACATCGCGTCCGGCAAAGAGCAAGGCGCGCGCCTGCTGATCGGGGGCGAACGACTGACCGAAGGTGAATTGGCCAAGGGCGCGTTCGTGGCACCCACGGTATTCACCGACTGCACCGACGAGATGAAAATCGTCCGTGAAGAAATCTTCGGCCCGGTGATGAGCATTCTCGGCTATGACAGCGAAGAAGAAGTGATCCGCCGCGCCAACGATACCGAATTCGGCCTGGCCGCCGGCATCGTCACCAAAGACCTGAGCCGCGCCCACCGCGTGATTCACCAGCTCGAAGCCGGCATCTGCTGGATCAACGCCTGGGGCGAATCGGCGGCGGAAATGCCGGTCGGCGGCTACAAGCAATCGGGCGTGGGTCGTGAAAACGGCATCAGCTCCCTGGCGCAGTACACGCGGATCAAGTCGGTGCAGGTTGAGCTTGGGGATTACGCGTCGGTGTTTTGATCATCCCGGCTGACGCCCTCGCGGCTGAAGCCGCTCCTACGGACCTGGCGCATCGTCGTAGGAGCGGATTTATCCGCGAGGGGGCCTCCAGGCTAGCGCACATGCATGGGGTGCAAGGGGTCGAGTGAGCCAATCATTCCCCCGCTCCAACCATTTACAAAGAGGGTGCAGTAATGTCCCAGGAATTCGATTACATCATCATCGGCGCAGGTTCGGCCGGTAATACTCTGGCAGCCCGTCTCACCGAGGACGCAGGCGTCACCGTTTTGCTGCTGGAAGCAGGCGGCCCGGACTATCGTCTGGATTTCCGTACACAAATGCCCGCCGCACTGGCATTCCCGCTGCAAGGCCGTCGCTACAACTGGGCCTACGAAACCGATCCGGAACCGCACATGAACGGCCGCCGCATGGAATGTGGCCGCGGCAAAGGGCTGGGCGGTTCGTCGCTGATCAACGGCATGTGCTACATCCGTGGCAATGCGATGGACTACGACGGCTGGGCGAAAAATCCGGGGCTGGAAGACTGGAGCTATCTGGACTGCCTGCCATATTTTCGCAAGGCGGAAAGCCGCGACATCGGCGCCAACGATTACCACGGCGGCGATGGCCCGGTCAGTGTGACCACGCCAAAAGCGGGCAACAATCCGCTGTTCCACGCCATGGTTGAAGCTGGCGTGCAAGCCGGTTATCCGCGCACTGACGACCTCAACGGTTATCAGCAGGAAGGTTTCGGCCCGATGGATCGCACTGTGACGCCCAATGGTCGTCGCGCCAGCACTGCTCGCGGTTATCTGGACGAAGCGAAAAAGCGCCCGACGCTGACCATCGTGACTCACGCCCTGACCGACCGCATTCTGTTCGACGGCAAACGCGCAGTTGGCGTGACTTATCTGGTGGGCGACAACGACGCCCGCGTCGAAGCCCGTGCGCGCAAGGAAGTCTTGCTGTGCGGCGGCGCCATCGCTTCGCCGCAGATCCTGCAGCGCTCCGGCGTCGGTCCGGCTGAAGTGCTGAACAAGCTCGATGTGCCAGTGGTGCACGATCTGCCCGGCGTTGGTCAGAATCTTCAGGACCACCTGGAGATGTACCTGCAATACGCCTGCACCCAGCCGGTTTCCCTGTATCCATCGCTCCTGTGGTGGAACCAGCCGGCTATCGGCGCGCAATGGATGTTCCTCGGCACAGGCATTGGTGCCAGCAATCAGTTCGAAGCGGGCGGTTTCATCCGTTCCAGCGAAGCCTTCGAATGGCCGAACATTCAGTATCACTTCCTGCCGGTAGCGATTAACTACAACGGCAGCAATGGCGTGAAAGAGCATGGTTTCCAGGCCCACGTGGGATCGATGCGTTCGCCCAGCCGTGGCCGCGTGCAGATCAAGTCGAAAAATCCTCGCGAATACCCGAGCATTCTTTTCAACTACATGGCCTCCGAGCAGGACTGGCAGGAGTTCCGCGACGGCATCCGCCTGACTCGGGAAATCATGCAGCAACCGGCGCTCGACCCTTATCGTGGCCGCGAAATCAGCCCCGGCATTGAAGTGCAGTCCGATGAGGATCTCGACAAGTTCGTGCGTGATCACGCCGAGACCGCGTTCCATCCTTCCTGTTCGTGCAAGATGGGCACCGACGAGATGGCGGTGGTGGATGGCGAAGGTCGTGTGCATGGCCTGCAAGGCCTGCGGGTTGTCGACGCGTCGATCATGCCGCTGATTACTACCGGTAACCTCAATGCGCCAACGATCATGATCGCCGAGAAAATCGCCGACAAGATCCGCGGCCGCGCCCCGCTGCCACGCAGCACTGCCGCGTACTTTGTCGCGGGCGACAAGCCTGCGCGCGGCAAACCGGCCCGGGAAGTGAGCCGTACCGCCCAGTAACCTCTCAATCAGCTTGTTCAGTCTGTGTGGGACCGGCTTTAGCCGGGAAAGGGCAAGTACAACCGCTGTATCTCTATCCTCAGGGATGCAGCTTTCCCGGCTAAAGCCGGTCCCACCTCAGCCTGCCCCACCACCGCCGCGCTTGATCCCGGCATGGCCACCGGCCTAATCTAACGCCACGCAAACGATCAACCCCATACCCGCGTGTTCCATTCGCGAGCAAGCTCGTTCCCACACATTCCGTGGGAGCGAGCTTGCTCGCGAAAGCGTCGGACCATCTGCCGACTCCTTCCTGACACGCTTGAAAGAGGCCATCCTGCATGTTCGATCTTTCCGCTCAGCTTTCGCAGCGGTTTGCTGCCCTGCAGAGTCGCGCCCAATTCTTTTCTCTGCGTTACGTGCGCCAGACCAGCCAGCACCTGTGCGTGCGCAAGAACGTTGCCGAACCGCCGTATCTGAGCAGTGACGAAGGCGCAATGCTGACCGTGCGCCTCAATGGCGTGGAAGCCTACGCCGCAACTCAGGACATCTCGCAACGCGGCCTGCAGGCGGCGCTGGAACAAGCCGAAGCCCTTGCCCGCCGTCTGGCGCCTCACGCGCTGCTGGACTTGACGGACCAGGCCGTCGCCACCGCCTGCGCCGACTATGTATCGCCGCACCTGAACGATGCCTTCCCGCCATTGAGCGATTGTCTGCACCTATTGATGAACGAGTCCACGGCCGTGCCGCAGGATGAACGTCTGGTGAACTGGCAAGTCAGCCTGGGCCTGGAAAACGTCGAGCAGATTTATCTCAACAATGCTGGCGCGCAGATCCGCCGGGCGCAACGCTTCGTTTATCCGGGCATGACCGTGACCGCCTACGACGGCAGCGACAGCCAGACCCGCAGCCTGGGTCGGGACAACTTTGGCCAGCAAGGCGGCGCGGAAGTCATCGCCAACTGCGGGCTGATTGGCGCAGCGGGCAACGTCGCCGATCAGGCGCTGCAACTGATCATGGCGCCCAACACACCCCAAGGCCCGCGCGACCTGCTGTTGATGCCGGACCAGATGATCCTGCAAATCCACGAGTCCATCGGCCATCCGCTGGAACTGGACCGCATTCTCGGCGACGAGCGCAATTACGCGGGCACCAGTTTCGTCAAGGCCAGCGACTTCGGCAGCCTGCAATACGGCTCGAAGCTGCTCAACGTGACCTTCGACCCGCAAATCCCCGAGCAACTGGCCAGCTACAGCCACGACGACGATGGCACTGCCGCGAGCAAGCAGTTTTTGATTCGTGAAGGCAAGCTGGAACGCCCGTTGGGCGGCGCACTGTCGCAGCATCGTGCCGGCATGGACGGCGTCGCCAACAGTCGCGCCTGTGGCTGGAATCGCCCGCCCATCGACCGCATGGCCAATCTGAACATCGAGCCCGGCGATCAACCGCTGGCGCAGCTGATCGGCAATATCGAGCACGGCATTCTGATGTCCACCAATCGCTCGTGGTCCATCGACGATGCGCGCAATAAATTCCAGTTCGGCTGCGAATGGGGCCAACTGATCGAAAACGGCGAACTCAAGGGCGTGGTCAAGAACCCCAATTACCGGGCAATTTCCGCACAATTCTGGAAGAACCTCAGCGCCGTGGGCGATGCCAGCACCTTCAAAGTGTTGGGTACACCGAACTGCGGCAAGGGCGAACCCAATCAAGTGATCCGCGTCGGTCACGCATCTCCGGCCTGCGTATTCAGTCAGGTCGACGTATTCGGAGGCGATGCCTGATGGCGCATCAACAGCAATTCCAGGCGCTGGTCGAATCCCTCAAGGGCGCGCTCACGCAGCAAGAGCAATTCACCCTCGCCTACAGCGCCGAGGAATCGGATTTCATTCGCTTCAATCACGCCAAGGTGCGTCAGGTCGGCCATGTGCAGCAGGCGAGCGTGACCTTCAAGCTGATCGACGACGAGCGCCACGCCAACTTGCAATTGACGCTGTCGGGTGAGGCCGATATTGACCAGCAACGCTTGAGCGACGCGTTGCATCAGTTGCGCGAAACCCTGACCTTGCTGCCCAAGGACCCATACCTGAAACCCAATACCGATGCCTGGCAAACCAGCAACGTTCAAGCGCAGCCGCTACCGGACAGTGCCGAGGTGGTGGAGCAGATCGCTCGTCTGGCGCAAGGGCTGGATCTGGTGGGTTTCTATGCGGCAGGTCCGCTGTATCGCGGCTTCGCCAGTTCGTGGGGCGCGCTGGGCTGGCACGAAGCCAACAGTTTCAATTTCGATTGGAGTCTGTTTCACGCCAACGGCCAGGCGGTGAAGGCCAACTATGCCGGCCACGACTGGAGCGACGCAGCTTTTACCCGCCGCTTTGAGCTGGCGCGCGAGCAACTGGAGTTTCTCGGCCGGCCGCTGAAAACCCTGGCCCCGGGCCAATACCGCGCGTATCTGGCGCCGGCGGCCATGGACGAAATCATTGGCATGCTGTGCTGGGGCGGTTTTTCCGCGCAATCATTGGCGAACAAGACCAGCCCGTTGCAGCGTCTGTACAGCGGCGATGCACATTTCAACCCGCTGGTGAGCCTTGACGAGCAGGTCAGCGGCTCGCTGTCTCCAGCGTTTTCCGGCGAAGGTTATCCGCGCAAGGATCTGGCCTTGGTTGCCAACGGGCAGGCGCGCGAGCAACTGGTGGATTCGGCCAGCGCCGCCGAGTACGGCCTGGCTACCAATGGCGCCGATCCGGGCGAATCGCCGAATTCCCTGAGCATGACGGGAGGTTCGCTGGAGCTTGAGCAGATCCTGGAGAAAATCGGCACCGGCCTGTATATCGGCAATCTCTGGTACCTGAATTACTCCGATCAAGCCGCCGCGCGCCTGACCGGCATGACCCGTTTCGCTACGTTCTGGGTGCAAGACGGCAAGATCCAGGCGCCGGTCAGCACCATGCGTTTCGACGACAGCGCCTACAGCCTGTTGGGCAGCGCATTGGAAGATTTGACCAGAGAGCGGGAACTGATTCTCTCGACAAGTACCTATAGTGAGCGCCAGACAGCGTCGAGTCAGCTGCCGGGGGCTTTAATCAGCCGGTTGACGTTGACGCTTTAACGATTGAAGACCGACATGTGGGAGCGAGCTTGCTCGCGAAGGCGATCAATCGGACGGCGGATACGCGTCGTATGTACGGGCCTATTCGCGAGCAAGCTCGCTCCCACACAGTCTGCACAGGTCATACCTATAACAAGGACCCCCATGCCAATCACCGCCCCGCTTCTGGATGAAAAAGCCCTACGCTGGTTGCCTTGGGTAGTTGCCATTGCGTTCTTCATGCAGAGCCTGGACGGCACGATTCTCAACACCGCACTGCCTTCAATGGCGCGTTCGCTGGCGGAAGACCCGTTGCGCATGCAGTCGGTGGTCATCGCGTACATGCTCACCATCGCCTTGTTGATCCCGGCGTCGGGCTGGATCGCCGACCGCTTCGGCATCAAGCAGATTTTCTTCAGCGCGATCCTGCTGTTCAGCTTCGGCTCACTGCTGTGCGCGCTGTCCAACTCGCTGACCATGCTGATCGGTGCGCGAGTGGTGCAGGGCCTCGGCGGTGCCCTGATGCTGCCCATCGGGCGCTTGATCGTGCTGCGTGCTTATCCGCGCTCGGAGCTGGTGCGGATCATGAGCTTCATCACCCTGCCCGGTCTGCTCGGCCCGCTGATGGGCCCAACCATGGGCGGCTGGATGGTGGAGTACCTGAGCTGGCACTGGATTTTTCTGATCAATATTCCGGTGGGCATCATTGGCTGCTTTGCGGTCAAGCATTTCATCCCCGATCTGGCTGGCGGTGGCCGCACGCGCTTTGACGGCGTGGGTTTCGCGCTGTTCGGCGCAGCGATGGTGCTGATCACCATTGCCCTGGAAGGCCTCGGCGAACTGCACTTGCCGCATCTGCGCGTGGTCTTGCTGCTGTTCGGTGGTTTTGGTTGCCTGGCTGCTTATTGGCTGCGGGCCGGGCATGTGGACGCGCCGCTGTTCGCGCCTTCGCTGTTTCGCACCCGGACTTTCGCGGTGGGCATCCTCGGCAACCTGTTCGCCCGCCTGGGCAGCGGCGCGTTGCCGTTTCTGATGCCGCTGCTGCTGCAAGTCGCGCTGGGCTATTCGCCTTCGCAAGCGGGGATGAGCATGTTGCCGCTGGCGGCTGCGGCAATGTTCGCCAAGTCCGTGGCGCGCTGGCTGATCGAACATCTGGGCTACCGCATCATCCTCACCGGCAACACCTTGATGCTCGGCATTTTGCTGTCGAGCCTGGCCCTGGTCGGCGCCGAAACTCCGTATTGGTTATTGCTGGTGCATCTGGGCTTGCTGGGCGCGGTGAATTCCCTGCAATTCACCGCCATGAACACCGTGACGCTGATCGACCTCGATGACGCCAGCGCCGCCAGCGGCAACAGCCTGTTGTCGGTGGTCGCGCAGTTGTCCCTGAGCTTCGGCGTGGCGTGTGCGGCGGCATTGCTCGGCGGCTTTACCGATCAGGTCGCGACCGGCGAAGTGAGCAGCGTGCTGGGCGCCTTCCAGCTGACCTTCCTGACGGTGGGCATCATGGCGATGTTCGCGGCGGGGATTTTCCTGCAGTTGCCCTCGCGTGAGGTGAAAACCAAGGCTGCTTAGTGTGGGACCGGCTTTAGCCGGGAAGAGGTTGGCACATTCCACATCGTCTTCCCGGCTAAAGCCGGTCCCACTAGTAATGCTGCCTTCCCGGCTAAAGCCGGTTCCACTGTTCCATCGGCCGCCCGGCGGGAGTCAGCCAGGCGGGCTCGGGACCTGATACACTGCGCGACATTTTGTTTTGCAGGCCCATCCCGTGACTAACACCGCTTTCAATACTTTGCCCCTGTCCGCCGCCATGCTGGCTAACCTGGAGTCGCTTGGTTATGCCGAAATGACGCCGATTCAGGCGCAGAGCCTGCCGGTGATTCTCAAGGGCATGGACCTCATCGCCCAGGCTAAAACCGGTAGCGGCAAGACCGCTGCATTCGGCATCGGCCTGCTCAATCCGATCAATCCGCGCTATTTCGGCTGCCAGGCTCTTGTGCTGTGCCCGACCCGCGAGCTGGCTGACCAGGTGGCGAAAGAGATCCGTCGTCTGGCCCGCTCGGAAGACAACATCAAGGTGCTGACCCTGTGCGGCGGCGTGTCTTTCGGCCCGCAGATCGGTTCCCTGGAGCACGGCGCGCACATCATCGTCGGCACGCCCGGTCGCATTCAGCAGCATTTGCGCAAAGGCTCGCTGGTGCTGGACGGCCTGAACACGCTGATCCTCGACGAAGCCGACCGCATGCTGGACATGGGCTTCTACGACGCAATTGCCGACATCATCGAGCAGACCCCGAAAAAGCGTCAGACCCTGTTGTTCTCGGCGACTTATCCGGTGGGCATCAAGCAGCTGTCGTCCAAGTTCATGCGCGACCCGCAGACCGTCAAGGTCGAAGCGCTGCACGCCGACAGCCAGATCGAGCAGATTTTCTACGAAATCTCCCCGGAAGATCGCCTCGACGCCGTGGTGAAAGTGCTCGGTCACTTCCGCCCGCAGTCCTGCGTGGCGTTCTGTTTCACCAAGCAGCAGTGCCAGGAAGTGGTCGATCACCTGACCGCCAAGGGCATTTCGGCTGTCGGCCTGCATGGCGATCTGGAGCAGCGTGATCGCGATCAGGTATTGGCAATGTTCGCCAACCGCAGCACTTCGGTACTGGTCGCCACTGACGTTGCCGCTCGCGGCCTGGATATCGACGCTCTGGACATGGTGCTTAACGTCGAGCTGGCCCGCGATTCGGAAATGCACATTCACCGCGTTGGCCGTACCGGTCGTGCTGGCGAGAAAGGCATCGCGATCAGTCTGGTCGCGCCTTCGGAAAGCCAGCGCGCCCGCGCCATCGAGGACATCCAGAAAGCCTCGCTGCGCTGGGATCAGCTGGACAACCTGAAAAACGCTGGCGGTTCGCAGCTGATTCCGACCATGAGCACCTTGTGCATCGGTTCCGGTCGCAAAGACAAACTGCGTCCCGGCGACATCCTCGGCGCACTGACCGGCGACGCCGGCATCCCCGGCACCCAGGTCGGCAAGATCGCGATCTTTGATTTCCAGGCGTACGTCGCCGTTGAACGCAGCGTTGCCAAACAGGCGCTGGAGCGTTTGAACAATGGCAAGATCAAAGGCAAATCGTTGCGCGTGCGGATTTTGTAACCACTTCGCAGAACCTTGTGGGACCGGCTTCAGCCGGGAAGAGGCCGGTTCATCTACTGCATTTGTGTAGCCAGATATGGCCCTTTCCCGGCTAAAGCCGGTCCCACAGTTCCCAAGACGACCGACATACCGAGGAAACCGCTGTGCCCGTTACTGACGTTGTGATCATTGGCGCTGGCGCCGCAGGTTTGATGTGCGCGCTGACCGCTGCCAGTCGCGGGCGCAAGGTGATGCTGATCGATCACGCCAACAAGCCCGGCAAGAAAATCCTCATGTCCGGCGGCGGGCGCTGCAATTTCACCAACATGTACACCGAGCCGGCCAATTTCCTGTCGCACAATCCGCACTTCTGCAAATCGGCGCTGGCGCGCTACACCCAGTGGGATTTCATCGCGCTGGTCGCCAAGCATGGCGTGCCGTATCACGAGAAGAAGCTCGGCCAGCTGTTCTGCGATAACAAATCCAGCGACATCCTCGAACTGTTGCTGGACGAATGTCGGCAAGCGGGCGTCAGCCTGCACATGGACACGTCCGTGCAGCAGATCGAAAAGACCGAGACCGGTTACACGCTGGCTACCACGCTGGGCAATCTGAGCTGCGAATCGCTGGTGATCGCCACCGGCGGACTGTCGATTCCGACGCTGGGCGCCACTGGTTTCGGTTATCAGGTCGGCAAACAGTTCGGCCACACGCTGCTGCCGACTCGCGCTGGCCTTGTACCGTTCACCATCACCGATCAGCTCAAGGAAATCTGCACCGAGCTGTCCGGCACCTCGGTGGACTGTCTGGTCAGCTGCAACGACACGAGCTTTCGCGAGAACATCCTGTTCACCCATCGCGGCCTCAGCGGTCCGGCGATCCTGCAAATTTCGTCGTTCTGGAATCCCGGCGATGCCGTGGAGATCAACCTGCTGCCGGATCACGATGTCGCCAGCTGGCTCAACGAGCAACAAGCCGAGCGCCCCAACAGCGAGCTGAAAACCCTGCTGGGGGAAATCTTCACCAAGAAGATGGCCAACCTGATTGCCGAGCATTGGTTCGTTTCCAAGCCCATGAAGCAGTACACCCACGCCGAGCTGGCCGACATCGCCACCAGGCTGGCGTCGTGGCAGGTCGTACCGGCGGGCACCGAAGGCTATCGCACGGCGGAAGTGACCCTGGGCGGCATCGACACCCGCGAAGTCTCCTCGAAAACCATGGAGTCGCTGAAGTCGCCGGGCTTGTATTTCATCGGCGAAGTTCTGGATGTCAGCGGTCATCTGGGCGGTTTCAACTTCCAGTGGGCCTGGGCGTCGGCGTATGCGGCGGCGCAGTTTGTCTGAACACAATCAGCAGCTGGATCATCAATGACTGAGCTGTGAGCGCCGATCTTCCCGCGGACAACGAGCGAAACGCGCCCGGTAACTGCGGGTGAAATACGAAGGCGATTCGAAACCGCAGGCAATGCTCACTTCCAGCACGCTCATGTCGCTCTGCCGCAATAACTGCCGGGCCTTTTCCAGGCGCAGGCCGAGATAGAAATTGCTTGGCGTGTCGTTCAAATGCAGACGGAACAGCCGCTCCAACTGGCGTCGCGTCACCTGAATGCCCTCGGCCAGTTGCAGCGTGCTCAACGGCGGCTCGGTGTGTTGTTCCATTTCGCCGATCACCTGCACCAGCTTTTTGCTGCTGATGCCGTAACGCGTGGCGATCTGCATGCGCTGGTGATCCTTGCGCGGGCGAATGCGCCCGAGCACGAATTGCTCCGATACCTTGATCGCCAGTTCCGGGCCGTGGGCCTGGCCTATAAGGTCGAGCATCATGTCGATGGATGCGGTGCCACCTGCACAGGTGATGCGCCGCCGGTCGATCTCGAATAATTCCTGAGTGACTTGCAGCTTCGGCCAGGATTCCTTGAACGCGTCGATGGCTTCCCAATGCATGGTCAGCCGATGGTTATCCAGCAGCCCGGCCTGGGCCAGCACAAAACTCCCCGAATCGATTGCACCCAGGGTCACGCCTTCGTTGTCCAGGCGCCGCAACCAGTGTTCAAGTGCCGGCGTGCAGAACTTCAACGGCTCGAACCCGGCCACGACCCACACCGTCGCGCCTTTTTTCAGGGGCTCCAGTGCCGCATCGGCATTGACCGACATGCCATTACTGGCAATCACCGCGCCGCCATCCACGCTCAATACATGCCAGCGGTACAGCTCGCCACCAAAGCGATTGGCGACCCGCAACGGCTCCACCGCCGAGACAAAACCCATCACCGAAAAACCGGGCATGAGCAGAAAGTAGAAATCCTGGGACATTAATGGTTTCCGTTGGGTGCCTGATTTGCGGGAGCCGAGCTTGCTCGCGATGGCGTCGGGTCATTCAATACATAAGGCGCTGACAAATCCAATCGCGAGCAAGCGCATTCCTACTGAGTCTGTGCGAGATGGAATACGCCGGTTACCTGAAGACAGCAATAGCACAGGTCGCTGCTGTGCAAGAGCGGGTCGCCGCTGTGCGCTTTTGCGGGGCGTTGGCTGCGTAGTTTTGCACCATCAAAACAAATCACGCCAAGCCTGCAAGGAACCTGATCAATGAACCATGACGTCATCATCACCTGCGCACTCACCGGTGCTGGCGACACCACCGGAAGAAGCCATCTTGTTCCGGTCACGCCCAAACAGATCGCAGCGGCAGCCGTTGAAGCAGCCAAAGCCGGTGCGACGGTGGTCCACTGCCACGTTCGCGACCCGCAAACCGGCAAGTTCAGCCGCGACGTGGCGCTGTATCGCGAAGTGATGGAGCGCATTCGCGAAGCGGACATCGACATCATCGTCAATCTCACCGCCGGCATGGGCGGCGACCTGGAAATCGGGCCCGGCGAGCGTCCGCTGGAGTTTGGCCCGAATACCGATCTGGTCGGCCCGCTGACCCGCCTGGCGCATGTCGAAGAGCTGCTGCCGGAAATCTGCACCCTGGATTGCGGCACGCTGAATTTCGGCGATGGCGACACCATTTATGTGTCCACGCCCGCCCAGCTACGCGCTGGCGCCAAGCGCATTCAAGAGCTGGGCGTGAGAGCCGAGCTGGAAATCTTCGATACCGGTCACCTGTGGTTCGCCAAGCAGATGATCAAGGAAGGCCTGCTCGACAACCCGCTGTTCCAGCTGTGCCTGGGCATTCCGTGGGGCGCGCCGGCAGATACCACCACCATGAAGGCCATGGTCGACAACCTGCCCGCCGATGCGGTGTGGGCGGGCTTCGGCATCGGCCGCATGCAGATGCCCATGGCGGCGCAAGCGGTGCTGCTGGGCGGCAACGTGCGGGTCGGACTGGAAGACAACATCTGGCTCGACCGTGGCGTGCTGGCCAGCAACGGCGCACTGGTGGAGCGCGCCAGCGAAATCCTCAGCCGCCTCGGTGCCCGCGTCATGACCCCGGCGGAAGGCCGCGTGAAGATGGGGTTGACCAAGCGCGGTTGAACCCGATTCAAGTATGGAATACGTACATGTGGGAGCGAGCTTGCTTGCGAATGAGGCGTTCGAACTGCGCGCATAGACCGCCAGCGACGACGCCTTCGCGAGCAAGCTCGCTCCCACAATAAATAGCGCCGAACAGAATTCGCAGGAATAATCCATGACCTTCATTACCGACATCAAAACCTTCGCGGCCTTGGGCAGCGGCGTCATTGGCAGCGGCTGGGTGGCCCGCGCGCTGGCCCACGGCCTGGACGTTATCGCCTGGGACCCGGCCCCCGGCGCCGAGGCTGCATTGCGCAAACGCGTCGCCAACGCCTGGCCCGCCCTTGAACAGAAAGGCCTGGCGCCCGGTGCATCCCAGGATCGCCTGCGTTTTGTCGCGACCATCGAGGAATGCGTACGCGATGCCGATTTCATTCAGGAAAGCGCGCCGGAGCGACTGGATCTGAAGCTTGAACTGCACGGCAAGATCAGCGCGGCGGCCAAGCCCAATGCGCTGATTGGCTCCAGCACTTCAGGTCTGTTGCCCAGCGAGTTCTACGAAGGCGCAACACATCCGGAGCGCTGCGTTGTCGGCCATCCGTTCAACCCGGTTTACCTGCTGCCGCTGGTGGAAGTGGTCGGCGGCCAACACACCGCGCCGGAAGCAGTGCAGGCAGCTATCAAGGTGTATGAATCACTGGGCATGCGCCCGCTGCACGTGCGCAAGGAGGTCCCCGGCTTCATTGCCGACCGCTTGCTCGAAGCGCTGTGGCGCGAGGCGTTGCATCTGGTTAACGACGGCGTGGCAACCACCGGAGAGATCGACGATGCGATTCGCTTTGGCGCCGGTCTGCGCTGGTCGTTCATGGGCACGTTCCTGACCTACACACTGGCGGGCGGCGACGCCGGGATGCGGCATTTCATGAACCAGTTCGGCCCGGCCCTGAAGCTGCCGTGGACTTACCTGCCCGCGCCGGAACTCACCGACAAGCTGATTGACGATGTGGTCGATGGCACCAGCGATCAACTGGGCAGCCACAGCATCGCCGCGCTGGAACGTTATCGCGATGATTGCCTGCTGGCGGTGCTGGAAGCGGTGCGCGTGACCAAAGCCAAGCATGGCATGGCGTTCAACGACTAGCGCCCAACCAGAACCAGCATCAAAACCAAAACTAAACCTTGTGGGAGCGAGCTTGCTCGCGAAGAGGCCAGTACATCCGATACCTCTCCGGCATTTGAAACATTGCTTTCGCGAGCAAGCTCGGCTCCCACAGGCTCGAGGTAGACCAAGCATCTCCAGGGAACATCCAAATGCCAAACCTCATCACCTACAAAACCCCGATCCTCGCCGATTGGGTCGACTACAACGGGCATCTGCGCGATGCTTTTTACATGCTGATTTTCAGCTACGCCACGGACGCCTTCATGGACCGAATCGGTCTGAGCAGTGATAACCGCGACGCCAGCGGCCATTCGCTGTTCACTCTGGAGGCGCATATCAATTACCTGAACGAGGTGAAATTGCGCGAGCTGGTGGAGGTTCGCACGCAAATCGTCGCCCATGACCGCAAACGCGTGCATCTCTACCACAGCCTGCACAAGGTCGATATCGACGAGCCGCTGGCGGCCAGTGAGCAAATGCTGCTGCATGTGGACCTGGCAGCCGGGCCACGCTCTGCGCCGTTCGATGAGGCGGTGTTGAATACGCTGATGGGCATAGCGGAAGACCAGAAGGACCTGCCTGTGCCGAGGTATGTGGGGCGGGTAATCGGGTTGCCGAATCTGGATGGTTAGATCATCTGCTTGAATAGGTGTAACGGTGAATGTCATGCGTCCAGGCGTTCACCTTCTTTCCGAGCGGCCAGTTTTTCGACCGCTGCGGCTATGAGTGGCGCTTTTCTCCGCAATCCAACCAGATCAATTTCGTTGCTCTCATACATCCTCAACCATTCACGACGCCCACGAACAATTCGCTCGTCATGGACTATTGGAAGAAGGCGTAACGTGTTCTCTGCCCGGTCTCGATACTCGGGAGGAACAGCATCAGTTATTACAAGCTGTAGGGACGGCAAAATCACCTCGAACCAACCTTGACCCACTTCAAAGGGATCCAGCAAATCCGTCGAAAGCTTTGAGCTTTTCGAGCTGTTCACCCAGTTATCCAGGTAACGATAATTAGTCCACTCATAGGCGCTATTCCTGTCTTCATCGCAGCTTATGAAATGGTCAACGGTTCCGCTGGCGATATACATGCCACCATAGCCACACCGATCAACAAATCCGTCAGCAAGATTCAAGCGAAACGGTGACCAGAAATCACAAGGACGCCCAGTGGAATTTTTAAGAAGCCATGCCTTCCCTTTTTTACGACATTGCACCTCAAACTCAGGCGGTTCAGCGATTGGATGGAGCACCGGAATCATTTTTTACTCCCTGACTTTCCAGGGTTGGATCGTTCCATCGACACAATCCATCGCGGCCAAAAATGATCCCCGCCCGGCAGAAGTCTTACCAACTCTTGGTGTATGAACTCCGGATTATCTAAAGGAGGCTGCAATATGTCGCTATCCCCACGCATCCATGCCTCAGCAGCTTCAATTGCGCATTCAGCGGCAACAGACCTGGCTTGCTGCAATCCAAATGACTCCGAGACGAGCCAGTTCACTACATCACCTTGTTTTGCCCACTTCTCCTGAACAATACGGGCCTCGCCTTTTTCAAGGTGGATATTGAATACCTTGTCCTGATCCTCCTGAAATTCAGGTTCCGCAGAAGCCAACACCAGGGGTGAATGTGTCGCAATGATCAACTGAACAGAGACTTCCTCTCCGGTCATGGCCCGCATCACTTTCAACAAGGCCGGCACAATCCTTCTCTGCCACTGTGGATGGAGGTGGCATTCCACTTCATCGATAAGAAAGATGACTTCTTTGGCAGGTTTTATTTTCCTCTGCTTGCAAGCACGGTTATGACCATTCCAAGTCCAAACGAGCATATATGCCAGAGCCGCGATACGACGCATTCCTGCAGAAGCGTGCACCAGTGGCACATCCAGGCCATAAGGCATACGCAATGTCGGGTAAAGCGTTTCGTCCAGCGCACCTATGTGGCACGGCTTACCTGGCAGCAATTTTTCTATTTCGGATGCCGAGAAAGCCTCAAGAGCTTTGGAAAGCTCTTCGAACGGCGAGTCGGGGGCCGTTTGCTGCCAACTGACCCAATCATGAATCAGACCATTACAAATGTTTATACCTTTCTCTGACTTCGCGCCTCCCCAGACCTGATCGGGCGTGAAATTGAATGCCCGAATTTTTTCTTCTGCGGACACATCCCTATCGCTCCAGTAATTTCTGGAAGGATCCCATGCAGAGAAGCTGCCATCGACACCTGCGTAGATAACAACCCCAGGGATAGCCGGGCGAGCTTTGGGTTGGCTCCAAATGCCACGCTGGAAAAACAACTCACCCTCTTTGTCTCCGGCAGTAACCTTGCTGAAAGCAAAACTTATGCTTGGTTTGCTCGCTTTCTCTTGAGGAACAGCCTCGACGCCTCGAGCCCAGGTGCGAGTCAATACCCACCATGCGCTGTCCAGAAGAAAGCTTTTACCAAGGCCATTATCACCCGTGATGAAATTTAGCCGTGGAGCAAACTCGACAGGGCCGAATGTCTTGGCTGGTCCCACACCTTTCAGAGACAGCGATTTGAGCATTTCCTTGACCTTAATATTTCGAACCGTTGGGGCGATGCTAATGCCAACCTGTGTTTCTCGCCATGACTAGATATCAAACCTTGTCCGCAGCGCATCCATTATCAATTTTGTTTTTTCAATCAAAAAAGCCCGCATCGCTGCGGGCTTTGTTGTTGCTGGATCAACCGGACTCAGTTGATCTTGGCATCCAGCTCGCCTCGGGCGTAACGCTCGAACATCACGTCCAGGGAAACTGGCTTGATCTTCGACGCATTGCCGGCGGTGCCGAATGCTTCGTAGCGAGCGATACACACGTCACGCATGGCCGTTACAGTCTTGGCCAGGTATTTACGTGGATCGAATTCGCTTGGATTTTTCGCCATGAACTCGCGGATTGCGCCAGTGGACGCCAGACGCAGGTCGGTGTCGATGTTGATCTTGCGCACGCCGTGCTTGATGCCTTCGACGATTTCTTCAACCGGTACGCCGTAGGTTTCTTTGATGTCACCGCCGAACTCGTTGATGATTTTCAGCCACTCTTGCGGCACCGAAGACGAACCGTGCATGACCAGGTGCGTGTTCGGAATGCGCTTGTGGATTTCCTTGATGCGATCAATCGCCAGGATGTCACCGGTAGGCGGCTTGGTGAACTTGTACGCGCCGTGGCTGGTGCCGATGGCGATGGCCAGGGCATCGACCTGAGTCTTTTTCACGAAGTCGGCGGCTTCTTCCGGATCGGTCAGCATCTGGCTGTGATCGAGCATGCCTTCAGCGCCAACGCCGTCTTCTTCGCCAGCCATGCCGGTTTCCAGCGAGCCCAGAACACCCAGCTCACCCTCGACCGAAACACCGCAAGCGTGAGCGAAGGCTACAACCCGGCGCGTCACTTCAACGTTGTATTCATAGGTGGTTGGTGTCTTGCCGTCCACACCCAGCGAGCCGTCCATCATCACCGAGCTGAAGCCCAGCTGGATCGAGCGCTGGCAGATATCGGGGCTGGTGCCGTGGTCCTGGTGCATGACCACCGGAATGTGCGGGAATTCTTCAACCGCAGCGAGGATCAGGTGACGCAGGAACGGGGCGCCGGCGTATTTGCGAGCGCCGGCCGAAGCCTGAACGATCACCGGGGAATCGGTCTTGTCGGCCGCTTCCATAATGGCGCGCATTTGTTCCAGGTTGTTGACGTTGAAAGCTGGAACGCCGTAACCGAATTCGGCTGCGTGGTCCAACATCTGGCGCATGCTGATAAGTGCCATTGTATGTGTCTCTCCCGGTAGGGTCGTTAATCGTGCAAGCCTGCCGTAGCGGCGGCTGCTGTTCAAGTTCCGAGCATCGGCCCGAAGGCCGTGCGCTCGATCATCGGCGCAGGTGTAATCCGGTGTTTATCGGGCCTTGCAGCCGCGACCGATCAAATCATTGGTGGCTTCCCAGTAAACCAGGCCTTCGTCACCCTTGTCGTTAAACGCCAGCACGCCATTGCTGTACAGCGACGGCGTACCCGGCTCGGCCTTGAGCCTGAAAACCTGATCACTCTCATTGAGCCGGACATCAACCTCGGCCCTGGCCTGACCCACAAAACGCCAGTGAACCTGGGCTTTGCTGTCGCACACCCAATGCGTCCAGGTGTCGCCTTGTTCCGGTGCCTTCATGCTGGCGCAACCACCAAGCACTGCAAGTGTCGCAAGAGCAATCACGCCTTTCATTACTTCTCCTGGCCTGCCCCGTGAAGCACGGCAGATGCCAGTTGCTTCGTTCGATCAGGGGCAGTTCTGTTCCTGATTCCGATCATCGGCCGGCTCACCCGTTGCCTGCGCTTCGACCCGTTGTTCGTTCTGGGTCGTCGGCACATTCACGGCCGCCGGAGTAAATACTTCACAGGCCTTGGAGTGAGCTCCAGAGCCGCTGCAACCGGCCAATACCACACAACTGATCAGGGCCAGAGCGGAGATTTTCATGGTGAAGTTCCTTATTCAGAAAAGTTATCCACCTGCTAATGACCACTTTTGTCCCCGGTTGTTGCCAAATCAATTGCCTGAAGGGCTTTTAACGACAGCCCACCGGCCCGAGGGTCGGCATGAATTCGTATTTATCCAGCGCCGCCTCGCCGCCCCTTTTGTAGAGGACCGGCACGGTTTCAGCTTGCCACGGAGCCTGATAGCAGCTGACTTGCAGCACATCAGGCGCACGATCAACTTCGCCGGCTTCCGGCTCACTGGCACATCCGCTGAGCAAACCCGCGACAATCAACAGCGGTAACGGCTTAAGCATGTGAATTCCCTTTATCCAAAGCCGGTACTCAGGCCTTGGCGCGTTGTTCCAGTATTTCCACGGCTGGCAGGACTTTGCCTTCGACAAACTCCAGAAACGCACCGCCACCGGTTGAAATGTAGGAGATTTGATCGGCTATGCCATATTTGTCGATTGCCGCCAGGGTGTCGCCGCCGCCCGCGATGGAGAACGCCGAGCTTTCGGCGATGGCCTTGGCCAGCGTTTTGGTGCCTTCGCCAAACTGGTCGAACTCGAACACGCCAACCGGACCGTTCCACAAAATAGTCTTGGAAGATTTCAGTAGTTCGGCGAAGTGCGCTGCAGTTTGCGGGCCGATGTCCAGAATCATGTCGTCATCGGCAACATCGCCGACCAGTTTGACGGTCGCTGCGGCGCTTTCGGCAAATTGCTTGGCAACCACGACGTCGACCGGCAACGGCACGCTGACCTTGGCGGCGATTTCCCGGGCGGTGTCCAGCAGATCAGGTTCGTACAGCGACTTGCCGACGTTGTGACCGGCTGCAGCGAGGAACGTATTGGCGATGCCGCCGCCGACGATCAGCTGATTGCAGATGGCGCTCAGGCTGTTGAGTACGTCGAGCTTGGTGGAAACCTTGGAGCCGGCAACGATGGCCGCCATTGGCTGGGCCGGCGCGCCGAGGGCTTTGCCCAGGGCATCCAGCTCGGCAGCCAGCAGCGGGCCTGCCGCAGCGATCTTGGCGAACTTGGCCACGCCGTGGGTCGAACCTTCGGCGCGGTGCGCAGTGCCGAAAGCGTCCATCACGAACACGTCGCACAAAGCGGCGTATTTCTGCGCCAGCTCGTCAGCGTTCTTTTTCTCGCCCTTGTTGAAGCGCACGTTCTCGAACAGCACGATGTCGCCAGGCTTGACGTCAACGCCGTCCAGGTAATCAGCCACCAGCGGCACGTCGCGGCCCAAGGCCTTGCTCAGGTATTCGGCAACTGGCTTGAGGCTGTTTTCAGCGGAAAATTCGCCTTCGGTCGGACGCCCCAGGTGCGAGCAGACCATCACGGCGGCGCCCTTTTCCAGCGCCAGCTTGATGGTCGGCAACGAGGCGAGAATACGTGCATCACTGCTGACTGCGCCGTCCTTGATCGGGACGTTGAGGTCTTCGCGGATCAATACGCGCTTACCTTGCAGGTCGAGGTCGGTCATCTTCAACACGGTCATGAGTGAATCCCTGTTTTTACTGTTGTTGGTCTGCGACGCGCAAAAAATGATCAGCGACGTCAAGCATTCGATTGGCAAAACCCCATTCGTTGTCGAACCAGGCCAGCAGATTGACCAGCCGTGGGCCGGATACGCGGGTCTGACTCGCATCGACGATGGCCGAATGAGGGTCATGGTTGAAATCGCAACTGGCGTGCGGCAGTTCGGTGTAGGCCAGCAACCCTTTGAGCGCCCCGCCTGTGGCGGCCTCGCGAAGAATGCGGTTGATTTCAACGGCGTCGGTATCGCGCGCGCTTTGCAGCGTGATATCCAGGCACGACACATTGACGGTCGGCACACGCACTGCTTTGGCCTGAATTCGGCCGGCAAGTTCCGGAAGCAGCCGCTCGATGCCTCGCGCCAGACCAGTGGACACCGGAATGATCGACTGAAAGGCCGAGCGCGTGCGGCGCAGATCTTCATGATGATAGGCGTCAATCACCGGCTGGTCGTTCATCGCCGAGTGGATCGTGGTGATGGTCACGTATTCCAGACCGATGGCCTGATCCAGCAAACGCAGCAACGGCACGCTGCAATTGGTGGTGCAGGACGCCGCCGAAACCAGCAGCTCATTGCCGGTCAGATTCTGCTGATTGATGCCGAACACGATGGTGGCGTCGACATCCGCTTCACTGGCCATCGGCTGGGAAAACAGCACGCGCGGCGCACCGGCGTCGAGAAAGCGCTGACCGTCTTCGCGGGTGTTATAGACCCCGGAACACTCCAGCACCAGATCGATATCCAGCGCGGCCCAGTCAATGCCTTCGGGAGTTGCACTGCGCAGCACCTTGATCTTGTGATCATTGATGTGCAGGTATTGCCCTTCGACCCGCACTTCGCCAGGAAACCGGCCATGTGTGGAGTCAAAGCGCGTGAGGTATTCGAGACTGGCCATGTCGGCCAGATCGTTGATGGCAACCACTTCGAACCCGGCCTTCGCCCCCCGCTCGCAAAGCGCGCGAACGACGCAACGACCGATACGGCCGTAGCCGTTGAGTGCAACTTTGTAAGGACGGTGCTGGGGCATGGGGTTCTCGTGGGCAAGTCACCAATCCCACAGGAATCAACTGTTGGAGCGAGGCTTGCCCGCGAATCAAGGCAACACGGTCTGTCAGACAAACCGTGTAAATACCTTCGCGGGCAAGCCTCGCTCCAACAGAGTTCCTGCAGGCTGAATCGCTATCAGTCTTCCAGCAACTCTTCAGCCGTACTCAGGATGTTTTCCAGAGTGAAGCCGAACTCTTCGAACAAGGCCGGCGCAGGTGCCGACTCGCCGAAGGTAGTCATGCCGATAACGCGACCTTCCAGGCCGACGTACTTGTACCAGAAGTCTGCATGGGCAGCTTCGATGGCAATACGCGCGCTGACCTGCAACGGCAGAACGGTCTGCTTGTACATCGCGTCCTGGGCATCGAACACGCTGGTGCATGGCATGGAAACCACGCGTACGTTGCGACCTTGCGCGCTGAGGGCGTCGAACGCCTGCACGGCCAGACCGACTTCCGAACCGGTAGCGATGAGGATCAACTCAGGTTCACCGACGCAATCGCGCAGCACGTAACCGCCACGGGCAACGTCTGCCAGTTGGGTTGCGTCACGCGATTGGTGAGTCAGGTTCTGACGGGAGAAGATCAGCGCCGATGGGCCGTCGTTACGCTCAAGAGCGTATTTCCAGGCAATCGCCGATTCCACCGCATCCGCTGGACGCCAGGTATCAAGGTTCGGCGTGGTGCGCAGGCTGGTCAGTTGCTCGATTGGCTGGTGCGTCGGGCCGTCTTCGCCCAGACCGATGGAGTCGTGGGTGAACACGTAGATCACACGCTTCTTCATCAGCGAGGACATGCGCACCGCGTTACGGGCGTATTCCATGAAGATCAGGAAGGTCGCGCCGTAAGGCACGAAGCCGCCGTGCAGGGCGATGCCGTTCATCATGGCGCCCATGCCGAACTCACGCACACCGTAATGCAGGTAGTTGCCGCTGGCATCTTCGCCGGTGATGCTCTTGCAGCCTTTCCAGATGGTCAGGTTGGAACCGGCCAGGTCAGCCGAACCACCGAGGATTTCCGGCAGCAGCGGCCCGAAAGCGCTCAAGGCGTTCTGGCTGGCTTTGCGGCTGGCGATGGTTTCGCCCTTGGCGTTGACTTCAGCAACATAAGCTGCGGATTTCTCGGCGAAGTCAGCTGGCAACTCGCCGCTCATGCGCCGGATCAGCTCGTTGGCCAGCTCAGGGTGCTCGGCAGAGTAAGCAGCAAAACGCTGATCCCACTCGGCTTCAACCGCCAGGCCTTTTTCTTTCGCGTTCCACTCGGCATAGATGTCAGCCGGGATTTCGAACGGACCGTGGGTCCATTTCAGGGCTGCGCGGGTCAAGGCGATTTCGTCGGCACCCAGTGGCGCGCCGTGGGATTCTTCCTTGCCTTGCTTGTTCGGCGAACCGAAACCGATGGTGGTCTTGCAGCAGATCAGCGTCGGCTGGTCGCTCTTGCGCGCGGTGTCGATGGCGGTCTTGATTTCGTCGGCGTCATGGCCGTCGACATTGCGGATCACCAGCCAGCCGTAAGCTTCGAAGCGCTTAGGTGTGTCATCGGTGAACCAGCCTTCGACTTCGCCATCGATGGAGATGCCGTTGTCGTCGTAGAAGGCGATCAGCTTGTTGAGGTTCAACGTGCCGGCCAAAGAGCCGACTTCGTGGGAAATGCCTTCCATCATGCAGCCATCACCCAGGAAAACGTAGGTATGGTGGTCAACGATGTCATGGCCCGGGCGGTTGAATTGCGCCGCCAGGGTTTTTTCGGCGATGGCGAAACCAACGGCGTTGGCCAAGCCCTGGCCCAATGGACCGGTAGTGGTCTCGACGCCAGGGGTGTAGCCGTATTCCGGGTGGCCCGGCGTGCGGCTGTGCAGCTGGCGGAAGTTTTTCAGGTCGTCGATGGACAGGTCGTAACCGGTCAGGTGCAACAACGAATAAACCAGCATCGAGCCGTGACCGTTGGACATGATGAAACGGTCGCGGTCGGCGAATGCCGGATTGGCAGGGTTGTGTTTCAGATAGTCGCGCCAAAGTACTTCGGCGATATCCGCCATGCCCATAGGGGCACCGGGATGGCCGCTGTTGGCTTTTTGCACGGCATCCATGCTGAGTGCACGAATGGCGTTGGCACGCTCACGACGGCTGGGCATCGCTGATCTCCTGGGAACTGGGAAAAGAATGGATCTGAAAAAGGCGAGCATTTTCCCTCAGGCACTGGCTGGGGGCAATGGAAGATGACGGCTTGTGGTTGTTTTTCCTGCTGGCTGTTCGTTATTTGTTCATCTATGGCTTTGTGCTAGTGCCAATCGCGGAATCATGACGCCTGAGAACTGCCACCCATCACCCAATATCAAAACTTTTTGATATTGCTCTTGCGACAACCGAGGTCGCTAACTAGACTGCCAGCCTTATGAACCTTCGTGTACCTGCGATTCGCCACGACGATTGCGACGACCTTTCTGCCTTGTGCAAGGCCGGCGGCGATCCACTGCGGCTGAATGTCTTGCGCGCCCTGGCCAACGATTCGTTTGGCGTGCTGGAGCTGGCGCAGATATTCGCCATCGGCCAGTCCGGCATGAGTCATCACCTCAAAGTGCTGGCCCAGGCTGATCTGGTGGCCACTCGCCGGGAAGGCAATGCGATTTTCTATCGTCGCGCGCTGCCCCATACCGGGCAGACCGGCGGCCGCTTGCACGCGGCATTGCTCGATGAGGTCGACTCGCTGGCGCTGCCGGACGATGTACAAGCCCGAATCGGACTGGTGCATCGGCAACGGGCCAGCGCCAGCCAGGATTTTTTCGCACGCACCGCCGAGAAATTTCGCGCCCAGCAGGATTTGATCGCCAGTCTGGCGCAGTACCGTGACAGCTTGCTGTCGCTGCTCGACAAACTGAGCTTCGGGCCTGAGGCCACGGCACTGGAAGTCGGCCCCGGCGATGGCGGTTTTCTGCCGGAACTGGCGCGCCGCTTCAAGCATGTGACGGCGCTGGACAACAGCCCGGCAATGCTCGAACTGGCCCGCCAGGTCTGCACGCGCGAGCAACTGGCTAACGTCGAGCTGAAACTGGCCGATGCATTGGGTGCCGCTAACGTGTGCGCCGATTGCGTGGTCTTGAACATGGTGCTTCACCATTTCGCCGCACCGGCCGAAGCACTCAAACAACTGGCCAACCTGGTGCAACCAGGCGGTAGTCTGTTGGTGACAGAGTTATGTAGCCACGACCAGAGCTGGGCAAAGGAAGCCTGTGGCGATCTCTGGTTGGGTTTTGAACAGGATGATCTGGCCCGTTGGGCCATCGCTGCGGGGCTAGTTCCCGGGGAAAGCCTCTATGTAGGCTTACGTAATGGTTTCCAGATCCAGGTTCGCCATTTTCAGCGACCGGCTGGCAACACTCACCATCGGTAAAATTCAGGAAACCCGTAGAGATGAGCGAATACTCCCTTTTCACCTCCGAGTCCGTGTCCGAAGGGCATCCAGACAAAATCGCCGACCAGATTTCCGACGCGGTGCTGGACGCCATCATCGCTGAAGACAAATTCGCCCGTGTAGCGTGCGAAACGCTGGTCAAGACCGGCGTGGCGATCATTGCTGGCGAAGTGTCCACATCGGCTTGGGTCGATCTGGAAGACATCGTTCGTAAAGTCATTCTCGACATCGGCTACAACAGCTCCGACGTCGGCTTCGACGGCGCGACCTGCGGCGTGATGAACATCATCGGCAAGCAGTCCGTGGACATCGCCCAGGGCGTTGACCGCAGCAAGCCTGAAGATCAAGGCGCTGGCGACCAGGGCCTGATGTTCGGCTACGCCAGCAACGAAACCGACGTGTTGATGCCTGCACCGATCACGTTCTCGCACCAACTGGTACAGCGTCAGGCCGAAGCCCGTAAATCCGGCCTGCTGCCTTGGCTGCGTCCGGACGCAAAATCCCAGGTCACTTGCCGTTACGAAAATGGCAAGGTGGTCGGCATCGACGCCATCGTTCTGTCGACCCAGCACAACCCGGAAGTGTCCTACAAAGATCTGCGCGAAGGCGTGATGGAACTGATCGTCAAGCACGTGCTGCCAGCTGAACTGCTGCACAAAGACACCCAGTTCCACATCAACCCGACCGGCAATTTCATCATCGGTGGCCCGGTTGGCGACTGCGGCCTGACCGGTCGCAAGATCATCGTCGACACCTACGGCGGCATGGCTCGTCACGGCGGCGGCGCGTTCTCCGGCAAGGATCCATCCAAGGTTGACCGTTCGGCGGCGTACGCCGGTCGTTACGTTGCCAAGAATATCGTGGCTGCCGGCCTGGCCGAGCGTTGCGAGATTCAGGTTTCCTACGCAATCGGCGTCGCACAACCGACTTCGATCTCGTTGAACACCTTCGGCACCGGCAAGCTGTCCGATGACAAGATCATCAAGCTGGTTCGCGACAACTTCGACCTGCGTCCGTACGCGATCACCACCATGCTCGACCTGCTGCACCCGATGTATCAGGCCACTGCGGCCTACGGCCACTTCGGTCGTACCCCGGTTGAAATGACAGTTGGCGATGACACCTTCACCGCCTTCACCTGGGAAAAAACCGACCGCGCCGACGCCCTGCGCGCCGCTGCCGGTCTGTAATACGCCTTAAGCTTCAGGCGTAAGAAAAGCCCCTGGCGACTGTGGTCGTCAGGGGCTTTTTTGTTTGCGAATACCGCGTGAATTTCGCTCTCAAACACTGCAGAAACATCTGACCGATGAGGAGCCCGTGGGACCGGCTTTAGCCGGGAAGGCGGTATTTCTGGCGACAAGATGCAGTGAATGAACCGGCCTCTTCCCGGATAAATCCGGTCCCACACAGTCTGCACATGTTCGGTGCTTGCTCTGTTTCCTTTACGCCCTTCTCGCCACCAGCAGCACTGAAGCCGCACTCGCCAGCAGCCCGGCGCAGATCCGGTTGAACAACCGTTTGCCGCTCGGCCGGGCGAACAGGCGTCGGGCATGAATGCCCATGCACGCGTAGAGCGCGATGGCGACGCATTCCATGGCAAGGAACAATCCGCCCAACACGGCGAACTGATCGGTTACCACGCCCGTCTGATCGATGAATTGCGGCAGGAACGCGGTAAACAGCAGGATCGCCTTGGGATTGCCGATGGCCACCAGAAATTCCTGACGCGCAAGACTGCCCGTGCCTTTGGCGGGCACGCCCGATTCGCCGGCCTCGTCTGCGCGGGCTCGCCATAGCTGAATGGCGAGATAAAACAGGTAGGCCGCACCGAGAATCTTGATCGCATGAAACAACCATTCAGACGTGTGCAGCACTGCGGTGAGCCCCACTGCCGCCAGCGCAATCATGATCGCGAACGCCAATAAGCGTCCCAGGCCACCCAGGCACGACTTGGCAAAACCGTAGCGAGTGGCGTTGCTGATCGACAGCAGGTTGTTCGGACCCGGCGCCATGTTCAGCGCGAAGCAGGCCGGGACGAAAACCGCCAAGGTCGAGATATCCATGATTGATCCCCTGAGCGCGTGGCTATTGAAGGCCAATCTTGCATGGCACTCATCGAGCTTCAAAGACACAGTCACCGAGCAAAACCCGGCGAACTGTACTGGCGGAAAAACCCGGTAACCACGCCACCCGCCAGCCTTGAGGCGCAACAGCTAGCCTGTCAGCCACCTCTTCAAGCAAGGATGCTTCGATGCTGTCTTTCCTGCGTGCCGCCACTTGCGTGGTTTTTGCCCTGTTCGCCATCAACGCTCAAGCAATCAAATGCCCTGACTGGACGCCCGCCCAGGCGCGCAGCCAGATCACTGAGTTGCAAAGCCAGATCGCGCGCTGGGACGACAGTTACCATCGCCAGGGCGTTGCGCTGATCAAGGACGAGCTGTACGACCAATCCCGTCAGCGCCTGGACTTCCTGCGGACCTGTTTTGCGCAACCGGCGCCGGTCAACGACAACCCGCTCAAGACCGCCAGCGGCCCGATCCTTCATCCAATTCCGCACACGGGCCTGAATAAGCTGGCGGACGAAAATGCCGTGCGTGCCTGGCTCAACGGGCGCAGCGATCTGTGGATTCAGCCGAAAGTCGACGGCGTAGCTGTGACCCTGGTGTATGAGCGAGGCGAGTTGGCGCGGGTGATCAGTCGCGGCGATGGCGTTCGCGGCCAGGACTGGACCGCTCATGGGCGACTGATTGCGGCGATTCCGGAACATTTGCCGTGGGAAGAATCCCTGGTGCTGCAAGGCGAGTTGTACTGGCGACTGGAGAATCATGTGCAGGCGACACAAGGCAGCCTCAACGCCCGCAGCAAAGTGGCCGGGCTGCTAGCGCGCAATGTCGTCAGCACCGAAGAAGCCGGGTCAATCGGCCTGTTCGTCTGGGACTGGCCAGATGGCCCTCCAGGCATGAGCGAACGCATGGCAGGCCTCAAAGCGTTGGGGTTCGAGTCCAGCGCGCATTACAGCGAACCGCTGGCGAACTTTGCTCAGGCGCAACAATGGCGCGAACACTGGTATCGCCAACCGCTGCCGTTCGCCACCGACGGCGTGGTCATCCGCCAGGGTCAACGTCCACCCGCTCAGCGCTGGCAGGCCAAGGCCCCGTATTGGATCGCGGCCTGGAAATATCCCTATGCCCAGGTCTTGTCTGAGGTGCGCAAGGTCAATTTCAACATTGGTCGCAGCGGTCGAATCACCCCGGTGCTGGAATTGAAGCCGGTGCAGCTGGATGACCGCAAGATCAGTCGCGTCAGCGTCGGTTCGCTGCAACGCTGGCAGGAACTGGATATTCGCCCCGGCGACCAGATCGCCGTGAGCCTTGCTGGCCTGACCATTCCGCGCCTGGACAGCGTCGTCTCGCGCAACCTGCAGCGTACTGATCTGGAAATTCCCGATCCCGAGGCGTTTCACGGCCTGAGTTGCTTTCAACCTACGCCAGGCTGCGAAAGCCAGTTCCGTGCTCGGCTGGTCTGGCTCAGTGGCAAAAAAGGTCTGGCGCTCAATGGCGTCGGTCCCGGCAGCTGGGACAAGCTGGTAAATGCCGGCCAGATCAACAGTTTGATCGACTGGATGGCCCTGGATCGTGATCAGCTTGTTAACATTCCCGGCCTCGGCGAGCGCAGCAGCGCTAAACTGCTCGACAGTCTGGGCAGCGCGCGGCAACGACCGTTCGCAACATGGCTCAGGGCCATCGGCCTGCCGCCCGCCGGTAGCGCGCAATTAGGGCCTGACTGGCAGGCGCTGGCGACGCGCAGCGCCGAGCGGTGGCAAGCAGAGCCGGGCATAGGTCCGGGACGCGCGCAGCAACTGGTGGCATTTTTTCAGCATCCAGAGGTGCTGGCGCTGAGCGAACAGCTCCGGGCGTATGGCGTCGAAGGCTTTTAGATGTATTGATTCGAGTGGTTACTGCAGCGCCGGGAATTTTATCGTCACTCCCGACGCCATTATTTTTTTCAAAAGGAGTTCATATGAAATTTTTGTCCCCACGGGCCCTGCTGGCGTTGATCGGCCTGTTCGCCACGCCGCTTTTTGCAGCTGAACAGCCGCCGCAAGCCGCCGGATGTGTGACCAAGAGCCAGGAAATCAGCACCCGACTCGAAGAGGCCAAAGCCGACGGCAACAAGGAGCAGCAGGCTGGACTGGAAAAAGCCCTGAGCGAAGTGAATGCCAACTGCAGTGAGGCCACGCTGGTCAAGCAGCACGAACAGAAAGTGCTGGATGCCAAGCGCGAAGTCAGTCGTCGTCAGGCCGATCTGAACAAGGCCATGACCAAGGGCGATCCGGAGAAAATCAACAAACGCAAAGACAAACTTGCCGAGTCCCGCAAGGAACTGCAAGAAGCCCAGACCGAGCTGGAAACGGTGCAGCCGGAGGATTGAGGCGGCTCACTTCTCATAGCGAGACGCGCTTTTGTGGGAGCAAGCGTCTCCTGCCGAGTTGTGTTTGGCCCGGCAGGACCGGCCGGGGTGGCGCTCCACCTTGTCCGGGAAGGCGTCGGGTCTGCCAAGGAATATCTTCAGCGCTTGCTCCAGCGTCTTCGGGGACAAGTCCCCTCTTACCGGGATAGCGGCCGGTGTTCGGCGTCTATCAGTGATCCCGAAACTCTTTATGGCAAGCCTCGCAAGCGCCTTCGACCTTGCTCATCGCAGGCGTCAAGTTGCTGGACTTGAACGGCCGTTCATTGCTGGCGATCACCAGTGCGCCGGTGGCTGATTCCAGCGAACGGGCCAACTCCTGAAAACGTGCCTGCTTCTGCCAGACATCATCCTTGGCGCTGGTGTGATCTTCTTCTTTGACTTGTGGGAAGTGTTTCCACGGTTCGTGGGACAAGCTATCAAGCTTGACCGCTCCTTCGCTGAAGCGCTGGCCGTCAAACGCCACGCGACCCCGCAACATGCCGCCCAGATCTTCACTGGTCTTGAGCATCTGCTTGAAGATCGCCTTGCGCTGACCCAAGGGTGAATTCGGGTCCAGACCACCGCAGGCGCTCAAGGTCGCGCAGGCTAGCACTACAACGCACAGTCTTTTCAAAGTCATGATCAACACAGGTCGAGAGAAACGGCGGCCAGTATCCTCGGCCATCCGGCAAAGACCAAGCGCTGTGTTGCCGCAGCGACTGCGCCAGGGTTACGCAGGCATTGGCGTCGCCGAAGCCACGAACAGCCCGACGATCAAGCCCATGCCAATAAGCCAGGCCAGCGAGCGCAAGGCAGGCCAGTCAGCCAGGTAGAAAATGATGTAGAGCAGGCGACTTGTAATGAACAGCACCGCGACCACATCGATAGTCACCAATTGTGCGTTGCCCGCGATGTGCGCAATGACCACCGCAGCGATGAAACCCGGCAGAGCCTCGAAACTGTTGAGCTGCGCCGCATGAGCACGAGCGGGCAGTCCTTCAAGGTTATTCAGGAAATTGCGCGGATTGTGATTGTGCTTGCCGTTGAACTTGCCGCTGGAAAACTTGGCGATACCTGCGCACACAACCGGCAGGAAAATCGCGATCAACACACACCAGAAAGCAACCGTCATAACAAATCCTTAGAGTTTGAGCTTCATCAGAAGCATGCCGGGCAAGACCCGCCTACAAGCCAAGAGTCGAGGCCGGACGAAAGGTTCTTTCAGACACGCCTTTCTTGCAAGAAGAAACTTGCAGGCGCCTGCCAGGCATTGAACATCGCCCGGAACCTGGCCAGCAACCAGATGCATGGCGCAGGCAAGTATGGCACCTCAGGTTCTTCGGTTCGGACCTTGTTCTTGACGCTGCTTGCAACGTCCGCGCCCTGCCGGGGTCAATGCCAGACCGGTTTTTACCGGAAAGCAATGTGCCTGCATCCGCCGCAGGGCCATCAAACCTTTGCCTGCTGACTTGCAACGTCAGCCGGGCACGCTTTGAATCGTAATGACGGGAAGACCGATGCTTGAACTCGCTGCTGGCTTTATCTGCCTCACCTCGCTGCTCACCTATGTGAATTTTCGATTTATCGGCCTGCCGCCCACCATTGGCGTCATGGTTACTGCGCTGCTCTTCTCGCTGATCCTGCAAGGCCTGAGCTTCATGGGCTACCCGGGTCTGGAAGAACGCGTGCAACAGTTGATCGGCCAGATTGATTTTGGCGATCTGCTGATGAACTGGATGCTGTCGTTCCTGCTGTTTGCCGGCGCGCTGCACGTCAATCTGGGCGACTTGAAAAGCTACCGTTGGCCCATCGGCCTGCTGGCGACCTTTGGCGTAATGATCGCCACCACCATGATCGGTGCACTCGCGTACTGGATTTTTGGCTGGTTCGGCTGGCACGTCAGCTTCCTGTATTGCCTGTTGTTCGGCGCACTGATTTCCCCGACTGACCCGATCGCTGTGCTCGGTGTATTGCGCACCGCCAACGCGTCCAAGCCGCTGAAGACCACCATTGTCGGCGAATCGCTGTTCAACGACGGCACGGCCGTGGTGGTGTTCACGGTATTGCTGGGCATCGCGCAACTGGGCGAAACCCCGACCGTCGGCGAAACTGCGATGTTGTTCGTTCACGAGGCGCTGGGCGGCGTGCTGTTCGGCGGCCTGATCGGTTACGCCGTGTACTTGATGATCAAGAGCATCGAGCAGTACCAGATCGAAGTCATGCTGACCCTGGCGCTGGTGATCGGCGGCTCGGCGATGTCCACCGAACTGCATGTGTCGGGTCCCATCGCGATGGTCGTCGCCGGTTTGATCATCGGCAACCTCGGCCGCAACCTGGCGATGAACGACATGACCCGCCGCTACATGGACGGCTTCTGGGAATTGCTCGATGACATGCTCAACGCGCTGCTGTTCGCGCTGATCGGCATGGAGCTGCTGCTGTTGCCATTTTCCTGGTCGCATTTGCTGGCGGCCGGGCTGCTGGCGGTGGCGATTCTGCTGTCGCGCTTTGTCACCGTGGCGCCCGCCATCCTGTTGTTGCGCCACTGGAAAACCGTGCCCAAAGGCACCATCCGCATCCTGACCTGGGGCGGCCTGCGCGGCGGAGTTTCGGTGGCGCTGGCCCTGGCCCTGCCGCTGGGCCCGGAACGCGACTTGCTGCTGAGCATCACGTACATCGTGGTGCTGTCGTCGATCCTGTTGCAGGGCTTGACCATTGGCAAGCTGGTCAAAGCCGTGACCCGCGACCAGCCGCAAGAGCAGAATGCCGGGCACTGACTCTGCGATTGCTGTCATACCCCTTGCGAATGGCTAAGATGCCACGACCGCCAGCCCTGCCCTGGCGGTTCTATTGATGCTCAGGAGCACCCATGTCCCCCGAAGAAGTGATCGCTTTTGTCGGCGACGGTTGGCGTCGAGCAGTGAAAATAAGTCGTCTGCGCTATTGGCCTGCGCTGCTCGTGCTTGTGCTTGGCAGCGCCCATGCATCGATGCGCTGCAACGGCGCACTCATTGATGAGGGCGATTTGATACCGGAGGTCCTACGCAAGTGTGGCCCGCCAGCCGAACGCCAAGTCGTCAGCCCTGCGCTGGACCAGAGCGGGCGCGTCATACACGGCGCAGTCACTGTCGAGAATTGGATTTACGGCCCCGACAACGGCATGTACCGACAGCTACGCTTCATCGACGGCAAGCTCGTCGAGATCAGAAGCAAGAAATAGCCCTTGTCCGCTAGATCCGACTCAGCCCGTTGCACCAAGCTTGTTTCGCGAAGCGTCAGTGTTCTCAATATCGTCATCGACTGACCGCCGCCCTCTGAAAAGACTGGAGTTCACATGCCTCGTTTCGCTGCCAACCTCAGCATGCTTTACCCGCAACACGATTTTCTCGCACGTTTCGCTGCGGCCGCCGCCGATGGTTTCGAAGCGGTCGAGTATTCGTTTCCTTATGACTTCAGCGCGCAGGAACTCAAGCAGCAACTGAGCGATAACGGCCTGGTCCAGGCGCTGTTCAATGCGCCGCCGGGTAACTGGGTAGCTGGCGAACGCGGCACTGCTTCATTGCCGGGTCGTGAAAGCGAATTCCGCATCGGCCTCGAGCGCGCTCTGGACTATGCCAGCGTGTTGGGCAATGACCGGATTCATGTCATGGCCGGCCTGCTGCCGAGCGAAGCGCTGCGCGAACGGCATCAGGCGGTGTATCTGGAAAATCTCGGTTACGCCGCAGAACAGGCGGCCAAGGCCGGCATTACGGTGTTGATCGAGCCGATCAACACCCGCGACATGCCGGGTTTCTTCCTTAATCGTCAGGATCAGGCGCACGCCGTCTGCAAGGAAGTCGGCGCGGCCAACCTCAAGGTGCAATTCGACTTCTATCACTGCCAGATTGTCGAAGGCGACGTGATCTCCAAGCTGCGCCGGGACTTCGCCGAGGTCGGTCATATCCAGATCGCAGGCGTGCCGGATCGCCATGAACCGGACCTGGGCGAGCTCAACTACGCCTGGCTGTTCGAGGAAATCGATCGGCTGGGCTACAGCGGCTGGATCGGCTGCGAATACCGGCCCAAGGGTGATACAAGCGAAGGTTTGCAGTGGTTGCGGGATTGGCGGGCGGACAAACAATAAGTTGTGCAGACTGTGTGGGAGCGAGCTTGCTCGCGAAAGCTATTTTCAGGCTTCCAACCCTATGCTGGATGTACTGACCTGTTCGCGGGCAAGCCTCGCTCCAACGACCTGTATCCGTATTTTTACTCGTTAATCGCCTCGTCCTTGAACTGATCCTTCACGTACAGAATCTCGGTGCGGCCATGGGGCGCGGGCAGGCCGTCTTCGCCCAGGTTGACGAATACCATCTTCTCCACCGTCAGAATGCTCTTGCGGGTGATTTTGTTGCGCACTTCGCAGGTCAGGGTGATAGAGGTACGGCCGAACTCGGTGGCGGTGATGCCCAGTTCGATAATGTCGCCCTGCCGCGAGGCGCTGACGAAATTGATCTCGGAAATGTACTTGGTCACCACACGCTGATTGCCCAGCTGCACGATGGCGTAGATCGCCGCTTCTTCATCGATCCAGCGCAGCAGGCTGCCGCCGAACAAGGTGCCGTTTGGATTGAGGTCTTCGGGTTTAACCCATTTGCGGGTGTGGAAATTCATGTTCACTCCTGACCGTCTGCGATTGATGCCGCCCATAATGGCAGACATATCGGGGCAAGCAAGGTATGTGCGGCAGCAGCGATTACCTGACTTTCCAGGCTTTGGCGTCGGCGATGGTCGTCGAACTCCACGGCGCGCTGAGAATGGGGTTACGAGATGCATAACCCTTGATGACCTCATCCAGCGCGTGATTCACCTGTTCGGCAGTCTCGGCCCGCATCAATAGCTGATCGGCACGCAGCAGCAGTTCGATATTTTTCGAGGTCTGTCCCAGCAAGTGCAGGGATGGATAGATCACCGTCCGCCGAATGTTGCCAGCGATCACGCGAATGTCGCGCCGTTGCATCTCCGCGACCGCAGCCTGGAGAACAGCGGAGCCCGAATCCTGATGCCTGGCGACCTGAAGCAGTTGCTGAAAATTGGCGCTTTCTGGCTGATTGAGCGCCCGCGCCAACCAGCCGATGCGGCTGTCGTCGAAGGCAAGTTCGTTCAGGCGCGCGATAAGCGCAAGCAGCGGCACGTCGAATGTGAGACCCGAGCCGGAATTGGCACTGGTAATGGCCGCTTCCAGCTCACGTAGCTGTTCGCCTGCCTGCGTACGCCATGCCTGAACGTTGTGGACTGGCAACTCCGTACTTTGCGTCAGTACCTCTGCAAGCATGACGTCATTCAGGTTCAGAAGCGCGTCATCAATGGATGCGAAGTAAAAGCACAGGCGTTTTTTCGCCCGCGCCGCCAAATGAGCTTCAACTGTCTGCTGCAAGCGGGCCTGCAAGTGATTTTTTATCTCCACTGTCATGACGAAGTTCAGCGTGCCGTTCAGCTCCGTCGAGAAATCACCTTTTTCAGTTTTGAGCGGGACGATGACAATCTGGTCGGCGAAGGCTTCGAGGAGCTTCTTCTGATATTCACGACTGGCCGAAACCGGTGCCCCGACGGCCCAGTCGGTAATGACCTGAGTCCAGCTGCCGCGCTTGTCCGACGCTTCGGACTTTTCAAACTTGAAGATCAGCATGTCCGATCCGGACAGCGGATCCACAGGCGAACCCGGATCGATCAGCTGCGGCACCGGCGTATTGAGCAGCACGCCGCCGTCCTGAAAGAAAGTCAGCTCGGAGTCTTCCTGAAAACTGAGGCCTTGACTGCCGGGCTGCTGGAAAACCACTGGCAACGCTGCGGAGATATGCGCCGCAACGGCTATGTCCATATCAGGGGAGAGCTCCGCGTTAAACAACACCAACTGCGGTCGGCCTTCGAACATGGCGGTGCCGGTGATGTTGAGTTTTTTGAGGTGCGGCGTCAGGGTGCTGAGCAAATCAAGATCGGCAAAGGTCACGACCCCGCCGCTTTCGAGCCTCTGCCGGATCGCAAGCGCTTCCGGGGAGCTGGACGCGAGGCCTGCGGACTCGATCCGGGACAGCACGGCGGCGCGAGCTTTCTCGCGAATCAGATTCAGCAGCGGCACCGCACCGGACTGAACAATCGGCAATACGCTCAACAGCAATTGGGTATAGCTGCCTGCTTTGCCGGGCAGCACCTTGGGCACCATTTCTCCCGCGCGGGAGAACAGCTGCTGCAGCCAGTTGACGCTTTCATCCGGACTTTGCAGAAGCGAGAGCAGGTTGGTTTCGTCGCACAGCGTATCGAATTCGGTGGCGTTCATGCCGGATGCAATCATCGCGGCCATGATCGCGCCAACCGAAGATCCGTAAAGCATCTCGACACCTGCCAAAGCGCCCTGCTTTTCCAGTGCGGCTACCGCCCCGGAGTAAGCAACCCCTTTCGCGCCGCCGCCGCTGAGGATCATCCTTTTGACAGGCGGCAAGGCGAGTTCAAGCTCAACGATGCCGTTCTGGTATTGCTTGAGGGTTATCTGGCGCGAGCCCGCACGCTCGACAAGGGTTTGGCTCTGGCCTTGGGGTTGCAGGGTTTGGTTATCGAATCCGTTCGACGGGTTATTCATTGCGTGACTCCATTCTTCAGGCCCGTTTACTGAGGCGGGCCGTACGCTTGATTGGTAGCCGCACTGTAAAAGTGATCGAAGGCAAATTGCGGTATAAGAATATTTTTCCGAAAAAAAGGCACGAGCGACAATCCGTGCTGCAAACCGATAGAAAACCTTGGGAAGATTCGCCAGCGCCGCTATAATGCCCACCGCTTCACAACGGTCATCTTCCCTTGATACCGTTTTCCCGCCACCTGTCCGAGGGGCGCTGCAGCAGGTTTTCCCTGTCAGGCTCGGATGGGGCGTTGTTCGACCGGATTGTTCCGTCGGGCTTTAAACGCACAACGGCGCCCATTCGCACACTACGAATGGAGACTCTCAATGAGTGCTGGACTTACGCCTACAGAAAACACGCCCGCAGAATTTTCCGACTACAAAGTAGCCGACATGTCCCTGGCTGCCTGGGGCCGTCGCGAAACCATCATCGCTGAATCCGAAATGCCTGCCCTGATGGGTCTGCGCCGCAAATACGCTGGCGAACAACCGCTCAAGGGCGCGAAGATTCTCGGCTGCATCCACATGACCATCCAGACAGCCGTGCTGATCGAAACTCTGGTTGCCCTGGGTGCCGAAGTTCGCTGGTCGTCATGCAACATTTTCTCCACTCAGGACCAGGCCGCTGCGGCCATCGCTGCTGCCGGTATCGCGGTTTATGCCTGGAAAGGCGAAACCGAAGAAGAATACGAGTGGTGCCTTGAGCAAACCATCCTGAAAGATGGCGCGCCTTGGGATGCCAACATGATCCTCGACGACGGCGGCGACCTGACCGAGCTGCTGCACAAGAAATACCCGGCCATCCTGGATCGCGTCCATGGCGTAACCGAAGAGACCACCACCGGCGTTCACCGCCTGCTGGACATGCTGGCCAAGGGCGAACTGAAAATCCCGGCCATCAACGTCAATGACTCGGTGACCAAGAGCAAGAACGACAACAAATACGGCTGCCGTCACAGCCTGAACGATGCCATCAAGCGCGGCACCGACCACTTGCTGTCCGGCAAGCAGGCTCTGGTCATCGGCTACGGTGACGTGGGCAAGGGCTCGGCTCAGTCGCTGCGTCAGGAAGGCATGATCGTCAAGGTTTCCGAAGTCGATCCGATCTGCGCCATGCAAGCGTGCATGGACGGTTTCGAACTGGTTTCGCCATTCATCGACGGCATCAACGATGGCAGCGAAGCAAGCATCGACAAAGCGCTGCTGGGCAAGATCGACCTGATCGTGACCACCACCGGTAACGTCAACGTTTGTGATTCGAACATGCTCAAGGCGCTGAAAAAACGCGCTGTGGTGTGCAACATCGGTCACTTCGACAACGAAATCGACACCGCTTTCATGCGCAAGAACTGGGCATGGGAAGAAGTGAAGCCGCAGGTGCACAAGATTCACCGTACCGGCGCTGGCGCTTTCGACCCACAGAACGACGACTATCTGATCCTGCTGGCCGAAGGCCGTCTGGTAAACCTGGGCAACGCCACAGGCCACCCAAGCCGCATCATGGACGGTTCGTTTGCCAACCAGGTTCTGGCGCAAATCTTCCTGTTCGGCCAGAAATACGCCGATCTGTCGCCAGCCCAGAAAGCCGAGCGCCTGACCGTTGAAGTACTGCCGAAGAAACTCGACGAAGAAGTGGCTTTGGAAATGGTCCGCGGTTTCGGCGGCGTCGTGACTCAACTGACCAAGACTCAGGCCGACTACATCGGCGTGACCGTCGAAGGTCCGTTCAAGCCGCACGCTTATCGCTACTGATTGAGCAAGACACGTCCGCTTCTCCGGTAGGAGCGGACTTGTCCGCGATCGAGCGCGCAGCGGTCGCAACCAGCTTCACCGGCAGTGGCTGACACTCCGGTGATCTTCAGTATCTGAAGGTCGTTCCGACCTTATCGCGAACAAGTTCGCTCCTACAATGAGATCGGCGTCCATGTCCCTCGACCGTCGCTACAGCTTCGAATTCTTCCCGACGAAGACCGATGCTGGCCATGAAAAGCTGCTGAATGTTGCTCGTCAGCTAGCCAGCTACACCCCCGATTTTTTCTCCTGCACCTACGGTGCCGGTGGCTCGACCCGCGACCGCACGATAAACACCGTGCTGCAGCTGGAGAGCGAAGTAAAGATTCCTGCGGCCCCGCACTTGTCCTGCGTTGGCGACAGCAAGGCCGATCTGCGCGCCCTGCTGACCCAATACAAGGAAGCCGGGATCAAGCGCATCGTTGCCCTGCGCGGTGACCTGCCTTCCGGCATGGGCATGGCCAGCGGCGAGCTGCGTTACGCCAGCGACCTGGTTTCCTTCATTCGCGAAGAAACCGGAAGCCACTTCCACATTGAAGTCGCGGCTTACCCGGAAATGCACCCGCAAGCGCGCAACTTCGAAGACGACATCAAGAACTTCGTGCACAAGGCTCAGGCCGGTGCCGACAGTGCGATCACCCAATACTTCTTCAACGCCGACAGCTATTTCTACTTCGTCGAGCGGGTACGCAAACTGGGTGTAAACATTCCTGTGGTGCCAGGCATCATGCCGATCACCAACTACAGCAAGCTGGCGCGTTTTTCTGATGCCTGCGGTGCAGAAATCCCACGCTGGATCCGTAAGCAACTGGAAGCCTATGGCGACGACGTGCAGAGCATTCAGGCGTTCGGCGAGCAGGTCATCACACAGATGTGTGAACAACTGTTACAAGGCGGCGCACCCGGTTTGCACTTCTACACCTTGAACCAGGCGGATCCCAGCCTTGCCATCTGGAATAACCTCAAACTGCCGCGATAAACGCGGGGTTTATTTGTAGAAGCGGGTCTGTCACATTCGGGCAATGTTCATACGGTAGGTTTTCTTCACCCGAAGACCTGCCATTGCCCTGATAACGGTGTAGATTTTTGACTTCACGCAATACATTCACTTCGACCCCACAACTCGTCTATCTGGTCTTCGGCGCTCCGACCTATCATCAGGAAGCTGTCTTCAGCATCGCCAGCGCCCTGGCCGGCATGCGCAAGACGCCCGATCAAGCCCTCGACATTCAGGTTTTCAGCGACAACCCCAAGCCTTACGAGCATCTGCCGGTTCGCGTGCGTACGCTGGACGAGCAGACCCGCAAAGCCTGGAGCGCCCCGCACGGTTATCACTTCCGCACCAAACACGTCGCGTTGCGTACCGTGCTGGAAGAATGCGAGCGCGCCTTGCTGATCGACACCGACACGTTCTTCCACGGCTCGCCGCTGGAGCTGTTCGAGCGGGTCAAACCCGGCACGCTTCTCTGTAATGCGTTCAACCTGCGCTACGGCATGTATCAGGAATCCGAGCTGTACACCAGACTCGCGCCGACCCTCAAGGCGCGCGGGCTGGCTGACGACGACATGCCGCTGATCAACTCCGGCGTCATCGGCCTGGAACGTCAGGACGCAGATGTGCTGGACCAGTCGATTGCGCTGATGGACGAGCTGTATCCGCTGGCAAAAGGTGCGTACACCCTTGAAGAGTTCTGTCTAGGCGTGGCGGCGTATCGCAGCAAAAACGTCAGTCAGTGCCCCGACCTGATCCACCATTACTGGAGCCGCAAGCAGCTGTTTCGGGCCAAGGTCCGCGCCTGGCTGTGCAAGCACGGCGACGATCCTACAAGCGAACATGCGCTGGATGACACGCAACAGGTCACCACGCGCCTGCCGCGACCACCAAGCTGGCAACGCATGCTGTACAAGGGCGCAACCCTGGGTGTGCCGGCCCATCAGCGGCAGTTCGTGCGCGAAATCCTCTACGGTTGCTGCCAGCACAGCAATGAATTCGATCGCGCCTGCGCGACTGTCTGGTGGGAAAAAGCCCAGGACAACGCCGAGCAACGGTTGAATCAGTCCCTTGAACCACATCAGCTGGAACACTGGCTCGATCACTGGGTGGTGCGGCAGATTCTGGGGCGTCGGCGTCGGGCCATCTACGAACATTTGCTGCAACGCAAAGCAGGCTGATTCATGTCCGGGGTTGCGCTGAAACGCGGCCCCGACACCGTTGAGCAGCAGGAACGCGGCGCGGGGCGATTGCTCTGTTATACTCCGCGTTCCCGCCAGGCTTACGCCCGGATGCTGGGTCTTGCAGAAGGCACCTCGATCACGTCAGCAGCGCACTTCTTTTTTTCCTGCGCCCATGTCACGAGATGTACTAAAGACCAGCAGGACCGGACGGGATTGCGTCTTCCAGGATTCGAACGAAACGTCATCGAGCGGCGATCAGGCAACCAGCCTGATCGGCGCCCAGACAATTTCTGTTCAGTTCGGACCGCCGTTCGCGCCAGGCAAGATCATCCCTTTGAGCTAAAGCTCTAACCAGAACAGGATTACTCATGTCCTTTGCTTCCCTCGGTCTCTCCGAGGCTTTAGTCCGCGCCATCGAGGCAGCGGGCTACACCGAGCCTACTCCGGTGCAACAGCGGGCAATTCCCGCCGTGTTGCAAGGTCGTGACCTGATGGTCGCGGCTCAGACAGGTACTGGTAAAACCGGCGGTTTCGCCCTTCCGATTCTGGAGCGGCTGTTTCCCGGTGGTCATCCGGACAAATCCCAGCGTCACGGCCCGCGCCAACCGCGCGTCCTGGTCCTGACCCCTACTCGCGAACTCGCCGCCCAGGTGCATGACAGCTTCAAGGTCTACGCCCGCGACTTGAAGTTCGTCAGCGCCTGCATCTTTGGCGGCGTCGGCACCAATCCGCAGATCCAGGCCATGGCCAGGGGCGTTGATGTGCTGGTGGCCTGCCCGGGCCGTCTGCTCGATCTGGCAGGCTCCGGCAGTGTCGATCTGTCCCACGTTGAAATCCTCGTGCTCGATGAAGCCGACCGGATGCTCGACATGGGCTTCGTCCACGACGTGAAGAAAGTCCTCGCGCGCCTGCCTGCCAAGCGTCAGAACCTGCTGTTCTCGGCAACGTTCTCCAATGACATCACGGCTTTGGCCGGCAAGCTGCTGCATAACCCCGAGCGCATCGAAGTCACGCCGCCGAACACCACGGTCGAGCGTATCGAGCAACGGGTGTTCCGTCTGGCCTCGAACCACAAGCGTTCGCTGCTGGCCCACTTGATCACCGCTGGCGCGTGGGAACAGGTTCTGGTCTTCACTCGTACCAAGCACGGCGCCAACCGTCTGGCTGAATACCTGGACAAACACGGCCTCAGCGCTGTGGCGATCCACGGTAACAAGAGCCAGAACGCCCGGACCAAAGCCCTGGCTGACTTCAAGGCTGGCGACGTACGCATCATGGTTGCCACCGATATCGCCGCGCGCGGCCTGGATATCGATCAGTTGCCGCACGTGGTCAACTTCGAGCTGCCTAACGTCGACGAAGACTACGTGCACCGTATCGGCCGGACTGGCCGTGCGGGCCGCAGCGGCGAAGCGATCTCGCTGGTTGCCCCGGACGAAGAAAAACTGCTGAAAAGCATCGAGCGCATGACCCGGCAGAAACTTGCCGACGGCGATCTGATGGGTTTTGACATCACTGCAGTCGAAGCCGAGAAGCCTGAAGTTCGCGAGCGTCCGGACGTGCGTAACCCACGCAATCCGCGCGGTCCGCGTGGTGATGGGCCGAACGGTGGTGGCGGCGGTCGCAAGGATAAAGGCAAGGACAAGGGCAAGGAAAAGTCGGCAACGGCGACTACCGGCGAACGTCCGGCTCGTCAGCCTCGTGAGCAAAAGCCTCGCGAAGCTGGCCCGGCCCGTGAACAGCGTCAGCCGTCCACACCCCGCGCAGCCCAGCCGCAGTCGGCCAATCGTGCGCCGGATGAGTTCCTGGATGACGAAGTGGATAACTTCGGCAACCGTGCTGACTACGTCAGTCCGTACCAGGGCAAAAACCAGGGTCGCGGTCGTCGTCCGGGGGCTCCGGCATCCGCCCCGGCAGCAGCACCCGGCGCGGCACCTGCCGCACGTGGTCCGCGACCAAGTGGCCCGCGTACCGGCTCCGGCGCAACC
>LNAP01000553.1_pt1 | contig 60522 bp, 62 predicted proteins | sample 602601 | NCBI WGS metagenome assembly LNAP01 (sample SAMN02440304, study PRJNA202911) | soil metagenome | biome: Subtropical and temperate rainforests or woodlands; isolation source: soil samples (1 kg each in a 20% v/v slurry with milli Q water) were... ...
CGGCACTTTCTTCCGGTGACCGCATATGAACGATCCGCGCAAAGGCAGTGATGCCGAACCGACTACCCACTTCGGCTACCAGAGCGTGCCGGAAAGCCAAAAGGCCGACAAAGTCGCCGAGGTTTTCCATTCCGTAGCTGCCAAATACGACTTGATGAACGACCTGATGTCCGCTGGCGTGCACCGTCTGTGGAAGCGCTTCACCATCGAGCTGTCCGGCGTACGCACCGGCAACCGCGTGTTGGATATCGCCGGCGGCACGGGCGATCTGACCAAACAATTTTCCCGCTTGGTCGGCCCTACCGGCGAAGTGGTACTGGCCGACATCAACGCCTCGATGCTGAAAGTGGGCCGCGACAAACTGCTCGACAGCGGTGTGGCCGGCAATATTCAGTTCGTGCAGGCCGACGCGGAAAAGCTGCCATTCCCGGACAACCATTTCGACTGCGTGACCATCGCGTTTGGCCTGCGCAACGTCACCCATAAAGACGCCGCCATCCGTTCCATGCTGCGGGTGCTGAAGCCTGGTGGCCGTTTGCTGATCCTGGAATTCTCCAAGCCCACCAGCAATCTGCTGTCCAAAGCCTACGACGCCTACTCGTTCAGCCTGCTGCCGTTGATGGGCAAACTGATCACCAATGACTCGGAAAGCTACCGCTACCTGGCAGAGTCGATCCGTATGCACCCGGATCAGGAAACGCTCAAGGCGATGATGGTCGAGGCCGGTTTTGAACGCGCCACGTACCACAACATGACTGGCGGCATCGTCGCCCTGCATCGCGGTATCAAACCCTGATGCTGACGCAGGCGCTGCTGGCCACTGCCGAGAGCGGCATCAACCGCGTATTGCGTCTGGACGCGACGGCGATGCCGCGCCTGGCGCACCTGGCCGGTAAAGTGATTGCGGTCGATTGCAGCGCCCCGGCCATGCAGATGTTTATCCTCGCCGATGGCGCCGGCCTGCGCCTGGCCGCGCACTGGGATGGCGACATCGCTTGCCGCCTGCGCGCCCCGGCCAGCAGCTTACTGCGCCTAGCCACCAGCAAAGACAAAACCGCTGTATTGCATAGCCCTGAAGTTGAACTGGATGGCGACAGCGCTGTACTGCTCGACCTCGCTGGTGTGCTGCAAGACCTTGAGCTGGACTGGGAGTACGAGCTGGCCCGCTTGCTTGGCCCGGTCGGTAGCCAATTACTCAGCGGCCACCTGAAAAGCCGTGCCCGTTGGACCAACCAGAACCTCGACAGCCTGCGCCAGAACCTGGCCGACTACCTGGCCGAAGAATCGCGCACTCTGGTGGGCGAAAACGAAGCCCAGGCCCGTTTCGCCGAACTGGACGACCTTAAGCTGGCCCTAGACCGCCTTGATGCGCGCGTTGAACGCCTGGCCCTGACACTCACCCCAAAACCTAGCGAACCCGCATGAGCCTGCTTGCCGTCCGCCGTTTGTTGCGCATTCAGCGCGTGGTTATTCTGACCTGATCCTCGAACTGCCGCTGCCCTGGTGGCTGCGCGCGGTTGGTTATTTCCTGCCTTGGCGCTGGCTGCCACGGCGCAAACTTGAGCTAAGCCGAGGCGAACGCGTGCGCCTGGCGTTGCAGGACTTGGGGCCAATATTTATCAAGTTCGGCCAACTGCTTTCCACCCGCCGCGACTTGCTGCCGGTGGATATGGCCGATGAATTGGCCTTTCTGCAGGACCAGGTGCCGCCCTTTGATTCAGCCCACTCCCTGGCGCTGATCGAAGCGCAATTGGGCGCCAAAGTCGGCGACGTGTTTTCCCGCTTCGACAGCCAGCCACTGGCCTCTGCCTCGGTCGCGCAGGTGCACGCCGCGCAACTGCGCAGCGGCGAGGAAGTGGTGGTAAAGGTGATACGCCCGGGCTTAAAGCCGGTGATTCGCGCCGATATCGCCTGGCTGTTCTTGCTGGCCAAACTGGCCGAAAGAGTATCCGCCGAAGCGCGCCGCTTGCACCCGGTGGAAGTGGTCAACGACTACGAAAAAACCATCTATGACGAACTCGATCTGTTGCGCGAGGCGGCCAACGCCAGCCAGCTGCGGCGCAACTTTGAAGGCTCGCCACTGCTCTACGTGCCGCAGGTGTATTGGGACTGGTGCCGCCCGCAAGTGTTGGTGATGGAGCGCATCTACGGCGTGCAGGTCACCGATATGGCCACCCTCGCCGACCAGCGCACCGACCTGAAACTGCTCGCCGAACGCGGTGTGGAAATCTTCTTTACCCAGGTGTTTCGCGACAGCTTTTTCCACGCCGACATGCACCCGGGCAATATTTTTGTTAGCACCCGCACGCCGTGGAGCCCGCAATACATCGCCATCGACTGCGGCATTATCGGCAGCCTGACCCCGGAAGATCAGGACTACCTGGCGCGTAACTTGATCGCCTTCTTTAAGCGCGACTACCGCAAGGTCGCCCAGCTGCATATCGACTCCGGTTGGGTGCCGGCGGAAACCAAGGTCAACGATTTTGAGGCGGCGATTCGCACCGTCTGCGAGCCGATTTTCGAGCGACCACTGAAAGACATCTCCTTTGGTTTGCTGCTGATGCGTCTGTTCCAGACCGCGCGACGCTTCAATATGGAGATTCAGCCGCAGTTGGTGTTGCTGCAAAAAACCCTGCTGAATATTGAGGGCTTGGGCCGTCAGCTGTACCCGGACCTGGACCTGTGGACCACTGCCCAACCGTTCCTGGAGCGTTGGATGCGTGAACGGGTCAGCCCGAAAAGCTTGCTGCAAAACCTGCAATCCCAGGTCGAGCAGGTGCCGCACCTGGCCCATATGACCCGCGAACTGCTAGAACGCATGGCCCAGCCGCACCTGCATAATCCGCCGCTAAACCAGCAAACGGATCGCGACCATTGGGCGCTGCGCCTGGTTGGCACCGCGCTGTTGGGCGGCGGTATAACCCTCGCCTTGGCAGCAGCCAGCGTGACCATTGCGGCCCTCTGGCCCGCCGGCTTGATGAGCGCCAGCGGTCTGTACCTGATCCTGCGCCGATAGCCAGTAACGCCCTCAGCTGGCAAACTCGCCAAACGATTTGCCGGGCCAGACCCGATTGATGGAATTGCAATGAACGATTGGCTAGACGAGATCAACTGGAACAGTGACGGCCTGGTGCCGGCCATTGCCCAAGACTACAAAACCGGCCGCGTGCTGATGATGGCCTGGATGAACCGTGAGGCCTTGAGCCTTACTGCTGCCGAGCAGCGCGCCATTTATTGGTCGCGCTCGCGAGGAAAACTCTGGCGTAAAGGCGAAGAGTCCGGCCATGTGCAAAAGCTGCATGAAATGCGCCTGGACTGCGACGAAGACGTGATCATCCTGATGGTCGAGCAGTTGGGCGGCATCGCTTGCCATACTGGCCGCGAAAGCTGCTTCTACCGCGTTTATGAAAACGGTGGCTGGAAAGCTGTCGACCCGGTGCTTAAAGACCCGCACGCTATCTATGCCGCAGGACACAGCCATGAGTGAGACCTCCATGTCTGACACCCTTAGCCGCGTTGCCCAAGTGCTCGAAGAGCGCAAAGGCGCCGCGCCGGACAGCTCCTACGTGGCCAGCCTGTACCACAAGGGCTTGAACAAGATTCTGGAAAAGGTCGGTGAAGAATCGGTAGAAACCATTCTTGCCGCCAAAGATGCCGCCGTCAGCGGTGATTGCAGCGACCTGATCTACGAAACCGCCGACCTGTGGTTCCACAGCCTGGTGATGCTGGCCCACCTGGGGCAGAACCCCCAGGCGGTGTTGGATGAACTGGATCGGCGCTTCGGTTTGTCCGGGCATGCGGAAAAAGCCGCCCGCGACCCTTCTTAAAATCTGCTTATCGAGAGGAACAGTTCCATGGGTATTTTTGACTGGAAACACCTGATCGTGGTTGTGCTGGTGTTCGGTACCAAGAAGCTCAAGGGCCTGGGCGGCGACGTTGGCGAAGCCATCAAGGGCTTTCGCAAAGCCATGAACGACGACGAAAAACCGGCCGAGCCAGTAGCGCCGGTACCGCCGACTGCGGCGCCACAGGCACCGCTGAACCAACCGCACACCATCGACGCGCACGCGCAGAAAGTCGACGAGCCGGCGCGCAAGGACTAACCCATGTTTGGCATTAGCTTCGGCGAATTGCTGCTAGTGGGCCTGGTGGCCCTGCTGGTGCTCGGCCCAGAACGCCTGCCCGGTGCCGCGCGCACCGCAGGCTTGTGGATCGGCCGCCTGAAACGCAGCTTCAATGCGATCAAACAGGAAGTGGAACGCGAAATCGGCGCCGATGAAATTCGGCGTCAGTTGCACAACGAGCACATTCTGGCCCTGGAACAGGAAGCGCGAAACGCCATCGCACCGCCGCAAGTGCCCGCCGCCCCGCCGCTGGCTCAGGCCGATGTGACAGCCACACCCGCACCAGTGGCCGCTGTGGTGCCGCCCGTGGTTGCGGTAGAACCTGTGCCGGCAGCACCTGCACCAGTGCCAGTGGCCGAGCCTGTTAACGAGCAGCAAGGCCAACTGGACTTGCCCGTTCCACCTCAACCGCCGCGAGCCCCATGAGCGCAGACACCCCGGAAAACGACCAGCAAATGCCGCTGGTTTCGCACCTCACCGAGTTGCGCACACGCTTGCTGCGCTGCGTGGCCGCGATCTTTGTGATCTTCGCCAGCCTGTTTTATTTCGCCCGCGATATCTACACCATCGCCTCCGAACCGCTGCGCCGCTTCCTGCCCGAAGGCGCCACGATGATTGCCATTGACCCGGCCTCGGCGTTTTTGGCGCCGCTGAAACTGACCATGGTTATCGCCCTGTTCGTTAGCATGCCGGTGATTTTGTACCAAGCCTGGGGCTTTATTGCCCCGGGTTTGTACAAGCACGAAAAACGTATTGCCGTGCCGCTGCTGACCTCCAGCGTGGTGCTGTTTTATGGCGGTATGGCCTTCGCCTACTTCCTGGTGCTGCCACTGATCTACCACTTCTTGTTGGGTTCGGCGCCGGTAGGCGTAACACCGATGACCGATATCAACACCTACCTCGACTCGGTGCTGACCCTGCTCTTCGCCTTTGGCGTGGCCTTTGAGATTCCGGTGGCGGTGGTGCTGCTGGTGATCATCGGCGTGGTCGATGTGGCGTACCTGAAGAAAATCCGCCCCTACGTGATCATTGGCTGCTTTGTCGTTGGCATGATCCTCACCCCGCCGGACCCGCTGTCGCAAACCCTGCTGGCGGTGCCGATGTGGATGCTGTTTGAAGTGGGCGTGTTTTTCGGCGGCATGGTGCGCAAACGCGCCCCGGAAAGTGAAAGCGACGCCCAACCACCAGCCACCCAGCCGTGAACCTGCTGCTGCTGGAAGACGCCGACTTTGTCGGCGCCGACCGCGTCATTCTGCGCGACCGTCGCCTGACCCATGTGCAGGAAGTGCATCGCGCCGAATCGGGTGACAGTCTGCGGGTTGGCCGCATCGGCGGGCTAATGGGCAGCGGGCAAATCGTGCGCCTGGAGGCTAACGAAGCCGAGCTGCAAATCAGCCTTAACCAGGCGCCACCCGCCAAGCTGCCGCTAACCCTGCTACTCGCCCTGCCCCGGCCGAAAATGCTCCGACGCGTGTTACAGACCGTCGCCAGCATGGGCGTGCCACGCCTGATCTTGCTTAACAGCTACCGCGTGGAAAAAAGCTTCTGGCAAACGCCTTTTCTCGAAGCGGCAGCGATTCGCGAGCAACTGATTCTGGGCCTGGAGCAATCACGCGATACCGTGCTGCCCGAAGTACGCATCGAAAAGCGCTTTAAACCCTTTGTGGAAGACCATCTGGCGCAGATTTGTGCCGGCACCCTGGGCTTGGTTGGTCACCCTGGCCAGTACCCCACGTGCCCGCGTGCCGTGGACGGCCCGGTGACCTTGGCCATTGGGCCTGAGGGTGGCTGGATTCCCTACGAAGTGGAAAAGCTCGCCGAGGCAGGCTTGCAGCCCGTGCAGTTAGGCGAGCGAATATTGCGCGTAGAAACGGCAGTAACAGCGCTTCTGGCGCGACTGTTCTAAACCGGAACGTTGGCCCGGCCCAACGCACGCCGTAAACATCATCGCCGCGGCGCCTTGTGCCAATGCGCCGGCAACAACTGCCCCTCTAACGCTGGCGCCTCACGCAAGCTCATATCCCGCGCCTGCAACGGCTCGCCGCATTCGGAACAGACCAACACGCCACGCACTTCATGCCCGCAGGTGTTGTGCACATGGCGGATCGGCTGGCCTTCTTCGCCGCTCATATGGCGGTCGCCCCAGTTCACTAACGCCAGCACAGCCGGGTACAGGTCGTGGCCTTTGGCGGTCAACCTATACTCCTCGCGCAGCGGCCGCTGCCGATAGGCGCTTTTCACCAACACAGCGTTATCGGTTAGGCGCTTGAGGCGCTCAGCCAGCACGTGACGGGTAATGCCCAGGCGCTTTTCAAAGTCGTCGAAACGGCGCACGCCCATAAAACATTCGCGCAGCACCAGCAGCGTCCAGCGGTCACCGACCACCGATAAGGTGCGCGCCAATGAGCAGGGCTGTTGGTCGAGTTCTTCCCAGCGCATAGGGGTTCTCCAAGGGTTATGGCCGCTACCTTAACTTGACAGGTTCCAAAAAGGAACTGACTATCTCAACCGAGTTCCAAAAAGGAACTGACCCATACACCTGACAGGACAATAACAATGAGCGAACGCAAAGCAGTGTTAGTGGTGGGAGCCGGCGATGCTACCGGCGGGGCGATAGCCAAGCGCTTTGCCCGTGAAGGTTATGTAGCCTGCTTGGCGCGGCGCAATGCCGACAAACTCGAACCCCTGGTCGCCGAAATCACCGCAGCCGGCGGAGAAGCGCGTGCCTTTGGCTGCGATGCGCGTATCGAGGAACAGGTGCAGGCGATGTTCGCTACCATCGAGCGCGAGATCGGCCCGCTGGAAGTGGTGGTGTTCAACATCGGCGCCAACGTGCATTTCTCCATCACTGAAACCACCGAGCGGGTGTATCGCAAGGTCTGGGAAATGGCCGCACTGGCAGGCTTTCTTACCGGCCGCGAAGCGGCCAGCGTGATGTTGCCCCGTGGCCGCGGCACTATTATTTTTACCGGCGCCACTGCTTCGTTGCGCGGCGGCAAAGGCTTTAGCGCGTTTGCCAGCGCCAAATTCGCCCTACGCGCCACCGCCCAAAGCATGGCTCGCGAGTTGGGCCCGTTGGGCATTCATGTCGCTCACCCGATCATTGATGGGGCCATTGATACGGCGTTTATTCGCGACAACTTCCCCGAGCGCTATGCCCTTAAAGAGCAGGACGGCATTCTTAACCCCGACCACATCGCCGATAGCTACTGGCAGATTCATACGCAACCAAGGGATTCGTGGACCCACGAATTAGATCTGCGCCCATGGCTGGAAACGTTTTAACTCTTGAGCACGTACCTGCGAACAATAAAAAAGGCCAAACCTATGAGCAAAACCCTGGAGTTCTTCTTCGATGTCGGTAGCCCGACCACCTACCTGGCGTGGACCCAACTGCCGAAAATCGCCGCTGCTGCCGGCGTAGAAATCACCTGGAAACCCATGTTGCTAGGCGGCGTATTCAAAGCCACCGGCAACCACTCGCCTATCGAAATTCCAGCCAAAGCCAAATACACCATCGCCGATATGCAGCGCTTTGCCGCCCGCTACGGCGTGCCGATGGCATTTAACCCATTTTTTCCGATCAACACTTTAGTGCTGATGCGCGGCGCGGCAGGTTACTTGGGCACAGCGAATTTCCACACCTATTTGCAGGCGGTGTTTACCGCGTTATGGGTCGAGCAAAAAAATATGGGCGACCCAGCGGTTGTCGCCCAAGTACTAAGCGCCGCCGGGCTCGACCCGCAGGAGTTCCAGCACCTGGTCAATGACGATGAGGTGAAACAACGCCTAAAGGACATCACCGAAGACGCCATCAAGCGCGGCGCTTTTGGTGCGCCGATCTTCTTTGTCGATGGCGAAATGCATTTCGGCCAGGACCGCTTGGACTTTGTCGCCGAGGCGCTTGCCAAATAGCACCACGCTCGTCGGTGCAATAGCCCAACTTCACGCTTGATGGCGAACATCCCTAATCTGGATGTTCGCCAAAGCGCCAATCCCCTATCAGTTATCAGCTAGCAGCTAGCAGCTAGCAGCTATGTACTGTGCCGCTCACAGGGCTCGGTGCTCGCCCGACAACAATAAAAATCCGGCGATTAAACCAAGCACATCTATTACCCGCTATAAAAACTAAAAATAACTTCCTAAAAAGATAAATAACTTTATTACGTAGCCCATTTCCCAACCCTTTTGTTAGCAATTGACTCTTCATAGAGGCAAGTGGACTCTTTATAAAACCGCACGTTAATACGAGCCACCTTATGAATAGTGCACACTTAACCTTCGGAATATTCCGCCCAATTACTACACAAACAAAAAACCTTGCTGTCACCGGTAACTATAGCGAGTGCATATGGGCATGACACCTATAACGATCACAAACAAAAAACCCCACTGTTCGCCTGCAAGGCCGGTCCAGAACAGGCACGGTAAATAAAGTTATGTAAAGTTAACAAATATCAAAGGATCATCACTATGAGCGCTTTGAGAACGCAGACATCTATAAACGTTAAATCCGCGCAAACCAATAAATGGGTCCATTCAGCTTGGCGAAAAAGGGGTTGTAACGGGCTTATCTGTGTAATTGCAATTACCCTCGCCGCCGCGTCGATGCTTGGCATAACCACGCCTGCTCACGCGCTTACAAAAGCGACAAACTCGGCGAAACCCTGGGTTATACGTGCGCTCTCATATGCTCGCGGCGACTTGGGCGATTCGTGCACCGGTGTCGCCATAAACGAGCAGATGGTGGTCACCGCCGCCCATTGCAAAGCTGACGTGATCAAGTACGAAGACATCGACCACTGGATTACCGTAGACGCCCATTACCCTATCGATGGAGCCGATATTCAAGTACTGGTGCTGCGCGATTCACACCCGATCAGCCAATACCCCGCGCTGGGCCCTGATCGGCTTGCCACAGCCAACAGTGCAATTCCCGTCGGCACCATAGGTACCGTTTACGGATACGGTTCTGGCGACGACCTGCCACAGAAACAGCTCAGTATTCGCATCGACAGGCACGGCGCAACGCCCACCAAAAGAGAGTATCTGCAGGCCATCGCAGCAAATGGGGGAGCGATGGAGAATGGCGATTCCGGAGGTCCGCTCATTATCAACAACCAGTTGGTAGGCATCTTGTCGGGTACTCGTACTCATCCAAAAGATGGCCATGTCTATGCGGTGTTCAGCGGTATTTCGCCGGCGCTTTCAACTATCCGGCAGTTGGAACATTCCCGCGAAATGCGCTCAGTCGCGGAACAAACGGATAGCTCAATGCCATGGATCAGTGCGGTCAAGGTCGAAAATCAGGCGGTTTTCATGACCCTGAGCGACGAACTTATCAACTCTGGCCAGCAAATAGTCGCATGGGTCAACGGCAGATATTTGGGCGACGTGCAGGGTGAACTCGCTCATTACGCCACCAGAGAAAACATCCCCGGCGGAGCCATTTATGGCATGGGAGGTTTCCCTGTGCGCGATACCGACTTTATCCAGATCGGCATTGTTACCGGCGCCTCCAATCCAGAAAGTGCAACGCTACTTTACGAGTCTGTTCCTGCCGGTATTGAGGCCGTCAGCAATAAAGACGGCAAACTGTCGGTCACCATGAGTTCGCAACTGATTAACTCAGGGCACCAAATCGTTATGTGGGTTAACGGCAAGTACACCGGCGAAGTTCAAAACAACCGCGCTTACTATGCTGAAAAACAAGACATTGATGGCGCCTCCATCCTGACTTTCCCGTACACGCCAACCCAGGCCGGAGACCTTATTCAGATTGGCATAATTACCGACATCAACGCCCCCGACGCATCGATGTTGCTCTACAGCGGCCGGCCTTCCGGTATCCAGGCAGTCGCTATCAACAACGGCAAGCTGTCGGTCACCATGAGCACTGAGCTTGTCCACTCCGGCAGAAATGTTTTCTTCTGGATTAATGGCCGCTACGCCGGCAATGTTGAAAACGATGTTTCTTATTACTGCAGCAAAACAAACGTCGATGGTGGCTCCATTGTTTCGCCTAACACACCCGTTCACGACGGCGATCTTATCCAGATCGGCATTGATCTTGGCGCTGGGCCGGAAAGTCCGCAGGCTTCGGGACTGCTCTATGAAAACCGCACAGACGATATCGACAGCGTCTACTAAGCGAGCGCAACTCCACTACCTCTGTAAGGCGTAGTGCATGGCGTACCGGGAAGTTATTCGGTACGCCATTTACGTGCAAAATCCTTTGGCGCAATTAAACCTGCACCCGCTTCAGCGAAGCTAAGGCTATCGTCTGGGTTTGGTGGTTTTGCTGGCTGCCTAGCTGCCAGCCCTAAGGCTTACCGCGTTTGCGAAACTCCACCGGTGTTTCCCCGACCCAGCGCTTGAACGCCCGATAAAAAGTGCTGGGTTCAGAGAAACCAGTGCGCTCAACGATCACTTCAATGCGCTCGTCAGTCTTGAGCAACAGCTCCTTGGCCAGCCGGCAACGGTAGTCGGTGACCAGGTCGTTAAAGCGCACACCGGCCATAGCCAGGCGCTCACGCAGGCGCCGGGGCGGCATATTCAGGCGCCCCGCCACTTGTTCGAGGGTGGCGCCGCTGTCCACCAACAACTCACCAATCAGCTCGCGAACCTGGCGGACCAAGTCCAAACGCTCCACTTCGGCCAGTTGCCGGCGGGCGAGCGATTCGTGCATACGCAGTAATTCCGGCGCGGCATGGCGCGAGGCGCGCTCAAGTACATCGGCATCGAATTGCAGCGCGTAGCGCTCGGCGCCAAGCTCGGCTGGGCAGCCATACACATCCAGATAGCGCTCGGGCGTCGCGCCCTGCTCATGGATCAGTTGCACCAGACGCGGTTTAAATTGGCCCTCAGTCAGGGCATCAAATAGGCGGATTACCGCACCAGCGAGCATCTCCGGAAAGTGCCGCGGTACACCGGCGGGCATGCCCAGCTCCAGGGTGGCGAGCTCGCCTTCAACGTCCAGCCGGGCATTGAGGGTGTCGGAGAGCAGGCGCACGTAGCGCAGGGCATGGCGCAGGCCATCGCCAAAGGTTTCGCTGGAGAGAAACAGGTATTCCAGCAGCAGGCCATGAAAGGCCGGCAAATGCTGGGCGAGGTACAGGCCGACGTCCTCTTCGCCGCACTCTTGGCTAGCGGCTTTCCAAAACAACGCCTGCGCCGAGTGAGGGAAGCGCCCGGCCGGCAAGCCTCCCGGCGGCAAACCGACCCGCGCCAGCACGCGATCAGGGTCGGTGCCGCTGGCCCGCAGGGCGTCGATAACCGGGCGCATCAGCGCCACATCGTCGGTCATTTTTAGGATTCTTATAGGTTCATGAGGCGCGGCCATCTTAGGCAGTTTTACCCCGCAGGCTCAAGGCCGGGCATTACCTTGTATCAGGCTATTGGCTGGCACGCCGCGCAGCAGTGCCGGTCGGCCAATGCTGCACGGCGCTGGCAGTCTAAGCTGCTGGCATCGCCTTGCGCATAAAGAGAGGAGACCTCATGGCCAGCACTTGGCTCGATTTACCCACCGCCCCGGCCCTGCCAGGCCTATTTGCCCGTGCCGCGCTGCGCCGTGGCGTGAAGGGGCAAACCCTGCCGGACTTTGGTTTACGCACCGCCATCAGCGTCGAGGCAAAGAAGCTGGAACGCTACCGGCAGATTTGTGGCTTTAGCGACGACGGCCACCTGCCACCGACATACCCACACATCCTCGCCTTCCCCCTGCAAATGCAGCTCCTCACCGACCCCAGCTTCCCCTTTCCGCTGCTAGGCCTGGTGCACTTGGAAAACCGCATCCGGGGCGTGCGTCCGCTCGGCGGTATGGGGCCGTTTATCGTCAGTGTGCATGTGGAAAACCTGCAGCCCCATGAAAAAGGCGCGGTATTTAGTCTGATCACCCGCCTGGAGGATCAACTCGGCCTGCTCTGGGAAGGCGATAGCCGCATTCTCTGTCGCGCGCTGAAATTACCGGGGCAACCGGCAGAACGTGGCGAAGAAATCACCCTGCCGCTAGAGGACATCGCTCACTGGCAAGCGCCCGCCGATATCGGCCGCCGATATGCCGCAGTGGCCGGCGATTACAATCCCATCCACCTCTCAGCGCTAAGCGCCAAGCTTTTCGGCTTTCCCCGCGCCATCGCCCATGGCCTGTGGAACAAGGCCCGCACCCTGGCGGCCCTGGGTGAACGTGTGCCAGCGGCGGGCTATGTGGTCGAGGTGCGTTTCCAGAAGCCGGTTCTGCTGCCCAGCGCCGTTACCCTGCAAGCCAGCAATCCGGCCAGCAGTGGGCAATTCAAGCTGATCGGTAACAACGATTTGCCACATATGAGTGGCAGCTGGCGAGTGATCTAGCTCGCGTGAAACAATGCGGCCCTTCAGCCTGGAGCGCCGCATGAACCTCGACGAACTCACTTCGCGCCTGCACGCCATTCGTGACCGCAACGATTGGCGCGGTTTCCATAGCCCGAAAAACCTGGCCATGGCCGCTAGCGTGGAAATGGCCGAGCTGGTGGAAATATTTCAGTGGCTCAGCGAAGACCAGTCGCGCCAACTGCCAGCGGATGAACTGGCCCACGCCGGCCAGGAAGTCGGCGATATCGTGCTCTACCTGTTGCTGCTATGCAGCGAGCTGGGCCTGGATATGAATGAGGTGGTGCGCGCCAAACTGGCCGACAGCGAGCGGCGGTTCGGCAGATGAGCGACCGTCATTTCGATGAGCTGGCCACACGCTTTGCCGAGAAGATTTACGGCGGCGCCAAGGGAGCCATTCGCCTGGCGGTGTTGCAAGCCGACCTGGCTGAAGCGCTGCCTCAGCGGCCGCTGCGGATTCTTGATGTTGGTGCAGGCCTTGGCCATATGTCGCTATGGTTGGCCGAGCGCGGCCATCAGGTGACGGTCACTGAACCAGCTGAACCCATGCTGCAAGGCGCGCGCGAGCGTTTCGCCGCCGCCGGGCAAACCGCCACGTTTATTCAAGCGCCGTGGCAAGACTTACCGAGGCAACTCACTGAGCGCTATGACGTGGTGGTTTGCCACGCCGTGCTGGAATGGCTGGCCGAGCCCCATTCGATTCTGCCCGTGCTGCACCAGCTCACCGCGCCAGGTGGCTGGTTGTCGCTGGCGTTCTATAACAAAGACGCGCTGATTTACCGCAACCTGCTCAAGGGCCATTTGCGTAAATTACGCAAACAGGAATTTGCCGGAGAAAAGCAAAGCCTGACCCCGCAAATGCCGCTGGACCCGCGCGAACTGGCAACGCAACTCGCCGCCCTTTGGCGGGTCGAAAGCCAAAGCGGCGTGCGGGTGTTTCACGACTACATGCCCAGAGAATTCCAAGCCAAAGCCGAACTGGCAGACCTGCTGGAAATGGAGTTGGCCCACCGCCGTCACCCCAGCTTTATGGGCCTTGGTCGTTACCTGCATTGGCTTTGCCGCCCGCTGTAAAACAAGATCTGGAGCGCATGATGAATCGCCGTTTGCATCTGCTGATCTGCTGCTTGGGCCTGGCCGCCTGCCAGAGCCATAACCCCTACACCGCCACGTCCAACCCGCTGCCACCCGCGCCGGCGCAAGCCGCTCAGACGCTTGACCTCAGCGCGTACCCCGCCGCCCCGCGTGACTATGGCCGTTATCAAACCTGGACCTGGGACAACGGTCGCCTGCCTGGCGGCACTGCCGGCGCCACGCCGGAACAGATGGCCGATATTCTCAGCAACAGCCTCGACCAACGCGGCCTGCGCCCTGCCCGCCAAGGGGTAGCAGCGGACGTCGCCGTGCGCGCCGATGTGCGCGTGGAGCGCCGCTTGCGCCAGGTGCAGGACGACTACGGCACCTACTATGGCCGTGGCCCTTACGGTAATAACTACGGCGGCATGTACGGCAGCGTGCCGATCGTGCGCACGTATGAGGAAGAAGTGCAGGTGGTACGCGTTGAATTGCTCGACCCCCGCAACGGCCAAAGCATCTGGAACGGCAGCGCTGAATCCACTAACCGTGGCAGCCAGAGCGAGCGCGTGGATGCCTTGCGCTCGGCCGTGAATAAAGCCCTAAGCGCCTATCCGCCGCGCTAGAGCTTCCCAACCACGTCTAGACTCAAGCGCACACCCCGCGCTGAGAACGGAGAACCACCATGACTGCCCGTCTGCTATTAGTGCCCCTGCTGTTGTTACTGGCCGCCTGCCAGACCACGCAGTTGGATCAAGACTTCGACAAAACCCGCGACTTTGCCGCCTACCGCAGCTTCACTTGGAAAGAACCGGCGTTGCAGTACAGCCCTGATGACCCGCGGATTAAAAGCGACCTGACTGAGCAGCGCATCCGCGCAGCCGTTAGCGAGCAGCTTGACCAACGTGGCGTGCGCTTGGCCCCAGCGGGCGGCAAAGGCGATGTCAGCGTGCAGGCCTGGCTGATTGTGGAAAACCGTACCGATCAAGTCAGCACTAGCTACGGCGGCGCATGGGGCGGTTATTGGAATGGTTACTGGGGCGGCCCGGCGTATACCGAAACGCGCAACGTCGATTACAAAGTCGGCACCGTGCAGGTCGACCTGTTCGACGCGAAGGATGGCAAGTTGGTATGGCGAGGCAGCGCCGAACAGATCGTGCGTAACAACCAAAACAGCCCAGTTGAACGGGAAACTGCCATTCGCGAGACGGTGGGGAAAATCTTGAGCCAGTACCCACCGCATTAACATCAATGCCGTTCCCTTGCGGTGTGCCGGTCCGCGCCAAGCGTTGCAATCGCTTGGCGCGCACAGCACACCCTACGGGATGACTGGGCGCTACTGGCCTTTTCTTTCCTGCTCCATCGCCTCACCACTGGCGCGACGCTGGTCTTCAAGGCTGCCCGTGTCTTCCTCAATAATGCCCCCACCGCCCACAACGCCGGAGCCACTCTGGTTGTTCATGCCAGGATTGTTGGTGCCGGAGTTGCCATTGTTGACTCCGCCGTTGTTAACGCCGTTACCGTTATTACCGCTACCAGTGGAGCCAGTGCCGGTATTGCCCGTATTGGTGTTGTAACCGTTGGAGTTCACACCATTGGTATTGGCGTCATTGGTGTTGGTGGAGCCGTTGTTGTCGTTGGCGTTATTAGTACCGGTGGCGCCGGTGTTGTCCGAATTACCGTTCTGGGTGTTGGTATTGCGGGTATTGGTGTTGTAACCATTGGAGTTGAAGCCATTGGTGTTGGAGTCGTTGTTGCCGCTGGAACTGCTGTTGCTACTGGCGTTGTTGGAGTTCGAGTTACCAGTGGCATTGCCGCCGGAGGACTGCCCAGCATTACCACCGCCAGCGGCGCCAGCAGCGGAAGCTCCAGCTCCGGCGCCACCACCGGCGCCTGCTCCTGAGGCGGCAAAGCCTGGAGCACTGGCGCCTAGAGCAAGGATCAACGCTGCACCCAACAAGGTGGGTTTATGGATAAATCGGTTCATCTGTCGCTCCCTGAGCCACAGGCTCATTGTCTGCTGTACAGGTTTGAACTGCCCTGGCGGAGATGCGTGCGAGGTGTTGGACGAATGGTCGTCCGGGTTACAGTCACGCACGTCATTTACTCTTGAGGCCGCCCATGCCAGCGCTGACCCACCGCCCCGCTACTGCCGACGATCTGCCAGCAGTGGTTGCCATTCCGCAACACGCCGAAGAGCTGTTCTTCTGCTATCCCAAAGGCAGTTGGCCCTTCACCGTGGAGCAACTGGCGCAAGCGGTGGCGCAGCGTGAGGCCAGCACGGTGGTGTTGGCTGAGGGCAAGGTGGTGGGTTTTGCCAATTTCTACGCCAGCGAATACGGCGATTACTGCGCGCTCGGCAATGTCATGGTGGCAACCACGGCTCGCGGTCAGGGCGTGGCGCATTATTTGATTGCGCAGATGGAGCAGATCGCTAAGGAGCGTTTTGCTGCAAAGGAAATGCAGTTGAGCTGCTTTAACGCCAATACCGCCGGCCTGCTGCTTTATCCAAGCCTGGGTTACCAGGTGCACGCAGTAGAAGAGCGCCGCGACCATCTTGGCCAACGTGTAGCGCTGCTACTGTTTCGCAAGCCCCTCTAATACCGCCCATCGGCACACAGCGCGACTCAGTAAAACCGGGCCCTGCGGTGATAGCCTTTTGATATGTTTTTCGCGGCGAAAGCACTATGCTCGCCGGACGCAGCCCCGTGATCACAAAAATGACAGACGCTGAATTACCGCGTTCGCCCCACACCTTTGCCCTTTGGCGGGAAGTACAAGACACCCGCGTACGCACACGCCTGGGCGGCATTTATTACCTGCTCGCATGGTTGCTCACCTGGACTTTTAGCGCCGCCCCTTCGGCGATCTGGCTGAGTAGCATCGCCGTCAGCCTGCTGTTTGCGGCGTTACTGGCCGCACGCCTGCTGCACTTACCGCCACAGTCCCATGCCAGAGATGATCTGCAGTGCTGGCTCGACCGTCACTGGGGCCTGGTGCTGCTGACCTCGCTGTGCTGGGGACAAGCCCACGCCTGGGCTCTATACAGCGATGCGCTAACCGACTCGGCGATGATCGCCACGCTTAGCACCGTAGCCTTCAGTACGGCGATGACGTTTAACTTCGCCATGCGCAAAAAGCGCGCCTTTGTCGCCCTCCTGCTGCTTTATTTACCGGGCCTGCTGGTGATGGCCATGGACTGGCGCAATGGCCATACCGTGCTGATTACCCTGCTGTTCTACCTCAGCTATCTGCTCCTAGCGCTTAACCGCAGCCACCGCGAGTACCGCGCCACGCTAGACCTCGAGCTGCGCTTGTTGCAGCAGCAAGAGGCGCTCGACCAACTCAGCCGCACCGACAGCCTTACCCAACTGGGCAACCGCTATCAGTTCAACAGCCAATTCCAAAACATGGTGGCCCACGCCAAACGCACGGGCGAGCCGCTGGCCTTGGTGCTGCTGGATATCGACTTTTTCAAAAAGGTAAACGACCAGCGTGGCCATGCCGGCGGCGATGCCTGCCTGAGCGAGTTTGCCCAACGCATGCGCCACGTGTTTCGCCGCGACAGCGATGCCCTGCTACGTCTGGGCGGTGAAGAGTTCGGCGTACTGATGCCAGACACCACACTGGAACAAGCGCAGTTAATGGCCGAACAGTTTCGCCAAGACCTGGCGCACAACGGCATCGACCTGCAAGGCGAACACCTGCCATTGACCGCCAGCCTGGGCGTTGGCCGTTTTGATGCGTTGCGGGATGAAGATGCGGAGCACTTCTTTAAACGCGTCGACCACGCCTTGTACCAAGCCAAGCGCAATGGCCGTGATCGGTTGGAAGTGGCGAGCGTAGAGTGACCTTGGACGGTCAGGTTTCCAGCAAAAACGTCACCGGCCCATCGTTGACCAGCGACACCTGCATATCCGCACCAAACCGGCCCGTCGCGACCACCGCGTGTTTTACCTGGGCCTGCTCGACCAGATACGCAAACAACTCAGCGCCTAACGCCGGTGGCGCAGCGCTGGAAAAGCTGGGGCGCAGACCGCTTTTGGTGTCGGCGGCCAGGGTAAATTGCGAGACCAACAATAAGCCGCCGCCAACATCGGTGAGCGACAAGTTCATTTTGCCGTCGGCATCGCTAAACACGCGGTAGTTGAGCAGCTTGTGCAGCAGTTTGTCGGCGCTGGCGGGGGTGTCTTGCGGCTCAACGCCGACCAACACCAATAGGCCTTGGTCGATGGCGCCGACCGTTTCCCCTGCTACCTCTACACGCGCCGCCGTGACGCGTTGAATCAGTCCCTTCATGCCTCTTCGGGCGCCAGGTTGAGCAGACGACGAGCAATCTGGTCGGCGGCGCGCACCAGGGCATCGGTAATGCCCGGCTCGGCAGCGGCGTGGCCAGCGTCGCGGATAATCTGCAGCTCGCTGTTAGGCCAGGCTTGGTGCAATTCCCAGGCATTGTCCAACGGGCAAATCACGTCGTAACGACCGTGCACGATGATGCCCGGCAGGTGGGCGATCTTGTGCATATCGCGGATCAGCTGATTGGGCTCGAGAAAGGCGTCGTGCATAAAGTAGTGGCATTCGATCCGCGCAATCGACAACGCGCGCTGCGGCTCGGCGAAACGCTCGACCACTTGCGGGTTGGGGCGCAGGGTGGCGGTGCGGCCTTCCCAAGTGGACCAGGCTTTGGCCGCATGCATCTGGGCAATTTGGTCGCTACCGCTCAGGCGCTTATGAAAGGCCGGCAGCAGGTCGTGGCGCTCTTCCGGCGGAATAGGCGCCACGTAGTCTTGCCAGTAGTCGGGGAACAGGCGGCTGGCGCCTTCCTGATAGAACCACTTGATCTCCTGCGGGCGGCACAGAAAGATCCCACGCAAAATCAGCGCATGCACGCGCTCGGGATGGCTCTGCGCATAGGCCAGCGACAAGGTGGAACCCCAGGAGCCGCCGAACAGCACCCATTTGTCGATGCCCAGGTGTTGGCGGATAACCTCAAGGTCGGCGACCAAATCCCAGGTGGTGTTGTTTTCCAGGCTGGCGTGGGGCGTGGAGCGCCCGCAGCCGCGCTGGTCGAAGGTGATGATGCGGTATTGATTGGGGTCGAAATAACGGCGGCTGGCGCCATCACAACCAGCGCCCGGCCCGCCATGGATAAACACCACGGGAAGCCCATCCGGCGTGCCGCTCTCATCGACATAGAGCACATGCGGCGCCTGCACGGCCAATTCGTGGCGCGCGTAAGGCTTAATCTCCGGATACAAAGTCTGCATGCTGCACTCCCTTGTTAGTGACGGCGGTGCCACACGCAAACCCGATGGGTCGGGGTACATTTGCGGGCAACGCGCCTGAGCTCTGCCGGGCATCATAACCATGAAAAACGGAGTTGAGCATGTCGGACCGGATATTTCCCCTCTCGCGCCTGTGGATCGTCGCCTTGGCATTGACGTTGATCACCGGCTGCTCACGCAGCGACCCGCAAGCGGCGCTGGAAGCCGCGGTACAGCAGTTGCAGGAAAACCTCGAAGCTAAGCGCAGCGGTGACGTGCTTGAGCAGTTGCACTCGGAGTTTCGCGCCCAGCAGCAGTTCGACCGCGAATGGGCCAAGCGCACCATGCTTGGGTTGTTTTTGCGCTACCAGAATGTGCGCGTGATCGCCGTAAGCAAAACCAGCAGCATCGACCCCACCGTATCCAGCAAGGGCTACACCGACGCTCAAGTGGCGGTTACTGGCGCTCAAGGGCTGATACCCGATAACGCCAATGCCTATGGGGTGAAATTGGAGTGGTGGCTGGAAGGGGATGAGTGGAAGTTGGCGCGAATAGATTGGAAGTAACAAAAATGCCTGGCGTGACGGCCCTGTAGGGTGTGTTGTGCGCACCAGTCACTCTCAAGACCTGCGCAATGGTGCGCGCAGCACGCCCTACAAAAGCCTTCACGCGTTGGCCCGGTGTGCGCAGAAAGCCCATCAACGGTAGTGAGCGTGCGCCCAGGCCAAGTAGGTTTCCAACAACCCTCGCAACACCACCTGCGCCTGTGCCGCTAACTCTGGACGGTAGGTAAACGGCGCCTGTTCATCCATATAAATGCACTGGCTCAGTTCTAACTGCACGGCATGCACGTTATTGGCGGGCTGGCCGTAGTGACGGGTGATATGCCCGCCCTTGAAGCGCCCGTTCAGCACGTGGCTGTATTGCGGCGCGCCAACACACACCTGCAATAGCCGCTGCGCTAACTGCAGGTTGCAACTGGCGCCGTCGTTGGTGCCGAGGTTGAAGTCCGGCAGTTTGCCGTCAAACAGCATCGGTACCTGGGAGCAAATGGAATGGGCGTCGAACAGCAGCGCGTAACCGAATTCGGCTTTTAGCCGGGCCAGTTCGTTTGCCAGGGTTCGATGGTAAGGCGTCCAGATTTCCTGCAAGTAGCGCTCTCGCTCGAAGGCCGAGGGCTGGCCGCCTTCGACAAACAGTGGCGAGCCGTCAAACAGGGTGCTGGGGTACAGGCCGGTGGTGGCAGTGGCGTAAAGCGGGCGGTCATCGGCTGGGCGGTTAAGGTCGACCACATAGCGCGAGTAGTTGGCGGCCAAAGTGCTGGCGCCCAGCTCGGCGGCGAAGGCATACAGCTGGGGGATATGCCAATCGGTGTCCGGCAGCACTTGTGCCGGGGGCACTAGGCCGGCCTGTACTGCGGGGGTCAGTTGCAAGCCGGCGTGGGGCATGCTGATTAACAGCGGTACGCGGCCTTGGGCAAAGACAAAGGGCGTTTCGATTACGTCAGACATCAATCAGCTCCCGGCCATGGCGGATGATTCGTTTACTCAGCTCACCGCCTAGCCAATAGGCCAACTCGGCCGGCTGGGCGATCTGCCAGGCAACAAAGTCAGCCACTTTGCCCACTTCCAGGCTGCCATGGCTGGCGCCCAGGCCCAGGGCTTTGGCGGCGTTAAGGGTGACACCCGCGAGCGCTTCTTCCGGTGTCAGGCGGAACAGGGTACAGGCCATATTCAGCATCAAGCGCAGCGACAGCGCCGGTGAGGTGCCTGGGTTAAGGTCGCTGGCAATCGCCATGCTCACGCCCTGCTCGCGCAACATCTGGATCGGTGGCAGTTGGGTTTCGCGCAGAAAATAGAACGCGCCAGGTAGCAATACGGCCACCGTGCCAGCGGCCGCCATGGCTTGCGCATCGGCCAGGGTCATAAATTCCAGATGATCCGCCGACAACGCCTGATAGCGCGCGGCCAAACTGGAGCCGGCCAACGCTGAAAGCTGCTCGGCATGCAGTTTTACTGGCAAGCCCAATTGCTGCGCGGCGATAAACACTCGCTCCACCTGCGCCGGGGAAAAAGCCAGGTGCTCGCAGAACGCATCCACGGCATCCACCAAGCCTTCCCGGGCCAGGGCCGGCAGCATTTCGCTGCAAACATGTTCGATATAGGCATCGCTACGTCCGGCGTATTCCGGCGGCAAGGCGTGGGCGGCCAGGCAGGTGCTGCGCACGGTAGCCGGCAGGGTTTCGCCGAGACGGCGGATAACCCGCAGCATTTTGCGCTCGCTGGCCAAGTCGAGGCCGTAGCCGGATTTGATTTCGATCGTGGTCACGCCATCGCGCAGTAGGGCGCGAACTCGCTGGCTGGCGCTGGCCAGCAGTTCATCTTCGCTGGCGGCGCGGGTGGCGCGCACGGTGCTGGCAATACCGCCACCGGCGGCGGCGATGTCGGCGTAGCTCACGCCTTGCAAGCGTTGCTCGAACTCACCGCTGCGGTTGCCGCCGAAAACGGCGTGGGTGTGGCAATCAATCAGGCCTGGGGTTAGCCAGGCGCCGTTGAGGTCGTGGCGCTGAACGTAATCATCGGCGGGTAAATCGGCGTAGGGGCCGATCCATTTGATCAGGCCGCTGTTGGTGACGATGGCGGCGTTTTCGATGGTGGAGTAGGTGCCGCCAGCCAGGGTGGCGGCGTGGCAGTTGAACCATAGATGCTGCATGTCCGGCCTCCTGAGCAATAACGCAATTTGTTCCCCTCTCCCGGTTACGGTAGAGGGTTAGGGAGAGGGAGCGGTGTGACCTTGGGCGAAGAGTTGCGTAACGGCCAGCCCTCTCCCCCGGCCCCTCTCCCGTAAACGGGAGAGGGGTGCAGAGCCATTGAGTTTGTTTGCCCGGCCCCTCTCCCGTAAACGGGAGAGGGGTGCAAAGCCGTTGAGTTTGTTTGCCCGGCCCCTCTCCCGCCAGCGGGAGAGGGGTGAAGGGCGGTTGAATTTATTTGGCATTTACCATGGGCAAATTCAGACCCTGCTCTTGCGCACAATCGATAGCAATCTGATACCCCGCATCGGCATGGCGCATCACGCCGGTCGCCGGGTCGTTGTGCAGCACGCGGGCAATCCGCGCCGCCGCTTCATCCGTACCATCGCACACAATCACCATGCCCGAGTGCTGGGAAAAGCCCATGCCCACGCCGCCACCATGGTGCAACGATACCCAGGTCGCACCGCTGGCGGTGTTTAGCAGGGCATTGAGCAGCGGCCAGTCCGATACTGCATCGGACCCATCGCGCATGGCTTCGGTTTCACGATTCGGGCTGGCCACCGAGCCGGAGTCCAAGTGATCACGGCCAATCACGATCGGCGCCGACAATTCGCCGCTGCGGACCATTTCGTTAAACGCCAGGCCCAGCTTGGCGCGCTGGCCCAAACCAACCCAGCAAATCCGCGCCGGCAGGCCCTGGAAGGCGATGCGCTCACGGGCCATATCCAGCCAGCGGTGCAGGTGGGCGTCGTCTGGGATCAGCTCTTTCACCTTGGCGTCGGTCTTGTAGATATCTTCGGCATCCCCCGACAACACTGCCCAGCGGAACGGGCCTATGCCACGGCAAAACAAGGGGCGGATATAGGCCGGCACAAACCCGGGAAAATCGAAGGCATTGGCCACGCCTTCGTCTTTGGCCATTTGGCGGATGTTGTTGCCGTAGTCGAACGTAGGCACGCCCATCTGCTGAAACGCCAGCATGGCTTGTACATGCACGGCCATGGATTGCTTGGCGGCTTTCACTACTTCGGCCGGCTGGGTTTGCGCTTTGGCGCGGTAGTCGTCCCAAGTCCAGCCGCTAGGCAGGTAGCCGTTGAGCGGGTCGTGGGCGCTGGTTTGGTCGGTGACCATATCCGGACGAACGCCACGGCGCACCAGTTCCGGAAGAATGTCAGCGGCGTTGCCACACAGGGCGATGGAGACGGCTTTGCCTTCGCCAGTGTATTTGCCGATGCGCGCCAGGGCGTCGTCCAGGTCAGTGGCTTGTTCGTCGACGTAACGGGTTTTCAAGCGGAAATCGATGCGGCTTTGCTGGCATTCAATGTTCAGCGAGCAGGCGCCGGCCATGCCCGCCGCCAACGGTTGTGCACCGCCCATGCCGCCAAGGCCAGCAGTGAGTACCCATTTGCCTTTGAGGTTGCCGTTGTAGTGCTGGCGGCCGGCTTCAACGAAGGTTTCGTAGGTGCCCTGCACGATGCCCTGGCTGCCGATGTAGATCCAACTGCCAGCGGTCATCTGCCCGTACATGGCCAGGCCCTTGGCATCCAGTTCGTTGAAGTGCTCCCACGTGGCCCAATGCGGCACCAGGTTGGAGTTGGCGATCAGCACGCGCGGGGCGTTGCTGTGGGTTTTAAATACGCCGACCGGTTTGCCCGACTGCACCAGCAGGGTCTCATCGTCTTCCAACGCGGTAAGGGCTTTAACGATGGCGTCGTAGCAATCCCAGTTGCGCGCGGCACGGCCAATGCCGCCGTACACCACCAACTCGTTGGGGTTTTCTGCCACCTCCGGGTCGAGGTTATTCATCAACATCCGCAGCGGCGCTTCGGTCAGCCAGCTTTTGGCGGTCAATTGCGTACCACGGGCGGCACGTACGACGGTGTCACGGTAACGATTGGATGTGCTCATAACAGGCTCCCAGGTGCGTGCGGATGAGAAAAAGGTAAACAGAGACAGCATGCTGCATCAGCTTGTATATACAAGTAAAGCACAGCAACAAGCGCTATGAATAGCCCACCACACTGAAAGCCCTCACGACGGGTTAAAACGCGTAGCGCAACTCGATGCCCAGCCCATAATTGGCGCGCTGTTCAGCAAAGCTCGAGGCGGCCACTTGCACGTGGCCCGCCACGCTGGCCTGCGCACTCAGGGCGTAGCGGTAACCCACGCTGGCCGCAGGCACCAGGCGGCGTTTTTGCAAGCGGCTGGAAAATGCAAAATGATTCAACCCAGGAATATCGGAGTTACCTTCAAACGCCGGGCTTTGCTCACTCAGCAAGGCATCGACCGCCAGGCTCAGGTGCAAGCTGGCCCGCTCCGATAGTGGCGTCGCGCTGCGCAGGGTGGCGCTTAGATAGGTGTCGTCACTGCGGGCACCCGCCACACGCAAAGGCAGGGAAACGTTGCGCTCTTCAAATGCCCCGCGCTGGCTGCGCACGTGATAAAGCGCCAGCTCGGGAGTCAGCAACGACGGCCCCAGGGCAATGCCATAACTCAGTGCCAGGCGTTGCTCGTTGGCGGTAGTGGTCACCCGGGTGGCGGCTGGCTGCACATTGGCCAGGTGCGCGCCACGCTCAACATCGCTGTCGCCGCTACTTGCCGCCACGCTGGCAACGGCGCTCCAACCGAAGCCGGTTTCCGCGTTTTGCTGGTAAGCAAGCCATGCACCAAGACCGTATTGGTGATGTTGACTGGCTTCGTGGTCCGCGCCATCCATGTCGCCCAGGGCCAGATTGCCGCCGATGGAAATCTGTGGACTAAGACGGATACCGGCGCCCATCAGCCCTTGCGCCTGAAGACCGGCTTCAACCTCGTGGTCAAACACCATCGCGCTGCCGGCATTGACGCAATAGCGTTGCGCCGCGCCGGGAATGCACTGCAACTCGGAAATAACGTTGCTAAAACGCTCTTGGCTGAGCATCAGTTGCGCGCTGCGGTCGGCACTGTGCAGCACCGACTGCTGCAGGTGTTCCAGGTCTTGCAGCACCAAGTCCTTCCAGATCACCGCCCGATCCCCCGAGCCGTTATCGGCCTTGCCAACGATGACGCGGCCGTCGTCACTGATCGCGCTGGCCTCGCTATAGGTGCCGCCATTGAGCAAGCCAAGGCTGGTCATGCCGGCGCCGGCGGTCCAGCGAAAGGCGCGATCAGTGCCATCAGCCAATGCTGCATAACCCACCACCACCGCGCCGTCGGCGCTCACGGCGTTGGCCGCACTGATAACACCGCCAAGGGAGCCAAGGTCGACCATGCCACCAGCAGCCGTCCAGCGAAACGCATAGGAGCCGCTGGTCCCCACGACCACACTGCCATCGCCATTTACACCAAAGGCACCGCTGGTTGAGCTGCCAGAGAGAACGCCCAGGTCAAGCACCGAGCCGCCTTGCCAACGGACCGCGCGCGCACCATTACTGCTGGCCGCCGTGCCCACGGCAACGGCGCCATCGCCGCTGACGCCATAAGCAATGCTCGCGCCGTTGGCGGTCAAGCCGCCCAAATCCTGTATGCCCGAAGCAGCGGTCCAACGAAACGCCCGGCGCACGGCTGCGGCGTTGGTCGACTCGCCCACTATCACCTGCCCATCGCGGCTGACGTCCCACGCCGAACTGCGGTCGCCACCCAGTGTGCCGAGGTAGAAGAAACCGCCGCCGGCATCCCAACGAAACGCGCGCTGCAAGCCCCCTGGCCGCAACATGCCGACGATCACGCTGCCATCGCCACTGACTGCGTTGGCTGAGCCCAGGCCAGAAAAACTGGCGAGACTCACCATGCCCTCATCGGCCGTCCAGCGGAACAGCCAGTGGCTATTCAACGCGTCTGCGCCCTGGCCCACCACCACCTTGCCGTCGCCGCTGACCGCGCTGGCCTGACTGAGAACGCCATTGGGCAGCAGGCCAAGGTCGGACATCACTGCCTGTGCCGGTAGAGCAGCCCATTGCGCCAGCAGCAGAACGGAAAATGGGTGCACCACCAAGCGCCACGACGCGCGAAAAAGACCAGGAAATTTCACGGAAAATGCCTACGCAAAAATGAGACGTAAGCATCCTCAACTTAGGACTAGACGGTCTGTAAGGCTATCCGCAGCAGCTCGTCAGCCGCCCTCCTCGCCAGCTACACCGCTGGCGTTTGCACAAACACCGGCAAGCGTTCAAGGGTTTCAGCAAACGCCGCCAGAGTCGGATAATCAGCGGCCAGCACCCGCTCCGGCAGCATCATCCGAGAAAATGACCACGCCACAGCGATGCTGACCTGGGCCTGCCCCAACGTGCTTTCTTCTTCGCTCAATGGTTGGGCAAGCAGGTCTTTTTCCAGCTCCGCCCAGGCGGCAAACAACTGCCCATACACCCGCTCCAGCCACGGTTCGTGCAGTTTCTGGGCGGGCCGCAGATTGTGTTCGTACACCACTTGCACGGCTTTCTCACAAGCCGCCAACGCCAGCCCGGTGAGCCGAAAAGCCCGCGCGCGAGCGGCAGATTCCGCCGGCCATAAGCGGGAGTGGGGATCGAGAAGCTGCAATATCAGGCTGGAATCCATCAACACTTGGCCGTCATCCAGCACCAGCGTCGGCGCCTTGACCACCGGATTGATCCGACGAAATTCGTCAAAGGTACTGAATACCGACAACGACTGGTGTTGCACCTCCAGCCCCAACACTTTTAGGCAGATCGCTACGCGGCGAACATAGGGTGAATCGAGCATTCCGATCAGTTTCATGGCCACTCCGTTATTTCCGCTTAAACAGGTCTAGTACCCTAAAACTTATGCATGCGCTGGAGTAGCGACAAAATTCAACGCTCTGCGTTAGATTTACTTACATGAAAAACATACCGCCGCTTACCACCCTGAAATGCTTTGAAGCGGCCGCTCGGCTGGGCAGCGTGACCCTCGCCGCACGCGAGCTGCATATCACCCACTCCGCCGTTAGCCAGCAAGTGCGCAGCCTGGAAGACAACATGGGCATTGCCCTGTTTGTGCGCGAAGCACGCGGCCTGCGCCTGACCGAAACCGGCCGGCTCTATGCGTTGGAAGTACGCACCGCGTTGCAGGCCTTAAGCAGCGCCACCCATCAGGTGCAGGGGCGGCCAGATGACGATGAGCTGGTGATCACCACCCTCGCCTCTTTCGCCCAAAACTGGCTGGTGCCACGGCTGGCAGATTTCCAGCATCGCTACCCGCAATACCGCGTGCGCCTGCACACCAGTCTGGAACTGCAAGACCTGCGACAAGGCTTGGCCGATATCGGCATCCGCATGGGCCAAGGCCACTGGCCGGAACTGGCGCAGAAAAAGTTATTCAGCGACGAGTTGGTGGTGGTCGCAGCCCCGCACTTTGCCGCCGGCAATCTGCCCAGCACGCCCGAGAACATTCTCCGTGGCCCGCTGCTGCACAGCACCGACGCGCCTTGGAGCGACTGGTGCGAGCTGGCCGGCGTCAGCGCGCAACAGCTGCCCGCACCGAGCCTGACCGCCAACGACTCCAACGTAATGCTTGCGGCCGCCATACAGGGCTACGGCATCGCCTTGGAACGCCGCAGTCTGGTCGCCGGCCTGCTGCAACGGGGCGAGTTGGTGCAGCTATCGCCCCTGTGCCCGCCGTCCCCCTATCCCTATTGGCTGGTGTGGCAGCCAAGGGAAGCGTTGAGCCAGAAACAGCTGCGTTTTATCGACTGGATTCAGGAGCAAGTAGGCAAGGAACGTAGGTTGGGTTGAGCGTACGCCCAGATCGAGCGCACCTGCTTACATGGGTAGCCGAAAAAGCGCCGAGACTCACCATCGTGTTGCCCGCTTAAATTTAGAGCAGGCAAGCATCGGTAAAACACCGTTGGGCTAGCTGTCAGGCCCTCGTAGACGCGAGGGAGAAACCTGTGGGCTAGCGCCAACCAGTATCCGGGCACCCTGACGAAAGGGTCCGGACCTCTGATAGGAAAGGTCGCTTAGGTGGCGTCGGCGTGACTGACCAAGCCCTTCACCACCACTGCCACACTGGCAACTATCGCTGGCACTACCAAGGCGGTGAGCACCTGTTCGAAGTTCCAGCCCAGGCCCAGCAAGGTGGCGCCAATCCAAGCGCCGAGAATGGCACCAAAGCGGCCAATGCCCAGCATCCACGACACCCCAGTGGCGCGCCCTTGAGTGGGGTAGAAGCGTGCCGCCAGTGAGGGCATAGCCGATTGCGCGCCGTTGATGCACATGCCGGCGAGCAACACCAAGGTGGCGAGCAGGGTGACTTTGCCCAGGCTCTGGCCGACGAAATAAGCAAACACGCCAGCCAACAGGTAGAAGCTGCCGATGACTTTATGCGGGTTGAATTTATCCATCGCCCAACCCACGCCCACCGCACTCAGCACGCCACCAAACTGGAAGAGCGCGCCGATAAACGCGGCCTGCTCCATGCTCGCGCCGCTGTCGCGCATCAGCGTCGGCAGCCAGCTGGTGAGCAGGTAAACGATCACCAGGCCCATAAAATAGGTCAGCCACAGGAGCAAGGTGCCAGCGCTGTAAGTGCCGGAGAACACCACTTTTAATACGTTGCGGCTCTGCACGGTTTTCTGCTCTGGCACGCTGAAATCAGTTGCTACCGCCACCTCGGCCGGCGCGATAGGCGCCAGCACCTTGCGCACTTTTTCCGCGCCACGGTTACGCACCACCAAAAAGCGCGCCGACTCCGGCAGCCAGACCAACAGCACCACTGCCAGCAGCAACGGCAAGATGCCCCCAAGCAGCAATAGGCTGTGCCAGCCAAACGCCGGAATCATTTTCGCCGAGATAAAACCACCGCCTGCCATGCCCAGGTTGAAACCGCAGAACATGCTGGTGACCAGCAAGGATTTCAGGCGCTCGGGGGTGTATTCGGAGAGCAGCGTAGTGGCATTGGGCATCGCTGCGCCCAAGCCCAAACCGGTGAGCAAGCGCAGCACCAACAGTTGGTCGAGGCTGGTACTAAAGGCCGAAAGCAGGCTAAAGAAACCAAACAAACCAACCGCGGTGACCAGCACCACCTTACGGCCGAAGCGGTCAGCCAGCGGCCCGGAACCAAGGGCGCCGAATACCATACCGATCAGTGCGGCGCTCATCACCGGGCCCAGGCTGGCGCGGTCAACACCCCAATCCACTGTCAGTGCCGGAGCAATAAAGCCCATGGCGGCAGTGTCGAGGCCGTCGAGAAAGACGATAAGAAAGCACAGCAGCACAATCCTCCACTGGTAGCGGGAAAGCGGCTGGGCATTGATAAAGGTTTGTACGTCGAGTGTGCCGCCGGTGGGCACGTGAGCGGGGCTGGTCATACGGAAAATTCCTGTGAGTTTTTCTTCGCCAGTGCAATGCAGGCGAATGGAACAGGAATGAGGGACGGGCTAGACAGACGCTGCACAGCGGATGTCAGCGAAGCGCGGGCACGCTGCGGCAAACGGATGTCCATGGCTGGCTCTCATTTGTTTTTATTGGAGTCGTAGCTTTGGGTCGCGGAGCGACCGAGGAACAGTACGCAGCAGCGGGGGGCGGCAGCAATCCGATAATCGACTAACTGGGCGGTTATCGAACGGTAGTGCGCAGTGGAAGGCAGCGAAAAGTGCGTAGGAACAAAGCGGCTGTATGGAGAACTGCGGTTGCTTCAACCCGCCCCCTCCCGCAAGCAAGAGAGGGCGGGGGAAAGGGCGAAGCCAACGCGGTCAGTGAAACAACCGCGTACTCAATTCCCGACTGGCTTCCAACAACACCGGCAAAAACCGTGTTTCCAGTTCCTGGCGCGACATCCGGCCGGCATGAGTACCCACGTTCAATGCCGCCAATACCTGCCCCGCCGAGTCTTTCAACGGCACGGCCACCGAGCGCAGGCCCACTTCCAGTTCCTGATCAATGATCACCCAACCTTGCTGGCGAATTTCGGCGACGCTGGCGCGCAAGCCGTCAGGTGTGTGCACGGTGCGGCTGGTCTTGATCTGCATCTCAGCGTGGTCGATGTAGTCGTTAAGCGCGGCGTCATCCAACGCCGCGAGCAAGATGCGGCCCATGGAGGTGCAGTAGGCCGGCAAGCGGCTGCCAACGCTGAGGTCTACCGAGATCAAGCGCTGCGGGGTGGCCGAGCGGGCGATATAGAGAATTTCGTCGCCCTCCAAGGTGGCCATGGAGCAGGCTTCGTGCAGTTGTTCGCTGAGGCGATCAAGGATCGGCTGCGCCGTGACCGCCAACGGCGTGGAGGACAGATAGGCGTGCCCCAGGGTCAGCACTTTAGGCAGCAGGGAGTAGGTGCGTCCGTCCGTGGTGACATAGCCGAGGTTCATCAGCGTATGCAGGCAGCGGCGCACGGCGGCGCGGGGGATCTCGGTGCGATGGCTGATCTGCGCGATGGTCAGGTGGCGTTTGCGCTCCTGAAACGCATGGATCACCGCCAGGCCGCGGGCCAAGGAAGTCATAAAATTCGGGTCGCCGGTAAAGGCTTCGATGCGTTTGGCCGGTGAGGCAATAATCGGCGGCGCCAAAGGCGGCAGGGTGATGCGGGCTTCGTCAGTCATCTTGTTATTGTTCCGGCGCAAGAGTTGAGCAGCAGGGCAGGCATGGCCGATTATCGAACCACAGTTCGATAATCGCAATTTAGCCTAAATGATGCAGCGCCCAGATAAAGGCGCTAATGGTCAGAAACGACAGCACCGTGGCGCCCACCAATGCCGCAGCGCAGCGCCCTTGCGGCCAAAACGCTGGCCCAGAATCGGGTAGATGCTCATCATCGGCGAGCAGGCAAACAGCACGCCGGCCATGCGCAGGGCGGGGTCTTGCACCGGCAGCCAAGCAAACATCAGCAACACCAGCAGCGGGTGCAGAATCAGTTTGGCCACGCTGATTTGCAGCACATCACCCACCATGCCGGCAGCCTTCAAGCCCACCAAATTGCCGCCAATCACAAACAGCGCCACCGGCGCCGAGGCCATGGCCAGCATCTCCACGGCCTTGAATGGCACCGCTGGCAGGCGCACTTCGAGTAGCGCCAAGCCCAGGCCGATGCTGATCGAGATAATGATCGGGTTACGCAGCAGGCGCTGGGCAATGCCCAACAGCACCTTGCCGGGGCTTTGCCCTTGGGCGTCGCCGGCTTCGGCCAAGATCAGCGCCAAGGGAATCATCAGCAGGTTTTCCACCATCATGCCCAAGGCCAAGCCGACCGCCGCAGGGGTGCCGACCACCATCACTACAATCGGATAGCCAATAAAACCGCTGTTGGACACCGACATACCGAGGCCGACAATCGAGCTGGCGCTAAGCGTTTCGCGGCGCAGCAAGCGCGAGTAGGCAAAGCCCAGGGTAAACATGGTCAGCGAACCAAGGCCGTAGGCGAGCAAGTAGTTACGGTCGAAAACCTGGTCAGGGCCTTGATCACCAGCGCTGGCAAGGCCAGGTTGATGACAAATTTCCCCATGCCAATGATTTGGTCGCGGCCGATCATGCCGCCGCTCACCGAAAGAAAACCGATGGCGATCAGGATAAAAATCGGCGTGGTGATGGTGAGGATCTGCAGCATGCGTGCTCGGGGTCAGGAAAAGGCTTGCGGGGTGAGCTGGCGCAGGCGACTGCGGGTACGCACAAAGTCCAGGTGCGAGCCAGGCCGGCAGACCTGATCCAGCTCGGCGGCGCAACCCAGCAGCAGGTGCACGCCGCTGTCGTAGGCGATATCAACGAAGTTCAGGATGCGTTGCTGCACGTCGATGCCTTCGCTATCCAGGCACGGCACGCCATAAATGGCGATCCGTCTGAAGCGTTGGCACAGCCAGAGAAAGTCGGCGCTGGAATGGGGGCGGCGGCAGAGTTCGTCGAAATCCAATAAGGCGCGGTCGCCCTCGCGGGCCAGTACCTTGAGCGGATGGTGATTAACCTCCAACACCAGGTCGCGCTCGGCGGCAGCGCTGAGGTCGAGCAGGTGTTCCAGCCAAGTGCACAGTTCGGGGCATAACGGCCAGGCGAAATACCCCCATGCCTCTTGCGCGCCAGCACGCTCGCGGTAGTCCTCGCCTGCGTCCAGATTGATTACGCTAAAGCGCGTTTCCAGCAGCTCGATGGCCGGCTTGAAACGGTCGCGGTACAGCGGGTTGGGGCACAGATTGATCGGCGCATAGTTGGAGGTGCAGACCAGGCCGACGCCCTCCTCCACCAGCACCTTAAGCAGACGCCCAAGCAGCATGGCATCGGCGATGTCATGCACATGAAATTCGTCGAAGCACAGCAGCCGCGCCTCTTGCGCCACCTCACGGGCAACCCGCAGCAGCGGCTCGTTTTGCCCGGTGAAGGCGCCCATGCGCTGCTGCACTTCCTGCAAAAACGCGTGGAAATGCACCCGCCGTTTAGCCTGCACCGGCGCGGCAGCGAAAAAGGTGTCCATGACAAAACTTTTGCCACGGCCAACACCGCCCCACAGGTAAATGCCAGCCACAGGTTTACGCAGCCAACTACGACGCCCCGCCAACCAGGCGTCAAGCCAGGTGGCAAGGGTGTCGATTGCTGCCTGTTGCGCGCTGTCGGCCCGGTAACCACGGGCTTCCAGCGCATCGTTAAAGCGCCGCTGAATGCGCTGATCGACCGGCTCGACCAGGCCTGTATCGGGCTCGGCTGGTTTAGAGGTCAAACGCCACCTTAGAAATCAAAGAACACCGTTTCACCGTCACCCTGAATACGGATATCGAAGCGGTAAGCAGGCTTGCCGTCAACCTCGCAGCGCTTGGCAACAAGGGTTTCGCGCCGTTGCGGCTGCTCGATCAGGTTCAGCACCGGGCAGGCTTTATTGGCCTCGGCATGATCATCGAAGTACAGACGGGTGTGCAGGTGGATATTGATGCCACGGGCAAACAACGACACGTTGATATGCGGCGCCATCGGCACCCCGGCGGCGTTATTCACCACGCCAGGCTTGATGGTGTGCAGCGTCCACTCGCCGGCATCAAAGGTCGTGGCGGTGCGGCCAAAGCTGTTGAAGGCGTTCTCCAAGTTGAAATCGGCGTGGTAACGACCTTCGTGGTCGGCTTGCCAGAACTCCAGAAACGAATCGCGCACCAAGTGGCCATTGCCGTCATAGACATTGCCCAGCAACACGATGTGCTCGCCCGGCGCGCTGGGTTTAGCCATCTCATTCCAGATTTCCTGCTCACGCGCCGGGTTGCCGGCAGCGCTCAGGGCCAGGCCGATATGCACATAGGGGCCGGCGGTTTGCGAGGGGGTTTCGTTAAGCAATTGAACAGGCATATCTCACCCTCCTCACACATTCTCAAAATGGGTTTTGCGCTGACCACGCAGCACGATATCGAACTTATAGGCCAGGCAATCCATCGGGTTGGCCGCGCCCATATCCAGCTTGGCGATCAGGCTTTGCACCGCCTCCGGGTTGGCGATGGATTTAACGATCGGGCACATCGGAATCAGCGGGTCACCTTCGAAATACAGCTGAGTGATCAAGCGCGTGGAGATCGACGGGCCGCTGATGGAAAAGTGGATATGCGCCGGACGCCAATCGTTCGGGCCGTTACGCCACGGGTACGGACCAGGCTTGATGGTGCGGAAACTGTAGTAACCGTCGCGGTCGGTGAGGGCCCGGCCCACGCCACCAAAATTGGGATCCAGCGGCGCCAGGTAACGGTCGTTCTTATGCCGATAACGGCCACCGGCGTTGGCTTGCCACATCTCCACCAGCGTGTGCGGGATGGGCTTGCCGTATTGGTCGCACACGCGGCCCGAAACAATAATGCGCTCGCCCACCGGTAGGCCGCCGTTATTGAAATTAAGCAGCAGATCGTTGTCGAACTGGCCCATTTTCAAATGCGAAAAATCCGGGCCGGTGGTTTCCGAAACAGACTGCGGAATGCTCACCAACGCTTGGCGCGGCGAACGGGGAATGGACGTTTTGTAATCAGGCGTCAGGGCTTTGGGGTGCCAATTGCGGTCACGGATGACGAAGCGACTGCTGTCTGCATCAGACATGTCGTTCTCCTTTCTTGGATTTATAGGGCGAGCTGACGGGCAGTTTGCTTAGCCAGACGAACCAGGAAAATTGAAATCTAGCCCGTGATCCATAACCGTATGGTTATGTGTAGGGTGTGCTGTGCGCACCAAGGGTATTAATGCGGATACCGGCTGGTGCGCGCAGCACATCCTACGGGAACGCACCCTCGCGGTACGCCTGGCCTACCTCGCGTAACACGTCCACCGTCCAATGCGCCGCCAACGACAACGGCAACGCCGCATTGCTGCATATGCCTACCGAACCACCGGGCTCTTTAATGCCCAACTGCAATTCGGCCAAATCGCCGTTAGCCAGGTCCAACTGGACCGCATCCAACGGTGCAATCCACACCGCATTGCTGCACTGCACATAACGACGGCTAAGGGTGATCGACAAGGTTTCCAAGCGCTGGCGCGGCTGAGCGATACCGCATTGCACAAACAGCGCGTCGGCATATTTACGAATCGTCGTGCCTGCCAGCGGCAGCACCAGCGGGTAGTCCTGCAACAGCTGCTGCGCCTGCGCAGAGCTCAACAACGGATGCCCAGCGCGCACCACCAAGGTCATCGACTCGCTATACAGGTGCTCAAACGTCAGGCCTTGAATTTGCGGGCTATCGGTCATGCGTCCGACCACTAAATCCAATTCGCCTACATGCAACTGCGACAACAAATACGCACTGGGCCCGGTCACCACACTGGCCACCAACGCCGGATGTCGTTCATGCAGACGGCGCACCACCTCGGGAATCAGCAGGCTTTCCACCGTCGACAACACGCCCAAACGCACCGTGCCAGACTCATGCTCACCGCTGCGCAGGCTGTTCACCCCATCCCGCAATGCCTGCACACAAGGCCCGGCATAACGCATAAAAGCCACGCCGGCTTCGGTGAGGGCCACACCAGCTTTACTGCGGTCGAACAAGCTGGCGCCCAGCAGTTCCTCCAACTCTTTTAGCGTTTTGGAAATGGCCGGCTGGCTAACCGCCAACTTATCCGCCGCACGCGCCAAAGTGCCCTGGCGGGCAACTTCGAGAAAGCACACCAAGTGGCGGAATTTAATGCGGGTGTCGATATTCATGGCGACTAGTCTGCAAGGGAATGGCGCAAAAGAACAACCGAGCGTGGCCCGGCAAGTTTGCCCACCCCGCCCAGCTCTGCTAGCCTCGCGCCCGTTCCAGCCTGCCTGACTCCTGCCGAGAACCCTGCCCATGGCCCGCAAAAAAGTCGCCGTCGATTTCGAACAATCCCTTGCTGAGTTGCAGACCCTGGTCGAGCGCTTGGAAAACGGCGAGCTGTCGCTGGAGGATTCGCTGACGGCCTTTGAGCAGGGTATTCGCCTGACCCGCGACTGCCAGGGTGCGCTGGCTCAGGCGGAACAGAAGGTGCAAATTCTGCTGGAGCGCGACGGCGAGTTGGAGGAAGCCCCTTTCGACGCGGACGAATCGGCATGATCGCGGCGTACCAAAAAACCTGTCAGACCCGCGTCGATGCCAAGCTCGACGAGTTGTTTCATGCCCCCCGCGCCGAACTCGCGTTGATTTACCAAGCCATGCGCTACAGCGTGATCAATGGTGGCAAGCGTGTGCGCCCGTTGCTGGTGTACGCCGCCTGCGAAGCGCTCGGTGGCAGCCCGGAGCGCGCCGATGCGGCGGCCTGTGCGGTGGAGTTGATTCACGCCTATTCCCTGGTGCATGACGATTTGCCGGCGATGGACGATGACGACCTGCGTCGCGGCCAGCCCACCACCCACAAAGCCTTTGACGAAGCCAGCGCGATTCTGGCCGGCGATGGCCTGCAAAGCTTGGCCTTTGAAGTGCTCGCCGATGCCCAGCGCAACCCGCTGCCGGCTGAGGTGCGCCTGGATATGCTCAGCCACCTGGCTAAAGCGGCGGGCCCTGCTGGGATGGTTGGCGGCCAAGCCATCGACCTCGGCTCGGTCGGCCAATGGCTCGACCAAGGCGCGTTGGAAATCATGCACCGGCACAAAACCGGCGCGCTGATTGAAGCCAGCGTGCGCCTCGGTGCGCTGGCCAGCGGCGAGGCGGATAGCCTGTCGCTGCGCGCCCTGCAGGATTACGCCCAAGCCGTTGGCCTGGCCTTCCAGGTGCAGGACGATATTCTCGACGTGGAAAGCGACACGGCCACCCTGGGCAAAACCCAGGGTAAAGACCAAGCCAATCACAAACCCACCTACCCTGCCCTGCTGGGCCTCGACGCGGCGAAAATCTACGCGTTGGAACTACGTGACCTGGCGCTGCATGCGCTGCGCCCGTTTGGCGAAGCGGCGGAGCCGTTGCGCGACTTGGCGCGGTATATCGTCGAACGCCGCAGCTAAAAGCCCCTCTCCCGCCCTTCGGGCACCCTCTCCCGCAAGCGGGCGAGGGGATTGTCGAACCATCGAGTTACGCGTTGCGGCCGGCGCAGAGCACTGCGCTCTACGCGCACTATCGCCCCAACCTGCCCCGCCATTCGCCCCAGCCAGCAAGGTTCCGCTACCGGTAAGCCGGCGCCTAAGCTCTACTCCCTGAGCGTCTATATACAAGACCTATAAAAACCACGAAGCGCCAATGCTCATCGGCAATCTGCTTATCGCCAACCGCGGCGAAATCGCCATTCGTATTGCCCGCGCAAGGCCGATGTGGCGGTAGGCCTCAAGGGTCGTGGCGTAGCCGCTTACTTGGATATGGATCAGGTGATTGCCTTCGCTTAGGCGCAAGGCTGTAATGCGCCACAACCCGGTGATGGCTTTCTCGCAAAAAAGGCCGAGTTCGCTCGCAGCTGCAAAAGCGCCGGGTTCATTTTGTCGGCCCTGGCACAGATGTGCTGGAGCAGTTCGGCAACAAAATCCAGAACTTCTAACCTGCAGAAAAACATACACATAATATTTTCAAAAATTAAATTCTCTCGCCCTAGCGGCGCACAGCTTATATATAAAACGGAAAAAACCTATATACCAAACAGCCATTACCCACTAATTTTCCCTTGCACACTGGCAGCACCAGCACCACGCTTTAATTGCACCCCGCACTGACCCGCAGTGAGACCTGCAATTATGAAAAATACATTATCGCGACACACAATAAGCATTCTTCTATTTACCGCCACTGCTAGCTTTTTCGAGGCCAGCCAGGCCATGACCTTATGCGAAGACGGACGAGTAAGTTACTTTGAAATGCTTGAAGGGGAAGACTCCATAATACAGGTAAGCTCAGAGCCATTTCTCAGAAACACCGAGCACCTTAAACAATATACTAATGACGGAAAATACGCGACGCGAATATGGTACCGGCAAGAGCCTATCCGCTGGGAAGACAAACTATCGCTATTGAAAATCGCCTACGCATTGCAGCTTCCGGTAAAAATTCAAAGCTATGACGATAACTGCAGGGGCAATATTGATGAATTTCGCATAATCTTTAGAAATTAATATGCACAGTCACCATATTCAATTTTAGAACTATAGGAAAGAGCATCATGAAAACGTTCTTCTGGTTCTGCAAATGGCTTTCTACTGGGCTTATACTCTTTGAGATTTCCACTGCATATGCGCTTCCACCAATAGTGTATCGAGCGGCTAGTCAACTGGACAGACCGCAAGCAATAAAGGCGGCTGGCGGTTTTTTGCCGCGCGGGGCAGACGGCTCACGCCCTCGCCAACCGCCACCCAATATCAGCTTACTAAATCATGTTACTGGTTTACCCGGCGGTATGTCTCGCTATGATTCAGGCTATGTAGCAACAACACAGTCAATAAGCGCTGCAATGGCATTTATTGGTGAAAACTTGAGAAATTATGGATACATCTATCACATAAGACCCTCAATGAGTTTTTATGACGTTAACGGCATACTTAGAGAGTACTCACCGCATCGAACGGAACAAGAGTTTGCGGCACTTGGTACTATTCATTGGGATCAAGTTATTGGCTGGGAGGAGATTCGTGCCGGCCGCACGCATGGCTATGTGCAAAACCCAGACTACCGACCGCACCGGTATCCCTATCTACCCAACATTACCGGCATTGACTATGAGCTGGCAGGCTTTCCGGCTGATCACCCGGCTTGGCAACGGGCGCCTTGGCGACAATTAAATTTTTGTCAGTTCCCTTTTATTGACGACAATTCAAGACCAACTCGCTCAGTTATTGGATACGATACATGCCCTAGCGGTTTTACTTTAGATGCAAACACGTTGGGGAAAAAAGTTTTCTATCGAAACTACGCCAAGGAAAATGCAAAATTATTTTTCTTAACTGAAAGTGACGTTATTAAAACTCCTCTGTCTTTAGGCGTAGGACTTAAATAACAAACGCCTGCCCCCATTATTAACCTCCTCACTACCCTGGCATTCACCCAGGGTAGTGAGCTTTCGCCTACCCGCTCTTACACCTAAGCTGCCGCTCTGAGCTTGCATCAAAAACCATAAAGCCGGAGCCACAATGCCCATCCGCAATCTGCTTATCGCCAACCGCGGCGAAGTCGCCATTCGCATTGCCCGTGCTGCCGCTGAGCTGGATATTCGCAGCGTGGCGATTTTTGCCGAGGACGAAGCCGCCGCGCTGCATACGCGCAAGGCCGATGTAGCGGTAGGCCTCAAGGGCCGGGGCGTAGCCGCTTACTTGGATATGGATCAGGTTATTGCCATCGCCACGGCCCAAGGCTGCGATGCGGTGCATCCTGGTTACGGCTTTCTGGCTGAAAACGCTGAATTCGCCCGCCGCTGTAAAGCCGCCGGGCTGACGTTTGTTGGCCCCAGCGCCGATGTGCTGGAGCAGTTTGGCGATAAAACCCAGGCCCGCACCTTGGCCCTGCGCTGCGGCGTGCCCTTGGCCAGCGGCACCAATCAGCCCACCAGCCTGGCCCGCGCCCAGTCGTTTATGGCTGAGCTCAACGGCGGCGCCATGATGATCAAGGCCTTGGCCGGCGGCGGTGGGCGCGGTATGCGTGCGGTGTTTGCCGCCGAGGACGTGGCCGAGGCCTATGCGCGCTGTCAGTCCGAAGCCAAGGCAGCGTTTGGCAATGACGATCTGTATGTGGAGCGCCTGATCCGCAACGCGCGGCATATCGAAGTACAGGTGTTGGGCGACGGCGAGCAGGTGGTGCATCTGTGGGAACGCGATTGCACCTTGCAGCGGCGCAACCAAAAGCTGGTGGAAATTGCCCCCAGCCCCAACCTCGACCCGGCCGTGCGCGAGGCCATGCTCAGTGCCGCCTTAAAGCTGGCCAGCGCCGTCAACTACTGCACCCTGGGCACCTTCGAGTTTTTGCTGGATGTGGATAACGGCGACTTTGTGTTTATGGAAGCCAACCCGCGCCTGCAGGTGGAACACACGGTCACCGAGGCGGTGACCGGTATCGATCTGGTGCAAGCGCAATTGCGCGTAGCCGGCGGCGCCAGCTTGCACGAACTGGGCTTGCAGCAGGCGGACATTCCCACGCCACAGGGTTTTGCCGTGCAATTGCGGGTCAATCTGGAAAGCATGAACAGCGACGGCAGCGTGCAACCCGCAGCTGGCTTGCTCAGCGCCTATGAACCACCGAGCGGCGCCGGTATTCGCGTTGATGGTTGTGGCTACAGCGGCTATGCCACCAGCAGCAGCTACGACTCGCTGCTAGCCAAGCTGATTGTGCAGGCCAACGCCGACTTCCCCGCCGTGCTACGCCGCGCCTACCGCGCCCTGTGCGAGTTTCGCCTTGAGGGTGTGGCGAGCAATATTCACTTTTTACAAAACCTGTTGCGCCAGCCGCAGGTGCAAGACAACCACGTCACCACGCGCTTTGTCGAAGAGCAGATCACGCAACTGCTCGCCCCGCAGGAACAGGCGCACCGCCATCTGTTTTTCCCCCAGGCTGCAGGCGCGGCGCAACAGCAACAGCACGCCGATACACCGGTGGGTTGCATCGCCCTGGAAGCGCCCAGCGCGGGTGTGCTGGTGAGTGTGGATGTGCAGGCCGGTGACGCCGTTGCCGTGGGCCAGAGCATCGCGGTGCTGGAGGCGATGAAGATGGAGTTTGTGGTCAAGGCCAGTCATAGCGGCATTGTCCACAGCCTGGCGGTAACGCCCGGCGACAGCCTGTTTGCCGCTCAAGCGCTGCTATTTATTCAGCCGGCGGAAGTGGCGCTGCAACAGCAGCACAACGAAGAAAGCATCGACCTCGAGCATATTCGCGCCGACCTCGCTGAAGTGCTCGAACGCAACGCCCTGACCCGTGACGAACGTCGCCCACAGGCGGTGGCGAAACGGCGCAAAACCGGCCAGCGCACCACCCGGGAAAACCTCGACGATTTGCTCGATGACGGCAGTTTTATCGAATACGGCGCCCTCGCGCTGGCCGCCCGGCGGCGCAAAAACTCGGTGGAAGACCTGATCGTACAAAGCCCGGCTGACGGCCTGGTGAGCGGCATCGGCACCGTTAACGCCGCGCAGTTCGGCGCCGAGCATGCGCGTTGTATGGCCATCGCCTACGACTACACGGTGTTTGCCGGCACCCAAGGTGCGATGAACCACAAAAAAACCGACCGCATGCTGCAGCTGGCTGAGCAGTGGCGGCTGCCGCTGGTGTTGTTTGCCGAGGGCGGCGGTGGCCGGCCGGGGGATAGCGATTTTGTTGGCGTGGCCGGGCTGGACTGCCACACCTTTATTGGCATGGCCAAGCTCTCTGGCTTGGTGCCGTTGGTGGGTGTGGTGTCCGGGCGCTGCTTTGCCGGTAACGCCGCGCTACTGGGGTGCTGCGACGTGATTATTGCCACCGCCAATGCCAGCATCGGCATGGCCGGACCGGCGATGATCGAAGGTGGCGGGCTTGGCACCTTTACTCCGGAACAGGTTGGGCCGGTGAGTGTGCAAGGCCCGAATGGCGTGATCGATATTGCCGTCGCGGACGAAGCCGAAGCGGTTAAAGCCGCCAAGCAATACCTGTCCTACTTCCAGGGTGCGGTCAGTAACTGGCACTGCGCCGACCAGCGCGAACTGCGCCAACTGATCCCGGAAAATCGCCTGCGGGTTTACGACATCCGCCAGGTCATCACCACCCTCGCCGACCGCGACTCGGTACTGGAACTGCGCCGCCAGTTTGCGCCGGGGCTGATCAGCGCATTTATTCGCATCGAAGGGCAACCGTTTGGCCTGATCGCCAACAACCCTGCGCACCTGGGCGGCGCCATTGATGCGGTGGCTGGCGATAAGGCCGCGCGCTTTATGCAGCTGTGCGACGCCTTTGATATTCCGTTGCTGTCGTTGTGCGACACCCCAGGCTTTATGGTCGGCCCTGATGCGGAAAAGCAGGCCACGGTACGGCATGTGTCGCGCATGTTTGTCACCGCCGCCAGCCTCAGCGTGCCGTTTTTCACCGTGGCGCTGCGCAAAGGCTATGGTCTCGGCGCGCAGGCAATGGCCGCCGGCAGCTTTCATTCGCCGCTGTTTACCATCGCCTGGCCCAGCGCCGAGTTTGGCGCCATGGGCTTGGAAGGCGCGGTGCGCTTGGGTTTCTCCAAAGAACTGGCAGCCCTGGAAGACCCGGCCGAGCGCCAGGCGCTATTCGACAAGCTGGTGGCCAAGGCCTACCAGAGCGGTAAAGGCATCAATATGGCCAGCTTCTTGGAAATCGACGCGGTGATCGACCCTGTTGAGACGCGCAGCTGGCTGGTGCGCGGCTTTAACGCCGCCCCGCGCGCGCCCAAGCGTGACGGCAAAAAACGCTCCTTTGTGGATACCTGGTGATCACTATGACGACCTTTGAACAGCAGCTACTTCACGTCAACGGCATCACCCTCAGCGTGTATTGCGCCGGGCCGCAAAGCGGGCGGCCGGTATGGTTGCTGCACGGGTTTCCCGAGTGCTGGTACTCCTGGCGCAGCCAGATGACGGCGCTGGCTGACGCCGGTTACCGCGTCTATGCCCCGGAAATGCGCGGTTATGGCGACAGCAGCGCGCCTGAAGAGGTCGAGGCCTACCAACTGCTGACCTTGTGCGCCGATATTCAGGCCGCCATGGATGACCTCGGGCACACCGATGTGTGCGTGGTCGGCCATGACTGGGGCGCGCCGGTGGCCTGGCATCTGGGCTTGCTCGAACCTGAACGGGTTAGCGTGCTTGGCGCTATGTCGGTGCCGTTTGGCGGACGGCCCAAGCGTCCGGCCATCGACATCATGCGTGAGGCCAATGCCGGGCGCTTCAACTACATCCTCTACTTCCAGGAACCTGGCGTGGCCGAGGCCGAGCTAAACGCGGATATCGAACGCAGCATGCGTTTGTTGATTGGCGGTACCGGGGAGGTGTTTTTGCAGCCAAAACCGGCGGATGCGCGCTTGCTTGACGGTGTGCCGGTACCCGAGGTTTACCCCGACTGGTGCAGCCGAGAAGACTTTGCCGTCTACCTGAAAACCCTGAGCAAAAACGGTTTCCGCGGGCCGCTGAACTGGTATCGCAACTTCACCTTGAACTGGCAAAACACCGAGTTCTTGGCTGGACGCCAGGTGCTACAACCAACGCTATTTTTGCTCGGCGAGGATGACCCGGTAGGCAAGTTGGAAGCCTACACGGTGAAAAAGATGGCCGAGCTGGTGCCCAGGCTTGAGCAGCATGTGCTGGCCGAGTGCGGGCACTGGATTCAAAACGAGCAGGCCGAACGGGTAAATGAATTGCTGCTGGCGTTTTTGGCTAAGCACTACGCGGCCTAGCGCCGAACAGGGCTGCGCACAGCTGGCGAGCCATGCGCAGCGAACACGTCAGGCCTGGGACTGAAGGTAGTTTTCCAGACCGATGCGATCGATCAGACCGAGCTGCTGTTCCAGCCAGTAGGCGTGGTCTTCCTCGGTGTCTTGCAACTGCACGACCAGAATGTCGCGGCTGATGTAGTCCTTATGGCTTTCGCACAGGGCGATGCCTTTGCTCAGCGCCGCACGCACTTCGTATTCCAACTTGAGGTCGGCACGCAGCATGTCCGGCACGGTGGCGCCGGGGAACATCGGCTTGGGCGTCATATCCGGCGTGGCTTCAAGAAACAGAATGCGCTGCAACAAGGCATCGGCGTGTTGGGTTTCTTCTTCCATCTCGTGGTTGATACGCTCGTAGAGCTTGTTGAAACCCCAATCCTGGTACATGCGCGAATGCAGGAAGTACTGATCGCGGGCAGACAGTTCGCCGCGCAGCAGATCCTTGAGGTATTCGACGACTTCGTTATTACCCTGCATTGCTAAATCCCCGCACAAAAATATCCAGAGGCGAAAGCTTCGGCCGTCAACAGCGAGCGGTCAAGCTCGGCGTTTGGGCAATACCGTCACCGCCAAGCCCACAAACACCAGCGCACAGGCCAACCAACTGGCCGGCGTCAGTTGCTCGTCGAGCAGCAACCAACCGGCCAACAACCCGGAAACCGGTACCGCCAGGGCGAAAGGCGTCACCACGCTGGCCGGGTAACGGCGTAGCAAGGCGCTCCAAATGGCAAAGCCGACGGTGGTGGCGAGAAAGGCGATAAACAGCAGTGCGGCAATACCACGCAGGGTGAGGTGCGTGAGGGCAAAGCTGATTGCCTCGGGTCCTTCAAACACATAAGAAAGCGCCAACAGCGGCAGCGGCGGAATCAGGCTGATCCAGCAGATCAGGCGCAGCATGTCGGTCGCACCGGAACGCTTGGTGGCGATGTTGGCGCAGGCCCACATCAAGGCGGCAAACACCACCAAGGCAAAGGCCAGCAGGCTATCGCCCAGCGGCCGTTGCCAGCCAATCAGCACCAGGCCGCTCGCAGCCAGAACCAGGCCGGCCAACGCGCGGTGGCTGGGCCGTTCGCCGAGCATAACGGCGGCGATAAGAATGGTGAAAAACACCTGGCTCTGCAGCACCAGCGACGACAAGCCCGCCGGCATACCCAAGCGCATGCCGACAAACAACACGCCAAACTTGAATACGCCCAACAACAAGCCGATTTGCACAATGCGCCACCACGGCGCCGGCATTGGCCCGCGCAATAACAGCAGCGGCAACGCCGCCAAGGCAAAGCGCAGGGCACAGAACAGTAAGGGCGGAAAATCCTGCAAACCGACCTTGATTACCACAAAGTTCACCCCCCAAATCAGGGTGACCAACAAGGCAAGCAGGGCGTGACGAATCGGCATGGCAAGGCTCCAGAAAAAACTGGGGCGTACGCTAGCAGGAAGGACGAAAGATGTATGGATACAGATGCGGCCATACAGTCCTTAGCGTGTGCCGGCCCGCGCTCGGTGCGCGCACCAGGGCGATATCAGGTTAATCGCCTGGTGCGCATAGCACACCCTACGGGGCCGGCGCGCGTGTAGCGGATCACTGCAACCACGGCGGCGGTGGCGGCTCGTCGCTTTTGGCGGGGCCTTCGGCATCCGCTCGGGCCGCTTGTTTGCGCTGCTCATCCAGGCGCGCGGCCTCGATTTCGCGCATAACCGCACCAACATCCGCGCTCTCTTCTTCCTCGGCAAACTCGCCGGTCAACACGCTGGCTGGGTGCAAGGTGCCGGCTTCGTAGAGCGCCCACATTTCTTTGGCGTAGCGGGTGTCTTTTAGCTCCGGCGCGTAGCGGCCGAAGTAGGCAGCCATGTTGCCGACGTCGCGCTCCAACATGGTGAAGGCGTGGTTATTGCCAGCCGCATCCACAGCTTGCGGCAGGTCGATAATCACCGGGCCTTCAGCGTCTAGCAGCACGTTGAATTCCGACAAGTCGCCGTGCACCAGGCCGGCGCAGAGCATCAGCACGATCTGGCGGATCAGAAAGGCGTGGTAGGTGCGCGCTTCTTCCGGCTCCATGGTCACGTCATTCAGGCGTGGCGCCGCATCACCGTCGGCGCCAGCGATCATTTCCATCAGCAGCACGCCGTCGAGGAAGTCGAACGGTTTCGGTACGCGTACGCCAGCGCTGGCTAAGCGAAACAGCGCCGAGACTTCCGCGTTCTGCCAGTTTTCTTCCTGCTCTTTGCGCCCGTGCTTGGAGCCCTTGGCCATGGCCCGGGCGTCGCGGCTGTTACGGACTTTGCGGCCTTCCTGGTACTCCGCCGCCTGGCGGAAACTGCGTTTATTCGCTTCTTTATAAACCTTGGCACAACGCAACTCTTTACCGCAGCGCACCACATATACCGCTGCTTCCTTGCCGCTCATAAGCGGGCGCAGCACCTCATCGACCAAGCCATCTTCAATCAAGGGTTCAATGCGTTTGGGAGTCTTCATCAGCTTTTATCAAGGGTCCTTTTATGCCAGATGTCGAAGGGCGTGCCATGGCGCGTTAGCCGGCTGGCGCCCATCCTCTCACAGCCCGCCGCAGATGCCGACCCTGCAGACGCACCAGAGGACAAATCGTTGGCATATGGAGTGTGCTTTCCCAAGCAGGTTTAGTACAAATTGGCTGACCGCCGTTGTCCCCGTGCAGGCGGGGACGACGAGGAAATCCGAAACTAACCCCGTTGAAGATTGTGTTTCAACGCCTCTATGGCATAGCGCACCTTCGCCGGCTGCGCGTCACGCCGAGGGGTGACCAGGTACAACGGCAGCGGCGCATGCTGCCAGTCGGGCAGAACCCGTTGCAGCCGGCCGCTGGCCAACTCGCCGCGCACTTCCGGCTCCGGCTGAATCGACAAGCCCATGCCAGCCAAGGTGAATTCCCGCGCAGCAATCATATTGTTGCAGCTGATGCGGCTCTCCAGTTTCAGCCGGCGCTCCTCGCCCTTGCCGTTATGCAGCACCAGCTGTTGCGGCAAGTGTTGGGTACTGAGGCTAAGCCAGTCGAGCTGCTGCAGTTGCTCGGGGCTGTCGATGCTGGGGTGTTGCGCCAGATAAGCCGGCGAGGCGCAGAGCACGGCGTTCCAGTCGGCCACATGACGGGCCACCAGGCTGGAGCTTTCCAGACGCCCGACGCGGATGGCGATATCAATGCGCTGCTCGATCAGATCGACCTGCTCGTCATCGAAAAACACCTGCAAGCGCAATTGCCGATGAGCCGTAAGTAACGGCGCCAGCGCTCGACTCAAGCGCCCGCCGGCAAAGCCTACCGGCGCGGCAATGCGTAATTCTCCCACCGGCGCATCGCGCAATTCCAGCAAACTCTGCTCGGCCTCTTGAGCCAAGGCCAACACCTGGGCACAGCTGCGGTAAAAGGTGGCACCCGCTTCGGTCAGGGTGAGCTTGCGCGTGGTGCGGTGCAGCAGGCTGACCTGGGTGCTGGCTTCGAGCTTGCTGATCTGCTGGCTGACGGCCGAGGCCGTCATGCCCAGCTCGGTGGCAGCGGCGACCATCGAACCTTTATCGACCACCGTGGCAAACACGGCCATGCGTTTTAGCTGTTCCATTATTAAGCTCTGCTTAACTGTTTAAGCCTTTTTAGCCTATTTCTCCGCGCTTTACCCATCGCACATGATGGGCTCCAGTTATTTGCCCTCTCGGAGAACGTTATGAAACTCGCACTGATCGGCGCCAGCGGCTTTGTTGGCGCAGCTGTTTTGCAGGAAGCCTTGGACCGTGGCCATGAGGTCACCGGCATTGTTCAGCACCCGGAAAAGCTGCCGACTCACGCCCACCTCAAAGCAGTTAAGGCCGATGCCTATAACGCTGAAGACCTGGCTGCCGCGCTTAAGGGCCATGACGCGGTAGTGAGCGCGTTCAATCCAGGCTGGGACAAGGCCGATATCCTGCCGCTGTTTCTCAAAGGCAGCGCGGCGATTGTGGCGGCGAGCAAGCAGGCCAGCGTGGGCCGCCTGTTAGTTGTTGGTGGTGCCGGTAGTTTGTATGTGGCGCCGGGCCTACAACTGATCGACACGCCGGACTTCCCCGCCGCCTACAAAAATGGCGCCGAAGGGGCGCGCCAGCACCTCAACCAATTGCGCGAAGAGCACGCGCTGAGCTGGACCTTTCTGTCGCCGCCCGCGCTGCTGCAGCCAGGCACGCGCAGCGGCAAGTACCGCGTAGGCAGCGAAGAGTTATTGATGGATGGCGCGGCGCCAGCGGGCATTAGCGTGGAAGATCTGGCCGTGGCGATTGTTGATGAGCTGGAACAACCGCAGCAGGTCGGTAAGCGCTTTACTGTCGCCCACTAATCCCCACGTAGGGTGTGCTGTGCGCACCATTACGCTTGCCGGAAGATCGTTTGGTGCGCGCAGTACCCCCTACAAGAGCAGGCGATTTGCCGGGAGATCGTTTGGTGTTCAGGCTGACTCTTGCGGCAAGGTCAGCTCAATGGTTTCGCCAAACGATTCATCCAGCCGTTGCAGGTCGGAGTGAATCGCTTCGGCGTCATCTGCCAGGCCCAATGCCAGTGAGCAAAACTCGTCGGCGGCGCCGAGAAACGCCATTACCACCAGCGGGTCAAACTCGCTGCCGCTGCCGGCGCTTATCAGCTCCACCGCTTCGGCGTGGCTGCTGGTTTGCCGGTAGGGATGGTGGGCGGTGAGTTCTTCGTAGCGTCCGACTATCGCCATCAAGCGCGCCGGCAAGGGAATCTGCTCGCCGCGCAAGCCTTGTGGATAGCCGTTGCCGTCCCAGCGCTCATGCTGGCTGTGGACAATATGTTTGGCATCGCTGAGGAAGGTTTCGCTGCTGCCGAGCTTATCTTCGGCGGCCTGTAGTGCGGCAAACCCAGCCTCGGCGTGGCGATGCAGAACCTCAATGTCGGCTGCTTCCAATGGCACCAGGCTGTGGATAATCCGGTCCGGCAACGTCAGGCGGCCAATGCCATGTAGCAACGCCGATTTGCCCAGCCGGGCAATGCGCTCAGGCGTCAGCTCCTCGGCCAACGCCGGTTGCTGTTGGGCCAGGTTACTGGCCAGCTCGACCATATACGGTTCAATCCGCGCCAAGTGCCCACCGCCTGGGTTTTCGCGCATTCGCGCCAGCCCGGCCATGGCTTCGATGGTGACTTCCTGGAGCTTTTCAATATCGCGGGTACGGCGGCGTACTTCTAGTTGCAGGTATTCGCTTTTGTCGCGCAGAAAGTCGGCGCTGGCTTTTAGTTGCAGTTGCGCTTTCACCCGCGCCAGCACCAGCGGTGGGCTGATGGGCTTGGTGATGTAGTCGACGGCGCCGAGGTCAAAACCATGCTGCTCATCAGCCAACTCGGTTTTCGCGGTGAGAAAGATCACCGGAATATCACGGGTGTGCGGGTCGGTTTTAAGACGTTTGCACACTTCGTAGCCGTCCATTAGCGGCATCATGATATCCAGCAGAATCAGGTCCGGCGGCGGGCTGCTGATGGCGATGCGCAACGCTTTGAGCCCGGAGCTGGCGACCTTGACGCGGTAGCTGGGCAGCAGCAATTCGCTCATCAGCTCGAGGTTCTCCGGGGTGTCGTCCACCACCAGCACCAGCGGTTGCTCCGGTCGGTCAAGTATCCCGTCCACGCCCTTCTCCTGTCCGTTCTGGGCCGAGCGCTAAAGGCTCAAGCCACGCTGTTCACCTGTTTGCCGCAATAACGTCAGAGCCTGTTCAAAATCGTAGCAGCGAACCGCCTCGGCCAACGGCGGGTAGTCATCGTTGAAGGCGTTGCGCAGCAGACAGGCCTGCGCCTCGAATACTTTGCCGGCGCGCGGATCATCGTGGGCAAACAGCCCGGCCAACTGCTGACACACCGCTGCCAGCTCAACGTCGTCCACCGGCGGCGGCGCGACACAGACCGATGCCGGCCATTGAGCCTCGATGGCGTGCAACAAGGCGTTGAGGCTTTGGCTAAGTTCGCTAATCAACGGCTCCAGCTCTTCACCGGCGCGCGCCTCTTTTAGCGCGGTTTCCAGCAGCGCCGCCTGGGTCTGCAAATCCACCGCGCCAAGGTTACCGGCCAGGCCCTTGAGGCTATGGGCCAGACGTTCGGCAGCGTCGTACGCCCCTTGGTTCAGTGCCAAACGTAACTGCGCGCTGAAATCTTTTTGGCTGGCGGCAAATTTCAGCAATAAGCGCTGGTACAGCTCCGTTTTGCCCAGCACGCGGCGCAGGCCGCTGGCCAGGTCGACACCGGGCAACAGCCAGTTTGGCGTTGCCGAAACGGTTAAATGTTCCGCGTAGGCGCCGCCGTCTACCCGCAACCACTGCGCCAGGGTGCGCCAGAGCTGGTCGGGGTAGAGGGGCTTGCCCAGGTGGTCATCCATGCCAGCTTCCAGGCAACGCTCGCGGTCGGCGGGCAAGGCGTTGGCGGTCATGGCGATCACCGGCAAGTGCGCAAACTGCGGCTCGGCGCGTAGGCGACGGGTAGCAGAAAGGCCATCCAGTATCGGCATCTGCATGTCCATCAGCACCAAGTCGAAATAGCCCGCACCGCGCGCTAGCAAAATTTCCACGGCCTGAGCGCCATCTTCGGCCTGCTCAATCTGCAAGCCGCTTTCCTCGAGCAGCCCGCAGGCCACCTCGCGGTTGAGCTCGTTGTCTTCGACCAACAGCACGCGCTTGCCAGTGAAATCGGGTAAGGCATCGGCGCTTGGACTATCAACGATCACAACAGGCGGGCCATTGTGGTTGGCCAAGGTACTCACCAGCGCATCCAGCAGCAGCGAAGGGTTAAGTGGTTTTAGCAACACATCGTCGACCCCGGCCTGACGGGCGCTGTGCAGCACCTCTTCGCGGCCATGGGCGGTCACCATCAGCAAGCGCGGCTGTGCCTGCAGATTGAGCGTTTGCAACTGCCGCGCAGTTTCGATGCCGTCCATCTCCGGCATCTGCCAGTCGAGCATGACCAGGTCGAACGGCCGGCGCTGATCGGCCAGTTGTACCTGGCGCAACGCCGCGCGGCCGGACTCGGCGGTTTCCACCCTAAAGCCCATACCCACCAACATGTCGTGCAGCACACGGCGGGCGCTGTCATTGTCGTCCACCACCAGCACATGGCGGCCGCGCAAGCTGGGCTGAGGTTGCAACGCCTGCTGGTGCTCGGGGGAAATGCCCAGCGGCAGTCGACACCAGAACAGGCTGCCGCGCCCCACTTGGCTTTGCACCCCAACGCGGCCGCCCATGGCCTCGGCCAGGCGTTTGCAAATGGCCAGGCCCAGACCCGTGCCGCCGTATTTGCGCGTGGTCGAGCTGTCGGCTTGCTGAAAGGATTCGAACAGGCGCTCCAGCTGGTCATGGCCGATGCCAATGCCGGTGTCGCGCACCGCGAAGTACACCTGCACCTGCTCGGCGCTTTGCTGCTCGGCGCGAATCAGCAACTCGATCTCGCCGCGCTCGGTGAACTTCACCGCGTTATTGGCGTAATTGATCAAGATCTGCCCGATACGCAGCGGGTCGCCCACCAGTTGCAAGGGCAGCTTGGGGTCGAGGTTAAACACCAACTCCAAATGCTTGCCGGCGACTTTTTCGCCGATCAGGTTGGCAACGTTTTCCAACACCTGTTGCAGGTTGAAGTCGATTTGTTCAATACCCAGCTTGCCGGCCTCGATTTTCGAGAAGTCGAGAACGTCGTTAATCACCCCGAGCAAGTGCTGGCTGGCCTGCTGGATTTTGTCCACATAGCCACGCTGACGCGGTTGCAACTCGGTTTTCTGCGCCAGGTGGGCCATGCCGATAATGGCGTTCATAGGCGTGCGGATTTCGTGGCTCATATTGGCCAGGAAGTCCGACTTCAAGCGCGCCGCTTCTTCGGCCAACTCCTTGGCATCGGCCATCGCCGCTTCGGCCTGCTTGCGCGCGGTGATATCGCGGCTCACGCCCACCAGCCCTAGGGGCACGCCACGGTCATCACGGAATATGGTGCGCAGCGTGTCGAACACCACCCAATGACCATCGGGGTAACGCACACGGCCTTCGCTCTCGTAGGTGCTGTCGCGGGTCAACGCGGTGTAATCGTGCTCCTCGCGCTTGGTTGCCCAGTCGAGGTTAAGCAGCTCGTGGTCGCGCTTGCCCAGCACCTGTTCGCTGCTTAGCCCAAAAAGCTCGGCGCAGGCCTGGTTGATGCCCAGGTAACGGCCTTGGATGTCTTTGAACCAGATAGGGTCGGGAATGGCGTTGATGATCGCCAACAAGGTACTGCGCTGGCGCACCACCTCCGCTTCGGCCAGCTGGCGTTGATGGATCTGCGTGCGCAGGTGGCGGTTCCACAGCACCACCACAATTAATGCCGCCAGCACACCAAGCAGGTACGGCCAGCCAACCAGCAACAGGCCCTGCCAACTGAACGCCGACAACGGCGGCAACCAGCGATCAAGAATCTGCTCGCGCTCTTCACGCTCCAAGCTGGCCAGCCCCTTATCGAGCACCTCAACCAGCTGTGGCCAATCACGGCGCACGGCAAAATGCAGCTCACTGCGCAGCAACCCCGACTCACCGCGCAGTTCGATATTGGCCAGGCTGAGTTTGCGCACCAGATAGCTGGCCACAATCATATTGCCGATATAGGCATCGGCGCCGCCGGAGGACACCGCATGCAAGGCATCTGCGGTAGTGTCCACTTCGATAATCTGCGCCTGCGGTACGGCAGCGCGCAGCAGGTCTTCGGTGACAAAACCGCGCTCCATGGCCACACGTCGACCACGCAGGTCATCGGTGCTGCGAATCGGCAGTTCATGGCGGGTGAAGATCAGGCTATTGCTGGTCAGGTAGGCGTCGGTAAAGGCCATGCGCGCCTGGCGCTCATCGGTTTTCGCCACCGACGACAGCAAGTCGATATCGCCAGCGTTGAGGGCGGCCAGCACCGCGTTCCAGTCTTGCAACTGCACGGTTTCAAAGCGGATACCCAGGCGTTTTCCCAGCAAGGCCAGGTAATCACCGCTGATGCCACTGTGCTGCCCCTGCTCGCCGAACACATCAAACGGCTCCCAGCCACCCTTCTGCACACCGACGCGCACCACCGGGTGCTCGGCAATCCAGCTGCGCTCCTCAGCGCTGAGGTTTAACGGCGCGGCATGCACAGAGGCGCCCGCGACCACCATCAGCAGGCCCATCAGCCACGCCTTGCAACCACCCATACGGCCTCCCTTGCGTAAACACTCTCAGCCAGCTTAGCCAGCCAGGACGCCGACGCTACTCCTGGGCAGGCCCTCGGCGCCACTGCGGTAAGCCAATCAACACCACCGCGCTGATGATCACCAACATCGCCAACCACTCTTCGCCGCCAATCTGCTCATTGGCAAACACGATACCGAGCAGCACCGCCACCACCGGATTGACGTAGGCATAACTGGTGGCGGCAGCTGGGCGCACATGCTTGAGCAAATAGACGTACGAACTAAAGGCGATGATCGAGCCGAAGAAAATCAAATACAGCAACGCGCCCCAACCAGCGGCGCTGGGCATCTGTGTCATGCGCTCGCCACTGAGCACGCTGCCGAGCAACATCACCGCGCCGCCGCCGAGCATTTCCGTAGCGCTGGCCATCGGACCGTTAGGCAGCGGCAAGGTTTTACCCCACACCGAGCCGAACGCCCAAGCGGCCGCGGCAAACAAAATCATCGCCGCGCCGGCTGGGCTGGCCTGCAAATTGGAACCGAGATTAAGCAAAGCAATGCCGGTCATGCCCAAGGCAATGCCCGCCCACTCCAGCTTAGAGTTGCGGTGCCCGAACCAGCGATTAAACAGCAAGGTAAACAGCGGTACCGTCGCCACAGCCAACGCCGCCACGCCGGAGGCGACACCGGAATGCTCAGCCAGAGTGACGCCGCCATTACCAAACGCCAGCAACAACGTACCCACCAGGGCTGCCGCCCGCCACTCGCGCCACGTGGGCGCCGGGGTACCGCGCAGGCGCAGCCAGGCATACATCAAACTACCGGCGATCAGAAAACGCACCGCCGCCATCAATAGAGGCGGCCAGGTTTCCACCCCGATACGGATAACCAGATAAGTCGAACCCCAAATGATGTACAGGGCAGCAAAAGCAGCAACAAGCAACAGCGGAAAACGCGTGCGCATGGAAGGCTCGGCAGAAGGCAGACAAAAGAGGGAGTGTAGGGGGTGAAACGTGGAAGGCGACAGGCACAGTGGCGAGGGGGATTGGCTGCACACATTGCCGCCCTTGGAAACGCGGGTCGGGAATTTCGTTTGCAGGGTTCGCTAGCCATTCGATGGCCGCCCACTTGCGCCTATGGCAACAAGACCGAGTAGCCTCTGCCCTCTCCCCCAGCCCCTCTCCCGCTAGCGGGCGAGGGGAGTAGCTCGGCGGTCGCCTTGCCAACTCAGCCAAGCTTTTGATCTTGATCTAGCTGTTGATCTACCCGCCCCGTTTATCGCAGGCCGAGCGCAGGCGCTGCGTAGGGGGTTGAGCGGCAGGAGCCGCGAAAGGCGTGGGGCCAAGGATGGCCCTGCACGCCGACCCCTGGAGCGGCGACGTAGCGAGGGAAGTCGGAGCGCAGCGTAGACCCAAGGTAGGGGCAAGATTTTTTGGTTTCTTTTTCATCGACTGGAAAAAGAAACTCGCGCGTAAAACCCCAGCCAACGCGGTAACGAATTCCACCACCCACTAAAAAGCAAAACCCTCTCCCCAGCCCTCTCCCGCAAGCGGGCAGAGGGAGCCATCTACGGTTGACGCAACAGGCCGCGCAAAACTCAAATCCGCAAAAGCAAACTCACTTATCCGGCATAGGCATCGGAAACGGCATCACATTCCCCACCCCAGCCCGAGCCTCACTAATCTTCGGCGTGCCCAACCGCTCCACCTCGTCAATCCGCACAATCGCATGCATCGGCACAAAACTACGCACCACGCCCTCAAACTGCGCCTTCAGCTTCTCCTCACTGGGATCGACCACCACCTGCGTACGCTCGCCAAAGACAAACTCCTCCACCTCGAGAAAGCCCCACAGATCACTCTGATAGATCTGCTTGGCGTACATCTCGAACACCTGGCCTTGGTTGAGGAAGATCACCTTATAGATAGGTTCACGCTTGCTCATGGGCGGGGAAAAACCGGGGGAAATTTTCGGGGGCGGGATCATAGCATAGCCTCCCGGCAGGCAATGCTAGGCCTGCCGGACCGCCGCCTCTATAATGCGCGACTCTTTGAGCCACCCCTTTGAGCGCGCATGAGCAAGAAGCTGTATATCGAAACCCACGGTTGCCAAATGAACGAGTACGACAGCTCGCGCATGGTCGACTTGCTGGGTGAACATGAGGCCTTGGAAGTTACCGCCCGCGCGGAAGACGCCGATGTCATTCTGCTCAATACCTGCTCCATCCGTGAGCGCGCCCAGGATCGGGTGTACTCCCAGTTGGGCCGCTGGCGCGAGCTGAAACTGGCCAAGCCGGACATGGTGATCGCTGTTGGCGGTTGCGTAGCCAGCCAGGAAGGCGCCGCCATCCGTGATCGCGCGCCCTATGTCGATGTGGTGTTCGGCCCGCAAACGCTGCACCGTTTGCCGGAAATGATCGACGCCGCGCGCCTCACCCGCTTGCCGCAGGTGGATGTCAGCTTCCCGGAAATCGAAAAATTCGACCGCCTGCCCGAGCCGCGTATCGACGGCCCCAGCGCCTTTGTGTCGATCATGGAAGGCTGCAGCAAGTACTGCACGTTCTGCGTGGTGCCCTATACCCGTGGCGAAGAAGTCAGCCGGCCGTTCGATGATGTGCTGGCAGAAGTCATTCACCTGGCCGAGCACGGCGTACGTGAAGTGACCTTGCTGGGGCAGAACGTCAACGGTTTCCGGGGCGTGACCCACGATGGCCGCACCGCCGACCTGGCCGAGCTGATCCGCGTGGTCGCTGCCATCGACGGCATCGACCGTATTCGCTACACCACCTCGCACCCGCTGGAGTTCTCCGACAGCCTGATTCGTGTGCATGCCGAGGTGCCGGAGTTGGTGAAACATGTGCACTTGCCTGTGCAGGCGGGCTCCGACCGCATTCTGGCAGCGATGAAACGCAACCATACGGGGCTGGAGTACAAGTCGATCATCCGTAAGCTGCGCGCCGCCGTGCCGGATATCAGCATCACGTCGGACTTTATCGTCGGCTTCCCTGGCGAAAGCGAAAAAGACTTCGAAAACACCATGCAATTGGTGGCCGACGTTGGTTTCGACTTCTCCTATTCCTTTGTTTACAGCGCCCGCCCTGGCACCCCGGCGGCCGACCTGCCAGACGACATTCCGGCGGAAACCAACCGCGAACGTCTGGCCCGCTTGCAGCACCGCCTGGACCAACAAGGCTTTGAAATCAGCCGCAAGATGGTTGGCAGCATCCAGCGCGTGCTAGTCAATGACTTCTCCAAGCGCGACCCCGGCCAACTCACCGGGCGCACCGAGAACAACCGTATCGTCAATTTCCGTTGCGACAATCCGCGCCTGATTGGCCAGTTCGCCGACGTACGGATCGACGAAGCCAGACCGCACTCTTTGCGCGGCAGCCTGGTCATAGCAGAACAACCCGTGGCCGAGTGCCACTAAAGCCGCAGATGCCCGAGCTTTCACAGTCGGGCATCCGGGGTTATCCTTCGACCCATCTCAGTGGCTACCGATACGACCTTGAACGCACCCATAGAACCGCATCGTTTTATCCTCGAACCCTTTGAACCAACCTGTGCGGGCAATTCGACGAGCACTTGCGCTTGATCGAACAGCGCCTGGCCATCGAAATCCGCAACCGCGGCAACCAGTTCGAACTGGTGGGCCCCGCCGAAACCACCCAGGCTGCCGAGCAACTGCTGCGCCGCCTGTACCGCGAAACCAACGCCACGCAACTATCCCCCGATGTCGTCCATCTGTTCCTGCAGGAGTCTGCGGTTGAGCAATTGGCCGGTAACGATCCGGTGGAAGCCAGCGTTGCCCTGCGCACCCGCAAGGGCATGATTCGCCCGCGCGGCGTCAATCAGCAGCGCTATGTAAAGTCGATCCTCAACCACGACATCAACTTCGGCATCGGCCCAGCCGGTACAGGTAAAACCTACCTGGCCGTGGCCTGCGCAGTAGACGCCTTGGAACGTGAACAGATTCGTCGCATCTTGCTGGTACGCCCGGCAGTAGAAGCTGGCGAGAAACTGGGCTTTTTGCCGGGCGACCTGTCGCAAAAGATCGACCCGTATCTGCGCCCGCTCTACGACGCGCTTTACGAAATGCTCGGCTTTGAAACAGTGGCCAAGCTGATCGAGAAACAGGTGATTGAGGTTGCACCGCTGGCTTATATGCGCGGTCGCACCCTTAACAATAGCTTCATCATTCTCGACGAAAGTCAGAACACCACCCTTGAGCAAATGAAGATGTTCCTTACCCGGATCGGCTTCGGCTCCACCGCAGTGATCACCGGCGACATTACCCAGGTCGACCTGCCACGCGGCACCAAGTCTGGCCTTACCCATGTGATCGAAGTATTAAAGGATGTGCCGGGCATTTCCTTTACCCACTTCCTGTCCAAAGACGTGGTTCGCCACCCGCTGGTGCAGCGCATTGTCGAGGCCTACGAGCGCTTTGAAAGTGCCGCCGAAACCAAGGCGTTCGACGGAAAAAAAGACGCCGGCAGCGCCGAGGCAGATCGCGGCAATGCTTGAGCTTGACCTGCAAAACGCCAGCAGCGCCGCCAGCCCCAGCGAAGCTCAGTTGCGCCAATGGTGCGAGCTTGCGCTGCGACAGCGCACAGCGGATTCGGAACTGACCATCCGCCTGGTGGATGAAGCCGAAGCGCGCGAACTCAACCACACCTACCGGCAGAAAGACTACGCCACCAACGTGCTGTCTTTCCCCGCTGACGTGCCCGATGAATTGCTCGATATTCCCCTGCTCGGCGATCTGGTGATCTGCGTGCAAGTGGTCGAACGCGAAGCCGCCGAACAAGGCAAAAGCATCGAGGCTCATTGGGCGCACTTGGTGATTCACGGCTGCTTGCATTTATTGGGTTACGACCATATCGATGACGAAGAAGCCGTCGAGATGGAAACCTTGGAACAACAATTGCTCGCTGAATTGGGTCACCCTGACCCCTAGCCTGACCTTCAGGCACCAGAAAGGAACACTGAGTAAACAGCATGAGCGAAGACCGATCGAGCAACGGGCAAAAATCCTGGTTAGGCAAAATTACCCAGGCTTTTGCCCATGAGCCGAAAAACCGCCAGGAGCTCCTGGAGCTGCTGCGCGAAGCCCATCAGAACAAACTGCTCGACAGCGAAGCGCTGGCCATTGTCGAAGGCGCCATTCAGGTGGCCGACCTGCAGGTTCGCGACATCATGGTGCCGCGCTCGCAGATGGTCAGCATCAAAGCTGGCCTGACCCCGCAAGAGCTGATCCCGGCGATCACCGAATCGGCCCACTCGCGCTACCCGGTCATCGGCGAAAGCCTGGATGACGTGATTGGCGTGCTGCTGGCCAAAGACCTGCTGCCACTGGTGCTGCAAGACGCCAGCCAGCCGTTCAACATCAAAGATATGCTGCGCCCGGCCACCTTTGTGCCCGAGTCCAAGCGCCTTAACGTGTTGCTGCGCGAGTTCCGCGCCAACCACAACCATATGGCCATCGTCATCGACGAATACGGCGGTGTGGCGGGCTTGGTGACCATCGAAGACGTGCTGGAACAGATCGTCGGCGATATCGAAGACGAGCACGACGTTGAGGAAGACAGCTATATCAAACCGCTGCCCAGCGGCGACTTCCTGATCAAAGCGCTAACGCCAATTGACGCCTTTAACGAGTCGTTCGACAGCGAGTTCACCGACGACGAGTTCCACACCGTCGGCGGTCTGGTCATGAGTGCCTTCGGCCATCTGCCCAAGCGCAACGAAATTGCCGAAATCGGCGACTTCCGTTTCCGCGTTTTAAGCGCCGACAGCCGCCGCATCCACCTGCTGCGCCTGACCCGTATCGACCGCTAACACCGCCGTAGGTTGGGTTGAGCCAAAGGCGAAGCCCAACACCGCGCGCACGGCCCAATGCCGACCCAGGAAAATAATGAACTGGATTTCTCGTGCCGGCTGGGTCGGCAACCTTGTGGCAGTTGCAGCAGGCGCCCTCACTACCCTCGCCCTCGCCCCCTTTGATATCTGGCCCCTGGCCTTGGTCGCCATTGCGTTGTTCTACCTCGGCCTGCGCGACCTCAAACCGCGCCAGGCCATGGGCCGTGGCTGGTGTTATGGCTTTGGTTTGTTCCTGGCCGGCACCAGTTGGATTTATGTCAGCATCCATGACTACGGCCAGGCCTCAATGCCGTTGGCGCTGTTTCTCACCGTTGGCTTCTGCGCCTGCGTCGCTTGGTTCTTCGCGCTTCCCGCCTTCGTTTGGGCGCGCTGGTTGCGCCGCAATGAAGCGCCACTAGCCGATGCCTTGGCGTTCGCGGCGTTGTGGCTGGCGCAAGAAGCTTTTCGTGGCTGGTTCTTAACCGGCTTTCCGTGGCTGTATTCCGGCTACAGTCAGCTGGACGGTCCGCTCAGCGGACTGGCGCCGGTGGGCGGCGTCTGGCTGATTTCTTTTACCCTGGCGCTGACCTCAGCCTTGCTGATCAACCTGCCACGCCTGGGCCAGCGCAAAGCCTTTCTAGCCGCTGGCGTGGTGCTGTTAATCGCCCCCTGGTTGCTGGCGTTTGGCCTGAAAAATCATGCCTGGACTGAACCAGCGGGCGCGCCATTAAAAGTGGCGGCGATTCAAGGCAATGTGGCCCAGGAAATGAAGTGGAACCCTGAGCATCTCAATGCCCAGCTCGCTCTATACCGCGACATGACCTTTAGCGCCAAGCCGGTGGACCTGATCGTCTGGCCGGAAACGGCGGTGCCGATTCTCAAAGAGTTCGCCGAAGGCTACCTGAGCGTCATGGCCCGTTTCGCCAATGAGCGCCAGTCCACCCTGATCACCGGCGTGCCGGTGCGCGAACTAAATGCCCAGGGCGAAAAACGCTATTACAACGGCATCACCGTAATTGGCCAAGGCAGCGGCACGTACTTTAAACAGCGCCTGGTGCCGTTCGGCGAGTACGTACCGCTGCAAGACCTGCTGCGCGGCCTGATCGCCTTCTTCGACCTGCCGATGTCCGACTTCGCCCGCGGCCCCTCCGACCAGGCACTGCTGGATGCCAAGGGCTACAAAATTGCGCCGTTTATTTGCTACGAAGTGGTGTACCCGGAGTTCGCCGCAGGCCTGGCAGCGCAAAGCCAACTGCTGTTGACGGTAAGCAATGACACCTGGTTCGGCACCTCCATAGGCCCGCTGCAACACTTGCAGATGGCGCAGATGCGCGCGCTGGAAGCCGGGCGCTGGATGATCCGCGCCACCAACAATGGCGTCACCGGGCTGATCGACCCGTTCGGCCATATCACCACGCAGATTCCGCAGTTTGAACAAGGCGTGCTGTATGGCGAAGTAGTGCCCATGCAAAAACTCACGCCCTACCTGCAATGGCGCTCGTGGCCGCTGGTGATTGTGTGCTGCTTGCTGTTTGGCTGGGCACTGGTGGCGAGCCGGATCGCCAAGACCGTTTAGCCACTTACACCGTCATCCCCGCGCAGGCGGGGATCCAGAATCTCGGACAGTACAAGGCATCGAGCCTGGCTCAACACTCTGGGTTCCCGCCTGCGCGGGAATGGCGATAAACCGTGCGCACTGCCCTCTCAGCGATAAAACAACGGATAGGCGATCTGCCCCGCCACCTCGTTAAGCAACATGCCGGTCTGCCAGACGCTTTTGCTCTCCGGCAACCAACCGCCCAATGGCCGCAGGTTGGGTACGCCCATAAAGCCGACTGGCGCGGCCACCACCTCAAAACCAGCGCGCTCGAAACACCACCGCGAACGCGGCATATGCATGGCCTGGGTGACCAATAGCACGCGGCGAATGCCGTCTTTGTGCAACATCTGCGCGCTGAACTCGGCGTTTTCCAACGTGGTGCGGCTACGCCCTTCCTGCCAGCGCACCGGCACACGGAAGTCGCGCACCATCACCTCGCTCATCAATTCGGCTTCGCTCACCGCTTCGCCATAGGGTGAGCCGCCGCTGATCAGCACCGGCAATCCGGTGATTCTGGCCAGGCGCGAGGCATAGCGCACGCGCTCAACCGCCAGATGACTGGCCTGATCGCCGCCCCAGGCAGGGTCGTTGCGCTCACGCCCAGCGCCGAGCACCACAATGGCATCCACCCGCTGCGCCAAGCCTTCGATTTGCGCGGGTGTCAGTGCCGGCTCTCGCTCAACCATTCGCGCCAGGCCTTCCACCGCGATTGGCAAACTACTTATCCACAAGCCGCCGAAGCCCAAAACGAAACAGGCCAGCGCCAGCTTTGGCATACGCCGACGCAGCCACCAAGCCAGCAAAATCAGCAGCAACAGGCAGCCAGGCGGCAGCAAAAGTTGTTTGAATAAATACCGCAGAACCATCGCGCACCTCCCCAGGGAGCGCGAAGCCTACCGGGGTTTGGAGGCGCGGAACAACTGCGAACCGCAGGCACTGCAGGCCTGCACGCCCTGACCGGGATTCCAGAACGCGGCCGTGCCGCATAACGCACAGACCAGCTTTTGCCGACGCTTAAGCAGACCTTTAGGCTTAGCCATTCTGGCGTTATGCACATGGCTGATATGCACAGTGCGCGCAGGTTTGCTCGGCGCCGGGGTTTGTTCAATCAGCGCCAGCTCTTTGGCTGCCGCGTGCCAACCACGCAGCCAGTGCAGGTCACGGTCGAGGTAGGCTTTGATCAGTTCCAGCTCAGCCGGGCTAAGCCCTCTGAGCTCTAACTCTTCGGGGGTTTTGTTGCGCAACAGCGAGTCGCTATCGGCCTCGTCCAAGGCTACGGCAAGGCGATGCAGCAGGCGCTCGTATAGACCGCCCTGAGCTTCTTCATGCCGTAACTCCGCCATCCGCAACCTCGCCAACTGCGCGCCTGTGTTGTTCTTCAGAGCATAGTTTCGCTCAGGCAACGGGCGGGCTGCCGCGACAGACGGCGGAGCGCTTGGCGACAGGCGTAATCAGGGTTTCCCAGGCCCCTGGCGGGTCATGTATGCTACGGCGTTCTTCGAGCACCCCATAGGCAACGCATTATCGCCATGGGCTGTCAGTCACTTTTTTAGTCAAAGTAGCCATGCACGAACACTATCAGCCCCGTGAAACCGAAGCCGCCGCGCAAACCTACTGGGACGAGC
>LNAP01000313.1_pt1 | contig 60428 bp, 51 predicted proteins | sample 602601 | NCBI WGS metagenome assembly LNAP01 (sample SAMN02440304, study PRJNA202911) | soil metagenome | biome: Subtropical and temperate rainforests or woodlands; isolation source: soil samples (1 kg each in a 20% v/v slurry with milli Q water) were... ...
GCGCGACGATATCTATGTATTAAAGAGCGAAAGCACCGCTTCCAAAGTGCCTGACCTGTTTGTGCCGAAAACCATGCACAACGAAGGCAACTACATTATTTCCCTCGGCAACCTGTGCCGCTGGTTGGCCCAACAGGCTGAAAACCTCGGCGTAGAAGTGTACCCAGGCTTCGCCGCACAAGAAGCGCTGATCGACGAAAACGGCGTGGTGCGCGGCATTCTCACCGGCGACCTTGGCGTAGACCGTGAAGGCCACCCCAAAGAAGGCGTGTACACCCCAGGCATGGAACTGCGCGGCAAATACACCCTGTTCGCCGAAGGCTGCCGTGGCCACATCGGCAAACAACTGATCAAAAAATACAACCTCGACAGCGACGCCGACGCCCAGCACTACGGCATCGGCATCAAAGAAATCTGGGACATCGACCCGTCCAAGCACGAGCAAGGTCTGGTGGTGCACACCGCCGGCTGGCCACTGGATATCGTCGGCACCGAAAACACCGGTGGCTCGTTCCTCTATCACCTGGAAAACAACCAGGTTGTGGTCGGCCTTATCGTTGACCTGTCCTACGCCAACCCGCACCTGTCGCCGTTCGATGAGTTCCAGCGCTACAAACATCACCCGGTGATCAAGCAGTACCTGGAAGGCGGTAAACGCGTTTCCTACGGCGCCCGCGCCATCTGCAAAGGCGGCCTCAACTCGCTGCCGAAAATGGTCTTCAACGGCGGCGCGCTGATCGGTTGCGACCTCGGCACCCTGAACTTCGCCAAAATCAAAGGCAGCCACACCGCCATGAAGTCCGGCATGCTCGCCGCTGACGCCGTGGCGGATGCCCTGTTCGCCGGTAGCGAAGGTGGCGACCTGCTCAATGGCTATGTCGACTCGTTCAAAGCCAGCTGGCTCTACGACGAACTGTTCCGCAGCCGTAACTTCGGCTTCGGCCCGCTGCTCGGCGGCGCGTTCAACTACGTCGACCAGAACATTTTCGGCGGCAAGATTCCTTTCACCCTGCACGACACCAAGCCAGACTACGCCTGCTTGAAGCCCGCCGCAGACGCGAAAAAAATCAGCTACCCAAAACCCGACGGCAAACTCAGCTTCGACAAACTGAGCTCGGTATTCCTCTCCAACACCAACCATGAAGAAGAACAACCCTGCCACCTGAAACTGATCGACCCGAGCATTCCGCTGGCTAAAAACCTGCCGCTCTACGACGAGCCTGCGCAGCGTTACTGCCCAGCCGGCGTGTACGAAATCGTTACCCAGGAAAGCGGCGAGAAGAAATTCCAGATCAACGCGCAGAACTGCGTGCACTGCAAAACCTGCGACATCAAAGACCCCTCCCAGAACATCAACTGGGTCGCCCCAGAAGGTGCTGGCGGTCCGAACTACCCCAATATGTAAGTGGCGGGTGCAAAAAAGGGCTTCTTCGGAAGCCCTTTTTTATGGATCACAGAGTGGCGCGATCGTCACCTATTCGCCGGATTAATCCGGCTGTGGCGCAATGGGAAAAAACTCACCGCCGCTCCACAGGCCAAGCCAGATCTGCCCCTCAATCTCTCGCGGCACAGCCAGCTCAACCAACTGATAAAACACATTGCGATGAATCAGCGCCTCCAGGTTGGTGCGGATGTGCACATAAGGCGCCGGCTCCTGGGTAACCGGGTCAATCACAAAACGCAGCGGATGCGCCGCCCCCGCTTCGGCAACATCCTCAACATTAGTGGTAAAGCGCAGCAACTGCGCCTCGCCCTCGCCTTCTACCTCAACGCTTACTGCAACAAACGGCGCGTCATCAACCTTGATGCCGACCTTTTCAACTGGGGTAATCAGAAAGTAATCATCGCCGTCGCGGCGAATGATGGTGGAGAACAGCCGCACCATGGGTTTGCGGCCGATCGGCGTGCCCAGGTAGTACCAGGTACCGTCGCGGGCAATGCGCATGTCGATGTCGCCACAGAAGTCCGGGTTCCACAGGTGCACTGGCGGTAAACCTTTACCCTCGCCCTTGGGAATTTGCGCGAGCAGGTCGCCTGCCTTGCCTGGGTCACTCATACCCTCTCCTCTTATTTATTCATTCAAACCCAGCAGCCGTCGCGCGTATTCCTGCATGGGCGGCCCGAGCAAGTCGTCGGGCTTATTGTCGTATAACGTCAGAAAACCGCCACGGCTACGAATGCGCACAGTATCGACCAAGTAGCGGGTGTTGGTCTCGATCAACATCACCTGAATCACGCTATGGTCGACGCCGAGGCGATCCAGCGCCTCTTGGTCATTCCATTCATCCTCGTTACCGATGCGGTCATCGGCACTGGCAAAGCGCGCATACAACAAGTAATTCGCCCCGGCCGCACGCGCCTGGCTTAACGACTCATCCAAACCAGCCGGCGCCTTTGCTCGGCGCACCATCGGGAAATATTCGACAAAGCCATTGAACGCCTGTTCCGCCACCACGTTAGGTCGCGGAGCATGGCCGCCAGGCGGCACAAAATGGCCCTGAGCAATAAAAATGAACGAGTCCGGCTGCAGCCGCCAAGGGCTCGAACGACGGATATCGCTGTGGTCGAGCAAACCAGCATCGCTCAGGTGATACAGAGCGCCATCGCTCAAATCGCTAACCTTCATACAGCCACCAAGGGCCAGCAACGTCAGCAGCACAAATAGGCTACGCATAAAGACTCTCCGCATGCCGGTGACGGAAAACCGGCGGATAGGCCGCATATTGCAGCTTCCGCGCCACATTCTTACATGCGCTTCAGACTAGCCTGACAGCACCAACACCTAGTTAGGCAGTTGGGCTTCACCTACGGCTCACCGCACGCGGACCGCCCCAACCAACCTACTCAACATCCCGCTCCTTGTCCTCCTCAACGTCCGCCACCGGCAAATCGCTGTCAGGCTCTTGCACCAACGGCTCAACCGAACCTGGGTCTTCGTTGCCGGGGTCATTGATATCGTCGTCAATACCTGTGTCGTCGCCGCTCATACATCACCTCATTGGGTTGGTGGTTCTGTAACGGATGAGTACGGCGCGCGCACAACAATTCCACCGCGGCGACCGGCTGTGTGCGCTGGCACACATTGAATACGGGGCTGCATGCTAGAGTCCGGTGCCTTAGAAGCGAGGGACGTGTATGCGCAGTTTGCTGGCGGTTGTAGCAATAGCATCGTTAACAGGATGCGCGACGGCACACGAAACATTCGACGGCAACGCCCAGTGCGGCCCGCACCCCTACTGCGGAACTGCCACGGATATTAACTACCTCGGTGCCTTAACCGATGGCAAAGCGGGCGTGTTAGCCGGGTTTATACCGCTGGTAATTATTGACCTGCCGTTAAGCATAGTGGGGGATACGTTGGTGCTGCCTTACACCGCATTTAATGGTCCGGCTACGCGGTAGATAGTGGGTAACACGCACAGCCGTGCTTGCTAGTCCGCGATTGCAATCTCTTTAAAGCTACCGTGTTCAATGTAAAGAAGGGTGTCGGCAGACTCGAAAGTAAACAGTGAAATGCCGTCGTGCTCCAAGCGTACGTCTGCTTTACAGTCGCTGGCCGCAGCGCCAGCCCCCTTACTACAGGCGGTCTTATGGCTGCCAGCTTTTACCGAACTAATCCCCACTGCCTGGATGTTATCGCCAGTCCTCAGCACTCGCTCTTGTCCGCCCTCGCCACTCAGGGCCACAACCAAGTTGAATGTCTCACCCCCAGGGTTGCTTAACTTGAGTGCCGCATAGTCGGCACGGCCATCACCGTCAAAATCCCCTACCGCCTTGGTAAAACCGCTGCCCGTTTTGTCTGTGGCGCGCAGCTGAGCATTGGGGCCATGTGCAAGAGCCTCAAGGGTTGGATCAACGAGCTGGTTGCTTGCCGTAGCACCTAATACATAGAGGGGAGTTAGTACCGCGAAGAGAGCCTGTAGCAATCGCATATCCCTATACGCTCCAAATACCTGTAGAAAAAGTGAGTGTCATATGCCCACTTAAAAAAGCCGGCGATACATAACGTCCGTACGCAAAACGTATTTCACACCGGCGTCTATAGGCGCGCCTTGATGCATCATCAAGTGTGGAAATGCTAGCGCCATGCCGGCCTGTGGCTTAATCACGTCTTCGCGAAATTGGGTTTCGCCGCCTTGATAATCGCCATTCAAATACAACAAGAGTGAGAGTTGGCTGATTTCTTGTTCATTGCGTGCATAAAAACCGTCTTTATGCCATTTGAAGTATTGACCGGCTGTATAGCGATAGAACCTGAAGCGCTCGTTGAGGCCGATTAACTGCCACTCGCCAAAAACCTCGGGTAAGAAAGGTGCGATCCGGGCGAACACGGACGCCGCCAGTTCTGGGTCATCGAAAATAATACGGTCGTTGTTGCGTACTGCTTTACGCAGCTCTTGACCTGTGGCGGTCTGGATAGCCGCCTCTTCAAAACCCAACTGCTCACTGGAGCGAATATAGTTCGCGCATTCGTCTGCGGATAAAAATGGGGTAAGGGTAAAAATCCCGCCGCCGTATTCTGTCTTTTGCATGCTGTTTCCCTACAGAACCCAACGTGTTTGGGGGCAACGTCGGCTCGTCAAAATCTATCCATTTATGAGGCGTAACAGGGGCTCTTGAACCATCAGACGCATTTTGAACATATTGAACCGGGTATTTGCACTGAGTACCAGCCAGCTACCCATATCTCCCGCTACGCAGACAGGGATCGGCGCCAGCGCCAGGCCTAATGACAGCACCCGCGCACCAAGTTTGTTAACCAGACAACGCATCGCTTTCGCCGAATCTGCCCGGTGCTCGCGATTACCGAACCTACGCCCTCCTCGGCCAGAGCTGCCAGATTTGGCCTTTGCACCACGCCTAGCATGTGGCCGTCGCTGGATACCCAGCGGCCGGATTTGAACGTCCGTGTCATTACTTAGCTGTAAAGCCCGTCATAAAACCAAGCGTTATGCGACGCTCAGGTTTGCAGTTATGGCGGCTGTACGTGGGACGCCCTCGGGTGTGCCGAAGTAGTGATGATCGGTCGTTCAACCCGCGTACAGCTGCCACCTTCCTTTGCCTATCGGCCCCCGTGGCAGCTTCATTCCTGTTTGGAGCTAAGTTATGGAAAACTCAACCGCTTCTACCCCTACCCATCGGGTACTGACCGTTAAAAAAACCTGCCTGAAAACCGATGGCCACGCGCTGTTGTATGTGCGTGCTGGCGTGCCGGTGGAGTTCGCGCTGGAGCAGGCGACCACGCTGTTGGACTGCATGGAACAGCTGATTCTGAGCCGCGAACCACGCGGCAAAGATATTCAGACCACAGCGCTGCAATACCTCAACGACATAACCCGCGCGCTGGTGGGTGCCAGCTTTGAGGGGCTGTGTGCGTACGAGAAGGCGGCTGCGGCCTAAGGCGAGAAACGGCGGCTCACTGAAGGTGGGCCGCCTGGTCGGGCGGACTAGGCGCACGTTGTGCACAGGCGACCGAGGTTCGAGCGCGTTAACGTGCATCAGGTGAATAGCGAAACGATGCCTGCCGAAATACCTTCGCTTCTATCCACTTCACCTATCGTCACAACCACTCACCGTACTGTTCAAACGCGCTACGAATAAGCGCCACCAGTCGCTGCACTTCTTCGCGGTGCGCTTCATTGCTGTGTACCGCCATCCATACCTGCATTTCCATGTTGTCGACGAACAAGTCGGGCAACGGTTGCAGGGCTTTGTCGAGCGCCGACACGTAGTGCGGCAGTAAACCGATGCAGGCGCTCCATTGGATCATCTGGCGCATCAGTTCGTAGGAGTTCACCTGCGTGACGCCTGAGCGGCGTTCGCTGACAGCTCGGTTCCAGGCTTGCAGGGAGGGAATGTGAGCGTAGCTGTGGAGGCTTACCAGCATGTAGTCCTGCAGCTCGCTCAAGCTGCGCGGACGACTGACCTCCCGGGAGTAGCGCTTGGCGATATGGGGGATGTATTCAAGTTCGGCGAGGCAGCTGAGCTCGGTTACCGGGAACGACAACCGCGGCGGCTCCGCGCGTGGGTCGGTCAGCCAGACGATAACGTCTGCAGCCACCGGCTCCTGGCTGGGGTCGCTGTCCAGGCGCAGCAAGTCCAGGCGTACGTTGGCATGCTGGCGAAGAAAGCCCAGCAGGTCGCGGTTGAGGATGTCGTGCAGCAACGGCTCTGCCACTGCAACACGAACCAGTGGCTGATCCTCGTTGAGCGCTTCGGGCAGTACCAGCAAGGCGCGTCGCGACAGCAGTTGGTTACGCAGGTGCCGGCCATCCTGGCTAAGCACCAAGGCATTGCCTTGATGTTCGAACAGCGGCTTGCCGTAACGGGTGGACAGCTGCGAGAGCTTTTTGCGCAACAGCGGCGGCTTTACATTCAGGCTGCGCGCAGCCTGCATAAAGCAACTGCAGCGCGCCGCCACCAGAAAAAACTCCAGCGCTTGTCTGTCCTGCAACCCCTGAATAACGCCGTTCTGGCTGGCTGCCAAATCATCCCGGCGTTCGCTGGCCTGCGTGTGGCCTAACTCCTCCAATGCCATACCACCCTCCTCCTGAAGGTCTTGCCGCGGTCACTGCGGTTTTAGCGAAGTGGCTCCAAGGCCAAATTCAGTTGTGCGCCATCGATGCTCAAGGTGGCTTGGCTGACCAACCCTTCCAAGTAGGCGTTGGCCACCTGTTCTTGGCGTTGGCTACGCAAGGCTTGGCGCAGTTGCTCGCGCACTTCCTCAAGGCTGGCAGCGCGCGCCGGTTGCATGTCGACAAGTTTGAGGATGTGGAAGCCGACATTGCTGCGCAGCGCATCCGAGACACTACCAACGCGCTGGTGACTCAAGACCTGGCGCATCTGCGGCACGTATTGCTGCAAGGGTTGCAGGCCGGCATCACCGCCCCGCTCCGCCGTGCTGCGGTCTTCGGAAAACTGTTGAGCCAGGGCCGCAAAATCGGCGTTGGGTGACTGTGCCCGGCGGGCCAGTTCGATGGCTTTTTTACGCACCAGCTCTTCGTTGGTGCCGGGCTCCACAGCCAGAAAAATCTGGCTGACACGGTACAAGGCCGGGGTTTGCAGTTTGTCCTTGGCCCCGTCGTAAGCCTGTTGCAGCGTGTGCTCATCGGGATAATCGGCGGGCAGCTGGCTGACTGACTGCAAGTAGGTACGCAACACAATTTGCTCAGCGGCGGTACGGGTCATCTGCTGAATCTCCGGGCGCTCTTGCCATCCCTGGGCGTCGGCCTGCTGCAGCAGCGCTTTCTCCGCCAGGCGCGAGCGAATCCAACCCTCCAACGCGCCGCGGTTACGGCGCAGTTGCTCGCGGCTGTCCGCCGGCAACGTGCTGAGCAGCCTATTCAACTCGGCGCTGCTCAGTTGCAGGTTGCCCAGGCTCGCGACGGCTGGTGTAGCGCTGTTGTCAGCGACTGGCACGGGTTGGTGCAAGGCGGCTTGCGGCGTCGAGCCGGGGTTGAACGCCCCCACCAGAACAACACCGCCAACCACCAATGCCAGAACGCTTACCCCGGCCAGTTTGGTCAGGCTGTTCATGGCGATCAGGCCTCACTGCCCGCAGGTTCTTGCACCACTGGCACCGCTGCTTTTTGCCGTGCTTGCTGCGTGAATTCGCGCAGGTAAACCACAAATTCCTGCAACAGCCGGTCCCACAATTCGAGCTGGCCGCGCAGGTGGTCTTCGCTCACACCGGCAGCGACGATGGCGTCCATTTCCATCACCAGAAAATCGCCTTGAACGCCCAATCGGGCAAAGCGCCGAGTAGCGTTCCACACCTGGGCCAGCCCTTGCGGCAGCTCGCCTTCAATGCGCAATGCACAGCTAAAGGTGAAGTCCAGAAAGCTGCCCACCGTTACCGCTGGATTGCCGAAACGCACAGCAAAGCCAATGCCCTGACTGGCGCTCAACAGCTGCACAACGCCGCCCTGTTCAGTTGGGTTCACGCGATAGCCTGCGCGCTGCAGCAGCTCGCCCAGTTGGTCGGGGGTGATGCTTTGGATCAAGGTGTCTTCGCTCATGGCTCTACTTCCTTTTAAAGAGAACGGCTATTGGCCGGCGGTAGCTTTGGTGGCATCAAACTGGGTTTGGTACAGCGCATCACCGTAGCGCTGCGCCAATTCTTCAAACTTCACCCGCGCGCCACTGGCAAATGGCTGGCGGATTTTCAGTACGTCGCTGACTTCGATGTTTTCGTAGGCGGTGAGGATGTCTTTGGCGATACCGTACATCTGCTGGTTTTTCGCTAGGCATTGCTGCACTTCGGTGTTGCGGCTGGCCAGTTCGGTTTCCAAGCCGGCGCGCGCGGTTTCGATACCCCGGGCGCGGCCCAGCAACTCCTCATAGGCCTGCTTGAATTTGGCGATCTGCTCGCTGCTGGCCGCCATATGCGCCTGGGCGCTGCTGCGTACCGCCTCTTGCTGGGCGCTCAGTTGTTCGCTCTGGCCACGGGCTTTGGCCAGCTCGGCGGTGAGCTGTTTTACCTGCGCCTGGGCGGCCGTCAGTTGGGTCTCTGCGGCCTGCTTGGCTGCCGTGCTTTGCGCTTGTTCGCTTTGCAAGGTTTGCAGTTGCTGGGTGGTGGTGCGCAACTGGTTGCGCAAGCGCTCTTCCATGGTTTCCGCCGAAGCGCTGAGCGTTATACCCACGCCAAGCAGCAGCGTGAACGCATAAATCGCTGGGTGAAATCGCTTGTTCATGCTGGTTCTCCCGGCGCTAGAAGCGCGTGTTCAGCTCAAGTTGCAGCACGTCGATATCGAACGGCGCGCCATACACTTCTTCGGCGCTCAACCAGCGCACAGTGGCGTACACGTTGTCTTCGATGCCGTAGTTGGCGCCGAGGAAATACCCCTTGGCGTTGGTGCCACCGAGGTGGAATGAGGAGTCGTTGAAGCCGTCTGGCAGCGCATCCGGTTCGATGTATTTGTAGCCGGCGAACAGGTTCCACTCGCCACGCTTTTTAACGTACAGCGCGCTGCCCAAGGTGAACTGCAGTTGCCAGGCGGTATCGCCGCTGTCCAGGTTGCCGTCGTTGTCGGTGTTGTTGATAAACGCGCCGGCCGAGCGCTTGCGCATTTTTCCTTCGTCATACCCCAGGTTCACCAGGTAGTTGCCCTGGCTACGCAGCTTCATGTCGTCAAACAAAGCGGTGTCCCACGCCATGTTGAGATCGAGCACGTTGAACTCTGACGCCAGGCCCACGAACTGCGGCAGTGGCGAGTCCAACGGTGCGGTGGGCGCCGGCACGATGTCGCGCAGTTCCATCAGCGTGTTGCCCTTTTGCATAAAGCTTGGGCGGGTTTCGTCGGTGTCGCAGGCCGAATCGCCGGCATACAGCGCACAGGGGTTAGAACGGCGGCCTTCAATGTCATCGAACTGGTAGTACGCCAACGCGCCTTTGATGGTGTTGTCCGGCGCGAAGTCCCACCGCGCGCCAAGCTGGGCGCCGTACAGCCATTTGTTTTCGCTGTCTTCTTTGTCCGAGCTGTTGCTGGGCGCATCGTCTGAGCTGTATTGCACCGGGAACGCGCCCAAGGTGCCGAACAGGCCCAATTTATTGTCCAGCGCGTGGTTGAACGACCCGGCGATCCCGTCAAAGTTGAGGTCGTTGGAGTACAGCAATTCGGTCGACATAAACGGGTTGGGCATCCGCCCGCCGGTAAAACTCAGCTCTTTGCTGGGGCGGTAATTCAGGTAGCCCTGGTCCAGCCACAGGTCCTTTTTGTCAAAGCCGCCGCCCAGCGTTTGGGTGGTGGACACAGGGCTGTCGCCGGAGCCGGTGCCCAAGCGAATGGCCGCAGTCCATTGCGGCGAAAGGGTGGCGCGCAATCCCATACGAGCGCGCAAGCGCAGCAGGTTCTCACGGTCTTCGCGGGTATTAAGCAACGGTGGCAGTTGGGTGTTGCTCCGCGGGTTTACGTCGTACGGGCCGCTATCGTTGAGCTCAGCAAAGTCGACAATCTCGTTGCTGTTGGCGCCCGAGTAGTAGCGCGATTCGTTGCGCAGACGCACGTCGCCTTCAAAGGTGATTCGCGACACCCAGTCCGGAAAGGTATTGGGCTGCGCCCAGTTTTCCTGCTTAGCCTGGGCGATCACTTCCGCCTTCACCTGATCGCGAATCTGCTCGCGCACAATGGTCGGCACGTACTGCACACGCACTTCCCCAGGTGTACCCGGAGCCGGTGTGGCAGCAATAGCTGTCTGCCGCGCCTGTACCGCTTCAGCCTCGGCCTGATCGATCAGCGCCTGCGCCTGGTCCTGTTTCAGCACGCCTTGTTGCACCAACAGGCGAATCAAATTAACCGTGGCGTTTTGCGACGGCGCTACCGGCGTTTGTGCCAGCGTTGTACCCGCCAAACTGGCGATCACCAGGCCTACGCCCAACGCCAGCCGATTTACTGTGCAGATCATGGAAACAACTCCTGAATGGTCTTTGTGCAGCCCGGCTTAGCCCGGCCGGCGTCCTTGTAGGCGGATACGCACCGGCACCTGCAACGAGGCCGGCGGCCGTTCTAAATTGGGTGAGGCGCGTAAGGTGGCCAGCACCTTGGCGTCGAGGTCGGCGTCGCCACTGCTTTTGCCCAGTTCGACCCGGGTGACACGCCCGGATTGGTCCAGCCACACGTCGGCGTCCAGCTTGAAGGCCAGGCTGCGTAACTCCGGCGATTCACGCAGCAAGCGCTGAAAGCTGTAGGCCAGGAACTGGCTGTAGGTGCCATTGCCCAGGCGCCCGCCGCCGGTGCCGGCCATGCCGCCACCTTTGCCAGCGCCAATGTTGAAGGCGTCGGAACCGGCCTGACCGTCGCTGTCCATTTGCATCGGGTCAGCCAGATCCTCTGCTGGCGACGGCGGCGCCTCTTCGACCGGCTTGACCTCCTCCGGCTCGGGCACTGGCTCGGGCTCTACGATCTTTTCTTCCACCGGCTTTTCCGGCTCCGGTGGTTTTTCCGGCGGCGGTGGCGGCGGTGGTGGCAGCGGAATAATTGCCGGGATTTTTGGCGCCTCGCGGCGGATGCCGCTCATGTCGTTGGCCCATACCCACAGCAGCCAAGCCAGACCGGCGCCAACCAACAGGCCAACGCCCCACAGCAACACGCGGCGCAATGTGTTGATGCCATCGCCTTGGCGGTGCAACTGGTCGCTTTGCGGCTGTTCAGGAAAAGACGTCATGGCTTATCCCTGGCTCGGCTTGCCGGTGACCAGGCCGACCTGGGACAACTCCAGGCGCCGCAACAGGTCCAGCACTTCAACGACTTTTTGGTACTGCACCGTGGCATCGCCGCGCACGATTACCGGGAAGTCCGGGCTCTGTGCTTTTTCGATCCGCAGGCGGTCTTCCAGCTCGCTGAGGGTCACCGGGTAAGCATCCAAAAACACCTGGCCGCCATCGTTAACCGAGATGGCTTTGGTCTTGGGCTGCGACAGGGAAATGGTCGAGCTGGCCTTGGGCAAGTTGATTTGAATACCGGAGACCTGCGCGGTGGCAGTGAGGATAAACATCACCAGCACCACCATCAGTACGTCCACCAGCGGCGTAATGTTGATGGTGTCGACGGCGGCATCTTCTTCGTCGTCGTGGGCAGCATTGAGGTTGGCCATTACGCTCCCCTTAAGCCGTCAACGACGGGCTGGCGTGGTGGTTGCCCCGCCGATGCGCCGCTTCGCTGAACTGGCTTTCGCCGTGCACCTCAGCCAAGCGCGTGATGAACTCGTCGACAAATACGCGCATGTCCGCGCTGACTTCCTTGTTGCGCGTAATCAGGCGGTTGTAGCCAAACAGCGCGGGAATCGCGACAAACAGGCCCATCGCGGTTGCCAGCAACGCCGCCGCCATCCCCGGAGCGATGGCATTGATGTTCACATCGCCGGCCATGGCGGTGCCCAAGAACACCACCATGATGCCCAGCACCGTACCCAGCAAACCGATATAGGGGCCGCCGGCAATGGCGTTGGACAGGGTCGAGAGTTTCGAACCGAGCGCTTGATTTTCGCGAGTACGCACACCGTCCATGGAGCAGCGAATGGCTTCAATGGTGGCGGCGGAAATCGACGAGGTATCGGCGCCCTGATCGCGGCGGGTGCGGATCTCCCCCACTGCTACTTGATACAAACGCCACAGCGAAGAATCGCTCAAACGCTCAGCCAGGTTGCGGTCATCGGCGAGCAATTCCAGGCGTGTGCCAACCTTGGCAAAGTGGGTGCGGAACACATCGTTAGCGCGGCTAACCCGACCCACGCTGCGGTTTTTGCGGAACATGATGACCCACGACTGCAGCATCATCAGCACCAGCACGGCGATGATTACCCAGGCATCGATGGGCACCGCTTTAAGCAGAAAGCCCAAGCTGCCAAAGCCAAAGCCCGACTGTTCTTCATCCACGCCATACACCACCAGACGCGACTCGGCGCCCTGAGCAGTGGCATCCGCCAGAATCAGCTCCGGGGTACGCGCCACGCGGGACAACCGCAGCTCATCCACTGCGCCGTTAAACGCTTGGTAGGTGACGGCGGGCACCACCGCTGGCGTGCCTTCGGCAACCGGTGCCGCCGGAACATCGCCACCGATCGCAATCACGCCCTGCAACGCTGGCAACGGCTGCGCCAGGCTGGTGGCCTCGCGACCATTTACATAGAGGCGCAGCCCATTGGTGTCGGCGCTTAATGCCAGGTGTTGCCACTGCCCCGCGGCCACTGCTTGATTGGCCACGGCGCGTTGGCCGTTTACTTCCACAAACGGCACACCCTGGTTCAACCCCACCAGCAAGGCATTGCCGGCATCGCGGCGCGCAAACAGCAGTTGCTCACCACTGCCCTGCTCCACCCGCAGCCAGGTGCTGAAGGTAAAGGCGCCACCGGCAATTATCGCCAGGGACGGGCTGGCTGGCAGCAACAGCGGTTGTCCGTTGAGCTGCGCAGCGCGACCAATCACACCATCGATGCTGGCTGCCGGGGCGGTTTGTGCATGGTTGGCAAAGGCGCTGGCATCGCGCGACGGTGCGCCGGTGGCGCCATCAAAGTGGTAGACCAGGCTGTAATCCGCGTCGAACGCCAACTGCGCATTGCTGGTGGCCGGCGCTTTCGGGTTGCCGTAATACATCCACACGTCCTGACGCTTGCCGCCTTCTACCAGCGGAACGTCCACCCAGATCAGCGCCATGCCCATCAGCGGGTCAAAGCTTTCAATCTGGTGGTTCAGCACCGTGTGGTCATCGGTGGCGACAAAGCGGATGTCCGAGCCGTTTTCATTCACCCCATCAAAGGTGAAATTGCCGGTGTGCAAGCGCACCAACAGCGAGGTCCGACCCACCGCCTGGTTGATCGCCGCACCTTGGGGCGTGGTGTCGATGCTGATCTGTTTGCGGTAGTGCCAATCGTCTTGCCACCAGGCGTTGGCGGTAGCTGGCAGAACAGAGCTCAGGCCAGCGAGAAGGATAAAGATCAAGCGGTGCATGAGAAATTACTCCGATCAAAAGGTCGCCTGCACACTGAAGTGCACGCGCGAGTCATGTTTTTTGGTGTTGGGGCCGTCTTTCAGCGGCAGGCCCCAGTCGAGGCTGCCGGACAGCCATTCGCGCAAGGTGGCGCGAGTGCCAAAACCAATGCTGGCCAGGCTGTAATCGGCGTCCTGTTCGGGCAGTGCGTCTTGCAAACTCAACTGCGCGCCCTCGGCGAACACGTAAAGACGCCAGGTATCGACGTAGCTGCCAAGGTCCTTGCCCAAGTACTTGCTTAACGATGGCGTGCGCAGCTCCTGGGAAAACAACACCCCGTCGTCGCCCGTGCGCTCCGCCGCCAGGTAACCGCGCACGCTGGTGGCGCCGCCGGCAGAAAATTGCTCGTTGGACACCAACGGGCCAGAGGCCAATTGGAAGCTCAGCTTGCTGGCTGCCTGCCAATCGCCGGCAACGCTTTGGGTGTACGTGCTGTCGGCTTTGAACACGGCAAAGCTGGGGTTGGCTTCAAACCGCTTGGCGCGGAATTCGTCGGCGTCACTGCCATAGCCAAAGAAGCTGCGGGTGCCGGCGACGATGCTCAGGCCCAGACCAAACTGCGAGGTTTCGGTGTAACGAAAGCCGTTGTAGGCCAGGGTGATGGGGGCGTATTTGATCGGCACTTCATCGCTGGACTCGCCAAATTGCAGGGCTTCGTCGAAGTCTTTGAAGTCCACGCCCAGCGACAGCGAGTTCGCCCAGTTACCCTGAGCTGGCACGTTGTAAATCAGCGAAGCGCCATAGGAATGGCCCTTACCCAACACATTGCTGCCGCCGATGGTGGCCACGTTGCTGTCGGACTGGTAACCGGAAACCTGCACATTCCAGCGCTCACTCAGCGGTGCGTTGTACGAACCGGACCAGACCTCGGCGTTGTTTCTGTCTTCGGGTGCGGTGAAGTAAGTCAGCGATGCGGAGTGACCGGCTTGCCACAGGTTGTTGTGCCCGAGCGTGACCACCGAGCGCAGCTTTTCTGTGTCGGCGCTGTAGTCGTTGTTCAGGCCGATGCTGGCCTGCCAGGGATTTTTGTCTTCCACTTGCAGGTCAACGTCCATGGTCCCTGGCCGCTGGCCTTCACGAACGACCGGCACCACCTGGCGGCCCGGGTTGCGATTGGCTGTCGCCAACTGGCCTTGCACGGCGGCGAAGTCGGCCACCTTGCCCTCCTCCAGCGCCGGCACTTCGTCCAACACATTGGCTGGCGAATAGTGTTTGGCGCCCACTACGCGTACCCGACCAATCTTGGTTTCGCTGACCTGCAAGTAAACGATGCCGCCGTCTACTTGCTGTTCTGGCAGCTCGACAAATACCGACTGATAGCCCTTGGCTTGATAGCGCTGCTGCAAGGCATCGCGGGCACCTTCAATATCGGCGAGGCTGCGTTGCGGGCCGAGGAACGGATACACCGACTCTTCAATATCGCGGGCATCCAGCACCGAGTTACCGCGCACCACGTATTCGTTTACATCCACCAGGCGCGCCGGAGTTTCGCCGCCCGCCTCGGCTGGCGTCACAGCCTCCTCGGCCCACAGCGCGGGGGCTGCTGCCATCAAGGCCAGCGCCAACCCTGTAGGCAAAAAACGCCTGCCGTTGAAATTCCCGTGTGTCACACAACCCCCTGATTCAATTCCGTAATCGGCACTCAGCGTGTGCGGCAAAGCCACGCGCTCGCTGGCGCGCCGTCCCGGTAGCGCACGGCTATGGCATGGTTTTATGGGTGCTTGGAGTGGCTCTGTTGCCTGGACAACCAGGTGTGCAACAGGGCGAAATTCAGCGAGAACTCCGGCATATGCATCAGGTCGCCGGAGAACACCTCGCTGACGATGCGTTCGAGCAATTTCACCGCCTGCGGGTTATCCAGCAGCGCGCTGATATCGCGCACAAACACCGAGAACGACCACACCCGCTGGTTCAGCTCAAGGCCGACAAACCAGCGGAACAGCAGGTTGTAATTAAGCTGTTCATACAGCTGCTTTTCGCTGGGCAGCGAGTACAGCAATTGCAGCAACAAGGCATGCATCAACGCCGGCACCGGCACCTGCATCTGGTGCTCACGCGCCCACTGCTGGAGGGGCTCGTCTGAGGCGTTTAGCAGCTCTTCAATCTGCGGGCGTAGCATCACCAGCGAGTGGCCAGGCGGCACGTAACTGGACAACTCCTTCAGCGCGCTCTGCCAATCGTCCTGGCTCACGATCCACACCCAGGGCGCGCCATAGCGGTACACCGACACTGGCTTTTTGCGCGCGGCTTCTACGATTTTCGACAGGCGCTGATCCAGCTCCTGCATGCCGACTTTCGAGTAACTTTCCATAGACCCCATCGCCTCTGTCCCACCTGGCAGTCAGCGCGATACAGCGCTGAAAAAAGTTGTCCGTGCGTCCCTGGCAAACAGCAATCCTGCGCCGTTACGTGTTTCACACCTCCAAGACCGGGACGGGCGTGCACTACCGAACTTTTGTCATCGAATGTTCATGAACCGATTGCGGTACGACCAAATCACGGACGAAAAAAAAGAGCGACAGTGACCTGTCGCTCTCGGGAAATAGGCGCCTGGTGAGAGCCGCCTAAGGGAACAAAAAATATCCACGGCATCGAGGCTAAAGCCTCGATTGGCCGATCCTGCAACCAGCGTTACAGCGTCAAATTCCGCTGCTCCTCCTGCGTCAACTGACTGCGCGCCTGCTCGTCCAACTGCCCGGCACCCAGCACCTTGACGCTGCTCTCGGGCTTATACCCTGGCGCGCGGCTGGCGCCTTCCTGCGAGGGCGCCAAACGCTCATTACCAAAGCCCAACACCTGCACACTGAACACCGACGGCATGCGATTACGCGAAGCCGCCTGCTGCTCGCGGGCCACCCCTTCTGCCGCATCGCTGGCCGAGGACGCCGCCGAGCTGGCATTGGTCATTGCCCCGGTATTGACCACCGCGCTGACGGGTACGCCGCTGGATTTGCCCTGCACCTGAATGTTGGCCGCGTTCACCACATACAGCGCGGCGATGTTGATATTGCCCGACACCCGAATCCCCGCCTCGCCCGCATCGATGGTGCCCAGTGGCGCCAACAGGTCGATATCCCCGGGGGCAATCTCAGGAATGGGATTGAGCGTGGCGATACCCGCACCGGTACTTGGCACGGACGGCGACAAGGTCACGTTGCCCCAGTTGTCGTAAACCCGTTTAGGTGGCGTATACACCAGCGTGGTTTTGGAACCGCGCCCGGCGTTGATATCCCCGGCCGCCGACCAGGCCAGAATGTCGCCACCAAAGGTGGTCATGATGCGGCTTTGGCCCAGCAACACGCTGCCATTGCTGAACAGCTGAATATCGCCGGCCCCCTGGGTAATCACACCCGCAGTGGAAGGCGGCGCCTCGCCTTCGATACCGAACACCTGCTGCCCGCCGGGCGTGAGCATCTGGATATCGCCACCAAAATTGGTGTGCACCCCGGCGCCACCGAACATCGTGATATCGCCCTGGTACGCCAACGCATTACCCGCCACATCATGGGTTGGGAACAGGCTGGCGATGGCGTTGCGGCCGCGCAGATAACTGCCCGCACGCGAACTGCTGTCATCGTTGTACTCACGGCCCCCGGCACGCAGCTCGGCGAAGTACACCTCACGGGCAAACACCCGTTGTTGCTCGGCAGGCAGTGCGGCGAAGTAGGTCAGTGCGTCGTCGGTGCTGGCGCTGAAACCAAACCGCTCGCCTAGCCAGAAGGCCAATTCGGCTTCGTAGGTTTTGGCCACCTTGCCCGGTTGTGCGGCTAGCGCCACGCCGGAAAGCGCCAGGTTGGCCGGGTTTAGGTATTGCTGAGCAAAGCCCAAATAATCCGGACCGTTGGGGCCGACGCCGGCTTGCATCACAATGCTCGCACCGGCTCGGCTATCGCCTTGTTTGACCGGGCCCAGGCTGGTTACGGCAGCTTTGTCTTCCATCAGGATATTGCGGCCAGCCGTAATCTCCAGCGTGCCGGGGCCGGCGATGTTGAAGGTGCTGTAAAGAATGTCGCGGCCGGCGGAGACGATTGAGATATCGGTGGGGTCGTCGTGGACGAAGAGGTTGCCAGTCGTCCCAGGCTGACCCGGGAACTGCGATAACGTTTCACTGCCTAGCTGACCGCTATTGACGATATCGCGGCCAGCCATCATCCAGACGGGGCCCGCAGCCTCATACCAGGTGCTACCCAATCGCGGTGCGGCCGTAAACGACAGTAGCTGACCAACGCTCAAGCCCAGGATGTCGCCATTCAGCGCGTAGAAACGCGCGGGCTGACCTGCACCGCGATAGTCACCCTCGACCCCGGTACCACCGAACGCAAACAGGCTGTTCGCCCCAGCGCCACTTGCGCCGTCGATGTCGCCATGGAGGTAGCTGTCTGGGTCGCGATAAATGAATGCTGGGTTAAAGGGCGTCGCCAGATGGGTGGTCGGAGCGTTGCTCAAACTGATGCCGTAACCACCGGCATAAATGGATTGACCGGCCAGGAACTGCAGCTCGGCATTGTTACCGGGGGCCAGTAGTAGAGGATATTTCGTCGCGGTGGTGGTGTTGCCGGTCCACAGCGCGGACGGCCCATAAAACAGACTTCCTGAGGGTGCCGAAGCACGGAGGATTGAGGGATACACAAAGCGACCATCCGTAGCGTTGTAGTCGCCGCCGATAGGGCGTACTTCGCCACTGACACTGGTTTCCCCCGCTTGGGTGCTCGGCGTGAGGTTACCGCCGGCACTGAACAGATCGATGGCTGTGTGATCGGTCCAAAGACTGAACCATGCGTCACCGGCGCCTATTTTTCCGCCCCCGAGGTCCACAACCAGGGTGCTCATGGTATTCACCCGCCCTGCGTCAACGGCCCCACCGAGCACGAGGTCGCCCCGGGACGACAGGCTGACAGCGGCGTCTCCCGGCACCAGAACCAACCCGCCGGTGGCGCTGGCAATGGTGCTTTGGAACGGGTCGTAGGCGCGGATTTCTAACGGGTCTTGGTAGTTAGCCAGCGCACCATTGACCCGTTCAATGCCACCAAACGTACCGGCCGAGGCGCGCAGCGAGCCGCGCAAATTGACCAGGCTGCCGTTCAGTTCATGGCGCTGGGTTACCACTCTGCTGGCCTCGTCTTGGAAGGCGCGTGCGCTGAGCAGCGGATTCAACCCCCCGCCGATACTCAGATCCAGATCGCCGCCACCCGTCATCTGCAATTGGCCATCAACCATCCGCCCGGTGGAGCCCACGGCCATTACCAGCCCTTCGCTACGCAAGGGCTGATAGACCATACCCCGAGCGGCCAACATGCCCGCATCACCGGCTACTCGCACATCCAGATCCCCACCGCCAAGCGTGCCGAAGCCGGTGAAGCCGGTGAGGAAGGTGTTGCCCGCTTCGTTGCTGGTATAGGTGCCAAAATTTATCCACCAGGCAGTCGGCGTGCTTTGCGCATTGTCACCACCCTGGTTCCACAGCCATTGGCCCACGCTCGATGTGGGGTTGCCAGTCACCGAACTGGAAATATCACCGCTCAGATTTCCGCCCACGGTGAGGGAGAGATTCCCACCCTGCTCGGGGTACCATGCACGGTACAGGCTGTTCGCGCCACCATCGACCAGTGACTCATAGACACCCGCATTGAGCCCCAGCACCTGATCACCAGGTCGGCCATTGCCGGCGACATTCGGACCGCGTTTCGCATTGAAGTCCCCCGAGTCAGCCAGGCTCAGGCTCGACGTACCGGCCGTATAGATGCCGAACAGCGACTGCATGCTCAGGTTGCCGGCACTGACCAGATCGAGATCACCGGTGCCCGTGCGCAATACGCTGAAGCTGCGGGTACCCACGCTATAGCTGTACTCGTACTGAGGTTCGCCTGCTTGCGCCACGCACAAGCCCGGCGCCTGGGCGCAGAAATCAGCCACCGTCATACCGTACTGATCTGCCAACTCGCCGGCAGGGCGGCCTGAGTAAGTGAGGTCGCCCCAGTAATCCACCGAGCCCTGCTCGGTTACTGTCAGCGGGCTGTTCATACACAAACCGGGCTCATAGTTACAGAAGTCGGCACTGCTCACGCCCATCTGCGCAGCGAGCTCGGCAACGGGGCGACCGGTGTAGGTGCCATCGCCCCAATAATTGAGCGACCCATATTCGGTGACTACGAGGGGATCAGTCGGCGAACCCGCCACCGGCCCTCCACCCGGCAACTGGGTGCGCGCGCCTTGCATGCCGTAGTGGGTATCGGCCACCGTCAAGCTGCCATGCTCAGCATAGGGATCAGCCAGACGGTTATCGGCCGCGTGCAGGTCGGCCCCGGCCACGGCCCGAATCGACCAGGACTGAGAACCCTCGGGCAGCATTTGGGCGATAGCCCAGTTACGCCCTTTGCCATCGCCGCTGCGCAGGTTGATGCTGTCTACGCCGGGCGCCAGTTTCACATCTGTACCAGCCGGAATCAGCGCGCCGAGCTGCAGCAGTAACGCACCTGCTTGCACCACAGTACTTGGAGTGGAGGGGCTATTGGAGGTCGTCAGCTGACTTGGCAAGGGCACGCCCTTTGGCCAGACCAGTCCGGCCAGCGAGGTTTCTCCCAGCAACACGCTGCCAGGGCCGAGGAACATGCCTTGGGCTACCGTTACAACAGTGCTCAGACGCGTGCCAGCGGCATACGCCACTGTGCCATCAGCGTTGAGGACATCGCCTGCCAAAACGGTGCCGACCGGCAGGTCGAACGCAACAGCTACCTCTCCCGCTACTGGAAGACGGGTACCTGCTACCAGCGTGACCGGCTGCAGTGGCAAGTCATAATTGAGCACCGCGCCGGACAGGTAAGTGGTGCCGTCCTGCAACTCGATGCCGGCCCTCGGCACAATTACATCGCCGCCGAAGAGCTGTTTACCGGGTGTGAGCACCCAGCCTTCGTCATCTGGCGTTTCGGGTGGCGGTGAGAACCCATCATTAACACTGCCGTAAACACTTAGATCGCCACCGGCACGAATCACCAGGCTACCAACCTCACCCGAACCATAGACGGCGGTTTTCGCCGTCAGCGGATTGAGGCTTGCATAGCGCAGACCAGACAAGTCCAGATCGCCCTGCACGACCAAGTCGCCGTCAGCGGTAGCACTGACAATTTCTACGCCAGGACGCAGGTGAAAGGCATTGCTGTAGGTGCTGTTGTAGAGGCCTGCGAGTTTTCCATCAAGCAACGCGGTGTTGGCCAAAGCGTTGTCGATAAAGTCGACGTTATCGTCATGGATACCGTTGAGGTAGGCCTGATTAATCACCTGGTATGGCCGGCCACTGGCCGCTGGGTCAGCTCCGTACGCCGCATCGTCGTAGCGCTGTACACCGTTGAGCGCAATCAGCTTGGCGCCCTGGATATTCAGATTACCGCTGGCATCAATGGCGATATCCCCAGCCGTTACGCCGCCCAGACGCGGGGCGTTCAGTTCCACCGTGCCACGTGCCTTGCCATCGTGGCCAGCGGCGGTTGCCGTGCCGTAACGCAGGTCCATCCGTGCACCATTGGCCAGCGTCAATAGCCCCTCGCCGGAGCTGAGCTCAACGACGGCGCGGTTGGGCGAGTCGATGATCTTGCCGTAGCTGTCTACCCGCAGAACGGTGCTGTGCGCATCCAATACAGCGTTGCCGCCGATGGTTAAGCCTTGCTTGCCCGCTAGACGAATACTGCCGACCCGCTCGCCGCTGGCATCGACGGTGCCGTTGACGGTTAGCTGACCGCCGTCGACCGATACACTTACTTCACCCGCTTTGACACCGTCACCGATTAACAGATCGCCGCTCTTAAGCTGGAAGCTTCGGGCGCCGTACACCTGCCCTTGATTCAAGCGCTGATTAAGCGCGGCAAAGTCATCGCTCAAGCTGCCATCGCCCAGGTGCTGGGCACGGATATCTACCCGGCCGGCCTTATAGGGCACAGCGGTGCCGCCGGCATCATAATAGCCACTGCTGCTACCCAGAATGCTGCCAGCCAATACCACCTTGCCGGTACCGGTCGCCAAGGCGGTGGCCTTGAGGGAACCGGCCTGGTTGTTGACGGCCGACACGTCGATCACAGAGCCGGCAGCCTGGCGGATGTCGCCGTTGCGGCTTTCCAGAACCAAGTCGCCGCCCCAGCTGTATTTGTTCACGTCATTGAAGGTGACCTTGCGCCCGGCCAAGTCGATACGGGCGGCATCGGTCAGCAGCAGTTGCTCATCGGCGCGCAGGCTTAGCTTGCCGCTGGGCAGTACCACATTGCCTTCCACCTGCAGGTTCTTGCCGTTGAGCACCAGTTCGGCTCCCAGGCTATCGGTATTGACCGTCGATGGCGCACTGCCGGCCGGGGCGCGCAGCACGATATCGCCGCCCGCCGTAATGCGGTTGACCGAGCCGGCCTCACCGGTCATCAGCGGCGTGAGGATATTCAGGTTGCCACCGCTGTATTCGAAGCCCTTGCCGGTGACGTATTGACCCTGGCTTTGGTACACCGACAAGCCACCTGTGCGGTTGGCCGTGACACGTTCGCTGGCATTCAGGTTGACGTTAGCAAAGCCCAGGGCGAGGCGATCATAGGCCTTGGTGACCTTGGGCTCGGTATTGCCTGCGTAGCCAAACTCGATGCGCTCGGCCTCAATTTTCAAGTCGCCGGCGCCGGTGCCCGCCCCGCCGCTGATCACGCTGCCGGCCTCGTTTTGCGCGCCATTCCAGATCAGATTGCTGGTGCGGATTAGGGCGGTCTCGCCGACCTGGCCCTTGCCGTAAATGGCCGGTGTCGTGAGTACAAGCTCCTTGAGACGTGAGGTGCCGGTCACTGCGTCGAAGGTATCCAGGCTGGATTCGCCATAGAAGTTCAGCGAGTCACGGGCGCCCAGCACCAGGGTTTCCAGCGCTGGCGCGCCGACACTGTTATCACCACGTAACAGACGGTCGAGCACCTGCTGGTTAAGCGTCAAGCCACTGGGCAGCAAGTTGTGCGCGGCCAAGTCCGCCAGGGTTGCGGCGCTTCCCACGTTAATGCCCCCCACGGCAAGGGTCAGGTTACGGGTGCCGTAACGGACCTCATCGGTCAGCTCAAACGTATTGTCGGTTGCGGTGGCGATGGTGCCTTCGGAATAGAGCCCCGTATCGCCGGCGCATACGCTTGCGCAGGCGCCGATAAGGATGCTGCCGGGTGCCTTATCGGGCTCTAGTGGGTTGGCTACTGACGGCGCCAGCATATTCAAGTAACCGTTAGAGACAGCCAATACGCTGTTAAGCCCGGGGTTGTAGATATAGCCATCACGCGAGTCGCGAGCGACAGAGCCCATCCCCAGAGTGTTGATTGCCGCGCCCTGCTCCACCGTTATGCCCCCTTGCTTACCGGAGGTCACCAGAAACACTTCTGGCGCACGCAAGGTGGCACCGCTGCGAAGGGTGATGTTTTCGGCAGTGGCGACAGTTCCCGTACCGCTACCAAACTCAAGGAAGTTGCCGCCCTGGCCGTAGCGGGCCGCCGCGATTCCGCCGATATATAAGCTGGAGGCGCTAATGGCATTGACCATATCGTCTTGCAACGTAATGCCATCAAACCCTGCGGTAGCAGCCTGGCCGGCGTGTACGATCTCGATACTGCCTCTGCTGGATACGCTTAGGAGGGTGGTGCTACCGCGCCCGCCGGCTGCCGCGTCTTTGCGTAATTCTCCGGCAAAACTAAAGCTGCTCTGGCCCCCGGGGTTTCTGTCGAAGGTTATGTTGAAGGCCTTGGCATCCTGCGGCAGCAACACCGACGGCACGCCAAGCCGCGCGGCATCGGCAAGCGCGAACTGGCTAAAGCTGGTTTCGTTGTATTGCGAATAACGCCGCAGCACCTCGCCTGAGGTCACGATGACTTGGCTGGCCAGGCTGTTGCGGACGCCCGTACCGGTGATGCTCAAGGTACCTGACGTCGACCACGACCCATTACGCATGGCCTGGGTTGGCACAACCCCGCCCTGCTCCGCCAGACCGTTGACCTCTACCCGGAACGCACCTGGCACTAGCGCATACGTAGAAGGCATCAACGTATACGTGCCAGCCGGCAAACCGGGTACGCCAGCACCAATGGTTATCTGCTGGCCCACCAGCGGTGCTACCGCGCCTGCGTCATCGCCGCTGGGTGCATAACTGTTCTGCACACCCGGCACAATGGCGTATACCGGGTTACTGCTAAGCGCCGGCAGCATGAAACCGTCGGAACCAAACTGTACCAGAGGGTTGTAACGCGCATCGGTTGAACCGCCACGCCCCGAGATAAACCCGGCCCCTAACAATTCGCCGCCACCAGAGACATCTACCACCGCGCCGCTGGCCACATCGATGGTTTCGCCTATTAGCTCGACTTTCCCTGGCACGCCATTAAGCGTACCGGGGGAAAGCAGGTTTTTATCGATCGCGACCCCATCAAACACATAGGACTTACCATCCACTGTGCCGCCGTATGGCATAACTAAACCCGCACCACTTACCGACGTCAGGCTACCTGGCAAGAGATGAACCTCGCTGGCGGATCCGATGCCCGTAAGGTTTTGGCCAATCACCAGGTTTCCCAGCGGAGCGCGAACCACACCGCCTTGGTTGATGACGTTGGCAAGCAGCGAGAGGCTGCCAAACGCAGAATACGGGGTGTCGGGTGTGCCACTTACGCTGCGCAAGATATCAATGCGGGGCGCTTGGATGACTGCATTGGCACCCGTGGTGGGATACAACTGCGCGGCGGTCAGGGTTAACGGGCTCGGGGTATTAATCCCGGAGGTAGCCCCTCCACTCGCTTTGAGTAGACGTATATCGCCCTGGCTGGTAAATCCAATACCGGCAAATGCACGTCGATCTACAAGAGTACTCACCCCGTTTTCCATAGCGATGACGCCTCTGGCACCGATGCGCACCTGATCGCGGATATCCAGTACGCCACGGGCCAACACGTTTAGTTGACCTGCTGCTGGTTGTGCCGAGATACCGTTACGGATCGCCGTGGATGATGAGCCGGTAGTCACGTCACGTTGTTTTGAATCCGCCACGCGCACGTAGTTGGCCGAAAGATTAACCACTGTGTTTGGCGTGGCGGCATCACCCAAAACCACTGCACCGGCGTATACAGACAGACTGTTAGCCAGCGTCAGATCGACATTGCCAGCAAAGCTCAGAAGACCATCGCTGTGCAGCGTAAGGTCGGCAAAGCCACCTTGCTGCACCTGTTCAACGGACAGCAGTGCATGACCGTAGTGCAACTGAGCTGCCACCGAATCTGGTGTGGCACCGGCCGAAAGCCCCGATCCATTAGTCTGGCTGATCAGCAGTTCCTGCGCGTGGCGCACGCTGTCGGGTACCGAGGAGTTATCCTCGAAGATCGAGCTCCCGAGTGACACGCTCAAGCTGCCGCCTGAACTGCCTGCGCCGCCCGCCGCAGCTCTGAGGGTGCCATCCAAGTAGAGGCCGCTGGCGGAGACCAGGGAAATGCTGCCTCCGTGACTAGCCATTTGGATCGGGCCTATGCCAGGGATATCCAACGTTGTTTGTGCACCGGACGCATCCAAGAGCGCGCCCTCGCGAATCACCACAAAATTGCCAGTTCCGTCAGACGAGCCATCGGCGTGATCAATCTCGCCACCGATAACAATGCTGCCGCCATTGCGTACCTGGCCATACCGATTTCCGCGCGCGTCCACTGCCGTTACTGCACGGGAAGCTACATCCAATACGGCTTGCTCGCCGATCCAGATCGACCGGTAGTTGTCCGGTCTGTCGCCCGCGCCTCCTGCTGACGACGCACTGCCAAGGGTGATGCGCCCACCCCACGCATTGAGGGTACCGTCAACGGTCAACTGCCCCACACTGCTTAGGTTGATCGCCTGCCCAGGGTCGACGTTAATCACCGCGCCCTTGCCCACAGCCAGACCTGTGGTAGCCCGGTCCGCCGCAGGGGTAGTGATATTGCCCGCCTGCAGCGACAGGCTGGCGCCCTGGCGCTGGGTGAGAACGCCCTTGCTGGCGTCTTCGAGGTAGAGCGACGGCGTCCAGCTTTCCAGCACCGCAATAGCTGCGCTGCCGGTGACCATCCCGGAAGCTTCCTGCCCCTGGCGAAAGACCGGCATGCTCACATTCACGTGGGTGCCTTCGGCGACTTCAATGCCGCCCTGACCGATCAGGTTGTAGGCGGAAAATCCCTTTGTGAAGAAACCGCCATCCAGCAGCAACGTGCCAGGGGCCGCCGAGGTCGCGGTATCGCTAATCAGCACCTTGCCGACTTGCAGCTCCAGCATTCCGCCACCTTTGACACCCTGGCCGCGCAGTTCGCCGCCCAAGCTCAACTGACCGGTGCGCGCGCTTAACGCCACGTTCCCACCTTTGCCGCCCTGGAATTTTCCTGAGCTGAGCAATGCCGCGCCAGAGGACACATCCACCACGCTGCCCGTACCCAAGGTTACTGTGCCGTTGCTGCGTACAGCCACACTTCCACCACTCTGGTATGGCAAGTTGGCGATGTTGCTGGCGTCGAGTTGCAGGTTGCTCCATAGGCCGCTGGCGTCCAGACGCACGCCGTCAGCGATATCGACATTGGACGTTCCAGGAGCCGGGTTGAGGACAATAGGAACCTGGCCATTAACGCTAATCTGGGTGAACTCATCGCCAATCTGGATCGCCCCGCTATGGGCGGTGATATCGGCGTTTACCGTCACCTGCGGGCCAAACAGGCTGATAGTGCCAGCCGATGCAACCTGCAGCGCGCCATTTACCTCAATGCTTTCACTGGCCGCCATCTTGAGGGCGCCCAGTTTGAAGCCGCTGAGTTGGGTACTGTCCAGATACAGGCTGCCTTGGCGGTCTGCTGGTAATGCACTGGTCAAGTCTATGCCAGTGGCGATGCCAGCCGCTGCGGTGCCGATCGCCACGTTTTTCAGGGTGTCAGCAGTAGCACTCAAGGCGTACTCCACTTTGCCGCTTTCTTTAACGTAGTAAGGCAGGTACGAGCCGACCACAAAATGCCCACCACGGGCCACCGCTTTTTGCGACTGGTTGTAGCCATCCAGGCCGGCTTGGGCCGCCTGGGTTTGCCGGTAACCCTGAAAGGTATCGCTGGCAAGCGTGCCTTCGAGCACGGCATTGCGCGTGCCAATCACCAGGGTGCCAGCATCGCGGCCCACGGTGTAACCGGCCTCCTGCCGCGAGCGTGGTGCGATCAGTGGGTTGTAGTAATACGTGGTTTGCCCCCAGCGTTCAGTTCTGTCCTCATAGCCTTTATAAATGCCGGTATAGAGCAAGTCGCCAGGGGCGTTGTTGAGTTCGTAGAGGCGGCCATCGGCGCCTTTGAGCCAAGTCTGTTTGATGGTGCCGCTTTGCACATCCAGGGTGCCGCCTGACACGTTGATCTGCGAGCCGCCCTGGGTCACCACGTCGTCACCCGTGAAGGTCACTGTGCCGCCCTGGGCCATCCATTCGGCGGCGGTGTGGCCTTGCGTGCCGAGGTAACCGCTGACTTCCAGCAGCCCGCCGGCGGTGTACCAGCGGTCTGTGGCATAGCCGTTGGTGCCGGCAGGGACAAACACCAGTTCACGCACATCCACCCACACATCGTTGTTGCTTAATCCGCCTTCGTCACGGTTACCGGCCGCATCACGCTGCTCGTTGCCTTGGATATTGACCTTGATGCTATTGGCCTCCATGGCCACTTGCACGCCGGTGGCGCCAGATACATCGATCACCGCGCCATCACGTACCAAGCTGCGAGTGCCGGCGTTAACCGCCACCTGACCGCCGGTGGCGAGGGTGATGGAGCCCTTTTGAAAGTCGACGCTGCCGGCGCTGTCGATCTGTACCAAGGACAGGTCGCGGCGGTAGGTGTCGGCGGGAATCACCTTACCGTCCTGGGTTACCGCTGGTTTCAGCAAACTGTCGCGCTGGCTATCCAGAGCGGTGGCGCTGGCATCCAGCAAAATGGCAGTGGTGCTGCCCTCGCCCAGGGTGACGTTGGCATCGCTACCGCGCGCGGTAAGGTGCACGGTGCCTCGAGTGTCTGCCGAGGTGCTGGCCAGGGCTACACCGTTTTGCCGCACCTGATTGCCGGTGAGGGTGACATCGCCGCTGGCCGAAAGTAGAAAACCGCTGTTAATGACTAATCCGGCGCCAGTGCCGCCGTCCTGGTTGGCAGTGACTTCATTACCGCGGGTGGTCGAGGTCGAATTACCGTCGGTGCTATAGCCCTTTTTGATGGTAAAGCTGTCGCCGGCCGCCAGCACCGTTTGCCCCCGCGGGGTGCTGATGGTGCCGGCGTTATCCACGCTTTTACCCAGCAGCAATACGTAGCCGCCACCGGCGGTAGAAGTGCTTGGTGCGGCGGTAGAAAGCTGCGCGCCCTGCTCAACCCGAATGGCGCCCTGAGCATTGGTAAAGCTCGCAGCGTTGGCGTTGTAAAGGCCGCCGGTTTTAAATTGGTCGTCGCTGAAATCAGTAGCAGCAGCCACCAAATTGCGCACGTTCACCTGGCTGCTGCCGCTGAACACCACACCGTTATTGTTGATGATCATCACCGTGCCATCGGCCTTGATCTGGCCCTGAATCTGGCTCGGCGCGGTGCTGTTATTGACCTTATTCAACGCCGCCCAGTTGGCGTCCTGTTGAAAGGCCACCGTGGTGTCACGGCCGATGTTAAAAGTGTCCCAGTTGAGGATCGCCTTGTCGGCCGTCTGCTTGATCGACACCAGCACTTTGCCATTGGCGTCGGTCTGCACTGGGCCATCGGCATTCACAAACAGCGGCTTGCCGTCCGGGCCGATCACCGCGTTCAAACCATTGCCGCCCAACCCATTATGGATGGTTTGCGGCGCACCAAACGCGGCCTCACGTCCCGCTGCCTGCGCTGCTTGGCTCGCCGCAATGGCCGCCACCGTGCTGTTCATATTCGCCAGCGAGCGGCCCAGCTGTTGCTGCACCCGCTGCTGCTGCGCCAAGGGGGGCGGCATGCCGGGCCGTGGCGCGCTGGGGCTGGCCGGGCCGGCTGCCTGCGCGGCACCTTTGGCCGCAAACCAACCGGCGCTAAAGCTCGTCGCCGCCTGCGCACTGTTGGCCAACAGCAACAAAGCAATCGCCTGGGCAATCGGCTTCAAACGCAGAACAGGGGCTGAGTCGGCAGAACGGTTAACGGCTTTATTGGGCTGGGAACGCATCACTACGGATCCTTTTTGCGCAGGGGCGAAAATTCGGTAGCGCCCTCTAAGCGAGGTACGCACATGACTACTCCCAAGGCTGTTTCAAACCATCGCGACCGAACTTTTGTCACGCAATGTTCATCTGCCGGGAAGGTGCCTGAAATGAAAAACCGGCAATGGCGCAGGGCCATTGCCGGTTCGTGTTGCGAACCCGTAGTTAGGGTTTAGAGCGGACGACCAATGCTGGCGCATGCAGTGGCATTGCCCACTGCCAGAGAACTGCTAGCCAGGAAGAAGGTGTTGCGAACGGCTTGTTTCCAATCGTCGTAACCCAAGGTAGTACTATCGGTCAGGGGAATCAGCTTGGCCGCGATGATGGCGTTGTCGTTGTTGCTGGTATCCGCCACGGTGTAGTGACGGTTGATGAAGTTGCGCACAGCGGTGTTATCGGCGCTGTCTTTGTAGCACTGGTTGAAGACCAGAAAGGTGTAGCCAACGATGCTGTAGCCGCTGGTTGGGTTAGGCAGAACCTTGGCCCAGTTGGCAGGAACCGAGCGGTCTTCAGCGGCGACGCCGGAAGTGCCTTTAGGTGGCGCAACAGTGCTCAAGGCAGTGGTAACGTTACCAATGGTTGGCAGCAGACCGTTAACCTTGGCAACCACGGCGTTGCTGGAGGCGTTTACATCTTCAGGGCCGACGTAACCAATGGCGCCTTCGGTAGCTGCAACGGTGCTGGCCATAGCTGGGCTAGTGGTGACGGTCAGCCAAGTAGCGGGTTCAGCGCCGGTGTTAGCCGTTGCAAACGTGCTGTTCGTGGTGAATTTGGTTGGGCACTGGCTGTTCAGGTGACGGCTGAGAATTTCGGTGGTGCCGCTGCTATTGCTGCGGTAAACCACTTTGATCGCGGTGGCTGGGAAGCTGCTGTTGACCTGGTTCCAGGTGGTGTAAGTACCCGAGAAGATGTTGCACAGGTCAGCGCTGGTCAGGTTCAGGTTGTTAACCGCAGTGCCGCTGGCCAGCGTCAGTTTGTACGGAATGGTAACCGACGTTGCCGCAGCAGGAATCTGAATCAGCGGACCCCAGTTAGCAGCGCTAGAGGTAGGTACACCTGGCGACTGGTGAGCGGCCTGATAGGTGCTGATTTCTGTGGCGGACAGAATCGAATCGCTACCGGCGTAGTCAACCGTTACAGCCGTTGGGTAGACCTGAGTCGGGGCTGTAGACGCAACACCATCAACATCCCAAACCAACAGGTTGGAATTGTTGGTCAGGAACGACGTTTTACCGCCGCCGCTGCCAATACCCACGTAGTTGTTGAAGCCAGCCAGTGGCGATGCACCGTTAAGGATGCCATCCGGGGCCGCGACGGAACCGGTATCCGGAACGCCATACAAGTTTTGCGGCAGCGTGGCACCACCACCGACAACAGCGGCCATGGCTTGGGCAGAGCAAAGGCCGGCGACGGCCATGGAAACGGCGAGAACATTGCGCTTAAACATGAAGAATCTCCTTTCATCGTGTTTGGACGTTGGTAGTTCGCTTGTGCTTCTTGTCTGGCCTTTCCCCGAGCTGAATTCCAGTGCTCGTCTGCGGTGTGGCCATGGGTTAGAAACTCTCAATTTCCGGTGACAGAGAAAGGAAAAAAACACGGGTGTTTGCGCTGGATTTTTCTAATTATTCTCGGGGGTTACCGACATGTTTCTGACATGTCGATCAGCAAATTAGGAACGTGAAAACCCTTTGCCGGCAGCCTCCCCCGTGCGCCGCCGCGTGTAGCCCGGTGCATGACTGAACGGTGAACCCGAGTGGCGCTCTGGTGCGTCACTGACGGGGAATAAAAACCGTCGTCCCCGCGAAGGCGGGGACCCAGGCGTGGCGATATACCCACCAAAGGTACCGCCCGCGCGATTCTGGATTCCCGCCTGCGCGGGAATGACGGTGGCCGTTGAGATGACGGTGCAGGTGCAGGACGTAGGTTGGGTTGAGCCGCAGGCGAAGCCCAACGGGGTGCTAAGTGGATGGAGGTGTTGGGCTTCGCATTGCTCAGCCCAACCTACGGTGCGAGTGCATCACTGCACCAACTGGTTGATCTCGATAATGGGCAGCAGCACAGCCATGACGATGGTTAGCACCACCCCTCCCATGATCACGATCATCAGCGGTTCGAGCAGCGCGGTCATGCCCATGGCGCGGCGTTCGATGTCGCGGGACAGGGTTTGTGCGGCGCGTTCCAGCATCGGCGGCAACGCGCCGGTTTTTTCGCCGCTGGCGATCAGGTGAATCAGGATGGGCGGGAATACTTTGCCCACTCGCAGCGCATTGGCCAGGCCCACGCCTTCGCGCACGCGCAGGGTGGCGTCGGCGACACAGAGGGCCAGGCGGTCGTTGGCGAGGGTTTGTTGGGCCGCGTCCAGGGCGCGTAACAGGGGTACGCCAGCGCCGCCAAGAATGGCCAAAGTGGAGGCGAAACGGGCGGTGTTTACGCCGAGAATAAAACGGCCAATCAGCGGCAGTTTTAATACGCGACTGTGCCAGCCCAGCCGCGCATTGGCGTCGCGCAGGTACAGTCGCCAGCCCCACCAACTGCCGGCTATGCCGATGCCGCACAGCCAGCCCCAGGCGCGTAAAAAGTCGCTGGATTGCAGCATCACCCGGGTCAACGCAGGTAGATCTTGGCGGGCTTGGGAGAAGGCGCTGACCACCTGCGGCACCACAAAGCCGAGCAAGAAAATCACGATAACAATGGACACCACGCCGACCACCGCCGGGTAGATAAATGCAGTGAGAATTTTGCCACGCAGGTTGTTGCGCTCTTCGATGTAGTCGGCCAGACGTTCCATCACTTGGGCCAGATCGCCGGACTCTTCTCCCGCCGCAATCAGTGCGCGGTAAATCTCCGGAAAATCCCGTGGCCGCGCTGCCAGCGCTTCGGCCAGGCGCATGCCATTGCGAACGTCACCGCGCACGGCGCCAAGGGTTTCGGCGATATGTTTTTTCTCCGCCTGGTCGACGGTGGCAGACAGCGCCGCTTCCAGTGGCAAACTGGCGCCCAGCAAGCTCGCCAGTTGACGGGTGGCCCAGGCCAGGTCGCTATCAGACAGCTTGGGGGTAAACAGGCCCGAGCCGCCGCCCGCGCTAACCTGTTGCTGTTCGTCGACGCTAAGCGGGGTCAGGCCACGGCTGCGCAGTTCGCCCATGGCGCTGCGGGCGTTGTCGGCCTCCAGGGTGCCCTGTTCGATTTTGCCCAGGGCATCGGCAGCTTCGAAGCGGTAGCGGTTCATCAGGCGTCCCGGGTCACGCGCAAGATTTCTTCACGGGCGGTGGAACCGCTGCGTACCCAGCGTTCACCGTCTTCGCGCATGGTCAACATGCCGGCTTTCTGCGCGCTGATACGCAGCGCTTGTTCGGCTTCGCCTGCGTGAATTAATCGGCGCACGTCGTCGTTCACCACAAACAATTCATGAATGCCGGTGCGCCCGCTGTAGCCGGTGCCATTGCAGCGCGCACAGCCGTGGGGGCGCCACTCACCGGGGGCGTTTTCATCGGCTTGTTTGCAGTCGGGGCATAGCCTTCGCACCAGACGCTGCGCCAATACGCCGAGCAACGATGACGCCAGCAGGAAGGGTTCAACACCAATATCGGTGAGGCGAGTGACGGCGGAGACGGCGTCGTTGGTGTGCAACGTGGCCAGCACCAAATGCCCAGTCAGCGAGGCTTGCACGGCGATCTGCGCCGTTTCCTGATCGCGGATTTCGCCGATCATGATCACGTCCGGGTCTTGGCGCAGGATGGCGCGCAGGGCCAGGCCAAAGGTCATGTCGATGCGCGCATTGACCTGAATCTGGCTAATGCCGGGCAAGTCGTATTCCACCGGGTCTTCAACGGTAAGGATATTGCTGGTACTGGCATCCAACCGCGCCAATGCCGCATAGAGCGTGGTGGTTTTGCCGCTGCCGGTAGGCCCGGTCACCAGCACAATGCCGTGGGGTTGGCGTATCAGTTGGTCGAGTTGGGTGAGCACCGCAGGCGCCATGCCGAGGGTTTCCAGTTGCAGGCGCCCGGCTTGTTTATCCAGCAGGCGCATCACTACCCGCTCGCCGTGGCCGGTGGGCACGGTGGAGACGCGCACATCGATGGGTCGCCCCGCCACGCGCAACGCGATGCGCCCGTCCTGGGGCATGCGTTTTTCGGCGATATCCAGCTGCGCCATGATCTTGATCCGCGACACCAGCGCCGCGTGCAGGGCCTTGCGCGGCGCCACTACATCACGCAGCGCACCGTCGACGCGGTAGCGCACCACCGAGTGAGTTTCAAAGGGCTCGATATGAATATCGCTGGCTTCGTCGCGCGCGGCTTGGGTGAGCAAGGCGTTGATCATGCGGATCACCGGGGCGCCGCCTTCGTCATCAAGCAGGTCGGTGACTTCGGGGATGTCCTGCATCAAACGGTCAAGGTCGACCTCGTTTTCCGCCGCGCCAACGATGGCCGCCGCACTACCGGTGTCGGCGTAGGCGCTGGTCAGCAGTGCTTCCAGTTCCTCATCGCGCACCCGTTGCAACAGCGTGGGGCCATAACGGCGGCGTACTTCATTGATCGCCCAACCGGGTGTGGCGGCGCTGACCAGCAGCACGCAGCCCTCCTCCCCAGGCTTGAGTAGCAGGCGTTGCGCCTTGGCCCAGGCATAGGGCAAGAGCGTGGGTGGTAACGGGGCATTCACGGCTGTTCTCCCGGCGCCAGCGGCACGGCGCGGATGGCGGCGCGCGGTTGCCCGTTGAGGGGCAGCGGCCTTACGTTCAGCGGCATGGCCTGCTCCGCTGGCGGCAACTGCGGCGCCTGCATATCGGTGAGCGGCCATTTGTGTTCCGGCTGCAAGTTGCCCTGGGCGCGGCGGATAAAGTCGTAGCGGTTGAGGGTGATGCTGCGGCCGACGTTGTTGTCGCGAATGATGTAGGGGCGCAGAAATACCATCAGGTTGGTCTTGGTCCGCGAGCGACGGTCGTTGCGAAACAGCGCGCCAATGCCGGGAATGCTGCCCAGGCCTGGAATGGCATCCGAGCTTTCGGTAAAGCCGTCTTGCAGCAGGCCGCCGAGCACCATGATTTGCCCGTCGTCCAAGAGAATGCTGGTGTCGATGGCGCGCTTGTTGGTCACGGTGCCGGCCTCACCGGAGGCGCGGGTGTCGACGCTGCTGACCTCTTGGTAGATATCCAGCTTCACCGTTCCGCCTTCGGAAATTTGTGGGCGCACATTCAGGCGTAAACCAACCTCTTCACGCTCGACCGTTTGGAAGGGGTTATTGCTGCTGTCGCCGCCATTGGTGACGTAGCTGCCGGTGACAAAGGGAATGGTCTGGCCGACAAAAATGCTCGCCGCTTCGTTGTCCAGGGTCAGCAGGTTGGGTGTGGACAGCACGTTGGTGCCGCCTTTGCTTTTCAGCGCCCGGGCCAGCACTTTGAGGTCGAGCACCTCACCAATGCCGGGGATGTTCACCACCCCAGATACTTTGCCAATGCTCAGGCCGCCAGGCAGCGCGTCGATGCTGTTGCTGGCCGAGGTATTGATGCCCGCGCCGCCCAGATTGGCGCCGCCAATCCAGCCATTGCCGGCCAGGTTGCCGGCTTGCCATTGGATGCCGAACTCGCTGGCATCGTCTTCGCTGACTTCGACGATCAAGCTCTCGATCACCACTTGGGCGCGGCGCTGGTCCAACAGGTCGATCACTTCGCGCAGGTTGCGGTACAGCGGGTCGGGGGCGGAAATCAGCAAGGTGTTGGTGGTGGTGTCGGCCTGTACGGTGACGCCGCCGGCCGTAAATGCCACTGCACTTTCGCCCGTTTGTTGGCCGCTCTGGCTAGTCAATGTTTGCAGACCGCCGCTTTTGCCGCTGGCGTTTGCTTGGCTGCTGCTAGCGGTGCCGCTGGTGCCAGACGCACTGCTTTGGCCGCTGGCACCGGGGCCGCCTAAGCCTCCGCCATTTAGCATTGCCCGCGCGCCGTCCGTGCTGGCTCCGGCCATCTCTCCTTCGCCGGTCAGCAAGCCGCGCAAGGCTTGCGCCAGTTTGTTGGCCTGGGCGTTACGCAGGTACACCACATGCAGGTTGCTGGGGTTGTTTTGGGCGTTGTCGAGTTTGTAGATCAGCTGCCGGGCCAGCTCGGTGCGCTCGGGGCTGCCGGTGCGCAGAATGATGCTGTTGGAACGTGGGTCGCCAATCACCGAAACCTTTTGCGTGGCATCGGCGCCCTGCACATCGAGCAGCTCGGAGACCATGCTGGCGATGTCAGCGGCAATGCCGTTTTGCACCGGTACCACATCGGTATCGATGGCGCCGGGGGTGTCGATATTGGCGATGATTTGCGCCACGCGCTTGAGGTTTTCCGCGTAGTCGGTGACCACTACGGTGTTGTTGCCGGGGTAGGCGTTGATCGGATTATTCGCCGACACAATCGGCCGCAGTACCGGGATCAGGTTGACCGCGTTTTCGTATTGCAGCCGGTAGGTGCGGGTGATCATGCCGTTGTCGGCCGGGCGATCGGCGTCGGCCACCGGGCCGCCCAATAACTTGGCATCGGCTTCGGGCACCACCTGGCTGACGCCGCCCACCTCCACCACCGCAAACCCTTGCATGCGCAAGGCGGCCAGCAGCATGTCGTAGGCGGTATGCGCCGGCACTTCACCTTCAGACACCAACGTCAGTTGGCCTTTTACCCGTGGGTCCACCAGAAACTGCCGGCCCGTGGCACGGGACAATGCACGCAGCACGGCGGGAATATCGGCGTCGACAAAGTTAAGTTGCACCGGCTGATTGCCCAGGCCATTGGCGGCAATCGCGCTGCTGGTCGGCGGCTGGCTGACGCCGGCGCGCACCGGAGTTTTGCGCGGGGCTTGGCGGCGTTGTTCCACTTGCGCCTGGGCGCGCTGACGCTCCACTAATGCATCGCCACTGCCGGTCTGCGCCAACGGCCGCCCCAGCTCGCTTTGTGCCGGAATAAGGGGGGCCGGCTCGCTGCTCCATTGGCTGCAGGCGCTGAGCAATGGGGCCAAGGCCAAGGCCCAGGAAAGTGTCGACGCGCATTTACCGAACCGCTTCATGAAGATTCCTTAGCGCCTGGCGCCTGTTCCATGCTGACGACGCCGGAAATCCGTGCGGCCGCCTCCGTGCTTTGCGTCGTACCGCGTTGTAGACGCGCGCTGCGCACCTGCAGGCCGAGCCTGGGCGCGTCGTCCAGCAACCAATTCAACAGGGGTTCGGCGGGGGCGCTGTCGAGGGTCAGTTGCCAGCCATTTGCCTCGCTGTTTTCCAGGCGGTAGGTGCCGATTAGCCCGACGCTGTCGAGGCGTTCTTGCAGGGCCTGGGCGGTGATGGCGCCATGCGTAACGGTCGGCCCTTGCACCTCGGCCAGCACAGCTTCCAGCGTCGCGGCTTGGGCGCGCAGGCGCGGCAATTCGGTTTGCCAATGGTCGATACGCGCCAGTGGCGGCTGGATAAAGCCGTACCACAGCACCACCACCGGCAACACCACAGCCGCGATACGCAGAATGCGTTTGTCCCGCGCGCTGCTGCGTTGCCAGAACTGCTGAGCGCTGGCCCGTTGGGCCTGCCAGCGGGCGCGGTAGAGGGCCAGGCTATTCATCAGCAGCTCCGGCGGCCGGCGCTATGTTGGCATCCGCCGGCAAACGTCGGAGGGTCCATTGCCCGTTGGCCAACTCGGCCTGCACGCCGACCTGCGCCAGCCCCGTTTGCCAGGTGCTGTCGGCGGGCGGTTTGCGTGCCGCGCTGCGGGCGGTCAGGTGCAGTTCAGTGCCGTCGAAATTCAGCGCCTCAACGCCGCCGGCCATAAATGGCAGTTGCCCGGAAGCCTGCTGCACCAGCGCGGCGAAATTCACCGGACCGTCGGCCAGCGCACCGTTTAGCCGGGCATCGCGTTGCTGACGCGCTTGCTGCAACGGGTTGAGGATCACCGGCAATTGCGGAAAAACCTCTTTCACCCGGCTGACCATCTGCGCCTTCAGCGCCTGGCCTTCGCCCGCCATTTGCCCGGCGTATAGATTCAGCCCCACGGTCCAGACCAGCGCGGCCACCGCACAACTGGCACTGGCTCGGCCCCAGTGTTGGCGTGCGCGCGCGGTGTGCTCGATGCCGTGGAGCAGGTTCCAGCCGGGAACGGGGCCATTCGTGAGTGGCGAAGACGCCCACTGCACTCCCCGCTCGCGCAATTGCTCACGGCCCTCGTCCACCAACGGGTGCACCCAGGCGCGTTGCAGGTCTTCGCGAACAAGCAGGTGCTCGTCCCGCACTAGCGCCGTGCAACTGCCCGGCTCAGCCAGCGCCAGAAAATACGGTGCGGGGTACAAACCACGCGGTTGCAGCGCGTGCTGCTGCAATAGCTTGAGCAAACGCAACAATGCCGTACGGTCCAGCCAGGCCAATTGCACCTGGCCAGTGGCGCTGCGCGGGCCGTGCACCAGGTGCAGGGAGTCAAGGCTGCCCAACAGCAGATTTTCTGCCGCACAGCGCACGGCATCGCCCATCCGCGCTGGCGGCAACGGCGGCAGTTCAATACCGGTCAGCAGGCTGTCTTCCGGGTGCAAACACAGTTCCAGCGGCTTGCCTTGCAACACGGTGCTGAGCGCCCGCAGCGGTTGCTCGCCCTGCTCCACGAGCGCGCCCTGGCGATTGAGCCAGGCGTACGACAGCTGGCTGTCGGCGCTCAACCGCGCCAACGGTGGCAAGGCGACCCGCAGCAGCGCGCTCATGCGCCCACCCGTGACCAGACAACCCGTGGTTTGCTCAGTTCGCTGCGGTACAGCAGCGCTTCAACGTTGAACTGACGTTGGTCGACGGTGGACTGCCCTCGCAGCAAAAACCATTCACTGGTGATACCCAGGCGCAACTGCTCGGTACTCATCTGCGGCACGCGCAGGCGGTTTAAAAAATCGCCGCTATTGATAAACCACTGGCCGCGGTCGCGTTCGGCGATAAAGGTTTGCGCTTGGCTCAAGCTCATGCCCGGTACTCGTGCCGCAAGCACTTGGGCCGAGGTGGTGTTGCCGTTTACCCAAGTGGCTGCCGGCAATACGGTAACGAACGGGCGTAAGCGTTCCAGGGCGGCGGGGTCGATACCCGGCAGGCTGGCCAGGTCGTCAAAGGTGCGCAACATTGGCCGCGTGGCCGGTAACGGGCGGCTATCGGCGTCTGGTGAAGTCAGGCGTCCGCTGTCAAAACCGCTGCTGGTGCTGAGCGCTTCTTCGACCGGGCGCAGGCGTTTCGGATAGGCATCTACCACCCGCTGCACGATGCGATTGCTCTGCGCCATAGGCACCGTCAGCTCGGCGCACAGGCGCTCGAACGCCGCCGTTTCAACCGTATCGAGCTGGCCATCGCGCACTAAGTTACGCAGGTTGAATTTGCTTTGTTCGTCGCTGATGCGACCATCGAACACGCCGCTCTGCTCGCCCAGGCGCACCCCGCGCAACGGCTGCGCCCACGCTTGATCGAGACGGGTCATGGGCTCACGCAGGCGTTGTTGCCACAGCGTATGGCGCGTCCATTCCAACACCCCACGGGACAGCCAGGCGCCCTGCACCCGCTGGTTTTCGCTTTCCACGCTGCGGGTCACCTGCAGTTGCCGGGCGATCATGCCGGCGGCAATCACTGCCACCACTGTTGCAATCAGCAACGCACTGATGACCGCCATACCGCGTTGCGACGAGAGCGTCATGACTAAAGCTGCCAGGAGCCGATATCTGCGTTGACCCCGTCGCCATCGGGCTGACCATCGGCGCCGAGGGAAAACACGTCAACTTCACCGTTGGCGCCGGGGTTGAGGTAGCTGTAGGCACGGCCCCATGGGTCTTTGGGCAGGCGCTCCAGGTAGGCGCGCCAGCTGCTGCTGGTAGCGTTGGCGGGCTTTTCTGCCAGGGCTTTCAGGCCTTCGTTCTGGCTGGGGTAGCGGCCTTGGTCAAGACGAAACAGTTTCAGTGCCTGCATCAATCCAGCCACATCCTGCTTGGCAGCGGTGGCGCGAGCCTGGTCGGGACGGTCGAGCACCTTGGGCACCACCATGGCGGCGAGAATCCCGAGAATCACCACCACCACCATGATTTCGATCAGGGTAAAACCGCGCTGCTGGCGAGGGCGTTGTGGGATGCGGTGAAACGCTGTGACGGCCATTGCGACACTCCTTGGCTGAGGCTTCCATTGGCTGGATTCAATCAGTGGCACATGTCACCCGTATAAAAAATCCTCAGGAGCTTTGGTCAGCAATTCGTCAAACACGCGGCTTAGGCTAAAACCCACTTCCCTTGGCGACCCGACCAGCATGGCCAGACACACACTCCGGCAACGCGGCTTCACCCTGATTGAAGTGCTGGTTGCGTTAGTGATTGTGGCGGTAGCGATGTCAGCGGCGGTGCGCGCCAGCGGGCAGATGAGCCAGAGCAACGCCCTGTTGCGTGACCGCTCTATCGCCATGCTCGCCGCGCAAAACAGCCTGGCGGAGCTGCGTTTACGCGGGGTGAAAAACAAAGATCGCGCCATGCAACGCTGCGACCAAGGCCGCTTGAAACTCAGCTGTGAACAGCAGGTGACACCCAGCGGCGAGCTGCTGCGGGTGCGCATTCTGGTGCATGACCGCGAGCACGATGGGCCGCCATTGGCGCGCCTGGAAACCCTGGTCACCCGCCCCGTGGCCACGCCATGAAATCAGCGCAACGAGGGCAGCTCCACCGACGCTGGCAAGCGCGCAATCGGCAGGCGCGATTCAGTGCCTGCTCGCTCGATTACCACGGCATCCCCCTCAATACCGCGCAGGTGCACGCCTTCGCCCAATTGCTCGCCGGCCAGAAAGGCACGAGGCGGGGCGTCGTCGATGCTGAGAATGGCCACTGCACCGCGAGGGCTGGCCAGCAAGCCGCTGAGTTTGATGTCCAGGCTGCTCGCCGAGCTGGCAAACCACTGCGCCGCTTCACGCCCGGTGGCCGCCACCGGCGTCAGGGGTTCGCTGCTGGCCTGGGCCTGCATCGGCGCCGAATTGCCCAGCAACGCGCCCCAGGTGACGAGGCCCGCCAGAGTGGCGAGCACCGCAGCGGCTTGCACCAGGGTGGCCGGGTTAATGCGTTGCAAATGCCGCATGAGCGAGTCCTCCGTAAACAAGGGCTCAGGCTAACAAGGCTTTCTCACGGTTTTATTGCAAATTCACCCCAGCGATAGGCGCAGCAGGCAATGGACAGCAATCGGCACACGCAACAGGGCTTCACTTTGATCGAGCTGATGGTGGTGCTGGTGATCATCGGCATCGCCAGCGCGGCGATCAGTTTGACGATTAAAGCGGACCCGGCGAAGGGGTTGCGCGAGGACGCCAAGCGACTGGCTTTGCTATTGGAAACGGCACAGGTCGAGGCGCGCAGCGAAGGCCGGCGCATTGCCTGGCTGGCCGACAGCCAGGGGTATCGCTTCGTCAGGGTCGGTGTCGATGGCGTGCAAGAACAGGCATTCACCAGCGACCCACAACTCAAACCGCGGCGTTGGAATTCTTCGCCTGTGGAGGTACGAATTACCCCGACCAAGACGCTGCTGTTGGATGCCGAATGGATTGGCGAGCCGCTGCAGATAACCCTCGCCACCGGCCAGACTCGGGTAGTGGTCACGCGCAACGCGGTTGGCCGCATTGAGGTGCAGCCATGAGCCGGCAAAATGGTTTTACGTTGATTGAAGTAATGGTGGCGATATTGCTGATGGCCATCGTCAGCCTGATCGCCTGGCGCGGGCTCGACAGCGTGACCCGTTCCGACACCCACCTGCAGGAAAGCGCCGAGCAGCATGCGCAATTGATGCGTGCGCTCAATCAGTTGCAGCGTGACTTTGCCCTGCGCGCCAGCACCGAACTGGCCGAGCCACCGGCACCCGATGAGGACGGCAAACAAAGCCAGCCCGAGCGGCCGGCAGTTAGTGTGCGCAGTAGCGACAGCAACCCGTTGCAACTGGAGCTGGTGCGTGCCGCCGCAACGGCAGATGGCAAGGTTCAGCGAGTCAATTGGTGGGTGAAAAACGGCACGCTGTACCGCGCCTCGGCAACGCCTCGCTCGCGCTATCCCCTGCCGGCACCCAAAGAGGGTGTGGCGGTGCTGGGCGAGCTGGAACAGTTTGATGTGCGGGTATGGCGTGCCGATCGAGGCTGGAGCCGCTTGACTGGCAGTAGCGAGGAAAATCCAGCCGGCGTGGAGATCAGTTTCAACCGCCGCACTGCTCAAGGCATCGAGCATTACCGCCAGGTGCTGGCAACCATGGCGGATTAGCTAACCAGCACCACCCCGCCGGGCAATTGGGTGATGGTGGCGCCGTAGGCGTCGCGGATCAGCACGGCAACGCCAGCTAACTGATCCAGGCTAAAGCGCGCTTGCACTTTGCGGCGGCCCAACTCGGCATTCATCAACACAATCATGCCTGGGCGATAGCGGTTGATTTCATCAATCACGGTGGCCAGCGGCGCATCGTTAAACACCAGCATTTGCTTGCGCCAAGCCATTACTTCAGTGGGGTCAAACGCGCTCGGCTGGCCTTGCTGATGATCGTTGTAAGTCAGTTGCCGGCCTTGCTCCAGGCTCACGCGCTGCCCCTGCACCTGCACGTTTACCTGGCCTTCCAGGCAGGTGACGCAGACGCTGCCATCAAGCGTGCGCACGTTAAAACGCGCGCCCTCGGCCAGCAGTTCCCCTCGGCCCGCCACTACCCGCAACGGCTTGAGTGTTTGCACTTCAACCTCGCCGCTGAGCACTTCGATGGCGGCGCCACCGGCGGCCACCGTGCGCTGGCTGATGCGGGTCTGGGTGTTGAGTTCAAGTACCACGCCCTGTACCAAGTCCACGCGGCGTTGCTCGCCTACGCCGGTATGGAAGTCCGCCCCCAGCGACCAGACGTCGAGCAGGGCCGGACGCGCCACCACAATCGCCACCGAGGCGGCGATTGCGCCACCGAGAAAAGCGCGGCGACCAAAGCGCCGCGGGTGGTCGATTACCTTGGCCGCCACCGACCGCACTGCTGCGCTGTGTTCCTGCTGACGCAGTTGCTCAGCTGGGCCCAGCGCTTGCCACCTCTCACGCGCCAGGGTGAAGGCCTGCGCATGCGCGGTGCTTTGCCCGGCCCAACGGCGAAAGGCTTCGGCATCGGCACCCGTGGCGTGGCCGGAGGTCAGGCGCAGCAGCCAATGGTGGGCTTCGGCGCGCAGCTGGGCGGCCGGTTCAGAGGCTGTGATGGGCATAGTTTTTCAAACGCAAAGGGGCTCAAAAGAAGGCGCGACGAGCGCGTTATAACCTAAGACTGTTTTCCCGCTCCGGGACCGAACCGCTGAATCACTTTTCTTTCCAAACGATCAGCGCAGTACTCCAGTGCCGCCTTGAGCTCCTTCTCAACCATGCGCGTGGAAATGCCAAAGCGCTGGGCAATTTCCGCGTGCGGCGTTTGCTCCATGCGCGATGCCACCAGTATTTGCCGGCGCCGTGGCGTGAGTTCGGTCAGCGCCTGCATCAGCGCGCGAATCTCAATCTGCCCGCCAACGATCACGGCCGGATCCTGGTACTCATCTACCGAATACAGCAGTTCTTCAACTTCAGTGCCGGTGAGCAACCGTGCATCCTGAGCACGGCGGTCGGCGGCAATATTCAGGGCCATACGAAACAGGTAGGCACCCGGCTTTTGCACATCGAGCGGCTGCTCCATGCGGTCGACCCGCAGATAGGTTTCGTGCAGTACGTCATTGGCCAGGTCATCCGAGCCCAAACGCCGACGCAGCCGCGCGCGAAACTCATCATAGGAAGCCAGGAACAACCTGAGCATGGCGCTCTGCTCCTTTTCCGTCATGGCGTTACCGCTCCTTCCTATGGATTGCATTCCATGCTGCTGACCGCTGCGTCCGGTACCACCAGCACGGTCACCGGCTGAGGCAAGGAAGACGGCGGTACTTGACCAATGCTCAGCCCGCGCAGGCGTTCAATAATCGCTGCGTCGCGCTGGGTATCCCCGGTTGAGGCCAGCAGGCGACTGTGTTGCACCTCGCCCAACGGACCTACCCACAGCTGCAACGCCGCTCGGTATTGGCCAGGGCGGGTTACTGCAGCGCGGCATAACGCCTGCTTCAGCGCGTCTTGCAACGCACTGGCAAAACTTTCATCACCAACACCTGACGCAACACTGCGCGGGCGTTTACCGGCAGCGGCAGAAATCTGCGCAGCCTTTACGGTAAACGCATCACCACCGGTATACAGCGCCATCAAGCCAGTACCCGAGAGCAACTGCTCCAACGCCTGACGGGAACGAAAATGGCCCTGCACGGCGGTTGAGCGGCGCCCCATTGCCAACTCACGGTCCACCAGCACCGCCATACCACTGGCTTTGCTGTACTGATCCAGCGCGGTGACCAGCTCCTGAGCAGGAATGGTGAAGTCCAGCAAAAGGTCCAAGCGATTACTGGCTGCCTCGCCGATTGGCGGCGCTGCCCAGTTAGTACCCGCTGGCAACAGACCAAGGAGCAGAATGAACAGCACCATTGGCGCGTGAGAGCAGCTGTTCAATGCTTCCATTGACTCAGCACTTTGTCTGACATTGGCGAAATACCGGCCCGAACTGCGTGACCATGCACGGCGCATGATGAGAGCTGTACATGTCGTTTGTGTGACCGCCATTGCAAAAAAAACATCGCCATGGGCCGCTCTAATCCGGGGTAGATTGGGTTTTTCCGCTGCCTGAAAAGGAGCCCGAGCATGCTGCAACATCGCCTGTTTATGCTGATGCTAGTGACCCTTCCCCTCCTCGCTCAGGCCGCCGAGCCTGCCAACGCTGGCTGCATCAACGTCGAAGTGAACGGCTACAAAGCGCTTTCTTACGAATGCTTAAGTCAGCAAATGGCCAACCCCAACGGCGCGGCAGCCGCGCGCAAAAATCAGCAAGCGATGAATGTACCCATCGAGCAGCGCGCGGCCAATAAGCTCGGGCTGTTCAACCAGTCAGCCACGCGCATTCGCATGGGCAACACTTTTGGCAACTCGGTACAGCCGCAGCGTCCGCCAATCAACCCTTGAAGCTGGCTGCCAAGGCTTGCAGTTTGCTTTCTGCGTCCTGCAGCGCCTGCGCACCCTCGGCCGACCAATCATTGAGCAACGGTTGCAGATCTTTATGCTCGCCAGCCTGCAGGCACCACTGATGACGGTCATGCCAACTGCCCAACGCCGACTGGGCAGCCTTAAGCAATTTGCCCTGGCGCGAGGAAAGCGGCGAATGCTTGGGATAGGCTTCGGCGGCATAGCGGTTGCGCTTGACCAGTAAACGCAGGCGGTGGGGATCGTGGTCGGCATCCTGCAAAGCGTCTTGCAGGCGCAGCTGTTGTTTATGCAGGCCCTTACTCAAGCGTTTGTGCCAGTCGTCCAGTTCGCCTACGCGCTCAGCACTACGAATGCCTTGGGGCCAGAGGTCCAAGCCGACGAATAAGTCACGTAGTTCGGCGCTGCGCTGCACCGCGCGGTAATGCCCGGCCAAGGATTGCTCGCGATTCTCAGCCGCAGCGTGAAAACCCCGCGCGCGCAACTCGCCAGCCAGCACCTCAAGATCGCGAACCGGTGTGGTCAGGTCGCCGACGCGCGAAGCGGTCTCGTCCAGCGCATCGACCCCTCGGCTGCCACGCAGCGGCCGCAGCAGGCTGCGTAGTCGCCGCACACTGATGCGCAGGTCATGCAAGGCCTCGCTGTCGGTGCCGCTGTCGAGGCGCGCGCTGGCGTGGTAAAGGCTGACTTCCAATTGCAAAACATGTGCAACGACCTGGTCGACTAGAGACATATTCCCTCACCTGCAAAGCGCTAAAGGATCCGGCAAGCCGGCGGTTTAGCCGTTCGCCGGAGCTGCGAAACCGAGACCATACCTGGGTTTTACCCGCAGCGTGGCCGCTACGTAATGTCTTGAAACCAACCGCAGCCTACAGGGCAACTAAGGCGCAGGCGCCCACATGATGCGTAGCAGCGGTGCATAGTCGGCATGGCTGACCGCCATGATGCCGGAAGCGTGTTGTGAGGCGAGAAACGTAGCGAGCGCCGCTGACTCACTGAGCATCGCTGTGCGGATTCGTGCTTTTAAGTCCGGGCACAAGCTGCCGCTAAATACATAGGGGTCGTAGAAAATCGGCGCCGAGCGCCATAACACGCGCAACGAGTCGCGGCTGATTTTACCGGCGTTGAGATAGGCGTCAGCCTGCACGCTTGAGACAAATGCCGCCTCCACGCGGCCTTGCAGCAAGGCATCCAGCGACTTGTCGTGTGCGCCGGTGTACACGATTGAGGAAAAATAACGCGCTAACGGCATACCCACCTGGGCGGCGAATTCGCCATTGGGCACCACCCCGCCCGAGGTGCTGGCCGGGTCACTCAAGGCCACTTTGGCGCCAACCAGCGCGTTGAGCGTACTAGGCCCCTGGTGACGCACCAACAGCAGTGACTGGTAGTGATGGCCCGCTGGGGTGAAATAGCCCTGGCTGATGGTCAAGCTCGCAAACGGCTCAATTCGCGGGTCGCGCTGATAGGCAAGGATATAAGACGCCGGCCCGAGCCAGGCGACATCGACGCCGCCCGAGACAATGGCGTCGACCACGCTTTCATAGGACGAAGCAGCGACGATATCCACCGGCATATCCAGCGCCGTGCGCAGCCGTTGCAACAACGGCTCAAACTCGAGCATCAAGACCTGCATGCTTTTCTTCGGGATGACCGCAATGCGCAAACTCTGCTGAGGGCACTGCCCCTGCACAGCGGTCGACAGCAGCATTAGCAGCAGCACCGCCGCCCACATTTTCACGGCACGCATGCTGCCTCCAACGCATTCATAAACGGACCGTACTCGCGCAGCTGTGCCGCCGCTAACGGCCGGCCGAAGTGGTAACCCTGGGCAATGTCACAGCCGGCCAGCTTCAGGCACACCACTTGGTCAACGGTTTCCACCCCTTCGGCCACCACCTCCAGCCCCAAGCGTTTAGCCAGAATGATGGTTGAGGAGACGATGGGGCTGTCGTCATAGCTGTTGGACAGCGGTGCAATCAGCGCCCGGTCGATTTTCAGTTTGCTTAACGGCAGCGCTTGCAAATGGGCGAAGCCGGCATAGCCCTGACCGAAGTCATCCAGGCTGATGCCAATGCCCGCCGCCCGCAGACGACGCAGGTGCTCAATGGCAACACCGTCTTGGTCCAGCACGGTGGTTTCGGTGATTTCCAACTCCAACCGGGTGACGTCAATGGCGTGCTGTTGCAACTCTTGTAGGAGCCGTTCGCTAAAGTCTTCCTGGCGCAGCTGGATGGCGGAAACGTTGACCGCCAGGCGCGTAGTCATCCCCTGCTCGCGCCAATACGCAAGCTCCTCATAGGCCAGGCGCAACACCTCCCAACCCAGTGCAACAATAAAACCACTGCGCTCGGCCAGGGATATAAAGCGGTCGGGGTACACCAGGCCAAACTCCGGATGCTCCCAGCGCACCAATGCCTCGTAGGCCACCACAGACATGGAGTCCAGCCGAATCAGCGGCTGATAGTGCAGCACGAACTGGCGTTCGTTCAGCGCGTTGCCCAGGGCCTGTTCCAGGCTGAACTCTTCGATATCGGAGACATTCAGTGAAGGGTCGAAGAACTTGAACTGCCCTCGCCCCGCGCGCTTGGCGGAATACATGGCGGCATCGGCATAGCGGATGAGACTGTCGACATCCTGGCCATCGCGCGGGCAGATGCTAACCCCGACACTGGGGCTGGTATTGAGCTCATGTTCGTCAAGGGAATACACCGCCGACAACTTGGCGACCAAGGCCCGCACCCAGCTATCGATCTGCTCCTCGCTGCGTTCACCGGCGAGCAGCACCACAAACTCGTCACCGCCAAATCGCGCGGCTTCATCGCCCGGTTCAAGCATGCGGCTGATGCGGCCGGCCACCGCTTGCAGGAGTAAGTCGCCGGTCTTGTGGCCGAGCGAATCGTTGATTGACTTAAAGCGATCCATATCGATAAACAGGATGGCAAGCAGACGGCGCTTGCTGCGTTGTTGGGTCAGTACACCCTTGGCCACTTCGATAAAGCGCCGGCGATTGTGCAAGCCACTCAAGTGGTCGGTGGCCGCGGCGTGGCTGCTGCGTTTGTGCTCTTCCTCCAGACGGCCGATCAACTCTTGATTCACCGCCTGCGACTGCTCCAGAGCAGTAAATGCCTCCTGGCGATTACGCAGCGCGAGCACTGTCCACCACAGCCCGCTGAGAATCAGCACGGTCATGCCCAGGTTCAACCAGCGCTGGCGGCTGTAGGTCAGCTGCGGTGAGGCGAGGATTTCATCCGTACGCTGGCTGACCATCACACTAAAACCACGCTCGGGCACACGGCGGTACAGGCTTTGATAATCCTCACCAGCGATGTACAGCGTCAGGCGGCCGGCGTCCTGGCCATCGTCGTTAAAGGTGGGATGCAACGGTGCGGAGGAAATCACCACGCCGCTGTTGTCGATGCGCAGGCGCTCCTGGCCCTCACTATCGAGCAAGCTCATCAGCCCGCTTTCACCCAGATTGATGTGCTGGAACAACACCGCCAGGTAGCCGACATCCAACTGAACCAGCAGCACGCCGTCCAGCTTTTGCGTGGACGGATCGGTAAGCGGCAGCAAAAACGGCAGGCGCCAGCTGGGTAACGAAGAGGTCTGTTCGCTCTGCTTAAGCCGTGGCAGGAATGCTTTGAAGCCAAAGCGCTCCGTGTGTGCTTGCAGTTGCTCCAACCAAGCCGCGGGCAAGCGCTGCGCCTCGTCGTTATGGCTGGCAGAAACCAGCAAACCGCCACTGTCGTAAAGGCTCATGCGTTTGAGCACGGGGTCTTCGGCGAGCATGCGCACCAAGCCCTGATGACTCTGGCGGCGGCTTTGCGCGCTGCCTTGCGTGACCCGACCAATCGCCTGGGCGCGGTCGACCAACTGGCGCAGATTTTCCGCCACGATGCTGGCGAGGTTGAGGTGCTCAGAGGCCTTGGCCACCAGCGCTTCGTGCCGGGAGCTGGCCTTTTGCTGAACGTACAGCCCCCACAGCAGTACCAGCATGGCCGCACACAGGGTAAACAGCAGCACCTGCAAAAAGCGCGGCGAGGAGAAGAACTGGCGGTTCACTACACAATCATCCGGCCAAGTTGAATGGCCACACTACGACGATCAGATGACGGCACAATGACATCAGCCAAATGACGTCAACAACCTGCCGGCCAAGCCCAAGCCCAAGCCCAAACCTTACCGCTCCTCGCGTCGCTCACTATCACTGGGCAAACAAGCCGCCGCTGTGCCCAGCAAAACCGTCATCGGCAATGGCGCAGCAACTAACACGCCTGCGGCATTTCACCATTGAGTAAACGTCGATTGATAGCCGCGATCACCCCAGGCAACTCGGCAATAGTGTCAATCACATAGTGCGGTCTACTGGCGGCAAACATCTGTGCAATGCGCTGACGCTCCTCTTCCAGACGTGTCGGGGACAACGCTTTGTACTGCGCATAGGTAACGCCCAGGGCGTTGCCAGAACAGGTCAAGGCGACCGTCCACATACCCGCACTGCGCCCCTCGAGAATGCCCGGCCAGGTGTCGTCGACCTTGACGCAGGCGGCGACGTCGTCAATGCCCAAGGCAATCACATTAGCTAACGCCTGGGCCGGATAGGGGCGGCCGTTGGGCACTTGATCGGTGGCCACCACATGGTCGGCTACGTAGCCATTCTGCTGGGCCAGCTCGACCACTTTGGCCATGACCACTGCCGGGTAACCCGAGCATGAGCCAATGGCCAGGCCGGCAGCGCGCAGGCTGGCAATCGCTTCCAATGCACCGGGAATCAGCGCCGAGTGCAGGGCAATTTTCTCGATCTGCAGCGGCATAAAGCGCTCGTAGATGGCGGTTACATCGTTGTCCGTGGGCGCATGCCCAAGGGCACGGGCAAAGCGTTCGGCAATTGCGGGTTGGTTGCACAGGGTGCGAATGTGGTCCCACTTGCCCATGCCCATCGGGCCACGGGCTTCTTCCAGGGAAACGTCGACGCCAAACTCGGCAAAGGCTTCAACAAAAATCTGTGTGGGGGCGAAGGAACCGAAGTCGACAACGGTGCCTGCCCAGTCAAGGATGGCGGCTTTCAGCTGGCGCGGTGGTTGGTACTGCATGGCGAAACTCCTAACCTGATGCATTAAAGGTGAGTGGCGCTCAGGCAACGTTGCTTGCCGAGCCAATGAAATTTTTCCCGCGGGCGCCCTGTAGCGCCTGTTCAATCAGAACCTTGGCTTGTTCGGCGCTGACGCCGTAGGCGGCGAAGTCGGTCTGCACCTCAAGGCTGTGCAGAAAACTGCGCAGTTGCTCTTGCGCACGCAGTAAGTCCGGGCCAAACACCCGCTGCAGGGTGCGATCACGGTTCGCGTCTTGGCCCCAGGCCAGGCCCAATACCAGCGGCAAGGTGAAGGAACAGGCAATGCCGTGGGGCACGCCGTGGCGCAGGGTCATTTCATAAGAAATGGAATGGGCTAGCGCGGTTTTGGTGTTGGAGAACGCCATGCCGGCCTTTAGTGCCGCCAGCGCCATGCGTGAGCGCAGCTCGCCGTTGCCAAGGTCGTTACGCAACAGCGGCAGACACTCAAGAATGTCCTCGATGGCGGACACGGCGTAGGTGTCCGAAAGCGGATTGGCGTTGCGATTCCAGATGGCTTCCAGCGCATGGGACAGCGCATCCAGCCCGGTGGAAACGGTGACGCTAGCGGGCACAGTGACCATTAATTGCGGGTCGATCAGGGCAACGGCCGGCCAGGTGCAATCCAGATGCAGGGAGTATTTCTTTTGCTGCTCGGCATCCCAGATGGTTGCCCACGGCGTCACTTCGCTACCGGTGCCGGCCGTGGTGGGCGCCGCGATCAGGGTTTTGGCCTGCGACGGCACAAACGGCTTGCCGGTGGCGAGTAACGCCAGCAAGTCATCAAACCGGCCGAAGTCGGTCCCCACAATCAACGCCTTGGCCGTGTCGATCACGCTGCCGCCGCCAATGGCAATCACGCTGTCGCAGGTACCGGCGTGTTGCCAGAAGTGCTCATAGGTGCGGCGCAACTGAGCGACGTCCGGATTGGGCTGAACGTCTTCCACCAAGTACACCAAACGCTCGCCCAGTAGCGTTTGAATACGCTCGACCAGGCCCAGGGCGCGGGCTTCAGGAAACGTGACGAGGGCGACCGTTTGCTCTGCGGTGATGCTCGCCAGTTGCTCCAGACAGCCCCAGCCGAAGCGGGTGTCCACGGGGTTATAAAAGCGGGAAATCATGGTGACTCCTAATCGGTGGGCGAATGCCGCCCTGCCCTGGCGGAACGGGCATATAACGAAGCGAAGGGGTGCTGGTTAGTGCGTGGCGCCCTGCTGAATGGCGTTGCGCAGGCGACTGGACACCAAGTCGGCAAGTACCACCATCACGGTGATGACGATGATGCAGGTGGCGGTTTCCGTGTACTTGAACAGCTTGAGGCTGCTGACCAACTCAAAACCCAAGCCGCCCGCGCCGACCATACCCAGCACCGTGGCTGAACGCAGGTTGACTTCGAAGCGATACAGCACCACTGCGATCCAGGCGGTGATCACCTGTGGCAACACGCCAAACACGATCACCTGCAACGGGCGTGCACCAGTGGCTTGCAAGGCCTCGATGGGGCCTTGGTCGATTTCTTCGATGCTGTCAGCGAAGAACTTGCCGAGCATGCCAAGACCGTGCAGCGCCAATGCAAGCACACCGGGGAACGGCCCCAAACCCACGGCAGAAACAAAGATCAGCGCCAGAATCAGCTCGTTGATACTGCGGATGATGTTTAAAAATTGCCGCGTGCCGTGATACAGCACCTTGTTGCGGCACAGGTTGCGCGCAGCCAGAAACGACACCGGAACCGCCAGCACCACACCGATCAAGGTGCCCCACAACGCGATCTGCAGCGTTTCCACAGCCGGTGCCCACAAGCGCGGCAGAATGCTTAAATCCGGCGGCATGGTGCGGCTGAGAAAATCGCCAATCTGCGGGAGGCCTGCCGCCAGCTCGCCGATGCTTAACTGCGCGCCTTGGGCGCTCCAGTGCAGAACAGCAATAACCGCCACCAACAGCGCGGCATAACCCAGCCAGCCGCGTAACCCTTGCGGCGTTTCTACGGCCCAATAGTATTTTTGCGTTTGCATGCTCAACCCTCCAATCCGCCAACCAACCGTGGGTACGCCTTTTCCGCCGACTGTTGGTCTTGTGGTTCAGGCTCTTGGCCTGGATAGATGCGCGCCAGATCGCTTTCAGTCATCGCCTCGGGTGCGCCGTCATAGACCATACGGCCATGGGCCAGACCAACGATGCGGTCGCCAAACTCGCGGGCGTAGTCCACTTGGTGCAGGTTGCACACCACGGTGATGCCCAGCTCGCGGGTGGCATCGCGTAGGTATTGCAGCACCAGGCGCGAGGTTTTCGGGTCAAGACTGGCCACCGGTTCATCAGCCAAAATCACCTTGGGCCGCTGGGCCAAGGTACGGGCAATGCCCACTCGCTGCATCTGCCCACCAGACAGCGAATCGGTGCGCTGGTTGGCTTTATGCGCCAGCTCCACGCGCTGCAAACACTGCATGGCCAGGGCCACATCTTCACGGCGAAACAGCTGCAGCACCGAGGCCAAGGTGGACACCGCCCCCAGGCGGCCAGTGAGGACGTTTTTCAACACCGACAAGCGCGGCACCACGTTGTGGTGTTGAAAAATCATCGCTACCTGTTGGCGTAACGCCCGGGTGTCGCGGCAGGCCACCGCGTCCACACCGGCCACGGTGAGCGAACCGGAATCAGCCTGCACCAGACGATTCATGCAGCGCAGCAAGGTCGACTTACCCGCGCCGGACTGGCCAAGCACCACCAAAAATTCGCCCGCTTGCACCTCCAGGTCGATGCCGCGCAATACGGCATTGCTGCCGTACTGCTTGGTCAGTTGGCGGACGCTGATCATTTCATGCCCTTCAGGTCTAGCTTGAGCACCTTGGCGGTCTCGCGAACCACGTTGTAAGCAGCGTCATTGGTAGGTTGAAAGCCGTCGAGCACACCCTGGTCGCCCCATGGCACGTCTTTGATCGAAGCCAGGGCGGCGGCGACTTTCTTTTTCACTTCCGGGTCCAGTGCCTTGCGCCAGACCATGGGCGATTCCGGAATGGGCTGCGAGGTCCACACCACTTGGAAGTCTTCCTGCTTGACCACGCCTTTGGCGACTGCACCCGCGAGGATGCGGTCGGCAACAGCGGCGGCATCAACCTTGCCGTTGGCTACAGCAAGGATGCTGGCGTCATGGGAGCCAGAGAAAATCACCCGTGAGAAGAGTTTTTCCGGGTCATAACCGGCCTTTTCCAAACCGGCTTTGGGAAACAAATGGCCCGACGCCGAACTTGGGTCAACAAACGCAAACGTGCGCCCCTTGAGATCGGCCAGGTCTTTGATGCCGCTGTCTTTACGCGTCAGGATCAGGCTGTGGTAGGCGCTCTGCCCGGTTTTTTTCGTCACCGCGACGGAGAACGCTTCAACGTCTGCCACCGAGGCGGCCAGAACATACGAGAACGGCCCAAGGTAAGCGACGTCCAGCTTGCCGGAACGCAGGGCTTCGATAATGCCGTTGTAGTCAGTGGCCACGAAGGGCTCAACGGGCATGCCCAGTTGTTTTTCCAGGTTATCGAGCACCTGCTTGCTGCTCTCGATCATGGCGTGGGCGTCTTCGGACGGGATCAGGCCAATGGTCAATTTGTCCGCGGCCTGGGCGGTGCCGAAAGTCAGCAGGGGAAGCAACGAAAAACCAGCAATACGCAACAGCGAGGCGAAAGAGATCATGGCATTTCCAGCAGTTGTGGGTGGAGTACGCACAATCTAGAAACGTCACGTGACAGTCATACGATCAATTCAATATGACTTTACCCAGTGAAGTATTGATGGAGTCTATGGATGTCGACCGCAAAGATTCGCGCGTTTCTCGCCGTTGCCCGGCATGGCAGCTTTAGCGCCGGCGCCCGCGCCCTGGGCCTTAGCCAACCGACGCTAACCACCCAGGTGCAGAACCTGGAGCGCCAATACAACGTTGAGTTGTTCCTGCGTAAAGGGCGCCGCATCGAGCTCTCGGACGTCGGCCAGCAACTGCTGCCGATTGCCCAACGCATGGCGACCTTGGAGCTGGAAGCCAATAACCTGCTGCGTGACTCTGGGCGTCTGGACAGCGGCCAGTTAAAGCTAGGCGCCGTGGGCCCCTTCCACGTTATCGAGATGGTTGATAGCTACCGCCAGCGTTACCCACGCATTGACGTGTCGATACGGGTGGGCAACTCGGCGCAAGTGCTGGCAGACCTGGAAAACCTCACCACCGACCTCGCGGTGCTCGCGGGTCGGCATGATGACGCCAACCTGTGCGCCGTGCGCTATGCTCGCCACGCGGTGATTCTCTTTGCCCACATCGGCCATCCCTTCGCGCAGCGCCGGAGCGTGCGCTTGGAAGAGTTGGAGGATCAACCGTTGCTGTTGCGGGAAATCGGTTCCACCACTCGCCTGGCGTTGGAACGGGTGTTGGCAGACGCAGGCGTTACCCCGCGCAAAGCCATGGAAATCGGCAGTCGCGAAGCTCTGCGTGAGGCGGTGGCTCGGGGTATTGGTATTGGCGCGGTGTCGGAAGCCGAATTTATCGCCGACCCGCGTATTGAAAAAATCCGCATCGAGGGTGATCCGGTGCACACCGAAACGTACCTCTACTGCCTGGCAGAGCGGCGACACAGCCGCCTGGTTTCTTCGTTTTTTGATATCGCCACGGGCGGCGGGTCAGTGCAGTAACTGCAGCCACCAGGGCTTAACTGCTGACATAGCCTGTACGAACTTCCGCCACGGCATCAATCACGCGCTGCACCCAGTTTTCATCGTCGGGGCGCACGACCACCACGCGAAAACCATAGTCATTGCCTTCAATCTGTACGCCCTCGGAATCGTCGACGTGCAAGTCGATGCCGAATGCGGGCGGAAACTTGGAGGGTGCGTTGGCGAAGCCATGCACGTTCAAGGCATGGCTATGGCGCGCGCTGTTGACGATGCCGTCGACATGCACGCCATACAGCAAGAGCCAGCGGCGGATATAGGACGGTGTGCGCCCGGATGAGGTGTACACCCAGATGCTGCACCCTTGGCGCCGCAACTCGCGCGTCAGCCGGCGGGTGCCGGTGCGCAGCGGCTCGCCCAGCCAGCGATGTACAGCAGCCGGTAGCCGGCTGTGTTCTTCTGCGGCGTGGTGGGCTTGGCAGGCCAAGGTGTCATCGACGTCAAACGAAATACGTATCTGCGGACGCGCAAGTACTTGCCTCGGTTTAAAGCGCTGAACGCTTTTGCAGAGCTGGCGGGTCAACATCTGGAATTTCGTGAGCGTTGGATAAGCGCTCATTTCTCGCTTCCCTGATAAATCTGCGGTTGTTTGTCCCTCAGAAAAAACTCCGTTGGATTAGGAGACTGCTCTTCCAAAAAGGCGGCGTATTTTTTCTTGATTTTGGGCAATTCGTAAAGCGCCTTGACGCCATGCTTGGCGGAGTTGCGTATGACCGATGACGGATTGAAATAGCCTTCGGCGTTAGCCAGCGACAACACGAACGGCGGGCGTCCGGCGCACATCAGCAAGTAACTGACTATCAGCGACCCCGTGCGGTTATTGCCCTCAAGGAACAGCTGCGGCCTGCTGAGAATTCGCACATACACGCCAGCGGCACGCTTCCAGACGGATTCACTGCGGTGCGCACTGTACCAGTTGAACAGGTCTTTGATGCCACCTTCGGTATTGTTAAAAAAATGTTTTTCGGTGGCGGCGAGGTGTTCCGCAGACTCCGCCCTCCCCGCCGGATCGCGGCCACAGAGCACGGTGGCATTGATCTCCAGCATCAGGTCGACCTGCTGCAGGTCAAACAGATCGACACCGCGAGCAACATAGTCGTCAATCAAGGCGTAGCCATCGAGCACGTTTTGCAGCACTTCGTCCGTGAACGGATCACGCGGCTCGGTAAAGTACCTGCTCAGCTCGGTGAAACGCTGCTGCACATCGCGCAGCGCGCATTCAATCGCAGGCAAATCAAGACGACGCTTTGCTGGCATTGGTATTCCTGAGAAAAGCGCTGATAGAAAGCCAAACCAGCGGATGCAGCGCCGGGCTGCATCCGGGTGCTTGCTTAGCTGAACTTGCCGCTGATGTAGTCGCTGGTCATTTGCTCGCGGGGGTTGTCGAAGATCTGCGACGTGGCGCCCATCTCGACCAAGTAGCCGGTGCGCGTACCCTGCGAAATATCCACCGAGAAGAACGCCGTGGTGTCCGCCACGCGGATGGCTTGCTGCATGTTGTGGGTCACCAGCGCGATGGTGTAGTCCTTCTTCAACTCAACCATCAACTCCTCGACCCTGCGGGTGGCAATCGGGTCGAGCGCCGAGCACGGTTCATCAAGCAACAGCACTTCCGGCTCGGTGGCGATTGCACGAGCGATGCACAGGCGTTGCTGTTGGCCACCGGACAGAGACAGACCGCTTACCTTGAGTTTGTCCTTCACTTCGTCCCACAGCGCGGCACCTTGCAGGGCGTGCTTTACGCGGTCACCAATATCGCCTTTGTAGCGGTTTAGCCGCAGCCCAAACGCCACGTTGTCGTAGATGCTCATCGAGAACGGGTTCGGCTGTTGGAACACCATGCCGATGTAACGGCGCACCACTACCGGGTCCACGCCTTTGCCATACACATCTTGGCCGAGGAAGTGCACATGGCCTTCAAAACGAAAGCCCGGCACCAGGTCGTTCATGCGGTTGAGGCTGCGCAGCACGGTGCTTTTACCGCAGCCAGAAGGACCGATAAAACCGGTGATCTTGTTTTTTTCGATCGGCACATGGCTGTCACGCACCGCCATGAAGTTGCCGTAGAAAATCTTGTCCAGCTTGCAGTCCATAACCACAGGCGTTGGGGTATCAACCGCGTTGGTTTTTTGCGCAGATAATGCGTTCGCTCTCAAAACTTTGGCTTGCCGAAAATACGGCTGACGACGTTTACGACCAAGACGATCATCACCAGTACCAGTGAGGCCGCCCATGCGAGTTCGAGCTGATTGTCGAAGGGCATGCCGGAGAAGTTGTAAATCAGCACGGCCAGCGAGGCCGTCGGATTCATCGCCGCCAGGCTGCCTTCGTGGTAGATCCAGTAGTTGCTGAACAACGCGGTAAACAGCAACGGCGCGGTCTCGCCCGCGGCACGTGCCACGGCCAGCATTACGCCGGTGAGAATTGCCGGAAGACCGGTTGGCAGGATGATTTTCCAGATCACTTGGGAACGCGTGCAGCCCATGCCGTACGCCGCGTCTTTCATGATTTTGGGCACCATCTTCATCGACTCTTCAGCCGTCAGTACCACGATGGGCAGCATCAGCACCGCCAGTGCCACACCGCCGGCGGGTGCCGAGTAGGTACCGGTGGTAACCACCACCAAGGCATAGGCAAATACGCCGGCCAGAATGGACGGCAAACCAGTAAGCATCTTGGCGGCGAAGCGTGCGGCGCTGGCCAGCTTGCTGTTGGGGCCCAGTTCAGCCAGGAAGATGGCCGCCATGATGCCGACAGGCACGGCGATGGCGGCTGCAATGCCGACCATCACAAAGGTACCGGCCATGGCGTTACCAAAGCCGCCACCGGTTTCAAAACCGGTCGGTGGCAGTTCGGTGAACACTTCCAGGCTAAGACGCGCTCCGCCCCGGGTAATCAGCATGTAGAGCACCGAAAACAGCGGCACGCTGGCGATTACCGCGCCCGCCCACACCAGGGTGGTCAACACCAGGCTGCGCAGCGCGCGGCCTTCAAACGTGCGCTGCAGGCTGGGCATGGCGACTTTTGGTTGCGTGAGGTCGGTCATTGTTTGGCTCCCCGCTGGGCATACACCATGATCATGGAGCCGATGACGTTGACGATCAGCGTAATGGCCATCAGCACCAGTGCGGCATACATCAATACTTCAACCTCGTTTGGCCCGGCTTCGGGGAAGTTCAGCGCCAACAAGGCGGCCAGCGTGTTGGCCGGCGCAAACAAAGAAAGTGCGATCTGATTGGAGTTACCGACCAGCATGGCCAGCGCCATGGTTTCACCCAATGCGCGGCCCAGACCCAGTACCAGCGAACCAAAAATGCCGGTGGCCGCCGAGGGCACCATGACCTTGAGAATGGCTTCCCAGTGGGTGGTGCCCATGCCGTAGGCGGCTTGCTTGGTTTTCATCGGGACGGCCGTAAGGGCGTCCTGCGAAACAGCGGCAATGGTCGGCAAAATCATGATGGCCAGCACCAGGGCCGCCGGTAGCAAGCCAGGGCCGCTGAGGCTCGTGCTGAAAAACGGAATCCAGCTGAGCTCAGTGTTTAGCCAGCCCGCCAGAGGACGAATCGCCGGGATCACCACGTAGATGCCCCACAGGCCGTACACCACGCTGGGGATGGCCGCGAGCAATTCAACGATGGTGCGAAATACCGCCGCCAGTTTGGGCGGCAGGAAATCCTGAGTAAGGAAGATCGCCATGCTGACGCCGAATATGCCGGCAATAAGCAGTGCGATGAGGGCGCTGTAGAGCGTGCCCCAGATGGCCGGCAGAATGCCGTACTTGCCCTGGTTAACGTCCCATACACTGCCGAAAATAACGTCCAGGCCATGTTTTTCCATGCCTGGAATGGCCTTGCGGCCCACCTCGAATATCAAGGCAAACACCAGTGCAAGAATCAGAACAACGCCGATGCGCGAAAGCGCGCGAAAGGTGCGGTCAACCAGAAAATCTTTTGTAGACGGTGGTTTACACGCAGAACCCGGATTAACCGGTACGACGAAGGGTTTGTTCATTGGCTAATTCCGGAACGTGAAGGCTAACCCAGATAAGGGGAAGCCTCGCCCGGCGCACAGGCCAGGCGAGGCTTGGCGTGCATTACTGGATGTTGGCAGACGCTTTACGAACCTGATCGACAACCGACGGTGGCAATGGGATGTAGCCCATCGAGTCGGCAATTTTCTGGCCTTCGGTCAGACCGTACTCAACCATTTCACGCATGGCTTTGGCCTTGGCCGGGTTTTCGTTGTGCTTGCGGAAAATCATCCAGGTGTACGAGGTGATCGGGTAGGACTTCGCACCATCCGGGTCCGGCAGCCAGGCCACCAAGCTTTCCGGCATTTTCACCGCAGCCAGTGCTTCAGCACCGCTTTCAGCGGTTGGCACCACGTAGTTGCCGGCTTTGTTTTGCAGTTGAGCGAAGTCGACTTTGGCCAGTTTGGCGAAGCCGTACTCGATGTAGCCGATTGCGCCCGGGGTCTGGCGAACGGTAGCGGTCACGCCGTCGTTTTTAGGCGACTTGATGAATTTGTCGCTGGCCGACCAGTTCACCGTGTTGCCCTCGCCCAGATCTTTTTTGAAATCGGCGTTGATGGCTGCCAGGTGCTTGGTGAATACGGCGGTAGTACCGCTGGAGTCAGCGCGCACCACAACAGTGATTGGCAACTCTGGCAGTTTAAGCTCAGGGTTGGCAGCGGCAATTTGTGGGTCGTTCCACTTGGTGATCTTGCCCAGGAAGATGTTCGAGTACACATCGCGTGGCAATTTCAGACCCTTGGGGCTGCCTGGCAGGTTGTACGCGAGGACGATTTCACCGGCGGTCATTGGCAGCAGTTGCACGCCTTCAGCCACTTTGGCGATGTCTTCGTCTTTCATGGCCGAGTCGCTGGCGGCGAAGTCTACGGTTTTGTTGAGAAAGTCTTGTACGCCAGCACCACTGCCCTTGGACTGGTAGTCCACGGTGACGCCAGCGGTTTTTTTGCTGAAATCTTTGAACCAGGTGAGGTAGATCGGGGCTGGGAAGCTGGCACCCGAACCGGTAAGGCGCACGCTTTCCTCAGCAAATGACACAGACGTTGCACAAAAAGACACAGCAACGGCCAGCACAGCGGACTTCATCAAGCCTGTCATCGAAAGTACTCCATACAAAGGGTGGCGTTACTTTGCAGGAGCGTTGTGAAGCTTTTATGACGACTCAGGGCCAGCAGGAGCAGCGGCTCGCTCCTGCTGAGCAGTGGAATGGAAAGGTGGCGCGCTTAACCGCCGATGATTTTCATCACGGTAACGCCACCAGAAAAGGCGATTTCCTGCTTGTCGCCAAGGGCTTTCATCAGCAGCCCTTGCAGCGCCGGCAGGGCTTGGTGGCGGGGTTTCTCCAGGAGGTCGCCAACGTAGTGGCGGTTGCTGGAGGAGAGGCAGCCGTGCAGCCAGCCGGTGGACGACAGGCGCAGGCGCGAGCAGGTGCGGCAGAACGGGACGCTTTCGTTGGCAATAACGCCGAAATAGCCGCGCCCGGGAATTTGGTAACGCAAGGCGGTGGCGTCCAGCGGCGCGTCGGCCTGCTGGTATTCGTGGTGTTCGCCGATCATTTCCAGCAAGGCTGGCATGCCGATAAATTGCTGCTGGAAGCTGTTGCCGTCGCGGGCCAGGTGGCCCATGCGCATGAGCTCGATAAAGCGCAATTCGAAACCGTTTTCCAGGCAGTAATTGAGCAGTGGCAACACTTGGTCAAGGTTTTGCCCGCGCAGCGGCACCATGTTCAGTTTGATTTTTATGCCAGCAGCCCGCGCTTGTTCCAGGCCGTCGAGCACGCTCGCCAGGTCGCCGCCGCGAGCGATACGGCGGAAGGCGGTAGGGTCGAGGGTATCCAGAGAAACGTTGAGGCGGCGGATGCCGGCATCGAGCAGGACCGGGAGTTTTTTCGCCAGTAGCTGACCGTTGGTGGTCAGGCTGATATCGCGCAAGCCCAGGGTGCTGACGCCTTTAAGCAAGGCGTCGAGTTTGGGGCTTACCAGCGGCTCACCGCCGGTGATGCGCAGTTGCTCGATGCCCGCAGCTTCGATCAAGTACGCCACGCCGCGCACCATGGCTTCGGCAGACAACTCGTCTTGCGCGGCGACCAGGCGTTTGCCGTCTGGCACGCAGTAGGTGCAGGCGTAGTTACAGGCGGCGGTCAGGCTGATTCGCAAATTGCGGAAGCGCCTGCCCTGACGGTCGACAATCATGGGCGACTCCGGCGTTGGACACGCCGCAGTATAGGCTCGCAGTCAGCCGCTCTGCATGCTGCGCACGCGGATATAGGCTGACTGAATAGGCTCAAACAGGTGGCGTCTCGCCGTCGCGTTTGCGCTTGTTGCCCATGCGCACGCCGATATCCATAAGGAACTGGAAGAAGCCTTCCTGATCTTCCAGCACGTTGCTCCAGAACGGCGAGTGGTACAGCGCCACGGCGCCGTGTACCAGAGCCCAGGCGGCGCAGTAGTGGAAGTATGGTGGCACGTCTTCGAGCTTGCCTTCGGCGATGCGGCCCTTGATCAGCAGGGTCAGACGCTCGAAGTTGGAGGCGCGGATTTTGTGCAGTTGCTCGACCATTTCCGGCACCTGATTGCCCTTGACCACCTTCTCCTCCAGGCGATCGAACAAGCGGTAGCGCTGTGGGTCGCGCATGCGGAATTCGAAGTAGGCACGCGACAGCGCTTCCTTGTCGCGGTCAACATCGGCCGAATGCAGCAATTCATTCAAGTCACGCTCGTAGTCGAGCATCAGGCGCAGGTACACCTCGGCCTTGGACTTGAAGTGCTTGTAGATGGTGCCTTTGCCAATACCCACGGCGTCAGCGATCATCTCGACCGTTACACTGTCTTCACCCTGTTCAAGGAACAGTTTCAGC